>Ga0070713_100002613_pt1 | contig 11765 bp, 12 predicted proteins | sample LARL82metaG_FD_65465 | JGI IMG/M metagenome (GOLD analysis project Ga0070713, IMG submission 65465) | Corn, switchgrass and miscanthus rhizosphere microbial communities from Kellogg Biological Station, Michigan, USA - LAR L8-2 metaG | ecosystem: Host-associated > Plants > Roots > Rhizosphere ... | reverse complement strand
CACCGACATTCCAGTGGGACCAAGCCACCGTTAGGATAATTTTTCCAAGATCTTTTTCGAATGAGAGCGGGCCCGCCAGGCACCTCTGCAGGCAGGCTGCGACAAAAGGCCCGCCTTCGAGGCGCGCGCTCAGGGCCGGCGCGATCGCCGACGAGGTGCTCGCACTGGCGTCAGCCGGACGAGCACCCCGCCGCAACCCAGACCACGATCACGGCCCGGGACAGGGGACAGAGGGAACGAGAACGATCAGCCGATACGGAGCGGCATGGTGCGCGGCCCGCGGATCTGACCCGCCGACCACCTCACCGCCCCGGGATCAGCCAGCGAAAACTCCGGGATCCGTTCCAGCCACACCTCAAGCGCGATCCGCAGCTCCATCCGCGCCAGGTGCGAGCCGAGGCAGCGGTGGATGCCGAGGCCGAACGCGGCGTGCCGGTTGACCTCGCGGTCGATGACAACCTCATCCGCCCGGTCGAATTGCGCCGGGTCACGGTTGGCCGCAGGGAACGACAGCAGGATCCAGTCCTCCGCCTTCATGTCCACCCCGCGCCAGTGCATGTCCTCCTTGACCAGCCGCGCCATCGTGACCGGCGCGTACGCGCGGAGGAACTCCTCCAGCGCGGTCGGCAGCAGCCCGGGCTCGGCGACCAGCCGCTCCCGGTCGGCGGGTGTCTTCGCCAGATGCCACAGTGAGGCCCCGATGGCGCTCCACGAAGTGTCGATGCCGGCGATGAGCAGCAGGGCCATCGCGCCGGTGACAATCTCCGGCGAGAGCTTCTGGCCGTAGAGTTCCGCGTTGAGCAGGTAGGTGGTGAGGTCATCGCGCGGCACCTCATCGTCCAGGTGGGCGTGCACCTGGTCGAGCAGGTAGTCGAAGATCTGGGCGACCCGTTCCTGGCGGTCGTCCGGGTCCAGGTTGATGCCCTCGAGCAGGTCCTCGACGAACACGGCGAACCGCGGCCCGTCCTCCGGGGGGAAGCCGAGCATGTTGGCGATGACCCGGATCGGGATGTGCTGCGCGTACTCCTGGGCCGCGTCGACCACGTCCCGCCCCGCGAACGAGTCGATCAGCGAGTGGCAGAACGCCCGGGTGGCGGGCTCCTGCCGGGCGACTTCCTTCTTGGTGAAGGCGCCGAGCAGCAGCTTGCGCGCGTCGTGGTGGAACGGCGGGTCGGAGGAGATCGGCGGCGAGCCGCCGATCGGTGCCAGGTCGCGGGGTGGCCGGAAGTTGGCCAGCACGATCGCCCGGGAAGAGAAACGGTCGGTGTCGTACGCGATCGCCGCCACGTCTTCGTACCGCGTGGGCAGCCATGCGCCGCCGAACCGCTCGGTGTGGGCGATCGGGCAACGCTGCCGCAGGTCATCCTGGATCGGGTAGGGATCCGCGGACCACTCAGGCTCCAGGTGGGAGAAGTCGGTCGCCCAGTCGCTGACCGGGCCAGTGATGACCTCGCTCCTGGTGCCTGGTTCCTCTGTGCCTGGTTCCCGCGGCTCGCGGCTGAAGCGCGCGTCAACGGCCATGTCAGCCCTCCTCGGACAGCTCGATTGCCTGCTCGGGGCAGTTGAGGACGGCGATGCGCGCGTCGTGCTCCGCCTCCGGCAGCACGAGGCCGTCGCCGAGGACCTTCCCGTAGCCCTCGTCGTCGTCACCGAACAAGCCGGGGGCAAGGTCGTAACAGCGGCCGTGCCCTTGACAGAGCTCGGGATTGATCGTCAGTTTCACTGGGCGGCTCCTGTCGGTTCGGTGGTTGCGGCGGCCGGCGCGAGGCCGGCGATGACCCGGGTGAGCAGCGCGGCCCACTCCTCGTCGGAGACTGCGTGCAGGTCCGGTGTGACGAGCGCGCCGCCCATCGAGAGCAGCAGGCAGAAGTGCGCAATCGCGCCGGGCGACAGCGAGGAGTCGAACTCCCCGCCGGCCTGGGCCGCGCGCACCAGGTCGGCGAGCCCGGCTGCGCGCTCGCTGACGTAGTCGCGCATCGGCCGGGCGACCTCCTCGTCCCGGCGCGCGGCCACCAGCGCCTCGACGATGAGGTGGCCGCGGTCGTCATCCTGGTGGGGCAGCCGCCGCCCGGCGAGCAGCAGCAGTTCGCTGACCGGGCGTTCAGGGTCGGCGGCGAGCAGGTCGGCGAGCAGCCGCCGCCCGTGCTTGCGCAGCGCGGCGACCAGCAGCTCCGCCTTCGAGCCGAAGTGCGCGTACAGCGCGCCCGGGCTCACCTCGGCGGCCGCGGCGATGTCCGCGACCCGCGTGCCGTCGTACCCGCGCCGGGCGAACACGTCCGCGGCCGCGAGCAGCAGCCGCTCCCGCGTCTCGGCAGCGGTCACGCCGGCGATGCGTCCCATGCATGAATTAAAGAACTGCTCATTTAATTAGTCAACCGGAATGCTGCCTCGGTGAGCGCACAGGCGGTGTGCACGGCGCTGCTGACCGCATCGTTTTTTTGAAGGCGGCACAGGTCGGTGAGCGTGAACAGCGCGTCGGCGCTTACCACCACCGCCAGGCCGCGCCTGAGCTGCGCCAGGGCGGCCGCGTCGATCCGGTCCGCCGCGGGAGCGAGCGCGGCGTCGATCAGGCCGAACCGGTGCCCGGGCCGCCGCGCGGCATCCGCGGGCCGGGTGATCGAGCCGGCGATCATCGCGCGGACCGCGCTCTCGTTGGCAAGCACGCCGTCTAGCAGCAGCCTCGCCGCGTAGCCGATCCGCTCAACCGGGTCCGCGCTGCCCGCGACCGGCGCGAGCGCCGCTTCCGGGTCCGGCCAGGTTCCCTCGTCAGCTTCGAGCAGCAGCGTGACGAGGTCGGGAAAGTACCGGTAGGCGGTCGCCTCGGAGACAAGCGCCGCCTTCGCGACCGCCGGCATCGTGACCTCCGACCCGGATCTGGCCAGCTCGCGGACAGCCTGCACGATCGCGGCGCGGGTACGCGCCTTCTGGTTCACGCGGGTTCCCACCTGCCTATCGTGCCCGCGCGCTCGTCCAAAAGTCAAGTTCACTCTCGTTATGAGAGAGCACTTGCATATAACGTGCGAGCAACCTAGACTTCGTGAGAGTTAACTCTCACGAAGGAGTCAGTCAGATGCCGACATACAAAGTTGAGCTTGGGCCGGTGCAGGTTGACGTGACCGAGTACGGCGCCGGGCGGCCGTTCCTGCTGCTGCACGGCGGAGCCGGGCCGCAGTCGGTGACCGGGTTCGCCGAGCTGCTGGCCGCCGCGGGGTCGCGGGTCATCGTGCCGGTGCACCCGGGGTTCGGCGGGACGGCGCGGCCGGAGTACCTGCACAGCATGCGGGGGCTCGCGCTTACCTATGCCGGCCTGCTTGACGAGCTCGGCCTGGCCGGCGTGACCGTCATCGGCAACTCGATCGGCGGCTGGATCGCGGCCGAGATGGCCATCGACGCGGGCCCGCGGGTCAGCGGCGCCGTCCTGGTCGACGCGGGCGGGCTTGAGGTCGAGGACCATCCGGGCGCCGATTTCTTCTCGCTCACCCCGGACCAGGTCACCGACCTGGCCTACTTCGAGCCGGACAAGTTCCGCGTCGACTTCGCCGCCCTGCCCGACCAGGCTAAGGCGGCGATGGCAGGCAACCAGGCCGCGCTGCGCGCCTATACGGCGGGCGGGATGACCGACCATTCACTGGCCGGCCAGCTCGGTTCGGTGCGCGTCCCAGTGCTGGTCGTATGGGGCGCGGCCGACCGCATCTACCCGCCCGAGCACGGGGAGGCGTTCGCCAAGGCCATTCCCGGCGCCCGGCTCGTCGTGCTCGACAAGGCCGGGCACCTGCCGCAGCTTGAGACGCCGTCGGCACTGCTCGCGGCCGTCCTGGACTTCGCCCGATGAGCGAGCTTGCGAGCGAATCAGTAAGCACTGCGCGTCCGCGAATGCGGACTCCGAGCGCCAGCGAGGTGGCCGTATGAGCGGCATCAAGGTGACCGGCCCGGCCGACGGCGAGACCGCGCTATCCGGCCCGGTAAGCCTGCGGATACTCGAAGACGGCAGCGCGACCGCGCACCGGCTGGGGGTGGCGGAGATCGTGATCGCGCCGCACACCGCGGGACCGCCGCAGCACCGGCACGGCGAGCACGACGAGGGCTTCTACGTGGTGGCCGGCACCGTCCGGTTCACCAGCGGCGACACGTCGTTCGACGCGCCCGCCCGCACGCTGGTCATGGTCCCGCCGGGCGCGCCGCACACCTTCGCCAACCCCGGAGACGAGCCGGCCATCGTGCTGAACACGTTCACGCCGGACCTTTACATCGGCTACTTCCGCGACCTGCGCGCCCAGGTCACCGCCGGCCGGCCGCTATCGGCAGAGCTCATCAGCGAGACGATGCGGAGGTACGCCACCTCCTAGCCGTTACCCTGACGGGGGCGGTCATGGTGCCACGACCTGTCCCTTGCTGACCACGGTGACGCCGCCGGCGGACACGACGAACCCGCGGGCGCGGTCGTGCTCCTTGTCCACCCCTACGGTGGCGCCCGCCAAGACGGCCACGTCCTTGTCCAGGATGGCGTTCTCCACGACGGCGCCGCGGTGGACCTGGGTATTGTCCAGGATCACCGCCCGGTTTACCCGGGACCGGCCCTCCACGCGGACCCCCGGCGACAGGACCGAGCTGTGTATCAGGCCACCGGATACGATCACGCCGGTGCCGATCACGCTGTTGACCGCCCGTCCCGGCCGGTCGCCGTCCTCGTGGACGAATTTCGCCGGCGGCCGGCAGGACAGCTGCATCACGATCGGCCAGTGTTCGTTGTACAGGTTGAACCGCGGCTCCGCCGCGCACAGGTCCATGTGCGCGCTGAAATAAGAATCGATGGTCCCCAGCTCCCGCCAGTAGCAGCGGTCGCGCGCGCAGGCGCCGGGCACCTCGTTCTGCCAGAAGTCGTAGGCATGCGCGGCCCCCTCGCGGGCCAGCCTGGGGATGACATCGCCGCCCATGCTGTGCCCGCTTTCCTCGTCGGCCGCGTCCTTGTGCAGCGCCTCGATCAGCACCTCGGGGTCGAACACGTAGACGCCCATGGACACCAGCGCCTCATCGGGCCGGCCGGCGCGGGCTGGCGGGCTGGCGGGCTTCTCCAGGAATGCCTCGATGGAATGGCCGTCGGCGGCGGCCCGCATCACGCCGAAGTCCTTCGCCGGTGCCCGCGGCATCGGGATCGCCGAGACCGTGACCCCCGCGCCCCGGGCCACGTGCTGTTCGATCATCTGCGCCGGGTCCATGCGGTAGACGTGATCGGCTCCGCAGACCACGACAAGGTCCGGCCGGTGCTCATCGAGCAAGCTCAGCGACTGGTAGATCGCGTCCGCCGAGCCGGCTTGCCAGCTGGGTCCCCGCCACTGCTGCGCGGGCACCGGGATCACCTGGCCGCCAAGCGCGCTGCCCGGCCCCCAGGTGATCGCCAGATGCCGGTCCAGGCTGTGGCTCTTGTACTGGGTCAGCACGCAAATCTGCCGAATCCCGCCATTGACCAGGTTGGACAACGTGAAATCGACCAGACGGTACAGCCCGCCGAACGGAACGGCCCCCTTGGCCCGCTCCGCGGTCAGCGGCGCGAGCCGCCGCCCGGGCGCCCCCGCCAAGACGATGCCGAGAACCCGCTTGCCAGTCATCCCCGCACCCCCTGCCGCGCCCCGCGCGCAGCTAATGAACGACGCGCGACGCCAGCCTTAAGGCCCCCACCAGCAAGCGCAGAGCGATCTCCCATGCGTTTTCCCGGCTGCGCCCAAACTCAATCGTGAGCGCCGTGCCGTCCCGCGCCCGCGGCGAACCGGGCCGCGCCGGCGCCGGCCTCGCTGCTGCCGAGCGCCGTGCGCCCGTGCGCGAACTCCGCCGCCAGCGCGGCGGTCTCGTCCAGGCCCTCCGCGTCAAGTACCGAGGCCCGGTCGGTGCGCAGGCAGGCCTGCGGCAGCGCGGCGAGCTCGGCGGCGAGCCGCTGGGCGGCGTCAAGCGCCTGCCCGGCGGGCACCACGCGGTTGGCGAGCCCGATCGCGGCCGCCTCGGCGGCGTCGACGGCGCGCCCGGTCAGGATCATGTCCATCGCCCGGCTGGTGCCGATCAGCCGGGGGAGCCGCACCGTGCCGCCGTCGATCAACGGGACGCCCCAGCGCCGGCAGAAAACGCCGAACACGGCGGTCTCATCGACGACCCGCAGGTCGCACCACAGCGCCAGTTCTAGGCCGCCGGCCACCGCGTACCCGGTGACGGCGGCGATGACCGGCTTGGACAGCCGCAGCCGGCTGACCCCCATCGGAGCGTCGCCGTCGGCGGCGAGCCGGTTGGCGCGCTCGGTGCCGAACGCGGTCAGGTCGGCGCCGGAGCAGAAGACGCCGCCCTCGCCGTGCAGCACGGCGACCGCGGCGTCCGGATCGGCGTCGAACGCGCGGAAGGCCGCGGCGAGCGCGGCCGCGGTCGGCCCGTCGACGGCGTTGCGCCGGGCGGGCCGGTTCAGGAACACCGTGGTGACCGGGCCCGACCGCGCCACTCGTACCGCTTCGTCAGTCATGTCCGTCATCTTCGCATCGAGGGCGCCGGAGTCCGCCATCCAGGATGAATATTTGGGCAGTAGGCGCGCCGGCGCATGCCGGGTTCCCGCAGATCACTCTGAGTATGCGCTAAGTAACTGTGTGTGATTATCTTGCGTCCCGGCCTGGCCGCCGCGGTGGGTGGCGCCATCGTCGTGGGAATGGCGGCAGCGTGTTCCCCGTCACCCGCGCTCGTCCACTTCAGCGCGGCCCGGCCGGCACTGACCGCGGTGACCCGCGCGCCGTCGTCCGCCGTTTCCGTGCTGACTGGCGCTGACCCCGATGTGCTGTCAGCGGAGTTCGCCCGGACCCTGTTCGTGACGTCGCCCGTTGTGGTCGTCGCCGCCGCGGACGGTAGCGCGCTGGCGGTGGCGGCGAAGGCGGCCCTTGCGGCGCATGCCCCGCTGCTGCTCGCATCGAAGGTCACGCCTCAGCTCGGGTCCAGCGTCCAGCGGCTCCGCCCGCGAGTCGTCCTTGTCATCGGACTGCCGTCAGCGGTCTCATCGGCACTGGCAGGCCGCCTCCCCGGCGTTCAGGTAGTCGGGCGCGCGGCCAGGCTCCCGGTGACCGCGCCACCGGTACGGCTGAGCCAGGTCGGGGTGCTCGTCAGCCGCGGGAGCACCGGCCCGGCGGTCACCGCGGTCACGGCAACCGCCCAGGCGGCGGGCGCGGCCGTGATTGGCGTGCGCGGCGGGGACCCGCGGGCCGACCCGGCGGCGATCAGCGCCCTTGCGCGGCTCCGGCCGCTTGCCGTGGTGGGAGTGGGCGCGCAGTTCGGGCCGGCCAGCCGGCTTGGCGGCAGGCTCGCGGTGGCGGAGAGCGGCCGTCAGCTTCCCGGCGGCGGCCAGGTGCTGTTTCCCGGGCACCGGCTGGTTGCGCTATACGGGCACCCGGGGGCGCCCGGCCTGGGCGTGCTTGGGCAGCAAGGCCTGGCCGCGAGCATCGCCCTGGCGAAGCGGATGGCCGACGGCTACCGACCGCTCAGCGGCGTCCCCGTGATCCCCGCGTTCGAGATTATCGCGACGGTGGCGGAGGCGTCGCCGGGGACGGAGGGAAGCTACTCGCAGGCGTCGCCGGTCTCGTCGCTGCGGGCCTGGGTGGACGCCGCGACCGCGGCCGGCCTGTATGTCGTGCTCGACCTGCAGCCCGGACGGGCCCGCCTGCTCCGCCAGGCCGAGCTCTACCAGCCGCTACTGCGGCAGCCGGACGTCGGGCTGGCGCTGGACCCGGAGTGGAAGCTGCGGCCCGGGCAGGCACCGCTGCAGCAGGTTGGGCGCGTGGACGCCGGCGAGGTCAACGGCGTCGCCCGCTGGCTCGCGGCGCTGACCGCACGGTACCACCTGCCGCAGAAGCTGCTGGTGCTGCACCAGTTTCAGCTGCAGATGATCGCTCGGGAAGGCGACCTTGACACCAGTTACGACAACCTCGCGATCGTCATCCACATGGACGGGCAGGGCACGCCCGCAGACAAGCAGGACACCTGGAACGCGGTGACGGCCGCGGCGCCGCACGGCGTGTACTTCGGATGGAAGGACTTTTTCCTTGAGGACCACCCGATGCTCACCCCGCAGCGGACTCAGGCCGACGCGCCGGCCGCGGTAATGGTTTCCTACCAGTTACGGCGCCGCGTGGGCCGCCTGCCGCTTGCGCTTCTCCCCGGGTGCCCACAGGTGGTACCCGACGGGGAACAGCCGGATGTTGAAGCGGTCGACCACGAGGCCCCACAGCCCGCGCCGGGCGAACAGCGCGATCGCGATGGCCACGACGCCGAGGACGATCAGGTACCAGGCGTTGTAGGACTGAAGCTTCTGCTGCAGCACCATGAAGACGATGGTGCCGAGGATCGGCCCCTCGATGGTGCCGAGGCCGCCGATGATGACCGCGAACGCCATCTCGGCCGTCCACTGCACCGAGAACACGCCGCCGGCGGTGCCCGGCACTACCTGGAGCTGCTCGATGGCCAGGACGCCGCCCGCCGCGCCGCACCCGGCGGCGGCGGCGATGAACACGCCCATCCGGGCCAGGCCGACCCGGACGCCGGAGGAGCGGGCGGCCCGCTCGTCGTCGCGGATCGCGGTGAGGGTCAGGCCGATCTTGGACCGCAGCAGCAGGTACACCCCGCCGATGGCGAGCACGGCGACGGTCAGCGCGGCCCAGTAGGTGTAGGCGGTCAGCACGGCGGGCTGCATGCCGGACAGGCCGGGCAGCGGCTCGCCGGTGCCGCCGCCGATGGAGCTGATCTGCTCGATGACCAGCATGACGACGGAGGCGAGCACCCAGGTCGCGATGGCGAAGTAGCCCAGCCGCAGCCGGGCGACCAGCCACCACAGCGGCACCGCGCAGACGGCGGCGCCGATCGCGGCGATGACCAGCCCGAACCACGGCGTGATGCCGTGCGTCGCGGGGATCAGCACGAAGTACGCGCCGAGCCCGAAGAACGCCTGCTGCCCGACGGAGACCAGCCCGGCGTACCCGGCGAGCAGGTTCCACATCGAGGCGAGCGTGAGCACGATCAGCCCCTGCACCATGATGCCGGTGGTGCCCGGCCCCACGTAGTAGGGGAACGCGAACAGCACGACGATCAGCACGAGCGCGCCGATGCCGCTGGGCAGGGTGTTGCGCCGCGAGCGGGTCACCCGCAGGTCAGGGAGGTCAGCAGAACGTGAGCTTGCTTCGACTTGTTCCGTCATGATGTGGCCCCCTGGCCGACGAGCCCCTGCGGGCGGATCACGAGGACGAGCAGGAAGACCGCGTACCCGGCGAGCTGCTCCCACGAGGGGCTGATCTGCGCGCCGACTGCCTGGGAGACCCCCAGGATGACGCCGCCGAGCAGGGTGCCCCACAGCGAGCCGAGGCCGCCGATGACCACCGACGCGAACGCGAACAGGAGGATCGTGTCGGTGCCGAGCGTGGGGCTGATCGTGGTGATCATCCCCTCGAACATGCCGGCGACCGCCACGGTGCCGAACGCGATCGCGGCGGCGATGCCGAACACGTGCCGGTAGTTCGCCCCGGACAGCTGCGCGGCCTCCTGGTCGTCGGCGACGGCGCGGATCAGCCGGCCGTACCGCGACCGCGACAGGTACAGGCTGAGGCCGAGCAGCACGACCACCGCCAGGACGAAGATCACGACGTACAGCCAGGCGATGGTGATCTGCGAGCCGATGGAGAACGACGCGGTGATGAACGAGTCGCCGACGCCGAGGCCGCGGCTATTGGCGGTGAAGAACTGCTGCAGGGCGTTCTCGATGATGATCGACAGCCCGAAGGTGACGATCAGCGTGGTGAGCTCGCCGCGGCTGATCGCGCCCTGGATGAGGGACCGCTGCAGGATGTACCCGATGCCCGCCATCAGCACGACGACGACGGGGATCGACCAGAGCACCGGCACGTGGGTGACCGCGATGACGCCGACGCCGATGTACCCGGCCAGCACGGCCAGGTCGCCGTGCGCCAGGTTGACGACCTTCATGACGCCGAACATCAGCGACAGCCCGCACGCGAACAGCGCGTACAGCCCGCCGATCAAGATGCCCTGGATGATGGCGTTAACCCAGGCCATGACTGCTCCCGTTCGGGGGGTCCAGGGGGGTCGTCCCCCCGAAGGCGGCAGAGCTGGCGCCGAAGTAGGCGGCCTCCACCTGCTCCCTGGTGACTTCCGCGGGGGTGCCCTCGAGGGTGACGTGCCCCTCGAGCAGGCACTGCAGGTGGGTGGCGACCCTTAGCGCCTGGCTGACGTCCTGCTCCACGAGCAGCACGGTGATCCCGGACTCCAGGACCTGCGGCAGCATGGCGTAGATGCGCTGCACGATCACCGGCGCCAGGCCGAGCGATAGCTCATCCAGGAGCAGCATCCGGGGGTTGGCGACCAGCGCGCGGCCGATCGCGACGGACTGCTGCTCGCCGCCGGACATCTGCGCGGTCTTCTGCCCGCGCCGCTCCTTCATCCACGGGAACAGCTCGTAGACCCGGTCGATGGTCCACGGGCCCTTGCGGGCGAAGGACATGCCGACCTTGAGGTTGTCCTCCAGGGTCAGCGACGGGAACAGCCGCCGGCCTTCCGGGACCATCACGATCCCGGCGGTGGCGCGCTTGTCCGGCCGCAGCCCGGTCACGTCCCTGCCGTCGTAACTGATCGACCCGGACGTCGGGTGGTGCAGGCCCGCGATGGTGCGCAGCAGCGTGGACTTGCCCGCGCCGTTGGCCCCGATCAGGGCGTACACCTCGCCGGGGAAGACCGTGAGCGAGATGCCCGACAGCGCGCGGAGCTGCCCGTGGTGCACGACCAGGTCGCGGACCTCGAGCAGTGGCGCGCTGTCACCCGTGCGGATACTAATTTTGCTCACCCTCTTCCAGCACGGCGTGAATCGTCGACGCGTCGACGGCCTCGCTGCCGAGGTACACCTCGCGGACCCGCGGGGTCGCGAGCACCTGCGCGGGGGTGCCGTCGCCGATGAACTCCCCGCCGTACAGGCAGGTCATCCGGTCCACCAGCGACGTCAGCGCGCGGACCACGTGCTCGATCCAGATCACCGCGACGCCCTCGGCGTTGATGCCGCGGATGATCTCCACCAGCACCGTGACCTCGGGGTCGGTCAGCCCGCCGGCGACCTCGTCGAGCAGCAGCAGCTGCGGGCCGGTGGCCAGCGCCCGGGCGATCTCGAGGCGCTTGCGCGCCAGCAGGCCGAGCCGCCCGGCGGGCAGGTTCGCCTCGCCGGACATCCCCACCCGGGCCAGCGCCGCGGCGGCGGCCGCGTAGCTGGCCTTGCGGCGCATGCCGCCGCCCTGCTGCGCGGCCACGAGCACGTTCTCGAACACGGTCATGTCCACGAAGGGACGCGGGACCTGGTAGGTCCGCCCGATGCCGAGCCGGCACCGGGCGGCCGAGTCCAGCCGGGTGACGTTCTTCCCGGCGAAGCTCACCTGGCCGGCGCCAGGGGCAAGGTCGCCGGAGATGAGGCCGAACAGGCTGGTCTTGCCAGCCCCGTTCGGCCCCACGATCCCGACGGTGTCCCCGGCGCCGACCGAGAAGCTGAGGTCTTCCGCGATGACGACGCGGCCGAACCGCTTCGTCACGTGGTCGAGCTCGAGGAGTGGATTACTCATGCTTCCTGATTGTTCGGGATTTAGGAGAAGGTGGGCAGTAGATCGCCGGTTATTTTCGCGTTCGGCTGGAGCGTGTTGTCCACGACCTTGGCCTCCAGCGGGTACTTGGTGCCCTTCTGCCACTGGATGCCGACCGGCGGG
>Ga0070713_100002611_pt1 | contig 11770 bp, 11 predicted proteins | sample LARL82metaG_FD_65465 | JGI IMG/M metagenome (GOLD analysis project Ga0070713, IMG submission 65465) | Corn, switchgrass and miscanthus rhizosphere microbial communities from Kellogg Biological Station, Michigan, USA - LAR L8-2 metaG | ecosystem: Host-associated > Plants > Roots > Rhizosphere ... | reverse complement strand
AACCGGCTTGCACTTGAACAGCCACGCGCGGTGTGGCACGCCCTGCGTGTTCAGGACGAACTCCTCGCTCTTCACCAGCGGCTCCGTGAGATACACGGGATCGGCGATCGCGCTGATCCGCGTCAGCACCTCGCCGGTGCGCACAAAGTATTCGGTCAGCGTCGCCAGATCGCTTTCCGGCACGCCGTTCCGCCGCAGCCAGCCCTTCTTGATGTGCGTCGTCGTGACGACGAGCATGTTGCCCTGCCACACGCCAGTGGAGAACCCCATCCACGTGTGTGCCGCGTAGACGGGCGGATGCGGACGGCCATCCATATAGATCGTCCGCTCCTGGTCGAACGTGCTGATACGGTGCTTGATCGCGATGAGCTCGCGTGTGGTCGGATCCCGGTCCTCCCAGATCGCGATGTTGGTGGGACCGCGATAGATGTACGGCGAGATGTGCACGCGGCACTGCTCTTCGGGCAGCGACAGCGATGAGGGATCCCAGCTTTCAGCATAGCGGCGTGCCCCATCGGTGAGCGGCAGGCCGGTGTAGTCGCCGAGCTCAGGCCCGGGCACGCGCTCGCTGAAGTCTTCCTGATAGCGCGGCGACCAGGTGCCACTCAGATCCACTTGCGCTGACGCCGGCGACGCCACTCCCAGCGCCAGCACGCCCACCGCGAGCGCGAATCCAGCTGAAACCATTCGCGACGTCACCTGATGCCTCCTGTCCACGACTGAAAGACACGGAATTATGACCGAGCTGAACTGGTTTGCGGAGTTGAAGCCGGCGATGGTTGGTGCCCGCTGACAACCGCGCCCGCGTGCCGATCCAGGCTGAGGCAGTCGACGACGGCAAGGACCGCGATGATCGACACCATCCCAAAGGCGAGGTGAAAGTCCCCGATGGTTGGCGCGGACTGTGGTCCGCCGCGCAGCCACGCCGCGAGCCGCAACTCCACGGCTCCGACCGCGACGCCCATGCCCATGCTCATCTGCGTCATCACCGTGAAGAAGCTGTTCGCGGAACTCATCTGCGCCTGGGACACGTCCACAAACGCCAGCGTGCTGATGCCGGTGAACTGCATCGATCGGGACAGGCCGTGTGCGAAGAGCAGGGCGATCAGGAGTGCCGCCGGCGTGTTCGGACTGAGCGTCGTGAACGACGCGATCAACGCGGCCGTGATCAACCCATTGACGACCAGCACTCGCCGGAAACCGAAGCGTCGAAGAATGGGCGTGGTCGCCGCCTTCATGAACAGGTTGCCGGCGAACATGGCCAGCACCAGCAGCCCCGACCTGAACGCGCTCAGGCCGAACGCGATCTGAAACATGAGCGGAAGGAGGAACGGCGACACGCTGATCGCCAGCCGGAACAGCGATCCGCCCCAGATGACGACGGCAAACGTCCGCTGTTTGAGCGCGTCGAACTGGATCAACGGATGCTCGGTGCGGCGCATGTGCCACACGCCGGCCCAACCGGCGACCAGGCCGTACCCGAGAAACCATCCGGCCGTCGCCCAGCGGACGTTCTGCTGCCCGAGAAGCTCCAGCGAGTACATGATCGACGTGCACGCCGATCCCGCCAGCGCAAATCCGAGCCAGTCGAATCGACGGCTGTGCCCGGGCGCGTTCTTGATCCAGATCAACGCGAGGGCAATACCGATGACGCCGAGCGGTACGTTCAAGTAGAAAATCCAGCGCCACGAGGAATACGTCGTGATGAAGCCGCCGACCGGCGGGCCGATGACCGGCGCGGCCAATCCGGGCCAGGTGATGTAGGCGATCGATCGCACCAGGTCTTTCTTCTCGGTCGTCCGCAGTACGACCAGCCGGCCGACGGGCACCATCAGCGCGCCGCCCATGCCCTGCAGAATTCTGGCCGCCGTGAATTCCCAGAGACCGTTGCTCATGCCGCAGAGAATCGAGGCGAGCGTGAAGAGGCCAATCGCCGACGCAAATACCGTTCTGGCGCCGAGTCGGTCCGCGACCCAGCCGCTGACCGGGATGAACACGGCGAGCGTCAGCATGTACGCGGTCATCCCCACATTCAGATCGACCGGGCCGACGCCGAACGTCTGCGCCATCTGAGGGAGGGCTGTCGCGATCACCGTCCCGTCCAGGTTCTCCATGAAGAAGGCGCCGGCCACGAGCAGCGCCACGAGCGTGGACGGCTGAAACCGACGCGTACGAGGTGCTGCCGTCTGGACGGACGTCACCATAATGAGGTGGGCAGCGAGCAGCGACTTGCTACTCGCGGCAGGGTTTCGGGCTCCACTTCGAGCCGTCGGCCTCTCGCTTGAAGTTCGTGCTGGTCATGAACGACTGCACGAGATAGGTAGGGTCGTCTACGATTGTCCGCACGGTCAGCCACTCGCCGGCTTCCGGCACGGCGTAACGCATGAAGTGCTCGGTCACCACCGTTTGCGCGCTGTAGGGCACGCCGTTCGTCCGCAGCCAGCCAGCGCGAAGGTTCCTCGTCTCCACCTTGAGCGGCGTCCACACCGCGCGGCGCGCGGCAGCGCCCTGCCCGGCGTCGAGGCGATCGAATCCGTTGGTCCGCAGCACGTCGATCACATCCGGTGGGGGATCCCACTTCGCCACAGACACGCCCTGCCATGTCGCTTTCAGGGGCGCACCCGCGGCAGGCGCGGACGGACCGAAGCGGATGCGTCGAGTCTGGCTGCCGGCCTCGGTCTCGATCGTCAGCGTGCTGTCGTTTTCCCACGAGATGTGGATGCGTCCCGGCGCGCGCATGACGGCCGCGGCGCCGAACGCCTCGCAGCGGCCGGCCTGATCCGTGGTCCACACGTCCGCCGCCTTGCGGCCCGCGGCGTTGAGCGGCACGCTGCCGTAGTCGCCTTTGAGCGGCATCACCATGCGGTAGCGCCAGTCCTCGGTCACGACCGACACCCAGTAACCGGTCAAGTCGATCGGCGCCAGTTCGCGCGGTGATGGGGTGGCCGCGCGGGGCGGTTGACCAGTCTGCCCCTGTCCGTGCGCGACGGCCGACAGCAACAGGAGGCAACCGTAGGCCAGCGTGCAGCGGGGAAGGGCAGAGGTCACGCGAGCGATTATGACCTAAGCTCGGGGCTCGGGTGGCGGAGCGACGTTTGTCAGACGACCGTCGATATTGGTGCGGGCTGTCGTCGTGCGAGGCGGTAGTGATTCAGCGAGAATACGCCGCACGCGACCGCGCCGCCCAGGATGAAGACGCTCGACGTCACCAGAAACAGCAGCAGGTACAGCGCCGAAAATCCCAGCAACTCGAATGCGGATGTACGGAGCATGAGGACGCGAGGGTACGACAGACGGCCCTGAAGGGCCCTCCCATTCCTGAAGAGGAACCAGTTTCGAAAATGACGCATGTGCGCGGCGGACTGCAGCAGGAGCATGGCACCGAGCACGCCGGCGTACAGACTCTCTAAACCCGCGGCGGAACTGGTTCGCTGGACGACAACCAGATAGCCCGTGCTGGCCAGCAGCGCGATCAGGAAACGCGGGCTGACCCGACGCAACGCGTTCACGTCCGCCTGAAAGATCGGCGTGAGCTCGTAGCTGCCTTCGAAGACGATCGACTGTTGAGCCTGGTACATGCGAGCGCACGTCAGCGTCATCAGATAGTCCGAGATGTACACTGCGGCCCATACCAGCGGCCCGATCCACGGACTGTCGAAAAGCGCGTCAACCATCGTGCTTGACTCCACCTAGTCGGTTTCGGCGGCATGTCCGCAGGTCCAGCACGCGACGCACAGCTTTCGACGCCAAACCCTGCACTTCTGGCCGCGAACGGGGCGCCCAACGGGCGCGGAGCCGTCGGCTGTGGCCACGGGTTTTCTGGGAGCACCCGGTGGGGCTGCCGTGCCCCGCGTTCTTGGCGGGGTTCGCGGACAGGACCCGGGCGCGATTGCACTGCTTTCGATTCGTGGTTGATGGCCGGAGTACACTTACGCCTGTAAGGCGGGCCCCGAGTGAACCCGCCGGGGGAGCGACATGAAACGCGTTGTTTTCGGAACCCTCGCGGCGCTGGTCAGCGCCGGGATCCTCACCACGATTGATGTGTCCGGCCAGGGCAAGGTCGACTCGCCCGGCGTGATGACCGCGCAGGGTGACGTGCCCGCACTCGGCAGCTACAAGGTACCGAAGACGACGTGGGGCGAGCCCAACCTCCAGGGCATCTACAACGCCAACGATCTCCAGGGCATTCCGATGCAGCGCGCGCAGACGGTCGGCACGCGCTACCGGCTCAGCGATGAAGAATTCAAGCAGCGCGTGACGCAGCGCGATACGCTCGTGGCGCAGGACAACGACTTCAGTTTCTCGCTGGAACGCGGCGAGGAGTTCGAGGCGAAGTTCGGCACCGTCGGCGGCGCCGTCTCGCCGCCTCCGCACTGGCTCGAGCGCTCCAGAGGCGTCAGCCACGTGTCGTCGTACGTCATCGACCCGCCGGACGGACGCATTCCGGCGTTGACGCCCGCCGCGCAGGCCGCGGCCACCGCGCGCCAGCAGGCGCAGCTCGGCCGCCGCGCGCAGCTGGCCGGCGTCGAAGCCGACTGGACCACCGACCGCAGCAACTACGACCGCTGCATCAGCACCGGCGTGTTGAACTCGATCACGCCGAAGATCTACAACTCGGGCAGCCGCATCGTGCAGGGCCCGGGCTGGCTCGCGTTCTCGAACGAGATGATCCACGAGACGCGTGTCATCCCGACGGACAACCGTCGGCAGATCAGCTCGAAGATCAAGACCTGGATGGGCACGTCGGTCGGTCACTGGGAAGGCGACGTCCTCGTCGTCGAGACGCGGAACATCAAGTCCGAGTCGCTCGTCAACGGCCAGCCCCTGTCAGACGAGGGCGTGCTGATCGAGAAGTTCACGCTGTCGGATGCGAACACCCTCGACTACCGCATGACGATCAACGACCCGAAGGTCTACGCCGCGTCGTGGACGGTGCGGCTGCCGATCCCGCGCGAAGACACGTACGGCTTCTACGAATACGCGTGCCACGAGGGGAACTACGCGATGAGGAACCTCCTCAGCGGCTCGCGCGCCGAGGACAGCCGCCGCGCGGAGTCGGGAACGAAACCGTAGGAGTTCCTTCGTCAGTCTTCGTGGCTGAAAACCTCATTCGCAGACTCATCCCGCATCAGGGCTGCGTGATCGCCCCACTCGACGAGGGCATCCGGGTCGCCGGCTCGGCGATGAACTGGGTGATGTCGGCTGCCATCGCCCCGTTCGTGTGCCGGCCGCCGTTCGTGTTCCGCGTGGTGGGGAAGACCGACAGCACGAATCTTCGTATGCACTTTCACCGCGGCGAGTTGATCTTCAACTGGGAATGCGACGTCCGCGAGTTCAAGGTGTTCGATCCCGCAACCGCCGCGGACCACAGCGTGAAGGGCAAAGGGTTCATCACCACCAACGAGTGGCACGAGATTTCGTGGGAAATCGGCCTCGACCGCATGCGCGTCGTCGTCGACGGAGAAGTCCGCTATGAAGGAGCGGGTGAGTATTCCGGCATCGAGTCGGCCCCGTCGGTTGGCCCGTGTTTCGGCAGCGCAATTTCCGTCCGCGAATTCACCATCACGCCCCTCGCCTGAGACCTCCCCGATTCGTCGATCGCCTCGCCGCGGAACGGACCGCAACGTGCGGTTGCGGCCGGTTCCGCAGCACGCGGCTGATTACGAACAGCTGGGAGCCACCACCTTCACCGATTCGACGACGATGAGCGGTGGACGGAGGACTTTCGGATCCTGGGCCTTGCTCGCCTCTGCGCTCACCGGCTCCTGCACGGACCCGGTCACTTCCACCTTCTTGTTCACATTCGTCGGCCAGTCCGACTGAGACGACCCGCCCAGCACGTAGGTCGCGGCCGACGCGCCCTGTGCTTTCGTCAGGATGAAGACTGTGCCGCCGTCGGTGGTCTTCGCCTGCACCACGCAGCCGGTGACGGTCGACTTGGGCGCCTGCTCGGCCGCCGGCGGGGCGGCTGGTTCCGGCGCGGGTGTGGGCGCGGACGGCGCCGGCTGCTGCTGCGCAAACACGCCGACGGCGCTCGAAAGTGCGAAGGCGGCTATCGTCGAGATGACATTTCGCATGGACCACTCCTCATGAATGGGTTTCGGACTATCGACACGCCTCGCAGGGGAGCACTATTCCTGCCAACGCATAACGTCGCGCTTGTCCGGCGAACTCTTGCATGTCGACGGGCGTCTTTTTTCGTGTCACCAGCCTTCCGTTCACGCGGCCCGCTCTTCCGTACTGGCGGGCGGTTCTTTCTTACACGTCGCCGGCGCCTTCTTACACGCTGCCGGTGCTTCCGTACTCGTCGCCCGTCGTCTCGTACGATGTAAATGTTCTTCCGTACAGCTGAAACGTTGTTCCTTCGCGGCAGAACGTGGTCCCGCAGCTTCCTGAGCCCCCTGAACTCGATCGATCGAGATAAGTCCGTATAGAGGACTAGAACACAAAGAGGTCTTATTTTCACAGAAATACTATTTACTGTGAAATATCGTTGGCGTATCGGCGTTACGATCGACGTGCGTGATGACGTCGCGGCCAATTCCGGCCGCACGCACGCAAGAAGGAGATCGTCATGAAGACACGGGACATCCATCGGTACCGCATGCTCGTCCGGGTCAGGGAGTTCGGCGCCGCGCACCGGGATCAGTTCCCGGCCGGCAGCCCGGCGGGCCAGCTGTTTGCCGCCGTCTCGAAGGCGGTGGATCAGCTGAGCACGTACGTTTCCTCGCAGGCTGACGGCGGAGGTGCGTTGCGCGGAGGCGCAATGTCCAAGGCGGCCGCCCGCGAGGAGCTCGCCCAGGCGCTCGACGCGCTCGCCCGGACGGCGAGGGCGCTCGACGTTCCGGGCATCGAGGGCAAGTTCCACCTGCCGAGCGTCCGCAACGACCACGAGCTGGCCGTGGCGGCCGGCACGTTCGTGCGGGACGCCACGCCGCTCAAGGCGCAGCTCGTCGCCTACGGGCTGCCGAAGTCGTTCCTCACCGACCTGCAGGACACGCTCGATGCCTTCGAGCGGGCGACGCAGGATCGGATGGCGGCGCGCGAGACGCGTGCAGGCGCGGCGGCGGGCATCGATGGGGCCATGGACCTGGCCCTTGCCGCCCTGACCCGCCTCGACGCCATCGTCATCAACACGCTCCGGGGCGAGCCGGTGCAGCTCGCGGCATGGGCTGCGGCCCGGCACGTCCCACGGCGCGCCGGATCCGACCGCGAGCCGGCCGGCGTTCCGGAGACCCCGGCTGGTGCGGTGCCGGTGAAGGCGCCCGAAACGGGGCAGGCGGCGTAGCCGGGTCCACTCGGAGGTGAACACGACGTGCGGGAAAGGTAGGGGGTCCGGCGCATGGCTCCAGGTGGTTGCACACTTCGTGGTCTACATTGCGAACTCGTTGTTGACATGAACGCCTGTGTCGACGACACTGTCGGGACAGCACGCGCTGTACGTCCCGAGGAGGACCGACATGGACGACCTGCGCCGGATCCACTACGTGACCGAACATTTCGAGGGGCTCCAGGGCCTGCGCCTGCTGCCGCTCAGCGTCCCGTTCCTGCTGTCGGCCCTCTCGCGGCTGGCCCCGGCCCAATCGGCCTCGGCAGCGGCGCCGCTCCCAGGCGCCGCGTGGACCCTGCTAATCGTCTCGGCGCTGGCCGCGTCGACGCTGATCGGACGTCGTTACTCGCGCCGATTCGGCCGGTCCCATCCGTTCAGGTGGCGGTCCGTGCTCCAGATCGTCGCGGGGACGGCGGCCTTCCTCGCGCTCGAATGGGTGCGCGAGCGTCAGGAGCTCCCCGTGGCGCTTCCGATGCTCTTTGTCGCCGTCGTGCTGGCGCGTGTCGGGATGGCGGCCGGATGGCTCCGGAGCCACTACCTCTGGATCGCCGCAGCGTGTGCGCTGTTCGCCCTGCTGCCCACCCTCAACATCAATCAAGACATGCGCGCCGCGGCACTCGACGGCCTGATCGGCGGCGGGCTGGCCGTCGCCGCGATCGGCGACGACCGGGTGCTCCGTCGCGTGATGTCGGAAAGGTCCGCGTCATGAAGCGTCAGCCATTTGAAGAGCTCTCGTCGCTCAATCGCCTGATCCACGATCCCTCGCGCCTGGCGATCCTCACGGCCCTCTCGGCCTGCCGCGGGGCCGATTTTCTGTTCCTGCAGTCGCTCACGGGACTGACGAAGGGCAACCTCTCGGGCCACCTCGGCAAGCTCGAGAAGGGCGGCCTGATCGTCATCACGAAGTCGTTCAAGGGAAAGTATCCGCATACCGACGTGGCCCTCTCGGCTGAAGGCCGGGACGCGATCCGCCGACACTGGAAGCAGCTCGAACAGCTGCGCCGCGCCGCCGGAAAGTGGACTCCGGCGCCGCAGGCGAAACCAGCATGACCTATGAAAATCTACAACGTCCTCGGATACGCAACCCTGGGCTTTCAGCTCGCGTTGTCGGCGTTGCTCGCGCCGCCGTGGCTCGGCCCGTGGTGGGGCATGGCCCTCGGGTTTGGGTATCTGCTGATGTCCTGGTTCGTGTGCGGCGTCTATCTCTCCGACGTGATGCACATGGGCATCGCGCACGGGGCGCTGGACTACCAGGAGTGGTTCATCAAGGGACTCACGCTCGTCAATAACGCGTTCGGCGTCTACGTCGATCCGGTGAGCTGGGTCAATCGCCACCGGCTCCATCATCGTTTTTCAGACCACGACGGCGACCCGAACAAGCTCGCCGACGACGGCTTCTGGACCACGTTGTACCGCTGTGTGTTTCCCTACGCCTGCACGATGAACGTGGCCACCGACGACGTCCTGAAGACCTGGCCGTTCCGGCTGGTGTCGCATCCGCTGTTCACCGCGATCTCGCCGGTGTTGAGCTGCGGGCTGCTGTGGCTGCTGGTGCGCGACTGGCCGTTCGCCATCGCCGTGTGGGCCGGCACGCGCGTGTTCGCCCTGTGGGTGAACATGGTGCAGAACTACTGGACGCACGATCGGCGCTGGGGCACCAGGCGCTACGACGATGGGGATGACAACGCGATGAACATCGGCGACTGGCTGCCGGTGACGGCGACGTTCAGCGCGTGCTGGCAGAACAACCATCACCACTATCCACACATGCTCCGCACCACGCACGGTCCTAGTGAGTACGACTTTGGCTACAAAACGGTCCGGGTGATGAGCGCCCTCGGACTGGTCAAGCCTTCGAGGACCGGCGCGGACAAACCAAGCGACGTCGCGCTAGCGGAGCTTTCCCTGTAGTGTCCACTCTTAGGTGGACGGAACCGGCCCGCAACCTGCGGTTCTGGCGAACCGGCTTGACCGCCGAAGCTTGAGCGGAGGCGGTTTCGACTCAGGCGGGAAACCGCGGGGCTTTGTTTACAGGCGCAGCTCCGTGAGCTGCGCCGGACTCGGCCCTGCGCTCGCGGTTTCCCGACTGACGCTTGCGTCGCGGCGCTCACAGGTTCGCCTGAACCGCAGGTTGCGGGCCGTTTCCTTGTCGACCTGACCGAATCTCCGAACAATTCAGTAGTGCGTTAGCAAGCCGGCCGTCCGCTGACTGCCGTTACGCGGTCGTGTCGACGCAGGTGTGGCGCGAAGCCGTTCGGAGGTCGCCGATCCGGATCGCCTGATCGCGCGAGAAGACCCTGGGGATCAGGCCAGCTCACGGAGCTGGCCGGCCAGCGGCCCGCTCCGTCCTCGCGGCGCGGTCCGGCGACCGCCCGCCTATGCCAACGTTTCGGCGCGTCCGCCGTAGCTTTAGCGGAGGCGGAAGCCGGATTCGCGCCGCACCTGCGTCGACACGACCGCCGCGCGATCGAGGTCGGACATGGCGGAGACCACGGCGAAATCGATCTACGTCGCGTTCCGCCTGAACGGCGCCAGCAGCTGCGCGAAGAAGCCCTGCGGGACCGCGCCGCCGACGAGGCCGTAGCGGTTCGGCCACGCATCCTTCGGAAGGTAATACGTCCCGAACAGCCGATCGATGAACGGGAGGTGGATGGCGAAGTTCACATCCACCGCGTTCATGTCCGCCGCGTGATGCCAGTGGTGATAGCGGACGGTCACGAAATACGGCTCCAGCCAGATCGCCCGCGGGCGGAAGTCGGTGTGGCAGAACGTGGCGTGGAAGGAGACGAACACGAGATAGCCAGCGAGCGTCGCCTGCGAGAAACCGAAGATCGTCATCGGGATCAGGATCAGCCCGCGCGTGAGTAGGATGTCGACGTAGTGTTGGCGCGATCCGGCCACCCAGTCCATCGTCTCGATGGAGTGATGGATGGCGTGAAAGCGCCACAGGAACGGAATCGTGTGAAATGCCCGGTGCGTGACGTATTGCGCGAGATCCGCGACGACAATCGCTAGCGGAAGTTGGATGAGAAACGGAAGCGTTCCCACCGTCTGCGCCAGCCATGGGATCGCCAGCCACCGCGACACGTAGCTGGCCGGGATCACCATCCCGAGCGTGATGAGCTGTGCCGGCAGATGCGTGGCAACAAAGTAGAACAGGTCCGTGGTCCACTGCGGCCGAAACGTCTTCTGGTCGGGATGCAGCGGCCAGAATCGCTCCACCGGCAGGAACACGACGGTCATCACGAACAGATCCAGCAGGAACCAATCCAGGCCGAGACCGAATTTCGAGGTGACCTCGTCCGGTAGTGGCGTGCTTCCACCGCCGATGATTGCCGCCAGCAATCCCAGCGACACGCCGGTGACCGCCAGCACCTTGCGCTGTCGCAGGAACCCGGAGACGGCGCCGAGCACGATCGCGAGGACGATCGTTCCCTGAATCAGGAACCGGATGATCGTCATGGGATAGTGCGCGCGGGCGTCGGGCAGCGAGAGCAGCGCGGGGAAATGCAGACACAGCGCGCCGCCGAAGCCGAGCAGCCCGAAGAAAACGGACGCCGTGCCGCTGATCCAGCCGGTTCCGAAGTGGCCCGGCTCTGAGTCCCCGAAGACCTTCTCGAAGAACGCGTCAGACATCGTGGCTCTCCCTATCCCGGCGAATTGTTATCGGCGGGACATTGCAACTCCTTTACTCGATCGCCGGCCACACACTGCTTTCAATAGCGACCGAGCTCACTCGAGAGGCCCGTTCACCACGAAGACACGAAGATCACGTGACTTCGCACGCAACCGTCCTCGAGCGATAAACTGAGCGGCCGGTGCCTGGTCCTCGCAGAGGTGAGCTATGCGTTACGCCGCGATCGCGCTCGTGCTGCTCGCCGCCCAGCAAGCGGCCCAGAAGCCCGCGTTTGAAGTCGCGACCATCAAGCGGAGCGCGTCGCTCGACGGCGGCGGGTCACTCTTCACTCCGCCGGGAGCGCAGTTGCGCGGCGTCAACGTCGACACGCGAAGTCTGATCACGTTCGCGTACCGCGGGGATCAGCGGCTGTTCAATTCTCAGATCCTGAACGGACCGGGATGGATGGAGTCCGAGCGATTCGACATCACCGCCAAGTCGAATGAGGCGTTGGCGGCGGCCCCAGCCGCCGAGATTTCGCGCACGATGCCGTTGCTCGTGCAGTCACTCCTCGAGGACCGCTTCAAGTTGAAACTTCACCGGGAGACGCGGCAGCTTCAGCGCTATGTGCTGTCGGTTGCAGGGAAGGACGGCCTGCCCGGTCCACGGATGCACCGCGTCAGCAGGGACTGCGCCGTCGATCGAACGCTGTGTCGCATTCAGATGACGCCGGGGCACCTGACAGCCGGCGCGATGTCCATGTCGAACCTCGTGGCTTTTCTGGGCGGCACCGTCGAACGCGTGGTTGTGGACCACAGCGGGTT
>Ga0070713_100002610_pt1 | contig 11772 bp, 11 predicted proteins | sample LARL82metaG_FD_65465 | JGI IMG/M metagenome (GOLD analysis project Ga0070713, IMG submission 65465) | Corn, switchgrass and miscanthus rhizosphere microbial communities from Kellogg Biological Station, Michigan, USA - LAR L8-2 metaG | ecosystem: Host-associated > Plants > Roots > Rhizosphere ... | reverse complement strand
GGCAGGATCGTGAACTCGCGGTGCCCGAGGGTCGTCACGATCGTCGCGAGCGAGGTGGAGTTGGAGATGAGGGAAGCGGTGAAGAGCACCATCAGGAAGGCCGGCTCCGCGAGGAACCCGATCAGCATCTCGCGGCGCGCGCCCATGCTGCCGAAGGCCGTGCCGATGTCCATCGCGGCGAGCGAGATGAAGAGCCGCGCGAGCGCGAAAAGCCCCACCAGCGCGATGGCGTCGGCCGCGGGCGCGAGCGGCAGGTTGGTCGAGAGCGTCGGCACGATCATCGAGGCGAGCAGCATGCAGCCGAAGACCACGTAGGGCGCGACGCGGAAGAGCGGCGTGGCCGCGTGGGCGACCACCGACTCCTTCCAGAAGAGCTTGTGCAGCGCGCGGAACGGCTGCAGCAGCGGCGGCGCGCTGCGGTTCTGCAGCCACGCGCGGCAGACGTTCACCCAGCCCGTGAGGAGCGGCGCCACGGCGAGCGCCACCAGCATGGCCGCGACCTGGGCGAGGATGCCTTCGAGGTTCATGCCTGGGTGAGGAAGAGCAGCGCCACGAGCGTGACGAAGCTATAGAGGAGATAGATGGAGATGCGCCCGCGCTGGAGCGTCCCGACCATCCGCGAGGCCCATTCGGTGGCGGCGCCGATGCGCACGTAGATGCCGCCCCACATGGGATCCTCGATCGTCACCCGGTAGCGCGGCGCCGGGTCGGCGGGCGAGGGGAGCTCGCGGCGCATGCGGAAGAAGGGCTCGAAGATCTGGCGGATTGGCTGGCCGAAGCCCTCGGCGGTGTCCTGCATGCGCGCGGTCTGGAACGGCGTGCCGCAGTCCCACGCGGCGGCGCGGCGCACGCGCCCGTGGTAGAAGCGGCGCACCGCGAGGAAGGTGGCGAGCACGATCGCCACGATGAGCACCGACACGAGCGGCGCGCTGTACGAGGCCCTCTGGGCGGAGACGGGCGCCAGCATGAGCCAGTCGCCGGCGTGCCCGCTTTGCGCGAGGCCGCTGCCCACGAGCGAGAAGGGGATCGGGTCGAGCGCCTCGATCACGGCGGACGGGAAAAGGCCCAGCAGGATGCACCCGGCCGTGAGCCAGGCGAGCCCCAGGCGCTCGAGCCGGCCCGCGTCCTCGGCGCGCTCGAGGCGCTCCTCGCGCGGCCGGCCGAGGAAGATCACGCCGAAGAACTTCACCATCACGTAGGCGGCGAGCGCCGCCACCAGGGCGAGGCCCGCGGCGAAGAGCGGCACGAGCATCTTGAGGTACGGGTTGGGAAGGCCGCCGGTGAACAGGAAGCTTTGCAGCAGCAGCCACTCGGAGGCGAAGCCGTTGGACGGCGGCAGGCCCGCCGCGGCGATGACCCCGGCGAGCGCCGTCCACGCGACCCACGGCATGAAGCGCATGAGGCCGCCCAGCTTGCCCAGGCTGCGCTCGTGCGTCGCGTGCAGCACCGAGCCCGTGCCCAGGAAGAGCAGGCTCTTGAAGAGCGCGTGGTTCAGGCAGTGGAAGAGGAGCGCGGTCATGGCGAGCGCCGCGAGCGAGCGCATCCCGTAGGCCTGGAACACGATGGCGAGCCCGAGGGCCATCACGATGATCCCGATGTTCTCGATGGACGAATAGGCGAGGAGGCGCTTCATGTCGACCTGCGCCGCGGCGAACACCACGCCGAAGAACGCCGTGGCGAGGCCCAGGACGAGCGCCACCACGCCCCACCACCAGATGGCCGCATGGACGAGGTCGAAGGTGACGCGCAGCATCCCGTAGATCGCCGTCTTCAGCATGACGCCGCTCATGAGCGCCGATACGGGCGAGGGTGCCGCGGGGTGCGCCTCGGGCAGCCAGACGTGCAGCGGGAGCACGCCCGCCTTGGCGCCGAACCCGAAGAGGGCCAGCAGGAACGCGCACGAGGCCCAGAAGGGGGCGAGGCGCTGCTCGCGCATGTTGGCGAAAGTGTAGTCGCCGGTATTGGCCTGCAGGACGCCGAAGCAGAGCAGGATCGCGATCGCCCCGATGTGCGCGATCAGCAGGTACAGGTAGCCGGCGCGCTGGATCTCGGGGATGCGGTGGTTGGTGGTGACGAGGAAGTAGGACGAGAGCGCCATCATTTCCCAGCTCACCATGAACGCGTATGCGTCGTCGGCCACCAGCACCAGCGCCATCGCCGCGAGGAAGACGTGGTACTGCAGGCACATCACCCCGGCGGGTGTGCCCTCGCCGCGGCGAAAGTAGCCCGCCGAGAAGATCGAGACGCCCGCGCTCGCGATGCCCACGAGGAAGAGGAAGAAGGCCGCGAGCGCATCCAGGCGCAGGTGGAACGGCAGGCCCGGCAGCCCGATGGCGAGTACCGCGACCTCGGGGGTGCCCGGCAGCGCGCCCAGGGCGACCCCGGCGAGCACGGCGCTCACGCCCGCGGAGAGCGGGAAGAGGCCGAGCGCGACCAGCACGGGCTGGCGCACCGCCGCGATGCCGGCCATTCCGATGGCGATCCAGGCTGCTACGACGATCAATACCGCGTCGATCGGGAGCAGCGAGGCGATCACCGCCAGCCCACCGGTCAGACCGTCTCGACGCTGGAGTTCAGGTAGTAGCCGGCGCCGCGCTCGGTGCGGATGAGCTGCGGCTGGTTGGGGCTCTCCTCGACCTTGCGGCGCAGCCGCAGGATCTGCACGTCGATGGAGCGGTCGTAGATGTCGTCGTGCAGCCGGCTCGATTCCAGCAGCTGGTCGCGCGAGAGGATGCGCCCGGGCGCCTTGAGGAACGCCACGAGCAGGGCGTACTCGCTGTTGGTGAGCTCGACGTTGCGCCCGTCGGGGGCCTTGAGCTTGCGCGTCCCGGTGTTGAGCTCCCAGCCGGAGAACTTGAAGGCGCGCACGCTCTCGCCGCGGCGCGTGGCGCGCTTGCCCTCCGTGCGCCGCAGGACCGCCTTGATGCGCGCCAGCAGCTCGCGCTGGCTGAAGGGCTTCGTCACGTAGTCGTCGGCGCCCAGCTCCAGGCCCATGATGCGGTCGGCCTCTTCCTTGCGCCCGGTGAGGATGATGATGGGCAGGTCCAGGGATTCGCGCAGGCGCCGGGCGATGGCGAGCCCGTCCTCGTCCGGGAGCTTCAAGTCCAGGATCACCAGGTCGACCACGTCGGCGCCGAGGACCTTGTCCATGTCCGCCCCGCTCTCGGCGAGCGACACCTTGAAGTCGTGCTCGGTCAGGTACTCGCGGACCAGCTCGCGGATGGCGATGTCGTCGTCGACGACCAGGATGTGGGCTTCCAAGGGGAGGGATAATGTCGTTATTGGGGCTCCGGGCACATTTTACCGCCTGAAGGCCTTAGAATCCGAGCGGTAAGTCATGAGCGCCCAAACGCCGTCCATTCCCGGGGCCGCAAGCGCCAGGCCGGCGCGGCAGACGCTCGCCTACGTGACCTTCGGCGTCGTGTACTACGTGCTCGCCGCATACGCGCTGAGCCTGCCCGTCCACGCGCGCTTCCCGCTGGTCATCTGGCCCGCCCACGGCCTCGCCCTGGGCGTGCTCCTCGTGGCGCCCGCGAGGCGCTGGCCCTGGTACCTGCTGCTGGTGGCGCTCGCCACCACCGCCGTGGGCCTGGACATGTACCGCGACATGCAGATGGACGTGGCGCGCCTGCTGGCGAGCGTCGCGGTGAACGTGGCGCAGCCGCTCTTCGTCGCGGCGGGGCTGCTGCGTCTCGCGGGGCCGCGCGTTCAGGTCGACACCGTGAAAGGCGTGGCCTCGTTCCTCGTGGGGATGGGGCCCCTCGTGGGCGCCATGGCGATGCTCGACGCCGGATTTACGTACCTGCACACGAGCGCGCCCTTCCGCGAGCAGTGGTCGGTCACCTTCGTCTCGACGATGCTGGGCATGCTGATCACCGCGCCCCTCATCCTCGCGTGGAGCCGCCGGGGGCTGGTGGAGGCCCTCGAGATGACCCGCGCGAAGCTCCCCGAGCTGCTGGTCCTCTACGCGGGCCTCGTGATCACCACCAACTACGTGTTCGGCTCGCGGCCGTCGGCGCCGGGGTTCATCCCGCCGCTGATCTACCTCTGCGCGCCGTTCCTCATCTGGGCGGCGCTGCGCTTCGGGATGCGCACCACCACGCTCGCGCTTGCCGTCTTCGGCCTCATCTGCTTCTGGCAGACGGCGCACGGGTTCGGGCCGTTCTCCATCGACGGGATGGCGGACGTGCGCGCCATGCTCCACCTCCAGGGCTACCTCGCCACGATCGTGGTCACGACGCTCTTCTCGGCCGCGCTCCTGGTCGAGCGCGAGGAGGCCGTGCACGAGACCGAGGCGTGGCGAAACCGGCACGAGGCCGTGATCCGCGCGAGCGGCAACCTCCTCTACGAGCTCGATCCCGGCACGGGCTCCGTGCTGTGGGACGGGGACACGAGCAGCGTCCTCGGCGTCACCCCGGATCGCATCTCCACGGCTCGCCAGTGGATGGAGCGCGTGCACCCCGAGGACCGCGTCCGGCTGAAGGGCCTGCGCCGCATGCTCATGAGCGGCAGCCTCTCGCACATCGCGATCGAGTACCGGTTCCGCCGCGACGACGGGGAGTACACGACGCTTGGCGTGAACGCCTATCGCATCGGCGACCCCACCGGCGACAGCCCGTCGGAGCGGCGCGTGATCGGATTCGTGAAGGACGTGTCCGAGAAGCTGCGCGCGGAGCAGGAGCGCGAGCGCCTGGAGGCGCAGCTCAAGCAGGCCGAGAAGATGCAGGCCGTGGGCCACCTCGCGGGCGGCATCGCGCACGACTTCAACAACATCCTGGGCGCGATCCTGGGCTACGGGGAGCTCGCGCAGCGCCGCGCCGAGGGCGACTCCGACATGAAGCGCTACCTCGACACCATCATGGGCGCCGGCAACCGCGCCAAGTCGCTCGTCACGCAGATCCTCTCCTACAGCCGCGCCGAGGGCGCGCAGAAGATGCCCGTGCTCGTGGCCCCGATCGCCCAGGAGGTGTGCGACCTCGTGCGAGGCTCCACGCCGCTCGCGATCGACGTGGTGTTCCACAACGGCGCCGGCGACGACGCGATGGTGCTCGGCGACCCCACGCGGCTGCACCAGCTCCTCATGAACCTCTGCACCAACGCGGTCCACGCGATGGGGCAGGGCGGCGCGCTCGAGCTCTCGCTCGACGCCGAGGTGCTCGAGGCGCCCCGCAAGGTGCGCACCGGCGAGATCCCCGCCGGCGAGTACGTGCGCATCCGCGTGCGCGACTCGGGCCACGGCATCGCCCCCGAGGTGATCGACCGCATCTTCGAGCCCTTCTTCACCACCAAGCCCGCCGGGCGCGGCACGGGGCTGGGGCTCGCGCTCGTGCATTCCGTGGTGACCGAGCACAAGGGCTTCATCGAGGTGGAGAGCCGGCCCGGCGAGGGCACGGCATTCACCGTGTGGATTCCCGCGACCCACGCCGCCGAGGGCGCCGGCGAGGAAGCATCCGAGATGCCCCTGGGCGCGGGCCAGGTGATCCTCGCGGTGGACGACGAGGTGGACGTGCTGCACGCGCTGGAGGAGATGCTCGCGCAGCTCGGCTACGAGCCGGTGGGTTTCAGCGACAGCCGCGAGGCGCTGGAGGCGGTGCGCGCCAACCCGCGCGGCTTCGACGCCCTCGTGAGCGACGAGGTGATGCCCGAGCTGATCGGCACGCAGCTCGCCCTCGAGGTGCACCGGATGAATCCCGCGATGCCCGTCGTCATCGCGAGCGGCTACGGCGGCGCTGGGTTCGAGGCGCGCGCCCTCTCCGCCGGCGTGAACCGCGTGCTGCGCAAGCCCTATCGCATGGCCGAGATCGCCGAGGCGCTCGCCGGCTTCTTCGCCCAGGCGGCCTCCCGGGCCGAGTAGCGGCCGAACCTTCCCGCTTTTCCCCCGCTCCAACGGGATCGGCGCGACCGCGCCCCATTGCGCATTTCCCAGGAGAAGCCATGAACGCCCCCGACCTTCGCCGCGAAGGCAAGCCGTCCCTCACCGACGTGAAGTCCCTGCGCGAATCGGCGCGCCGCCACGTCGAGGAGGGCGCCGTCACCGAGCATTACCGCGCCGACCGCAAGAAGGTGCTCGAGCTGCTGAACGAGGCGCTCGCCACGGAGATCGTGTGCACCCTTCGCTACCGGCACGACCACTACATGGCGCGCGGGCTGAAGGCGAAGGTCGCCGCCACGGAGTTCCTCGAGCATGCCGAGCAGGAGATGGACCACGCGGGGCGCATCGCCGAGCGCATCGTGCAGCTGGGCGGCGAGCCCGACTTCGACCCGCAGAAGGTCTCGGGGCGCAGCCATGCCGAGTACCGGCTCGGCAAGTCGCTGCAGGACATGATCAAGGAGAACCTCGTCGCCGAGCGCATCGCGATCGAAAGCTACCGGGAGATGGCGCGCTACATCGGCGAGGACGATCCCACGACGCGGCGCCTGCTGGAGGGGATCCTCGAGGTCGAGGAAGAGCACGCGGACGACCTCGCCGACCTCCTCGACGCGATGCCGGGCGGCTAGGCGAAAAAAAACCCGCGGCCCAGGAGCTGCCGCGGGCTTCTCAGCAAGGGAAGGAGACCTAGGGCGAGCGGCGCCGCTCCGCGGACGGGCTGCGCATGCGCGCGACGGGGAAGGTGGCTTCGGCGATGCGGCGCGATTCGGCGAGGGAGGCCTCGAGCTGCCCCAGCAGGCGCTCGCGGCGCCCGGCGATGCGCTTCCAGGGATCGTGGGTGACCCGCCCCCAATGCTCGAGGGCCCAGCCCTTCATCTCGCGCCAATGGCCGTGGAACTGGTCGCTATTCATGGCATCTCCTTTTCTCAGATCCAGCGGCCGCGGCCGCGCAGCACGGAAACTTTCTGCGTCCGGGCGGTCAATACGGCACGGTTGAAGGCCATGCACCCCGCGGCCTGGCTGCAGGCGACGTCCGAATCGGGCTGCGCCTCGTCGATCACGAGCACGTTCATCGTGCCGAGGCTGGCTTCGCTGGTGTTCTGGTCTTCGGCGGCAAGCCCTGCCGGAAGCAGGCATGCGAAGCCGATGGCGAGGAGGTTCTTCATGGCCGTCTCCCTGGGTCGTCCGTCCATATTGGATTCGCCGCCCAAGGCGGGGAGTCGGACGGATAGGGAAGGCGTCTAGGAATCCTCTGATGTTGGCGTCAGAGGGCGCCTACAGGAGGGATGCGCCCCGCAAGCGCGAAAAAAAGCCCGCCGGAGCGGGCTTTTTTTCATGGAGGCGGGAGCCCCGCTTACTTGACGATCTCCAGGTGCTCGAGCCCCGAGCCCAGGTCGCGGTTCTTCGCGTTCTTGCTCTCGAGCTTGATCTTCAGGCGCAGGTCGTTCACGGAATCCGCATTGCGCAGGGCATCCTCGTAGCTGATCTCGTCGGCCTCGAAGAGGTCGAAGAGCGCCTGGTCGAAGGTCTGCATGCCGAGCTCGCGCGAGCGCGAGATGAGCGCCTTCATCTCGTGCACCTCGCCCTTGAAGATGAGGTCGGACATGAGCGGCGAGTTCAACATGATCTCGATGCCCGCGGCGCGGCCCTTCGAACCCTTCTTCGGGATGAGGCGCTGCGAGATGATGGCCTTCAGGTTGAGCGACAGGTCCATCAGCAGCTGCTGGCGGCGCTCCTCGGGGAAGAAGTTGATGATCCGGTCGAGGGCCTGGTTGGTGGAGTTCGCGTGCAGGGTGGACATGCACAGGTGGCCCGTCTCCGCGAAGGCGATGCCGTATTCCATCGTCTCGCGCTCGCGGATCTCGCCGATCAGGATCACGTCGGGGGCCTGGCGCAGCGTGTTCTTCAGCGCCGCGAACCAGTTGTCGGTGTCCACGCCCACCTCGCGCTGCGTGATGATGCAGTTCCTGTGCTCGTGCACGTACTCGACCGGGTCCTCGATGGTGATGATGTGGCCGTAGCTGTTCTCGTTGCGGTGGCCGATCATCGCCGCGAGCGAGGTGGACTTGCCCGAGCCCGTGCCGCCCACGAAGATCACGAGGCCGCGCTTGGTCATGGCCACGTCCTTCAGCACGTGGGGCAGGCCCAGCTCGTCGAACTTGGGGATCTGGGTGGTGATCGTGCGCAGCACCAGGCCCACGCGGCCCTGCTGCACGAACGCGTTCACGCGGAAGCGCCCGATGTTCGAGGGGCTGATCGCGAAGTTGCACTCGTTGGTCGCCTCGAACTCCGCGGCCTGCTTGTCGGTCATGATCGAGCGCGCGAGCTCCTGCGTGTGCATCGGCGCGAGGCTCTGCTGCGACACGGGCGTCACCTTGCCGTCCACCTTCATCGCCGGCGGGAAGCCCGCGGTGATGAAGAGGTCCGAGCCCTTGCGCGCGATGAGCGCGCGCAGCAGGTCGTGCATGAATTTCAGGCTTTGTTCGCGTTCCATATGGCGCTCCCTAATAGATGCCCGGTGCCTCGCGCAGCCCGGGCGTCAGCCCACGAAGATGTCCTTGTTGGCGGCCTTCTGGCGCGCCTCGGGGATCGAGATGAGGTTCCGCTTCACGAGGTCCTGGAGGTTCTGGTCCAGCGTCTGCATGCCCAGGCCACCCCCCGTCTGGATCGCCGAGTACATCTGGGCGACCTTCGCCTCGCGGATCAGGTTGCGGATGGCGGGGGTGCCGATCATGATCTCGTGCGCCGCCACGCGGCCGCTGCCGTCCTTGGTCTTGCAGAGCGTCTGCGAGATCACCGCGCGCAGCGACTCCGAGAGCATCGCGCGGATCATCTCCTTCTCGGCCGCGGGGAAGACGTCGATGATGCGGTCCACGGTCTTCGCGGCCGACGAGGTGTGCAGCGTGCCGAACACGAGGTGGCCCGTCTCCGCGGCGGTCATCGCGAGGCGGATGGTCTCCAGGTCGCGCATCTCGCCCACGAGGATGATGTCCGGGTCCTCGCGCAGCGCGCTGCGAAGCGCGTTCGAGAACGAGAGCGTGTGCGGCCCCACCTCGCGCTGGTTCATGAGGCACTTCTTCGACTCGTGCACGAACTCGATCGGGTCCTCCACCGTGAGGATGTGGCCGTATTCGTTGTCGTTCACGTGGTTCACCATCGCCGCGAGCGTCGTGGACTTGCCCGAGCCCGTGGGGCCGGTCACCAGCACGAGGCCGCGCGGCTGGTTGGAGATCTCGGCGAAGATCTTGGGAGCGTTCAGGTCCTCCAGCGAGAGCACCTTGGAGGGGATGGTCCGGAAAACCGCGCCGGCGCCCCGGTTCTGGTTGAACGCGTTCACCCGGAAGCGCGCGAGGTTGGGGATCTCGAACGAGAAGTCGCACTCGAGCGTCTCCTCGTAGTTCTTGCGCTGCGAATCGTTCATGATGTCGTACACCATGCCGTGCACGTCCTTGTGGTCGAGCGGCGGCACGTTGATCCGGCGCACGTCTCCGTGGACGCGGATCATGGGGGGCAGCCCGGCCGACAGGTGCAGGTCGGAAGCCTTGTTCTTGACCGAGAATGCCAGCAGTTCAGCGATGTCCATGTCTTTTCCCTGAGAGTCGGGCGCGGGCGGGGAGGGGGAGCGTTGTCGCTATTGTAAAATCGCCCCGGAAAGTCGAAATGATTATGTCCCCAATCGCCGCCAACCTGCAAGCGATCCGACGGCGCATTTCCGAGGCGTTACAAGGGGATAGCCGCGCCGTGACACTTGTAGCCGTCGCCAAGTCCCAGCCGCCCGCCGCGCTCGCCGAGGCGTTCGAGGCCGGCGTGCGCGATTTCGGCGAGAGCTATGTCCAGGAAGCGCTCGCCAAGATCGCCGCGCTGCGGGGCGTGGACGCCCGCTGGCACTTCATCGGCCACGTCCAGGCGAACAAGGCGCGCGACATCGCCGGGGCCTTCGATTGGGTCCACGGCGTGGATCGCCTCAAGGTCGCCCAGGCCCTGTCGAAGGCGCGTCCCGAGGCTCGCGCGCCCCTCGAGGTGTGCATCCAGGTGAACATCAGCGGCGAGGCGACCAAGGGCGGCGTGGCCCCGGGCGAGGCCCTCGGGCTCGCACGCGAAGTCGCGCGCATGCCGGGCCTGCGACTGCGGGGCCTCATGGGCATGGCGAGCTTCACGCCGGACACGGCCCTCCAGCGCGGGCAGTTCCACGCGCTCGCGGAGACACGCCGTGCGATCGTCGCGGCCGGGATCCCGATGGACACCCTGTCCATGGGCATGAGCGAGGACTTCGAGGCCGCCCTCGCGGAAGGGGCGACCCTGGTGCGGATCGGCCGGGCGATCTTCGGCGAGCGCGGAAAGCGGCAGGCGGCGTGAAGCTCGCCTTCGTAGGCGGGGGCAACATGGCGCGCGCCATCATCGGCGGCCTGGTCGCCCGGGGCACGCGCGCGAGCGACATCGGCGTGATCGAGCCCGAATCGCTCACGCGCCTCGCGCTCGTCTCGGACTTCGGCGTGGCCACCCACGAAAAGCCGGGCGAAGCGCTCGCCGCGGCGCGCACGGTGGTCTTCGCGGTGAAGCCCCAGCACATGCGCGAGGCGGCGCGAGCCGCGGCGCCGCACATCGGCGGAGCGCTCGTGATCACGGTGGCCGCGGGCGTGCGCATCGAGGACCTCTCCCGCTGGCTGGGGGGCCACACCCGGGTCGTGCGCGCCATGCCCAACATGCCCGCGCTGGTCCATGCGGGGGTGGCGGGGCTCTACGCCGCGCCGCCGGTCGGCCCGGCCGACCGCGAGGCCGCCGAATCGCTGCTCTCCTCGGTGGGCGCGGCCCTGTGGTTCGAGGCCGAAGGCGACCTGGACGCGGTCACCGCCGTCTCGGGGAGCGGGCCCGCCTACGTGTTCTACGCGATCGAGGCGCTCGAGGAGGCCGCGCGCTCGCTGGGCCTCGCCGAGGGCGCCGCGCGATCGCTCGCCCTCTGGACCTTCGTGGGCGCCGCGAAGCTCGCCGTCGAGCGCGGCGAGGACCCGGCCCGGCTGCGCGCGCAGGTGACCTCACGCGGCGGCACCACGGAGCGCGCATTGCAGGTGCTCGAGGAGGCGCAGGTGAAGCGCCATTTCATCGAGGCGGTGCGGGCCGCGTGCGAGCGCTCGCGCGAGCTGGGCGCGGACCTCGGGAAGGACTGACGTGCTCTCGCAGGCCCTCGCCTTCGTCCTGGACGCCCTCGCCAGCCTCTTCATCCTCGCCGCGCTCGTGCGCTTCTGGATGCAGGCCTTCCGCGCCCCCGCGCGCAACCCCATCGCCTACTTCACGATGGCCGTGACCGACTGGGCGGTGCGGCCGCTGCGCCGCGTGATCCCCGGGCTCGCCAAGCTCGACTGGGCGTCGCTGGTGGTGGCGTGGATCTTCGAGTTCGCGCTGCAATTCCTGCTGGTGGCGATCATGCGCGGCCTGTGGGCCGACAACGCCGGCGCGCTCTCGGTGCTGCTCTTCGCCTCGTTCGTGGAGCTCCTGCGCCTTTCCATCTACATCTTCATGGGCGCCGTGGTGCTGGGCGCGGTGCTCTCGTGGGTGAATCCCTACCACCCGGTCGCGCCCTTCTTCGCCGCGCTCGCCAACCCCTTCATGAAGCCGGTGCGGCGCGTGATCCCGCCCATCGGGGGCGTGGACATCTCGCCCGTCTTCGTCCTCATCTTTTTCCAGCTCCTGCTGATCCTGCCCATCGCGTGGCTCGGGGCCGAGTCCAGGGCCATGCTCGACCGCGCACTTCTCTAGCGGATTTTTCCGCAGCTTTTCCCCGGATTCGCCCGGCCCGGCCGCGCTGAAAACGCAGCCGACGCGCGCGCCTTGCATGCGTAACGTGTGGGTCATGCGCGGCACCCGAAACGCGCGAATACAGGAGAAGAAGATGAACGCACTCCAGG
>Ga0070713_100002605_pt1 | contig 11784 bp, 7 predicted proteins | sample LARL82metaG_FD_65465 | JGI IMG/M metagenome (GOLD analysis project Ga0070713, IMG submission 65465) | Corn, switchgrass and miscanthus rhizosphere microbial communities from Kellogg Biological Station, Michigan, USA - LAR L8-2 metaG | ecosystem: Host-associated > Plants > Roots > Rhizosphere ... | reverse complement strand
CGGCCGTAATAGATTCCGTAGCCTCCGCGCAACGAGGTCTTGCCATCACCTGTCACGTCCCACGCGAATCCTATGCGCGGACCGACATTGTTCTTGTCACTTGGCAGGTGTTGCGTTTGCGGAACCCCCGGATTCGGAAGAATTGGATCCGGCAATTTTTCGTATTCGTAGCGCACTCCAATGTTAAGCGTCAGCCGCGGCCGTACCCGCCAGCTATCTTCTGCAAAGAACGCATAGTCATCCGTGTTGAATTCGAATCCCAGCGGGCCGAATGCCTGCTGGTAGCTGCTGTAGCAAGGAACCGCACCGGTTGAGCCTGTGCAAGTATTTACGGCGTTCAGGTCGGAAAAATAGTTCGCCAGATTGGAGTAGCTGAACGAACCATACTGAAATCGCAGGTTTTCGCTCAGGTCGCGCGTATGCGCGTAGTCCACGCCGAATTTCAGGCTGTGCTTCCCGTGGGTCCAGCTCACCGTGTCCGCGAATTGCGTGCGCCGTTCATCTGGGAAGGCTGGCCGTTGTAGAAATGTCGGCACCCCCATATCAAAACCGTTGGTGATGAACACGTCGGGCGAAAGTCCAAGTGGGTTGACATACCCGGGGAAAAGCGGCGAGGTTATGAAGTTGGCTTGTTCGTACGCTGAAGAAGGTTGCGCGAATTCGAATTCAAAGTCGCGTCCGTATTGGAACCGAGCCTCGTTTGAAAGAGTGGAAGTAAGATTAGTGTAGAGCTTGGCGACTCCCCACGTTTCCCGCACGTAATCGTTACCGAAGCTGTCGATGCCGAATGTATTGCTGGATTGCGTCTGAATGCCCGCTGGCGAAATCCATCGCATGCGATTCACTTCAAATGACGCGTGATTCTTGCTGTTGATGATCCAATCGACCTTTGGGAAGAAGATCGTAGCTTGGCCCTTCCGCGGAACTGGACCCAATTCCGTCAGCAGGCCGCTCAGTCCGCTGTTGTACGTCTGCACTGCGCTGGTGTAATCCGGTTTACCGAGCCGCGTCATAAGCGTGCAAGCTCCCAAGGTTGCCGTCAGCACGTTCGCACCGTTGCTGCTCGAGTTTTTAATCGCTGTCTGATTCGGATTGTTTGTTGATGGCGTAGTCAGTGCCTGGCACGAACCGCCAAACGCGCTCAGGTCCGGCACCGGAGCCGCGAAGAAAGCATTCGGACTGCCCGAAACTGCCGTGCCTGGGAAGTTTCGATCGTAGCGGTCCCCGGCAAAGAAGAAAAACAGCCGACCCTTCAGAATCGGTCCTCCGATCCCACCGCCGTAGATCTTGCGCACGTCTTTCGGTTTATAAGGGGCTGACGTAAACACGCCCGGCGCAGTCTGTGTACTCAAACGCGTAAATGGATTTGTTGCGCCCCATTCATTGTCGCGATCATAGAAATAAACTTCGCCATGCAATTCGTTGCTGCCGCTCTTGGTGACCGTGTTGATCACCGCGCCGGCTGCTCGGCCGTATTCCGCAGAGTAGTTAGAAGTATTGACTTGAAATTCCTGCACCGAGGCCTTCGCGCTGGAATACCCAATACGTGTCCGCCCGCGCTCTTCAGAGAAGAATGCCTGGTTGTTGTCAGCGCCGTCGATGGTGTTGTTGTTCAGCAGTGTGCTCATCCCCCGAAAACTCAGCAGGCCAAATCCGCTGGCATCATTCACGACGCCGGGCGTCAGAAGTGCGAAGTCCGACCAGCGGCCACCATTGATTGGCAGATTGTCGATTGCCGTCTGGTCAACAATCGGAGCGAATTCCGGGGAATCCGTGTTTACCTGCGGAATTTCGGCGCTGACCACAATGGTATCTCCAGCCGATTTCAGGTTTAACCGGGCAAGAATTTCCGTGACGCTTCCAACTTCGACCACCACTTTTTCAGCGCGATAAGCCCCGAAGCCGGCAGCTTCGACCACAACCGCGTACGAAGCGGGCTGCAGCTTGCCGACACGGAAGTATCCCCATTCATCGGTCGATATCGTTTGCGCAAGGTTGGTGCCATTATTCGTGACCGTGACGATCGCGTTCGAAACTACGCCTCCACTCGGATCGCTCACCGTGCCGGCAATCGCGCCATCCGTTGTCGACTGCGCTCGCAGCACGCTCGTTAAAAAGAACAAATGTGCGACTGAAATGATGCAAATTAACCAACAGGGCAGGGAACGTACTTTGGACATACAAACTCCTCCTGGGAATGTACAGCTACACGAATTCACACAGCTCTGATTGCGCCCCGGGGTGTGGGGGCGGAGAAACTCAACTTCTTTACTTGGCTCGACTTGGAAACCCGTTTTAGACTTGAGACCTGTTGGGAACTCTTACCACCAGACAGAATCTAAGAGTATTCAGATGTGAAATCTCCGAAATTCAGATAAAAAGGAGATTCCCGTGGTCAAATCCTTTACTCTGCACCATTTGTTTTTCTTAAAATTAGCCCAAAGATATTTCTGTCCCGTGAACGGCAAAAAAACAACCGTTAAAAGTTGCCTTGATGAGTGAAAGTCCCTAATGTACAGTCGCGCGGAATCTTGAGGAGTCCATGGCATCGAAAAAGTCGCGTTCTCGCAAGGATAAAGATAAGACTCCCCTTCCATTCGCCGCCGAGCGGGTGAAGGTGCTGCTTCCCGAAGCGAAAATTAAGAGAAGAATTCGCGAAATGGCCCAGCAGATTCGCAAGGATTTCCCGGACGAGCCTCTTTTACTTGTCGGAGTCCTGAAAGGCGCAGTGTTTTTTCTCGCTGATTTGGCTCGTCAAATTCCCGGCGAAGTCAGCTTTGATTTCATCGCGGTCTCCAGCTACGGAAAAGATTCCCGCTCCTCTGGACAGGTAAAACTTAACAAAGATCTCGATTCCAGTATCGAAGGCAAAACGGTCATCGTGGTCGAAGATATCTTGGATACCGGTCTGACGCTGCGCTATCTTTTAAGTGTCCTTCAGCAACGCAAGCCCAAAAATCTGCGTGTCGCCGTTCTTCTCGATAAGGTGGAGCGCCGCCTTGCCGATGTCCGCGCAGACTACGTGGGCTTTTCGATTCCCAACGAGTTTGTCGTTGGCTACGGACTCGACTTTGCCGAACGCTATCGCAACCTTGCCGACGTCAAAATACTGTCGTTGCCCGGTGGAAATCACTGACCCGCGCAACCGGCACAAAGTCCGGCTCAGGTGGGTTTTCACGTTCGGCTGCTATAATAGAGACACGAATGAATCCAACAGAATCAACTGCAGAATTAAACTTGGTGCGCCCAGCCGGCGAAGTTCCTGCCGAAGTGCTCGCGACCCTCGCAGAAATCGGCGAAGAGGTAAACGCTTCGCTCAATCTCGATGAAGTACTCGCCCGGACCGCCGCGCTCATCAAAAAGCATATAGATTACGAAATTTTCGGTGTGCTGCTCATGGAAGAGGGCGACGCTGCGCTCAGGCATCGCTTCGCCATCGGTTATCCGCCCGATCTTGCCGCCAACCTTCGCATTCCGCTAAACCACGGCATCACCGGTACGGCCGCCGCCACCGGACAAGCGGTTCGCGTTAGCGACGTTACGAAAGATCCGCGCTACATCAACGCCATCGACAGCGTACGGTCCGAACTCGCCGTGCCTTTGATGATCCAGGGCAAATGCATCGGAGTGCTCGACATTCAGAGCAATCATCTCGAATATTTCACGCCCGATCAGCAAAACATTTTGACCATGCTCGGCAGCCGTCTCGCCGTCGCCATCGAAAACGCTCGCCTCTTTGAACGAGTTCGCTCTCAGGCCGAAACCTTGCTGCTTCTCAATGAAGTCAGCCGCGAAATGAGCTCTATCCTCGACGTTGAGGAATTGCTTCGACGCGCCGCAGAGCAGGTAAAGCGCGTCATCGATTATCAAATCCTCAGCATCATGCTCTACGATGAAGAGCAGAAAATCTTCCGGCATCGCCTCGACGTAAAACATGGTCAACGCGTGCAGGGAAAACTTCGCGTCGCGGCCAGCGAAGGGATTGTCGGTGCGGCCGCAACTCTTCGCGAACCGGTCCTCGCTCCGGATGTTTCCGTGGATCCGCGCTATCTGATGGTCAATCCTGAAACGCGTTCTGAACTTGCCATCCCCATGCTTCACAAGGGGAAAATTATCGGTGTCCTCGATCTAGAAAGCGCGCAACTCAACGCATTCAACGCCGAGCACGTGCAAACGCTATCGATCCTCGCTGCAAATATGGCGGTATCGCTTGAAAATGCCCGCCTCTACGAACAAGTTGCCCGCGACGAAGCGCGCCTCGAGCGTGATCTGCAAGCCGCAAAACGCATCCAGGGCGCCCTCATTCGTCCCGTGCCCACAGAAGATTACGATTTGGATATGGCTGCTCGTTATTTATCCGCACGCGAAGTTTGCGGTGACCTATACGAATTTTTGCGCTATGGTCCTCAGCAACTCGGCATTGCGCTAGCAGACGTCAGCGGTAAAGGTACTGCCGCCGCGCTTTACGGCGCAGTCGCGATTGGCATCATGCGCAGTCTTGCTCCGCAAAAGTTGCAGCCCGCCGAACTCCTTCGCCAGATGAATCAACTCATCGGCGAACGCCGAGTCGAAGGTCGCTTCATGACCGCCTGCTTCGGCACCTGGCAAAAAGGGCGGCGCAAATTCCGCGTCGCAAACGCTGGCCAGTCTCAACCTCTTCTATACAAGGATGGACGCTGCGGCAAAATCGAGCTCACCGGATTCCCACTCGGTATTTTCGAAGAGACCAGCTACGACGACTGGAGCGTCACTCTCGATCCCGGCGATATCGTCATCTTCCATTCCGACGGCATTGCCGAAACCATGAACAGCGAAGGACAATTTTTCGGGACCGAGCGCCTCAGAAAACTTGTCGAAGCTCATCATGAATTGACCGCCACGGAAATCTCCGATCTTATCCTCCGCGAAGTCGATTGGTTCGCGCAGAGCGCGCCTCTTTCCGATGACCGCACCCTCGTGGTGCTCAAAGTTCGATGAGCGCTAAGAGCGCCGCACCGGCGGGTCCTCTTCGCTATGTAGACCCCGCCGAATTCACGCCAAACTTCGCTTGGCGCAAGTCGAAAGTCAATTCCGGGCAGGAAGTAGTCTGCGAAGAAGTCTCCCTATCCGCCGCCGCGCACACCTTCTCAACGCCCGCTTACATCTACAGCCGCTCGGCGATCGCATCCGCGTTCAGCGAATTGGATCGTGGCTTAGGATCGCTTTCGCACACCATCTGTTTCGCGGTCAAATCCAACGGCAATCTGTCCATCCTAAAAAGTCTCGCGCAACTGGGCAGTGGGTTTGACGTAGTCTCCGGCGGCGAACTGGATCATCTCGCCCATCTCGGAATTCCTGGCGACAAAATTGTTTTTTCCGGCGTAGGTAAATCTCGCGAAGAAATTCGCGATGCACTTCACTATCCCAGCCGCGCGCGTTCGGGCAAGCGAAAATTGTCGCGCCGCGGACTCTTGCTCTTCAACATCGAATCCGAAGCCGAACTCGAGGTTTTACTGGAAGAGTCTGCAAAACAAATGCGACGCGGCGCGCCCGCTCCGAGCGTGGCGATTCGCGTCAATCCCGATGTGCAGGCTGGCGGACATCCCCATATTTCCACCGGTCACCACGAACACAAATTCGGTCTCGACTGGTCTGCCGCCCGCGAACTTTACATCAAGCACCGCGAAGCCAAGTGGATTCGCTGGCGCGGCCTCAGCGCTCATATCGGCTCGCAAATCACGGCCCTTCAGCCTTTCCAGAAAGCCCTCTCGCGCCTCGCCAGCTTCGTCCGTGAACTTCGCGCATTGGGGATCGACCTAAAATATCTGGATTTCGGCGGCGGTCTCGGCGCGCGTTATACCGACCAGAAACCGCCGTCCCGGCTCGAATACGCGCGAATGGTTGCTCGCGCCGTAGAGCCGCTCGGCGTTCACCTGTTACTCGAGCCTGGCCGCACCATCATCGCGCACGCAGGGGTACTGTTGACGCGTGTCCAATACACAAAAACAAATCGCCACAAAACTTTCGTCGTAGTCGATGCCGCCATGAACGATCTCCTTCGCCCGGCGCTCTACGGCGCCGTGCATCCCATCACCCGCGTCACGCGCGCGAAAAATGAAAAAGCAAATGCGGCGCGAGTCGATGTGGTTGGCCCGGTTTGCGAAACCGGAGATTGCTTCTTGCGCGATTGGCCGCTTGGCAGTGTTCAGCCGGGAGACGTTCTGGCCATTTGGGCCGTTGGCGCCTACGGCATGTCGCTGGCATCCAACTACAACGCGCGATGTCGCCCTGCCGAAATTTTAGTAGAAGGGAAGCGCACCAAACTGATTCGTCGACGCGAAACAACCAGAGATCTTCTCCGCTCCGATGCCCTAGCCTAGAAGAAACTCGCTGCGAGTAAAGGCCTAACCGCAACCGGCTATTCAGATCGATTGCCGCCGTCCTACGCCTCGCTTTAATCCAATCGCGCCCCGCTTCATTCAATCCAATCTGTTCAATCCAAAATTGTCATCCCGGGCGACCCGAATGCCTGCCTGCCGCAGGCAGGCATCGCCGAAGGATCTCAACGTTAACACCCACATAATCGCAACCGTGCTACGCCTCGCCCCATTTCAACTTATTCCGCAAAATTTCAAAATATGACTTCCGATGCGGCTGAATCAATTTCAATCGCTCTTTAGCTCGCGAAATTCTTACGCGATCTTCCGACTCCATCAACACGCCTTTTTGTCCATCCAACGTCAAATAAACCGATTCCGCCGCTCCTCGCAACCGCATCTCCACGTTGCAGCAGTCCCCCACCACAAGCGGGCGATCGCTCAACGTATGCGGACAAATGGGCGTCAAGATAAGCGACTCCACTTCCGGATGCACGATCGGCCCGCCAGCCGACAGCGAATACGCGGTCGATCCGGTAGGGGTAGCAACGATCACTCCATCAGCTCGATATCGGCACACAAAATCCTCATCAATGGAAAGTTCAATTTCGATCATGCGCGCCAAAGCGCCCTTGGTGATCACCGCTTCATTCAGCACCAATTGCGATTCTATGGTTTCGCTTTCGCGTACCAAGGACACGCTCAGCATTGCGCGCTCGCTCGCCGAAAGATGTCCCGCAATCGTTTCTTCCAGTGCCGGATAAAGTTCGTCCAGCGTAAAACTGGTCAAAAATCCGAGGCTGCCCAGGTTAATTGGCAGAACCGGAATTCCACGCGGAGCCGCTTCACGCGCCGCTGCAAGCAAAGTCCCATCGCCACCCAGCACCAGCAGCAGATCGGATTCATGTGCGAGAAGTTCGCGCGGCCGTCCGCCGCTCTCGTCGCGCAGCGAAGCAGCCGTTTCTGTGTCGTAGATCGCCCGAATTCCGCGTTTGCTAAACCAATCCAGCAGCGGACGAACGATATCAGTGATATCGGCGCGGCGTGGGCGAGAGAAAATTCCTATGGCGCGGAAAGGTGCGGATGGCATGGAGTCCGATTCTACCTTAGCCGCTTTTCCGGGCGTGGAGAAAATACTCTTGATTGCCCTCCGCCCCCGGCAGATGGCTAGGTTTGACACCTAAGATATCCAGCCCGAGTTGCAGCGTCGCGCTTCTTACGGACTCAACGGCGCGCTGCTGCAATTCGGGATCACGCACAATTCCGCCCGGCCCGATATCCTCGCGGCGCAATTCAAATTGCGGCTTAACCAAAATAAGAAACTCACATTCCGAATCTGCCAGCGGTACGAGCGCCGGAAGAATTTTCGTCACCGAAATAAACGAAACATCCGCAACCACGATCGCCACTTTTTCCGGCAAATCCTGCGGCTGCAGCTCGCGTCCATTCTTCTTGATCCGGACTACTCGAGAATCCTGCTGCAGTTTCCAGTCCAGCTGATCCACATTGACGTCCACCGCATAAACCCGCACCGCACCGCGTTGCAGCAGGCAATCGCTGAAACCACCGTTGGACGAACCCAGATCCAGCGCAATCTTTCCATGCGGGTCCACCGAAAAATCCTTCAGCGCTCCCTCCAACTTGAATCCGCCCCGGCTCACGTATCTTTGTATTCGACTCTGAATTTCGATCGCCGCATCGTTCGCGACTGCTTGGCCGGCCTTCGCCGCCGCATTTCCATTCACAAAGACTTCGCCCGCCAGGATCATCGCCTGCGCTTTTTCCCGCGACGCGGCAAGCCCGCGTTCAAAAATAAGCACGTCCAGCCGGTTGCGGTCTTTGCGAGTTGGCATAAAAGGGAATTGAATGTTGCGGCCGCTCAAGCGCGCCGATGTACCAGAAATTCCGCGATCTCGCGCAGCCGCGCAGCGAGATCTCCATACGACGCCAGATCCGCAATGGCATTCGACGAGAGCTCCGTCGCGATTTCATGCGACCGCTCTAAACCAAAAACCGCAGGGTAAGTGGCCTTCTGCTGTGCAATATCCTTCCCCGCGGTTTTGCCAAGCGCGGCCGATGACTCTTCCACGTCCAAAATGTCATCAGTCACCTGAAATGCCCAGCCAATCGTCTCGCCAAAGTGCCGCAGCCGCAGCACTTCTTTTTCTGGCGCTCCTGCGCAGATCGCTCCCGCCGTAATCGACGCGCGAATCAGCGCCGCCGTCTTCGATCTGTGAATATATTCCAGCATTTCCGGTCCAACGCTTTTTCCTTCCGCCTCAAGGTCCGCCACTTGCCCGCCCACCATCCCGTTCAGAGTTCCCGCTGAAGTGGCAACTTCCGTCACCATCGCTACGCGCGATGCCGCGTCTACCGGCGCTGCCCCAAGCGTCTCGAAGGCAAGTGTCAACAGCGCATCCCCGGCCAGGATCGCGATGGCGTCTCCGAATTTCTTGTGGCACGTTGGCTTCCCGCGACGCAAATCATCGTTATCGAGCGCGGGTAAATCATCGTGGATCAACGAATAGGTATGAATAAATTCAATCGCACAAGCCGGATACAATGCTGCCGAAACATCCGCGGAAAAAATTCGCGCCGTCTCTAAACATAAAATCGGGCGAATACGCTTTCCTCCAGCGAATACGCTGTAGCGCATCGCTTCATGAATGGAAGGTGGTGGCGCGCTCTCAGCAGGCAAAAACTTCTGCAACGCAGAATCAACCAATTGCAGGTCTTCTTCAAAAAACGCAGGCAGGGTCATCGCTGGAATCGCGCCCCGAGAAACATTTCAATTGCCGTAGACGAAGCGCGCATCACGCTTCGCCCTCGCCTTCCGGTTCGAATGGCTGCGCCACCAGCTTCCCATCCGCCTTCTTCAACAAAATCTCAACTTTGCCCTCTGCTTCCTCTAGTTGTTTCTGGCACTCTCGCGAAAGCGCCACGCCCTCTTCAAACAATTTCATCGCTTCATCCAGTGATAGCTGTGGACTTTCCAGTTTCCGCACTACCTCTTCAAGCCGCGAAAGGGAGAGCTCGAAATCTGGTTTCTTAGCAAGTTCAGGCTTTTTAGGAACAGGAGTATTCACGCGGCCTTTTCAAGTTGCGCTCATTTTTTCAAAGCGCGCAACATCGCCAGAGTTTATTATTCCGCCGCCAAAATCCACAAATACTAATCAGCTCGACGGCCACAACAGCATTCTAAGTCAGGCCCAAGAACCGAAACAATTCCTTTGTGCCGCCGGTAGGCCCTTTCACGGCTTCAGCGTCAAACTGTGCTTCTTGATCGCCGCTTCCGCGGTATCGCTGAACGGGGCGGTCACCGGTTTCCCTTCATACCAGTATGGAAATTGATCCGAATAGTGGCTGCTTCCAATCTGTCCGCTTTCACCGCCCGGTATCACCATCAACGAATTGTCCCAGTCTCCGACGTTCGCCACCAACCGCATCGCGGGACCGTGATGCCGCTTCGCTGCTCGTGGACTAAAAGCCGTTCCACTCTGCGGCCTGTCTGTAATGCTAAGAAATTTCTTCAGCCAGCCCTCGCGTCCCAGCGGATGCAGTATTTCCAGCGAATCGAATCGCTTCCACGGCCAATCCTCGATTCGTGCGCTTCCACTATCGTTCTCCAACTTCTTCACCGCTTCATCGCCGGCTGCAACCAGTAATTCATCGTAGCTTTTATAAGCAGCAGGTAGCCAACTTGCCGGACGCTCCGTCAAAATCCGCTGCAAAAATGCCGTGCTCCGCCACTGATAAAGTTCCGTGTCCTCTCCCAGCAACGGTTGCAAAATCAATTTCAGCGCGGCTCTCCGCGTAGCTTCAAGAAACGAAACCACCGTCGAATCCGCATCCGCAATTCCATTCCAATCCTTCGCAAGCTGAATCAGGCTTTGCGTGCGTATATCTTTCGGTGTCGAAATTTTCGCGGCTGGCACCAACTGTTCCGCAATAAACACGTCCGGGTAACTGTAAGCATCCGTTTGCACCTTCAACATGTCATCAGGGCGCAGGGCGTGTTTACCGTGCAGTAGATCCCAGATTCGCGCCGTCCGGTACGGCTCTTCCCAATGATCCGTCAAGTATGGAATGTAATCCGGTCCCACCACTCTGGCGTTCGCAGTCACGATCAGCCCTTCCTGCGGATTGAACGACTGCGGCAATTGTTCGAACGGAATGTAGCCTTTCCACTCGTATAGATCGGTATCGCCTGGCACCGGAACTTCGCCATGTCCTTTTTTTCGAATGGGCACCCGCGCGGCCATCACGTATCCGATATTTCCGCTTACATCGGCATATACAGCGTTCTGCGCAGGTCCCCATACATTCTTCATAATTTCGCGAAACTCTTTCCAATTCTGCGCTTTCCCCAACCGGTTGTAGGTATTTGCAAGACCACCCGGCTCGGTTGCCGTCCAGCGCAAAGCGTATCCAAGGTTGCCATCCTGCTTCATCACCGGACCGTGCCGCGTCAGCACCACGGGAAAATGCACATCCGCAGCATTCTGCACGTGGATCACTTCATCCACAGTTTGCGCCTTCACCCACTTTGCATTCACTTTGTATTCGTCCGTCTGCGCTGGATTGAATGTTTCCACATAGAGGTCTTGCACATCCGCGCCATTATTCGTGAAGCCCCACGCGATGCGGTCATTGTGGCCAATTACCACCAGCGGCGCTCCAGGCAAAGTAAATCCCTTTACATTCCAGCCCGGGCAAGTCAGATGCATTTGATACCAGATCGGCGGCACACCCAACTCCAGGTGCGTATCATTCGCCAGCAACGGTTTGCCCGTCGCCGTGTGAGCTCCGCTCACCACCCAACTGTTGCTGCCCAGCGCATGACGAATGTCTCGTTGCGATTCTTCCATCCACTGCACAATCGCCGGAGCAAGCGCCGAAGTCACATCGGGAAAACTACGCGTCGAAGGCTGTGCGCTGGCTTTCAGTACCGAATCCTGTGACATGTCATCGTCTCCATCTTCGTCGTCAGGATCATTTCCCGATTTCTGCGAGCCATCTCCAGGCCGGCTCGGATCGCCCACCACGAAATGATCCAACGCGGCATCCTGCGTATACATTTCCTTTGCCCGAACTGCTCCCACCCGGGCAGTTACCTTCGCGCGGTCGATTTCGTCTTCCCAGCTGCTCGTCAGCGTCTGGTACATGTAGCCCGTAATCACCAGCGAATCCGTCGGCCGCCACGGCTGTGGCTTGTATCTCAGGAGCGTGAATTCCAAGGGCAATCTATTTTCGTGCTGCTCAATATATTTATTCACGCCCCGTGCATAAGCTTCCATTGCCGTGCGTGACTCTTCGTCCAGCAGAGATACATCTCGTTCTGCTGCCGGTCCAAAACGCAGCAACCGAAATTGTTTGTCCAAGCGAATCGCGGCAGGCCCCACGATTTCAGAGAGTTGCCCACGCGCCA
>Ga0070713_100002604_pt1 | contig 11787 bp, 13 predicted proteins | sample LARL82metaG_FD_65465 | JGI IMG/M metagenome (GOLD analysis project Ga0070713, IMG submission 65465) | Corn, switchgrass and miscanthus rhizosphere microbial communities from Kellogg Biological Station, Michigan, USA - LAR L8-2 metaG | ecosystem: Host-associated > Plants > Roots > Rhizosphere ... | reverse complement strand
CGGGGGGATTACCTCTGCATTCGGTTATGATCAATTTGAACATTGGGAAACGATGGCGCAACAAAACTGCTCCGTGCCTACGACAATTAAAATGAGGGGTTCAGTCGAACTGACTTTAATCGACAGCCGCTTGACCCGGAGTGCTTAGACAAAAAGTCGGCTGACTGCATTGATACGCGTCACATGGGCGTCACTTTCGTGCTGCCGATCGGTCTGACTACGGGTTACCGTTACCGATCCTTAACTTGCGGTTCTGCCATGTCGGCCTAGGCTGATTGCGTAAACTCTGCCCCCGCCCTTTTTTCTCCGGGCGGGGCTTGCTCCGGGTAAGGCTTTTTTATTACTCGATTGCGTTTGTTAAGTCCTGTTGTTGTTCGCCTCTAAATTAGGGTGGCCAATTGTGGCCGCTGTCGTAAGAGGCAATGCGATATGCAAGAAAATCGCGCAGAAAAATTCCGCCAGCAGGCTACAGAGTGCCGCCGAAGAGCCGAGCAAACCGCCGCGAGCGTGGACAAGCAGACGTGGCTAATGCTTGCCGAAGATTGGTGCAAACTTGCGCAGGCAGAGGACCAAACGGGAGTGCAGCAAATCTCAGTGCCGGTTGGGCGTCTCCAAAAACCTAGGGTGCTCAGATGGGCAGACAGATAGCTGTCGCGCTCTACGTGGTGACGATGGTAGCCGTTATAGTCGGTGTAGATTTGGCAATCTTCAGAAACCGGTTCTGGGAACGTCTGATGGTGAATGTTGGCATTGTCTTGGTGTTCGCGGCTTTCTACTTGAGATTCCTTAGGCGTTCATGACTGATTCTGCTCGGTGCAGTGCCGGGTCGCGGCTCACGGGGTGGGCTACTGTCCGCGTCCGACGGTAGACCGCCGATGCGTTTTCCGGGTCGGGAGCGACACCAGGCCGCCGATGACGCGGCCTTCTTGTCGCGGGGTGTGTCGTACTCGACCAGGTTCGTTGCCCTCGCCAACGGCCATGCTCTCACCGTGACGAACGCGCTCAACGGCACCACCTGCACCAGCATCAACATCTGGCTGGCTGTTCATATCACTTCGTCAACAGGGGGGCCGGTGTTCGATCCGGGCATCGGTCTGCGCTACCAGTTCCGATTGCCGGCCAGGGAACGAGGCAGAGCCATTTGAAGCCAAAATCCTCCAAGCGATTCACCGTTGGCTTTGTCTTCCGGCAAGGCCAGGCGATTCGAAGATTCGTTCTCTGTCGGTTTGGCTTCCATCGAGTCGTTGACTTGCCGCCGTATGTTTACGAACATAACGACGAAGGCAGGCGTCGGGAAAACTGCAAAGTGAAAGATGTGACTCCAAAAAATCATATGATCGTAATCATAGCTATATTCTTCTAATATGATCGTAATCATATTTATGCTTATTCTCACATGATCGTAATCATTGTCGGCTTGCAGAATTGCTGTGGCGAGTCGGACACAGCATTTCTTTGTCCCCTGAAGCAAGGTGAGCGCCCAAGGAGTTCTCATCCGAGGCTCCGTCATCTTGGCAGTTCGCGGCGAGTTGGTGCCGCGCCTTTATTGGGGGACTTACGTGAAAAGGACTTTCATCTCAGCAGCGGCCATTCTGGCGTTCGCGGCAACGGCTCATGCCGATGAGCTGTCGGATATCCAGGCTCAGGCCAGGCAACTGCGCGAACAGAATCAGGCGTTGATGAAGCGTCTGTCCGACATTGAAAAGCGTCAGAAGGCCCTCGAGTCGCAGGCCGCGGCGAAGCCCGTGGCGACTGTGAGCCCGGTGGACTCGATGGCGGCTGATCTGCCCTACAAGGCAGCGGTCAAGGCGAGGCCAGTCGAGAACGACGACATCTGCTTGCATGGCGTCTGCCTCTACGGCAACTTCGACATGGGCCTTACCTATAACCAGCACGGCAACCCGTTCTCCGCGCTGTCGGGCGGTCCGTTGAACACCGTTGTTGAGAAGGCGTCCAACGGCTCGTTTGCCGGCGTTGCCGCCAACCAGCTCAGCACCTCGTTCCTCGGCCTGCGCGGCAAGCAAGAGATCGGGGATCAGCTCTACGCCGTCTTCAACCTGCAGACGCTGTTCAACCCGGCCAGCGGCAACAATGCCAACGGCGTCGGCTCGATCGTGCAGAACAACGGATTGGGTGCGGTCCCAACGCTTGGCAACCTGGCGAACTCCTACGGCGACTCGTCGAAGGCCGGCCAGTTGTTCAACAACGTCGCCTATTTCGGCATCAGTTCGCCGACCTACGGTACCTTTACCATGGGCCGTCAGAGCGCTCTAAGCTCGGACCTCGTCGTCAACTATGACGCCTTGTCCGGTTCGAACTCCTGGTCGCTGCTCACGTTCGAGGGCGCCAGCGGCGGCGGCGGCGCTACCGAGGATCGCATCTACGACAACTCGTACGAATACCGGTTGACCGTCGGTCCAGTCCGCTTCGCTGCCGAAGTACAGGCTCGGAACGGCGGCAACAGCGCCACCGGCAATGCCTTCGAAGGCAATATCGGCTTCGACTATGCAGGTCTGTCGATGGACTTCCTCGGCGGCAAGATCTACGACGCGAATGCGGTCGGAACGACTCTGACCTCGACGCAAGTCTCGTCGATTACTGCCAACCAGTTGGCCGGTGGCGCAGGCACAACCGGATACGCCATCCCCTGTTCGCTCGGCTGTCTGTCCGGTGTCATCTCCGACAACACCGTGTTCCAGGTTGGCGTGAAATACGTGTTTGGGCCGTGGAAGTTCTACGGTGGATACGAGCATATCCAGTTTGCTAACCCGAACAACCCGCTTCAGCCCGGCGCCTTTGCCGAAGGTGGCTACAACGTCGCCTTCGTCAACAACAACAATTACCTCACCGATCGGAACCAGAGCGTCTTCTGGGCTGGCGTGAAGTATGCGGTGACGCCGACCTTGGATATCGCGGCCTCCTACTACGGCATCAGGCAGGGCTTCTTCGTTCAGGGTGCTGGACCTGGGGTTGCAGGGAATGCGGTATTCTCCAGCATTCCAGGAAATGGCGTAGCCAGCGCTACCCAAGCGGCGAACTGCGCCATCAACAGCGCGAGCTCGTCCGGTTGCAAGGGATCGCTGGACATGGTCGGCCTCGTGCTCGACTGGCGGTTTGCGCGGCACGTCGACTTCTACGCCGGCATAGCCTACTCGCAGAAGCAGGGCGGTCTCGCCAACGGCTTCGTTCTCTCCAACGCCAACGGCGCCTTGACCGGCAACAACGTGAGAACCACGGTCTCGACCTACGATCCCGGCGTTGGTCTGCGCTACCAGTTCTGAGCCTTATGTAAGGAGAACGACGTAAAGGGCAGGGCCATTCGAGATCCACATCTTCCGTGCGCCGCTCGATGTCCATGTCCTCTGACAGGCTGATCGGTTCGGATCGAAAAGTCCCCCCGTCCGGACCGCGGGCAAAGGGCAGGCTCCGAGGAATCGGTGGCCTGTCTCTCCACCCGGAGGGCGAAGTGAGGGCGAACCTATAGTTGTCATAAGGAGACAAGATCGATCTAAGATAAAAATCTGACTGTGTCGCCGCCGCAACAGGTCGAACATTTCGAGGGGTTACGTCCCCGTAATGTGCTTTATGACCACGTGTTGCGTGCGGGTGACAGCATTTCCGTTTCCCTTGAAGCAGACTGCTGCCCAAGGAGTCCTCATCCGAGGGCTTCCTATGACCTTGGCAGTTCGCGGTGTGTTGGTGCCGCGCTATTCTTGGGGGACTTACGTGAAAAGGACTTTCATAGCAGCAGCGGCCATATTGGCTTTGACGGCGGCAGGCCACGCCGATGAGCTGTCGGATATCCAGGCTCAGGCCAAGCAACTACGTGAACAGAATTTGGCGATGCAGAAGCGCCTCGCCGATCTCGAGAAGCGCCAGAAGGCTCTCGAACAAAAGCCTGTAGCCGTAGTGAATCCGGTGGATTCGATGGCTGCTGATCTGCCCTACAAGGCAGCGGTGGCCAAGCCGGTCGAGAGCGACGATCTCTGCTGGCACGGCGTCTGCCTCTACGGCAACTTCGACATGGGCGTCGACTGGATCCAGCACTCTTCGCCGTTCAACGCGATGGTCGGCGGACCGCTTCTTTATGTCGTCGGGTCGAACTCTCAGGTGCCTTCCTATGCCGGCGTCGCAGTCAACCAGATGAGCACCTCATTCATCGGCCTGCGCGGCAAGCAGGAGATCGGCGACCAGCTCTATGCGGTGTTCAACCTGCAGACCCTGTTCAACCCGGCGAGCGGCATGAACGCCAACGGCGTCGGCTCGCTCGTGCAGAATAATGGTCTGAACACCGCAGGTTCTCCGTTTGCCAACCTCGCCAACGCCTACGGCGACTCGTCGAAGGGCGGCCAGATGTTCAACAACGTCGCCTATTTCGGCGTCAGTTCACCGGTCTGGGGTACCTTCACCATGGGCCGTCAGAGCGCGCTCACTTCGGACCTCGTCGTCAACTATGACGCGTTGTCCGGTTCGAACGCCTGGTCGCTGATCGTCTTCGAAGGTGCGACCGGCGGCGGCGGCGTCACCGAAAACCGCATCTACGACAACTCGTACGAATACCGCTTGAACGTCGGCCCGGTCCGCTTCGCGGCCGAAATACAGGCGCCGAACGGCGGCAACAGCTCCACTGCCTTGGCTTACCAGGGCGACGTCGGCTTCGACTACCTGGGCTTGTCGATGGACTTCGTCGGCGGCCATGAAAAGGACGCACTGTCCGCATCGCCCCTGAGCACGACGCAAGTCAACAATCTTACGTCAAACCAATTGCTCGCTACCGGAGCTACCGGAACTGCTGCTATTTCTGGTGTTGGCGTCCCTGGCCAATATGCCATCCCCTGTGGGCTCGGCTGTGTGTCCGGTGTCATCTCCGACAACACCGTGTTTACGGTTGGTGCGAAATATGTGCTCGGGCCGTGGAAGTTCTACGCTGGATATGAGCATATCCGGTTCGCCGATCCGAGCACGCCAATGCTTCCCGGCGCCTTTGCGCAAGGCGGCTACAACATTGGCTTTGTCAACAACAACCGATACCTGACCGACAGGAACCAGAACGTGTTCTGGGCCGGCGTGAAGTACGCGGTGACGCCGACCTTCGACGTCATTGGCGCTTATTATGGCGCCCGGCAGGGCTTCTTCACCGTCGGTGCCGCAGCTCCAGCTGGAACGTTCGTGAACATGCCAGGTGGCGCCGTAAATGCCATCAATGGCACGCCGTTCGGCTCATTTGGCACCAACCAGGCGTTGGCCTGTGCCGTCAACGGCACCCTGTCGCCAGGTTGCAAAGGAACGATCGACATGTTCTCGCTGGCCATGGACTGGCGGTTTGCCAGGCACGTGGACCTCTATGCCGGTGTAGCCTATTCGACGAAGTCGGGTGGTCTTGCCAATGGCTTCATCCTCACTGCCACGAACCCGAACCTCGCTGCGACGTATAACACCGGCAACAGGGTTTCGTCGTGGGATCCGGGCATTGGTCTGCGCTACCAGTTCTGATCCGAACCGGGGTTGAGCTGATCCAAGGTAAACAAATCATGGGGGAGCGGAGATATCCGCTCCCCTCTTGGTTTTGAGATTCACCCAAGGCGCACGTTTTTATCGTTCAAGCGAACCAATCAAAGAGCGCCGAGAGAGCCAGATCGAAACCAAATAACAGGGAAATCAGCAGGCCGAGACCCGCGAGGATAAGGATCATTGCGAATGGGTCGATCGAGCTTCCGATTTCCGCGATACGCCTAACGAGTGCAATCATCCGCTATGTCCGACAAGCTGCGCTTGCAACCGGCAGGCAATCTTCCGGGAATGGCGTATCAGCCGTTCGAATCCTACTATTGAAGCCCACCTAACCTTACTAAAGAAAACTTTAGGACCGGGTTCAGCAGTTCATTCACAAAAATCCGCAGATAAAGAGCCAACTCGGCGGTCGATACCGAACAGATTGGCCAATCGCCCGAAGTGCTGAGTTATATCGAGCCGCCAATCCGACAGACGGTGCGGCTTTTCGCAGTTTCTCTGGCAAGTCCGAATTCACCTGCGCGCGTCCGCTTTTTTGGGCTCCCTCTGCGATCATTGGTGACGGCGGCCGTCGAGAATTCAGGTGGAGGTGCGCAGCGATGCGGTCTTCATGGTTTCGGTCTCCAATTAATTCTTTAATTTGGCTCGCCGCGAGCAGGAGTAAGAGAATAGCGGGCAAGTTGTACCTTTACCGCCGGGCCCTACACAGGGCAGGGCTTTAGTCTTTCAGGACTTGACCTGAAAAAGAATTGCGCACGCAACGATGGAGTTGACGAATTCGAAGGAGCTACGTCTCAGCCGCTGTCGTGTTTGTCCCTGCGCGTTTACCATCAACAAGCCTCCATGCCGCCTCGACAGGAGGGAGCATGAGCAAATTGGCGAAAGGGCTTTTGACGCTGTTGATCGGACGGGAAAGATTCAGCGTGAAGGAGTGGAAGCGATCGCAGCATTCATCAAATCAAACGCGCCGCATGTGGCGCGAATCGGACTCGAATGAATCCACTGGGATCGCCACTGAGCGGGACGAACGATCGATGTCGGATTGCGTCAGCGCGAATGCTTCGCTCTGCAGTTCGGTGCCGACGAAGGCTGCGAGGTCGGCCGGGCGATCGACCTGAAGCGGCATGGGCTACTCCGCGCGAAGCAGCGCGGCGGAGCCGAGCCCGCCGGCCGCCGCGATCGCCGCAAGTCCGACAGAGCCCGAGGCCATCGTCTGCAATTCATGCCAGGCGCGCACAGCGACGATCGCTCCGGACGCGCCGATCGGGTGCCCGCGCGCCAGCGCGCCGCCGCCGGGATTGACGCGGACCGGATCGAGCTCGAGCGCGGCAATGCAGACCATGGCCTGAACAGCGAACGCCTCCATGATTTCGGCGACCGAAACAGAGGATACGGACAATCCCGCATGACGCAAAACCGCTCGCGCCGCCTCGATCGGCGCTAGCCCGGGACGTTCGGGATCGCCACCCGCCCGCCTACCGCCGGCGATGCGGACGATGCGGGCCGGAGGACGGATGGCCGCCAGCGCCCGCTCAGACACCAGCAGCACGGCAGCAGCCGCATCGGCCTCGACCGCGATGGTTGCCGCGGTCACACCGTGGGTCGAACTTCCCGCGAGAACGGGAAGGCGCGCGCAAAAGCCGGCGGTGAGGCGGCGGGCAAAAGGGTCCCCCCTATGTCCGCAGACAGAGACAAATTCCGGCGCCGCTGCGCCGCGCGCCGACGCCTTGCGATGGCTCTCGATCGCGAACGCCTCTTGGGCGCCGCGGGTGATGTCCCACTCCGCAGCCAGCGTCGCGGCGGCGGGGATCATCTCCGGATCCCGTTCCGGCCACGGCGTGAACGGCGGCCTCTCGTAAGGTTGCACCACCTCATCGGGAAGGAGCGGACGGCGGGAGCGGATCGGAGCGCGGCTGAAGCTTTCGACGCCACCTGCGACGATCGCATCGGCCTCGCCGGCCTTGATGCGGGCCGCAGCCAGCAGGATCGCATCGAGGCCGGCACAACATTGCGTGTCGATCGTACTTGCCGGCACTTCAGCGGGTATCCCTGCCTTCAGCGCCGCCACGCGTGCAGGGTTGCCGCCGCCATAGAGCGCGTTGCCCAGTATCACCTCATCGATCTCTGACGACGAAAGGCCGGCGTCGTCGAGCACCGCCCGAACGGATGCTTCAGCCAAGTCGACAGCCTCGACCTTGGCGAAGATGCCCCCACGGGGTACGACCGCCGTGCGGCGCGCGGCGGCGATGAACACTGCGCTCATGGCAGCCTCCGCGCGATCGCGCCCGCGATCCAGGCCTGGCGCAGCGCGTCAAAATCGGTTTTCCCGGAGCGCGTCAGCGGCCAGTCCGACAAGCCCGCATAGACGCGCGGCACCTTGTAGAGCGGCAACGCGTCTCGCAGGTACGCGATGAGATCCGCGGCGGTCACGGCGGCATCCGCTGGTATGTGCACGAGCGCGACCAGCCGCTCGCCACGACTAGAGTCGGGGGTGCCGAGCACGGCCGCGGCCGCCACCGCGGGATGGCGCTCGAGCACCCGTTCGATCTCCTCGGGGTAAACGTTCTTGCCGGACGTCACGATCTTCCGGCTGGCCCGGCCGACCAGATGCAGGAAACCCTGGGGATCGAGAAAACCGATGTCACCGACCGAGATCGCGTCGCCGTGGCGTAGCAGGTCGGATGCCTCTCCGCAGGCGTAGTTCATGAACAGAAACGGACTCTCGACGAACACATAGCCCGTCCTTTCGGCCGCCAGGGATCGCCCGGCCCGATCCCGGATCGTTACCACCGCTCCGGAGAAGGCGCGGCCGACCGACGTTTCGGGACCGCTTTCGTCGGCTTTCGCAACCGTCATGAAGCTCGTCTCCGATGCACCATAGAATTCGGCAAACCGAGCATTGGGAAACAAGCGCCGCAACGGCTCACGCTCGCCGGCGGGCCACTTGGCTCCCGATGACAGAATCCAGCGTAGAGAAGCGAGCGTAGCTTTGCCGGCTGCTTTGATCGTCAGCTGCAACTGGGTCGGCACGCCATACAGCACCGTGACGCCTTCGCCTTCGATCAAGCGCACGACGGCGTCAGGCCTGAACCGCCGGCAGAGAATGACGCGGGCGCCGGCATTGAGCCCATGGACCAGTGCATAGAGGAACAGCGAGTGGGTCAGCGTTCCCGGCGCGAGGATCACATCGTCCCGTGTGATCCCGAATTCCAGCGCGTCATGGCGAAAGCTGTCGGTCCACGACCGGTGATGGCGGCGAAAGCCTTTGGGCAGGCCTGTCGATCCGGAGGTAAAACCCACGTAAAACGGCGTCAGGGCGTCCGGCTCCGACTTTGGGACCGCATCGGTTGAGGCGCCCAGCGCCAGCGCAATCTGCGCGAAGGGCAGCAGGGGATCTGCAAGAACGATCGCCTGGTTTCCGGCGAAGCGCGCGTCGAAACTGACCACCAGGGCAGACGATAGCTGTGCCAGGATTGCCCCAGTCATCTCGACTGGCCAATCCGGGTCGAGCACCTGCGCTTCCCGCCCCGCGCGCGCGACGGAGAGAAACAGCAGCGCGAGCGCAGGACTGGTCGGCAGATGAAGCGCGACGCCACCGCCCTCAGGGGTTGCACAGGCAATGAAACCGGCCAGCCGGTTGATTTCGCGGTCGAGATTCCGCCAGGATACCCGCTGATCCTCGAATACCAACGCATCGCGGTCCGGCGTCCGCGCTGCGTGATGCGACAGCGCCGCCGTGATGCTCACGTGCGATGCCCGAGCGCGGCCGGATAGGCCTGCTCAGCGGCCTTGGCCAGGAAGGCCGCGGCAACCGCCTTCATCAGATCACCCGGCAGGAACACCGCAGTGGCCAGCATTGCCTGGAGCGCACCCATGTGTGCCACAATCACGAGACCAACGATGCCGCAGCCATAGACAACGAGGATTCCGCCGGCAATCGCGGCCATGAGCGCGGCGGCAACCACCGGCGCTTTGGCAAGGCGCTGCATGACGACGCCGGTGACAAACGCGCCCGGCACCCAGCCCAGGAGGAATCCGGCGGAGGGCGCGAAGAAGACCCCGAGCCCGCCTCGGCCACCCGCCAGGAGCGGTGCACCGAGCGCCACGACGAAAAGTAGCAGCAGCACGGCAAGCGCACCCCGACGCGGACCGAGCACGATGCCGGCGAGCATCACGCCGAGCGTCTGCGCGGTGATCGGCACCCCGCCGGCTACGGGAAGTTGGAAGGTCGGCAGCAGGCCCAGCACCGCGATCATGGCGGCGAAGAGCGAGATTCGGGCGACGGCGCGAGAGTCCATGCACGTGATCCTTATGGTTTCCGACCCGCGCGACCATAGCCGCGCGCATCCAGGGCTTCAGCGACCTGATCGGCGAGACGCAGCGTCTCGATCAGAAACAGGACGACGATCCGAAGCGGAACGCGCCGCCGCGACCGCGCCCGCCACGCCTCCTCGCGTGCGCGCCAGTTGGCCAGCAACACGGGGATGAAGCGTAGCACCAGCGCGACCGAAAGCGCGATTCTCCGGGAGTCGACGCCCAGCGGGCGAAGCAAACGAAATAGCGGCTCGACGGCGTACATCAGCGCGGACATCGTAGTCGTCATTGTGACCAGATCGGCGACGAGCACCATGAGCAGAAGCCGCAGCACCACACTGGCGCCGTCCTTCCAATGGGTGGAGAAGCCCTGCAAACCACCGATGATGACCAGCAGCGGAACGATCGGCTTCAACAGGCCGAGCCGCCGCACGGCGTCGCGGCCCAACGTTCGATAGATTCCAGTCACGACAGCCAGCCAAAGCGCGAGAAGTCGCCAGTCCTGAACCGGCAGAAGCGCAACGCTCATGCTCGCGACCATCAGGAGCTTGAGACCCGCCGGCAGCCGATGCAGCCACGTCGTGCGGGAAAGGTAGCCGCCTATCATGCTGCGCCGCTCTCCAGCATGGACGCGCCCCGTGCGCTGGCATGCGTACGATAGTCCGGAAGCACCTCAGAAGGCATCCCGTCGGCCTTCACCTGTCCGTTCTCCAGCCAGATCACCCGATCGAAATCGCGCAGCAAGTCGAGGTCATGACTCGCCATTACGATCTGCTGCGGCAACCGCGCAAGCCTCGCCGACAGCGACAGCCGTGTCGGTAGGTCGAGACTGGAGAAGGGCTCGTCGAGTAGCAATATCGTTGGCTCCGTGGCAAGGATTGCCAGAATGCAGACGAGCTGCTTCTGCCCCTCCGACAACTCGTGGATCGCGCGATCAATCCAGCCGGCGCAGCCTTGTCTGGCCAACAGATCCTCGGCTCCGCGTCTGGCCACCGCCGCGGTTTCACCGCGCTCAATCAAGCCGAAAGCGATTTCTTCGCCGACCGTCGGGAAGATGATTTGATGGTCTGGATTCTGGAACACGAATCCGACATCGGCGTGCAGTTCCCTACGCGCCTGTTTTGTGCACCGACCGTTGACGATCACCTCGCCTCGTTCCGGCAACAGCAGGCCGTTGGCGAGGCGCAAGAGCGTGCTCTTGCCCGACCCATTGTCGCCGACGAGGCCAACGCGCTGCTCCGGTAGGTCGAGCGACAAGGCGTTGAAAATCCGGCGGCCGCCTCGACTGAGGTGAACACGATCGAAAGCGAGCCCGAAAGATGATATGGCGCGGAACTGCTCAACCGATTTGTTCCGCTGAACGCCCGGGCTGCGCTCCGAACGCGAAATGTCGAGGAATCCCATGGCTGTTGGCCTCTCACTGAGCAAAGCCGGACGCGGAGCACCGGTCAGAGACCGGTAGCTTGGGTCGCAAGTTGAAATCGTTGCAACGCATCGTGCAGATTGATTCGGATGCTTCACGTGGAGAGCACGAGCAAATCACCTATTCGTGTATCGCGCCAAGGAATATTTCTTCCGCATCCTCAGTCCGGTGTTTTGTCTGGTTAAACGCTGGTCAAAACAAAAATGAGGAAACGAATGTCACACAGTAAGGACAATCACGAAGATCGTGTCAGCCGCCGTCATGCCCTCGAATGCATGCTCTGGGCCGGCACTGGCGTTTTGTGGACAGTGAGCGGCGGTATTCCGCGATCCAGCCTGATCGGATCGGCGCAGGCAGCCGAAGGTAACGGCTTCACCTTCCTGCAGATTTCCGACAGTCACGTCGGTTTTGACAAAGCCGCCAATCCGAATGCGCTTGGCACGCTGCAAGAGGCCATCGCCAAGATCAAGGCGCTTCCCAACAAGCCGGCCTTCATGCTGCATACCGGCGACATCACCCATTTGTCGAAACCGAAGGAA
>Ga0070713_100002603_pt1 | contig 11787 bp, 7 predicted proteins | sample LARL82metaG_FD_65465 | JGI IMG/M metagenome (GOLD analysis project Ga0070713, IMG submission 65465) | Corn, switchgrass and miscanthus rhizosphere microbial communities from Kellogg Biological Station, Michigan, USA - LAR L8-2 metaG | ecosystem: Host-associated > Plants > Roots > Rhizosphere ... | reverse complement strand
ATCGCGTGACGCACTGGAGCGGCTCCCCCTTCCAGACGCAATTCGGCGTGACGCAGCAGGGATCTGCCGTCGGCGCAGTGCGCGTGACGCCGTACACGTTCGCGGACGCAAATAACGATGGCATCATCGAGATGAACGAAGTGCAGCTCGGCGCCTATGTGGCCAGGCCGTCGCTACCCACCCTCGAGTCGGGCATCAGCACGGAGATGCGCTTCTCGTACGGATTGAGCGTGACGGCGCTCGCCGATTACCGCCATGGAAATACGGTGATGAATTCCGTTGGCGCTTATCGATGCCAGCACGGCAACTGTCAGGCGATTCAGGATCCATCGACGCCGCTCGACCAGCAGGCGGCTGCCATCGCAACCGTGCTCGCCAATGGGCAGCCAGTCACGGGCATGGCGAGCGATGGCTCATTCGTGAAGCTGCGCGAGGTCGCCCTGCGTTGGCGTCTTCCCGACGACTGGTCGCACTACTTCGGCGGCAACGCCACGGTCACGCTGGCGGGACGAAATCTCAGCACGTCGACGAAGTACAACGGCATCGATCCCGAGATCACCTCGGCGCGGCCCGAGGTATTGCCGCGCGATGAATTCGGCCGCACGCCGATTCCGCGAACGTACCTGCTTCGCCTAGACATCGGGACGCCGTGAGCCCGTTGGGCTCATGGCTTTGTCCATTTGGATCCGCTCGCGCTTTCGCGCTCGCTCCTGCTCCTCTCTTGCGTCGACGTCAGTCGCGACGCGCGGCACTGGACGCAGAGCACGCGCTCTCGCGGCACCCAACGCGCGACCAGTCGCTGCCAGAAGCCACCGTGAAGATGCACGGGACAGAGTAGTCGCCTGCACTGCGCGCACCCGCCGCCGAACACAGGATCGAAAAGGCGGCGGCATTCATCACAGCGGCCGAGCTGCGCCGAGGGTTTGAAGAGCGCCATGGCTCAACGCGTCTTGACAGGATGTGGCATCGTGCTGCAAAGCTAACCCAGCCGCGCAACCCTTCCACTCCACGGAGTCCCGTATGCTCCGGCATTCGCTGCTCGTCGTCGCACTGTTGGCATCTCCCACCGCCGCGCAGACGCCGCGCATCCTCGTCGGACCCAACGTCCTGGTGAGTGAGGATGGCAACGTCGCGCACGCCGAGCTGCACGTCGGGGCGCACCCAACCGATGCACAACGCTTGGTCGGCATGGCGACGACGGTTCGCGACGCCGGAAGCAAGGTGACCCTCGAGCTCTACGCGTCGGACGACGGCGGCTACACGTGGAAGGGCACCGTGCCGAGCCATCTCATGGAAAAGGGCGGGGGCGATCCAATCGTCGGCTACGGATTGCATGGCACAGCGCTCGGCGTCGCGCTTGGCGACCATGGCATGTGGGTCTATCGATCGGAGGACGGTGGATTCACGTGGGACAATGGTGTGCGCGCCGGAACCGGCGATCACGAGCGACTGGGAGTGGACTACAGCGCTGGTCGTTATGCAGGGCGACTGTATCTCGCTTCGGAGGTGGGTGACGGCCGTTCGACGAATCCGGATAGCATGCTGCGCGCCGTGCACCTCTGGCGCTCTGAGGACGATGGAAAGAGCTGGGTCGGGCCAGTGGCCGTGGCTCGTGAGGCGACGCACGGAATTGCGGTGAATGCGATGGTCGTGCTGAGCGATGGCACCGTCGCGCTGCTGCTGAACAAGTATCCGAATCCATCGCGCGACACGACGACCCAGAGTTGGGAGATGCAGATCTCGACATCGACAGATGGCGGCGTGACCTTCAGCGCACCGCGGGCGATCGGCGAGCATCACTTCGGCGGCTATGGCGTGTTCCGGCGCAAGCAGCGCGAGGGGCGCGTCGACTGGCCCGGTGGTTTCGACGCCGCGGCGGACACGCACGGAACGCGTTTCCACGACCGCATTTACATCGTGTACTGCGAGTGGCGCCGACCTGACGAGGGAACGCGTCTCGTCATTCGGACCTCGAATGACCGCGGTGCGACGTGGAGTGCGCCACGCGACCTCGTTCCAGAGAGCCGGGCGAGCGTCTCGCAGTTTCAGCCGGCCATCGCGGTCAACAACGAGGGTACCGTGGGCGTGATGTGGTACGGCACTCAGGACGCTCCCGCCGACGGCTGGAATCTCTATTTCACTGCGTCGACAGATGGTGGCGAGAGCTGGGCGCCACCGGCGCGCGTCTCGAGCCAGTCCACGGTCGCGTTCAGCGCGGCGAACGACCGACCAGTGCCGCTGGTCGTTAGGCAGGCGGCGAGTGGGATCTCGGTCGCGATGCTCTCGGCGTTCTCCCGCTGGCCGCATGGCGGCGACTATCTCGGCATTGCGGCCGATGCCGGCGGCATCTTCCACCCGTTCTGGATCGACGGGCGCGGCGGGTTGTTCGAGGTTTATACCAGCCGCATCGAGGTGAAGCCGGCCGGAGCGCTGGTTGCGCTCGCGCAGGGAGCACCGGTCGACACGGCGCGACGTCAGCAAATACTCAACGAGAAGCTGACTCTCGATTTCGACCCGGTGCAGGTGGACTGGGAAAAGGGCGAGCTGCTCGTTCCGGTTCGCCTTCGCAACACCTCGAGCGATACCCTTTACGGTCCGTTCTCCGTGCGCATTACCAACCTTGGCGGCTCACCGCTGCTGCGTGCTGGCGGGACGAACGAGATCCTCAACGCCACCAATGGCCAGCATGGTGTCGGCGCGGAGTTCGACTACACCGCGGCGCTGCGCGACATCCCGTACCTCGCGCCACACGCAGTGAGCGAAGCGGTGGTCTGGCGTGTGAAGCCGGCCTCGATGCGCCACACGGACTTGAGCTTCACGGCGACGGTGCAGAGGAAAGACTAGCCCCTCCGCCAAGGCCTTGACATCTAGGTATGACTGCGTCATTCATACCTAGACCGCTCAGGAACATCGATGCCTAGTGTCAAAGACCGCCTTCACGGCACCCTCGACGCTCTCGTTCTCAAGACTCTCACATTCGGTCCGCGCCACGGCTATGCCATCGTCCAGTGGCTCCGCGAGCAGACCAACGACGCCCTGAGCGTCGAGGAAGGCTCTGTCTATCCCGCGCTGTACCGCATGGAGCGCGACGGGTGGATCGATTCCGATTGGGGCACGTCGGAGCTCGGCCGCAAAGCCAAGTTCTACCAGATCACCGACAAGGGCCGTCGCCAACTGCGCGCGGAGACGAAGGAGTTCGCGAGCTTCGTGGCGGCGGTCGCGCCGCTGCTGCTGCCCGCGTGACGCGTCGCCCGCGCTGGCCACGCTTCTTTCGCACCTCCGTGCAGGACGAGGTGGAAGGCGAGCTCGCCTTTCATCTCGAGATGGCCACCCGCGAGCTGATGGAGCAGGGCATGAGTCGCGCCAATGCCCGTGTGGAAGCGGAGCGGCGTTTTGGTGATAGTTCCTCGATCAACGCCCAGTGTCGCCGCTACGGCGAGGAGCGTGACCGGCGGGCGAATCGCGCCGAGTATCGTCACGAGCTACAGCAGGACGTGGCCTTCGCGCTCCGGCAGCTCGCGCGCGCACGATCGTTCACGGCCGTCGCGGGTGTGACGCTCGCGTTAGGCATCGGCGCCACCGCCGCGGTGTTCAGCGCGCTCGACGCGGTTGCCCTGCGGCCTTTGCCGTATCCGGACGCCGATCGCATCGTCAACGTGCAGCCGACGCGCAAAGGCCAGCCGACCGATCCGTCTCCCCCCGAGTTTTTCGCCTTTCGCGGCGTGCCGGCCTTCGAGCACATGGCCGCCGCGGTGCTGCAGGCGGGCACCACGATGCGCATCGGCGATGTGCCGGAGATGATCACCGGTGCTCACGTCAGCGCCGACTATTTTGCCGTGTTCGGCGTGCATCCACTCATCGGGCGCACTTTCACGACTGAGGAGGATGTGCCCGGCTCGAATGTCGCCGTGATCAGCTATCGGCTCTGGATGAATCACTTCAATGGAGATCGCGGCGTTCTGAATCGCAGGGTGGAGATCGACGGCACGCCGCACATCATCCTCGGCGTGATGCCGCCGAGCTTCGACCTCACTCGCGGCAGCGAAGACATCTGGACCCCCATCGCCTTTTTGCCCGACGACGCCACCAAGTACGGTGAGCACTACCTCAGGGTCATCGCGCGGCTTCGCGGTGGGGTGACTCTCGAGCAGGCGGCCGCCGCGACAGTTCCCGCCGAACGAGAGTTGAGCACGCACCTCACATATCGGACGCTCTCGTTGACGGATTATGGCGTCGTGGTGCATCGCTACCGGGACGGTCTCGTCGGCGATTATCAATCGCTGCTGCTCGTCCTGCTGGGGGCCGTGAGCTTCGTGCTCCTCATCGCGTGCGGCAACGTGGCGAATCTGCTGCTCGCGCGTGGCAGCGCACGCACCAAGGAGCTCGCGATCCGCGCCGCCCTCGGCGCTGGCCGCGGGCGAATCGTCAGGCAGCTGCTCACCGAGAGTCTCGTCCTCGCCGTTGCGGGTGCGGTCGGGGGGCTCGTCGTCGCGTACGCCTTGCAGCGCGTCATCCTCGCGGTCAGCCCCGAAGACGTTCCTCGCCTCGACCATGCGCGGATCGACGCTCGGGTGCTCGCGTTCACGTTAGGCGTGAGCGTCCTCGCCGCGCTCGTCTTCGGGCTCGTACCGGCACTTCGTTCGGCGCGCCCGCATCTCCAGCAGACACTCCGCGAGGGCGGCCGCGGCTCTCTAACGCGCGACCGGCTGCGGCCCATTCTCGTCGCGGCGGAAGTCGCGCTCGCCATCACCCTGCTCGTCGGCTCCGGGCTGCTCATTCGGAGCGCGTGGCTGATGGAGCATGTCGATCCGGGCTTCGATCCACGCGGCGTGCTCACCGCGCGGCTCATCCTGCCCGCGGCGCGTTATCAGACGGCGGCGCAGGTCACGCGTGCCTACGGCGCGATTCGCGATGAAGCGGCGCGGATTCCCGGCGTGCAGGCCGCGGCGCTCACGTCGGTCGCGCCGCTCTCCGGCTCGTCGATGCAGTCGTCGGTGGAATCGAAGGAGCGCACGATCGACGACAAGTCGCCACAGGCAAATCTCCGCTTCGCCAGCAGCGGATATTTCGCGGCGATGCACATTCCCGTGCTGGCCGGCCGCGACATTGCCGCGACGGACAACGCCAGCGCACCCGACGTGGTGGTCATCAACGAAGCCCTCGCGAAGTTGCTCTGGCCGAACATCGATCCACGCGACGCCATCGGCCACGAGCTCGCCGGCGTCTCTCGCACCAAGGCCCCGGAATATCGCGCGGTCGTTGGCGTCGTGGCGAACGTGCACGAGTCGGGTTTGGACGACAAGCCGGCTCCGGAGTTCTACATGCCATACGAACAGACGCCGGACCTGATGTGGCCGCTCATTCAGCGCTCGCTCGTCGTGGTCGTCCGCGGCCCGTCCACGGAAGGATCGGCCGAAGCACTCGTCAAGCCATTGTCCCGTGCCGTCGCCCGCGTCGATCCATCGCTGCCGCTCACTGAGGCGAAGTCCATGAACTACTTCATGCGTGCCTCGCTCGCAACGGCCCGCATGAATACCGTGCTGCTCTCCCTCCTCGGCGGCATCGCGCTCGTGCTCGCGATGGTTGGCATCTATGGTGTCGTTTCGTATTTCGTGAATCAGCACGTGCACGAGATCGGAGTCCGGCTCGCGCTCGGCGCGACGCCGCTGCTCATCTGGCGTTTCGTCATGCGACGCGGCCTGGCGCCGATCATCGCGGGTCTGGTCCTCGGTATCACCCTCTCGCTCGCGACGACCAGTCTGCTGCGCCAGCAGCTCTATGGCGTGAGCGCGCACGATCCGCTGACGCTGTTCGGTGTAGGGGCGCTGCTGCTCGTCATTGCCGTGATCGCGATGTACGTTCCGGCACGCCGGGCGATGCGCGTCGCCCCGATCATCGCCTTGAACGAGAGCTGATAGCGCAGGATCACATGCGCCGCACGCTGTACATTGCGGCCGCCGCCACGCTGTCGCTGCAGCTCGTGAGGCAGCACGCCGCCGGCGCGCCGTCTGTCGTCACCACATCGATTGGGCGTGCCGCGACCGATTCAGAGGAGATCGCGCTCGGCGCCGCGCTCGCGGCCCAGTTCGATCGCGACCGTGGCATCGTGGCCTCTCCGGAGACGAGGAGCATCGAAGCCTATCTCCAGCGGATCGCCGATTCGCTCGGTCAGCATGCGCAGCGACGGCTCCCCTGGCACATTCACTTCGATCCGCATCCGGGGATCAAGAGTGGATTCGCTCTGCCCGGCGGCCACATCGTGATCTGGGGCGGCATCCTTGCCTACATGTCGACGGAGGACGAGGCGGCCGCTGTCATCGCGCACGAGATCGAGCATATCGACGACGGCCAGGTCTCGGCACGAATCGACAGCCTCGCGCGCACCGAGCATCGCGACGTCAATGTGCCGACGCAGTGGCACTGGGACGAATTCGGCGCGAGCTACGGCGAGACGCTCGAGAATCTCTGCGACTACAAGGGCGCCAAGCTCGCGGTGGCCGCGGGCTATTCGCCGTACGGCTTCAAGACGATTCTCGAGAGCTTCATCGCATTAGGCAGAGTGCATTCGCCGAGCTCGCCGCCGCCCAAGGCCATCCTCGATCGCATCGAGCAGATCGAGCGCGAGATCGCGCAGGAGCACTGGAAATCCCGCACTTCTACGCGGCCGCTGGCCCTGCCCGGCAGCGGTTGACGCGCGCAAATGGCTTTGGGTTCACTCGTTTCGACGCCGCCCAGAATAGTCTGTACAATTGCAGGTTTGTTGATTTAACACCCGGCTGCACTGTCCGACTGGTTGAATTAGAGGTGGCGCCGATTGACCTCCTCGACCGCGAACGCGACGGCGCGTGCCGTGAGCGCCATGTACGTGATCGACGGATTGACGCATGACGTACTCGCCATGCACGAGCCATCGGTGACGAACAGGTTCGGCACGTCGTGCGCCTGATTGTGGTCATTGAGCACCGACGTCTTCGGGTCGCGTCCCATTCGCGCGGTACCCATTTCGTGAACGCTGAACCCCATCGGCGCGTTGTCGTCGTACGTTTGCACGTTCTTGCAGCCCGCCGCTTCCAGCATCTCCGCCGACTGCGTCTTCATGTCGGCGCGCAGCGCCCTCTCGTTCTCGCTCCACGACCAGTGGATGTGCACGATCGGAATACCCCACGCGTCCTTTCGTTCCGGGTCGAGCGAGATGTGATTCTCATGACGCGGCAAGCACTCGCAGTAGCCCTGAAGGCTCATCGTCCACTCACCGGGCTCTCGCAGGTTGTGCTTGAGCGTCTCACCGATGCCTAACGAACGGCTGCCGCGCTCCCAACCCGCCCGCCCGGCGCCCGCCTGGATCCCGTAACCACGCACGAAGCTCACACCGCTGTCGGGCTTGCCGCTCAGATTCCGGAATCGCGGGATGTACGCGCCCGTGGGACGGCGGCCGAAGTAGTACTCATTCTCCAATCCCGGAACCACACCACGGGCTCCTGCCTTCGAGAGGTGGTCCATCAGGTTGTGTCCCACCTCGCCGCTCGAGTTGGCCAGACCGTTCGGGAATCGCCGGCTCTTCGAGTTCAACAGCACCTGCGCCGTTCCGATCGTCGACGCGTTGAGGAAAATCAGACGGCCGCGATACTCGCGCGCATCCTTCGTGTTCGCGTCGATCACGCGCACGCCGATGGCGCGGTCCGTCCTGTCGTCGTACAGCACACTCTCGACGATCGCGTCCGTGACGACGGTGAGCCGGCCAGTTTTCCGCGCCGCCGGCAACGTCGCGCTCAGGCTGCTGAAGTAGGCGCCAAAGCTGCAGCCGCGGGCGCACTGATTGCGCGCCTGGCAGCGGGTGCGACCTCCGTGATCGCGCGTGATATTCGCCACACGCGTGATCGTCATGTGCCGGCCATTGAAGGCGCGTTCGATGCCGCGCTTCACGAACTGCTCGGCGCAATTCAACTCCCACGGTGGCAGGAACTCGCCGTCGGGGAGGTATGAGAGTCCTAATCGCTCTCCGGCGATGCCGACGAAGCGCTCGACGTGGCTGTACCAGGGAGCGATATCGGCGTACCGGATGGGCCAATCGACGCCGTGCCCATCGCGCAGATTCGCCTCGAAGTCGAGATCGCTCCAGCGCCAGCAGGCGCGGCCCCAGAGCAAGCTACGGCCGCCGAGGTGATAGCCGCGGATCCACCGAAACTGCTGCTCGCCGTCGGTGATATACGGATGCTCACGATCGTTGACGAAGAAGTGTTTCGTCGCTTCGCCGAACGCGTAATTCTTGCTCTGAATCGGGTAGTCGCGCGCGTAGAGCTCCTTGTCGCCCCGGCCACGGTGCGGGAAATCCCACGGCTGCATCCACTCCGTCACGTAGCCCTTTCCATGCTCGACGTTGCGACCGCGCTCGATCAGCAGCGTTCGCAAGCCGCGCTCGGTTAGCTCCTTTGCCGCGAACCCACCGGTCATCCCGGAGCCGACGACGATCGCGTCGAACGGCTCCGTCACGTCGCCCACGCTCGGCCGATCTTGGCGAACGGCACACAGCTATCGTATCGCCCCGGCACCTGGAGATAGCGCAACTCCTTCGTCGCGCCTGGCTGCGAGGTGTAATAGCCAAGGATCGTGAGCTCCTTCAGCGTCCGGAAGGACGCCGGTGCGGAATCCGAAGCGCCGACAGGCGCCGCGTGCGACGTATCGCTTCCCGGGCTGACGAGCCCACCACCGCCGCGCTCCGTCTCACGAGAAGCTCGGTTGGCCACGGCGTCCTGGCTCGTACGCGGCGCCAAACTTTCGCGATCGAGCGCCTCGAGCAGCACTCGTTGGTCGTTCTCGGGAATTGCGAGGAAGGCGCGGCCGTACGCGTGATGGGCACGCGCGTCGACCGCCGCGAGTCCCGCGAGCAGCTCGTCCCGCTCCGCCGGCGTGTAATACTCGGCGAGCATGGTATCCACGAATGCTGGAACGCCGACGCCGCGCGCCCCTGGCGTGTCCGTGGCGGGAATGATGTGTTCCGCAATCGTCGCCACCTGCTCGAGCTGCTGCGGCGAGAGCACACGCAGGGTCGCGGTACCTAACGAGCCAACCGCGATGCTCCGTGTCAACGCCGCCGCGAGCTTCGGACCGGAGAAACCGAGGCCCAGTAGCATGCCAATGCGCTGCAGGGCCTCTCGTCGAGCGATGACCTCTGGGGAGAGATCGAGTTCGCCCGGTTCGTTCACGCCTGAACCACCGTCGGGACGATGAAGGGCGCGCGATAGTCCCGTTTGAGCATCTCATTGGCTCGCGTCGCATCGGGACCGGTGAAGTGTTCGGCCGCCGGATCGATGAGGAGCGGCATGCCCAGCGTCAGCGGCGTCTTCGACAGGTCGACATTGTTGGCCGAGAGATGCTCGCACATGCGACCATATGCTTCCATCAATGGCGATGAGGATTTGATCATGTCCCGCAGCTCGGCGTCTGGAGTCGCTCTCCCGAGGCGATGCGAGATGTTCGCAAGATGGCAGAGCGCGGTCGAGACGTAGCCCTCCTGGACGGGCCCGTAGAGCTCCTGTGTTTTTCGGCTGCGGACGACGTCCACGAAGTTCTGCATGTGGCGATCGCTGCCGCGAAATTCGCGCACGACCTTGCCCTTCCTATCAACCGCCGTCGCCGCCTCATAGTTATTTGTGATGAGGCGACCGCCTTCGCAGTCGATGACATTGCCGATGCTCACGCCATGGTATTGATCCATGCCCGCTGTATCGACATTGGCGCGTGGGTCCGCCCCGCTGCCGACGACGCCTGCCTTCGAGGGCAGCCCACGAACCTCGAAGATGAGCGGCGCGCGTGAGTACTCGTGAATCACCACCTGAGTGTTCGGCGTCTCGCCGTCGTCGACGTAGCCAAGCCGGCCGCCGATACTCAGCGACCGTGGCGGGAAGCCGGACTCGCCCAGGAACCACCGTGCGACGTCCATCTGGTGAATGCCCTGATTGCCGACGTCGCCGTTGCCGTAGAGCCAGAACCAGTGCCAGTCGTAATGCACGGTTCCGTTCTTCGTGTTCCGATGTGGGGGCACGAGCGGTGCGGGCCCGCTCCAGAGGTCATAATCGATCGTCGACGGCACGGGCTGGGGACCCTGGGTCTTTCCGATGCTCTCGCGGCGCTTGTAGCAGAAGCCCCGTGCGGCGGTGATGCGTCCAAGGTGCCCCGCATGGATCCAATCGACCGCCTCGCGCAGTCCCTCACCCGACCGGATCTGCATCCCCGCCTGAACCACGCGGTTGTACTTCTTCGCCGCGGCCACGAGCTGCTGGCCTTCCCAGATCTCGTGGGAGACGGGCTTCTCGACATAGACGTCTTTTCCGGCCTGCATCGCCCAGATGGCGGCAAGGGAGTGCCAGTGGTTGGGCGTCGCGATCGTGACCGCATCCACGTCGGGCGCGGCAAAGAGATCGCGAACGTCGACGTACGTTTTGACGTTCCCCTGATTCACCGTGGGCGCGACGCGCTCCAGGATGGCGCGGTCGACGTCGCAGATCGCCACGACGCGTACGCCCGAGATCTTCGCGAGACTGGCGAGGTGACTTCGACCGCGGCCATTGAGGCCGATGACGGCGACGCGGAGATCGTCGTTCGTTCCCATGAGTTGGCGCCAGGATCGCGCGGGAAGGGTCGTGCCCGCGGCGACGAGCGCGGTACTCTTGATGAAGTTCCGGCGAGAGATGGAGCTCATGTCTCGGTGCCTAACGATGAACGAGGGTGAGCTGGCCAAGTATGGGTTCTTCGCAGAATTCCGGGAAACCGATCTGCACCAAACAACTCTCCGTTCAACGCAACCCGGGAGAGCCGCTGATACCACTGACACGCGCTGATACCACTGATTCGCTCCTTTGTACGACGAAGCTCCTCGCTCCGGCCGTGATTTGCTTTGTGAATGCCTCGCGAGGCATCTCTGCGCGAAGAGGCTCCCCGAGGCACTTTAACAAAGGTCAACAGACTGGAAGCGGTGCATTGACGTTCTAATGCTGAGGAGACCGTCAGCGGTTTCAGTGCCCGCCCGCAGGGCGGCTGTGATTTCAGTGGCGCTCCCCTTTTGTCCGAAAGAGAAGCACAGTAGGCGAGTAGAGCTCTCCCGGAATTCTGTGAAGATCCCGATTACGGTATCAAAGATGATGCACAGGAGGCCGGCTCGTCGCAACCGGCCTGGACACGTCGGGGCGGCAATGGACTTGGATGTCGCCGCGTGACTACTATCGTTGGCCAAACGTCGCACGGATACTCGGGATGAGAAAGCTGGCATTATCGTTCCTGGCCATCGTTGGTCTGTCTGCAGGCGCTGCGCCACGCGCCGCCCAGGTAACACTCGTGCGCCACGACGCCGACCGGCGCGTGGACGTCCTCGTGGATGGAGCGCCGTTCACCTCCTACATCTGGCCGGCCGAGATCAAGAAGCCGGTGCTGTTCCCGATTCGCGCCGCCTCGGGAGTGATTGTTACCCGTGGCTTCCCGCTCGCGCCCAGGCCCGGCGAGCACGTCGATCACCCGCATCAGGTTGGGCTCTGGCTCACCCACGAAGACGTGAATGGTCTGGACTTCTGGAACAACTCGACGGCCATTCCCGCCGAGCGCGCGCCGAAGATGGGGACCATCCTGCACCGCGCGATTCGCAGTATCCGAAGCGGCGCCGGCTCCGGGACGCTCGACGTCACGATGGATTGGGTAGACTTGCGCGGCCGCGCGCTACTGCGGGAAGACACGCGCTTCATCTTCGGCGCTGCCGCCGGTCGCCGCACGATCGATCGCCTAACGACACTCACCGCC
>Ga0070713_100002602_pt1 | contig 11788 bp, 7 predicted proteins | sample LARL82metaG_FD_65465 | JGI IMG/M metagenome (GOLD analysis project Ga0070713, IMG submission 65465) | Corn, switchgrass and miscanthus rhizosphere microbial communities from Kellogg Biological Station, Michigan, USA - LAR L8-2 metaG | ecosystem: Host-associated > Plants > Roots > Rhizosphere ... | reverse complement strand
CGGGTTTGGGTATCCGCGGATTCGACGTTACCCGGGCTCGTGAGCGAGACGAGCTTCCGGTTCGACCAAGCGCTTCGCGAGCGCAACGTGGTATCGACGTCCGAGGTCGCGGACCCGCGCTATCTTGGTGAGCTCGCGATCCGATACGCATTATGCGACCTCTCTGGAGACCTGGATGCGAACCCACGGGGAAAGAAATCTGCAAGGTCGAAGCGGCGATACCGCCAAGCACTTCGAGAGGCCCATGGCGATCCGCGGGCACTTATTCCTCGATGGCATCTTTGCGGCAACCGGACGGAACGGTTTGCACCCGTGCACAGAGACATTCTCCTCGGAGTCATCAAAGAAACGAAAGGTGACCCCAATTCAGCAACTCCGGCAAATGGCTATCACGCGTACATATCTGAGCTCAAGGCTGGCCAGAGTACGTCTGGCACCAAGCCGCTGTCGGAGCGCACGTTTTACCGTTACTACAATACTTTTGCGAACCTTGCGAACCTCAACCTTCAGCGTGGTGGCCGCCGCGCGAGCAACGCGGCGGCCGACCCGATCGATCCGTCCAAACGAGCACTCATCGCCACCCGCGCCTTCTCGATCGCACATATTGATCACTACAACGTAGATATGGCCCTGATTGTCGGCACCCTGCGGGGCCAGCCGGTGACAGAGCGCCCTTGGCTGACCGCTTTGGTGGATGCCTATAGCGGGGAAGTCCTGGGTTTGTGGTTATCTTTTCGCGAACCCTGTCGTCAGTCATGTGCCATGGCCATAAGAGACTGCGTCCGGCGCCAAGGGCGGCTCCCGGAAATCATCGTGGTCGACGGAGGCTCCGAATTTCGGAGCGTTCATTTCACCACGATGCTCGCCACACTCGGCGTCACACGCGTCGACCGCCCGCCGGAGGATCCACGTTTCGGAAAGGAAGTCGAGCGGCTATTTGGGTCCTTCAAAGAACACTTCTTTCGAGGCCTCCCCGGCTTCATTCCGGGAATCGCAAACGCTCGTAAAACCTCGGGCTCGCACAGTGCATCCAAACGGGCACGTTGGACGTTCCACGACCTCATTGATGCACTGGAGAAGTACGCGTTCAATGGATACAACCATGAGCCAAAGCCAAATGGCATGGATTCCCGGCTCGCGCTGAGGGCGCAGTCGGACGAAACATTTCCCTTCTCCGGACTCCCCGTTATTTTCGGTACGCCGTTTCTCATTCAAACCGCCGTGGAAGCACCTCAGGGGGTCTATCACTTGGCCAGGGGGCACGGTGTACGTGTCTACGGGATCTGGTACAGCAGCCGCGGCATTTTGGACTACATGGGGCCGAAGAAGGATGTGCGAATTCGGATCGAACCTTTTGACAAGTCGATCGTCTATGTGTGCCTCGAAAATCAGTGGCACGTGTGTCGTAGCTCAGACGCCATAGCCTGCGGTGCCCTTCCCGAATCGCAAGTCATCGCAGACACCGTACGCCACCAGCAGCTTCGAGGTCTTGCTGCACAGATGGCCCTGGAATCGGAGCACGCCTCCTATGAACAAAAGAAACTGTCGCTACCGCCAGTAGTCATGGAAACGGAAAAGAGGAAGCCATTGGGCCGGACGAACGCGCCGAAGCATCAGGACACCAAGCAATCGCCGAAACGCCAAGTGCCGAAGATGGAGGACATCGCCGACCTGGTCATGGAGGAGGTCGCATGAAACCCATGCTCTTTGCCGCGCAACTCAAGCATCGTAACTTTATTCAAACACGGGATACGTTCACGAACCTTGTGAGTAATTCCCCGGGAAACAAGATCATCGCACTCGTCGGTCCAACACAGATCGGAAAATCGACAATTTTTGAGCACGTGGTGGAGGCCCTTGGCAAGGTGCTCCACACGGACAACCCAGCGATCATGCCCTTTATATCGCTTACGATCGCAGCCAGTCAGGACGGACGAATCTCACCAAAGCATCTTTCGATAAAGTTGCTTAAGGCGCTTCGGCATCCCATGTACATGCACATAGGAGCGTTCGATGAGCAGCAACACTACAGACCTTCTCGAGGTAGAGACGAAGGGTCAATGCGCGACGCCACAGAGGTGGCGATGGAGGCGCGATCGACCATGTACTCCGTACTCGACGAAGCCCACCACCTTACGCACACAAAAGATCGAGAGGTTCGCAGCAACGTCCTCCAATCAATCAAATGCCTGATGGCTATAAATCGAACGCTAGCGCTCGTTGGCGGATACGAATTAGCGTATCGAGGTCTCTTTGACTCCGCTCACTTTGTTGGGCGCGTGATCTGCGTGGAATTCGCACCTTACGCGGACTGCGAAGGCGATATAGGAGAGTGGAATAGTATTCTCAAGTTTTTTAGCGAACGCATTCCTCTATCACCTAAAAATTTACTGATTGCTGAGTCAATCATTCTTCTCAATGTGAGCAACGGTTCATTCGGTCTGCTGGAAAAGATTTTATGGACAGCGCACATCTTAAGCTGCGGCAAGTCCATTACTCGTGAATCGCTACGTGCCGCCTATCCCACAAAGGCCGAGCATGACGTGATTCGACGAGACATCGTTGCTGGGCAAAAGGCGATTTCCAAAATTAATGCCGCCGCGTTTGGGAATTCTATTCCAATAGACAGTCCCGTGCCGAAGAGGAACGTCAAAAGACCCTTCCAGAGAAACCCAAACCGCATCATCAATGATCCGCCGGTGGTCGCTGATGAGTAACTACTTCTCGTTAAAGCCCATGGGCGAAGGCACGGACGAAATCGAGAACTTTCACTCGTACTTCTATCGCTTCGCAAAGCTGCACTCCACCACGATGATCCCGATGGCACGCCATCTCGCCGATTGGTGGGAGAGTTCGTTCCATGAATCCGTGAACCTGAAGGACGTCTATCTCTACAAGGCCAACCGTCTTCCATTGTGCGGGTACAACGATGCCGTCGTGAACTACGTCAAAGTGGTCTCCACTGCGGCGCACCAGCCCAATCTTCATCGGACAACGATCCTAGCGATCCGTGCGGCTGCCGATACCGTTTCCCATGGCGCGTTGAGGCGCGGTCGCGCCTGGTGTCCCGCCTGTATGTACTGGAGCGAAAAGGAAGGCTCGACGTACTACGACCGCCTATTGTGGACGCTTGCGGCGATGAAGCGGTGTCCGGTTCATCGCATTGCCCTGGTTTCCCATTGTCCGTCCTGCGGTGTACAGCAACTTTGCTATCACTCCCTTGCGGGCATGACTCATTGTGCGAAATGCCTAGCCTCCCTGGTGCAGCAGCCCGCTACATGGATCCAGTCGCCGCACCCGGGGTTTGGTGAGAGTGACTGTGTCGCTCTCATCTCAGCAATTGCCGACGGAACATTGACGACATCCGTCCCAAGGGCGTTCATGATCTTTTGCGAAGAGCTCCGGTCGCTCGCCGAGCCATTTCTAAAAGGCCGCCACAATCCTCTATTGAGGGTGGGTCCTAGATCGTGGCGCATGACTCAGATCAATCCCATGCTGGGGACCATGCTGAAGCGATGCCATCTCAGTGGGGTCAATCTGGTTGATGTGCTGACTGATCCGCGAGGGGCTGCTCATGTGGCTGGCCAACTCGCGTACAACGGCTTCAACCTTCCTGCCACGCTCAAACCACGACGCTTGCCAGAAGTCGCCAAAAAGGTGCATGCGCATCTTGTACGAGCGATTGCCCGACCGGAGGGAACGCCTTTTGTTTCGTTTTCTTTGCTAGCGGAGTCGCTCGGTGTCTCCAAGGGATTCATCCGGTATCGAGAGCCTGTATTGAGCCAGGCATATATCGCACGTGCTAAGGCGTGGATCGCCGATCATCGGAAGCAGACGAAGCGTTTAGCCAAAGCACTCCTTGTAGCAGGATCGATGCATGCGTACTTGGCCGGTCAAATAAGGAGCCAAGATGATCTCGTTGACCATTTGTGTGCAGAAACAGGGGTGCGAAAGCACGTGGCAAGGCTTTTGGTACTTCAGGCACTCGGCAGGCATGCGAAGTTAAAGCGGCTAGCGGCTAGTTCGGAACTCAGCCTCAACGAAAGAGCCGTGCTGTGGAAAGGTAAGCGCGCGGGCTACATGTGACGCCTCTCGAAGCTTCAGTGCTGGACGTGCGGCGTAACAAGCTAGGCCGGGACAGCTACAGAGTTGGTTACAGTGAAAAGTAAAGCGAGGTCGCTATGAACACACCCGAATCAGATGAAGTGTTAATCCCCGACGAACCGCGCGGATCGTCGCCCGGTCGTACGCTTCGTCGCGTCTATGCCGCCTTGCGTGGTGAATTCGACGCAGATCAACTGGAGCCGGATGAGGCACGCATTTTTTCGGATCTCTGGGGACTTTACATGGCCGGTCCAAACCCGGAGCGCGACGCTTTTGTAGCCAAGATGTACGCCGAAGGCGGTTATGTCGGAGAGGATGATCAAGGACGACTTGTCCGCACGCTCCCTGGGGGCGGCGTGGAAATCGTCGAGGATTCAACTAACGCCTGACCGATAGAAGACGTCAAGCCGCAAGAGGGTTTGACGTCGGTGCAAGAGCGAGGAATAACAGTTATCGGAGGATCAGGCTGAGATGATATGGAACGTCTACTTTCGGCCAGAAACGGCCGGTCGACGTTGGAGTTAAGCCACGCACGGCTTTTCGCGCGGAAATCTATGGCGGAGAAGTTAGGCATCTAACGCGGCCATGACCACTCGATTTCAAGTTTTCGTTATTCCCAGTGGTTTCCGAAGATGGATTTCTTGAGTTTTGCAGGCCCTAAATCCTTCCTGCAGACGCGGCACCATTTCGTAGTCAATGTGATAACTCCAGGGACTCCTGTTTGTCCAAACTGGGTGAACTCATGCTTGCATTGCGCGCGTGCCGCATCCCTTCCGAGTGCGTATTCATTTTTTTCGTATTCGTGCCGAGCCTCTTTCAGCTTGGTTGCCTTTCTATTCGAGCGAATGATGGAAATGACAACTACCAACGCGATAAAGCCGAAGACATACCACATGAGATATCTCCCTAAATTGTTTGGGTTAAGCAGCGACGTAGTCGCCCGCCTTGAACGAGTAAAAAGAAAATTACTCCCCTTGTCGACTCCGCGACCGGCAGCAGTGGGTCGAACTCTACCTTTCGTAGCTTGCTCGGTCGTCATAGGGACCGCAAGGGAAGCCATCGGCCAGAAACAGCCCGTTGCACACATGGCTCAAACGATCGGCGTACGATGCCAGTCGGGGTCGCCGATTTTGCGTGCGTCGAGGGGAAGACTGGTATCCGTTTCAAGCCCGGACATGTGCGACCGGCTTCGCTAAGGCTTGGCCCATATTTCTTTATCACCGACTTGGAGATCGACATGTCCGTTCAAGCAGCGCGTGACAGTGAAAGCAACAGCTCCCAAGTTCTGCCGGGAGAAATGGTCATCGACTTCTTCAACGCCGATCTGGTGGCTGGCAATACCGCCGCGGGAACTTGGCTAAGTGCCGATGTCAATGGAGACGGATTTGCGGAGCTTGTCCAGGCCAGTCCCAGCGACTCGCTGACGCTTACGGTATTGGGTCAGCCGAGCCCGCCAAACCCCTCCTCGCGAGTGGTGAATCTCACGCCCGATCCGTCCACTGATCAAGGGGCGGGATTTGCTGCGTGGCTCGTGGGAGATGTCGTGGGCAACAATAGCGACCAAGTTATCCAAATATGGCCGCACGGATCCAGTAGTCCACTGGGGATCAATGTTTTCAGCTGGTCCAAGGCCGAGAGCAAGATGACGACGCTCTCATCGCAATCCAATTTCAACCAAGATCAGGGGGGATCGTGGTTTATCGGAGACGTCAACGGCGATGGTCATGACGAACTCGTGCAAATTTTCAATAACGGAAATCTTGCTAGCAATACCTACGGGTGGAACGCAGATCTAGAACCGCAACCGGGGCTCGTCAACCTGGCGCCACAATCGAATTTGGGTCAGGGTTTTTACAACCCGCAAGTTGTCTTGCTTGGCGATATCAACGGTGACGGAACCGCGGAACTTGTGCAGCTATGGAACAACGGCCAAAGCGTTAAAGTGGCAGTGTATGGGTGGAAGGCGAAGCCGACTGGATTTGCCATGCTCGGGCCGGCGACTCCGTTGTTGAACCAACAGTTTTACAACAATGGAAATTGGCTCATTGGAGATATCAACCACGACGGCCGCGATGAAATCGTGGAGGCATATAGCGACGATGGCTACGTCAAGTTTGTAGTCTATGGCTTGGTAGACGGCGCATTGGTCGCTCTTTCCGACAAGGCACCCAATGCGAAGCAGGGCTTTCCCACGGGTGGCGCACCATGGCTATTGGGTGATTTGAAGGGCGACGGACACCTTGTTGTAATACAGCCTTTTGAAAGCGGCAGTCAGCTCGCTTTCAACGTGTATAAATGGGACGAAAGTGACCTTGAGATGAAGGTTATCTGCAGCGGTCCAATCGGCACCATAACGGGTCTTTGGCGCGGTACCACCATGGCCGTGGGCAACGTCTTGATAGCGAATAAGGATGAGGTCTGGCAGCCGTGGGCCGCGGATGAGGGGCTCGGCTTGACCTCCTACGCCTATTCCCAGATAGGGGAAGAACCATAAGCAAGCGCGTCGACACCACGACCTGACTTGTGAATCCCGATCCGGATCGAAAGTTCTACTGCGTGCTTGAACCGACCGTCTGTGACCGGGTCGCCGGCACACTGATCGGCTGTGAATCCAGCGGCCGCAACCGGCCAGAAGCGGACGATTAACGCCTAAGTCAAGCCGCACTTTAGCCACGTCGCTCAAGTCCGATTGTGGAAGGATGGGTAGAGTCCCGTCATTCCTGTTAACTTTTAGGGACTGATGTTTTAGCAAGGTGGAGTCGAAATGGGTTTGAGGTTTTCTCAAGATGGGCCCGAATTTCCGAGCAAGCTCGTAGAAGCGCTGCAACAAGGAAAAGTTGTTTTTTTGTGCGGTGCAGGTGTGAGTGCACCTCAACTGCCCGGGTTTGGGAAGCTCGTAGAAGATGTATATAAACGAATAGGTATAAAGAAAACCGCGGCCGAAGTATCGGCAATAAAGTTGGGCCGTTTCGAAGAAGCTCTCGGAGCCTTGTCCCGGCGTTTGGTGGATCCCAAGCGTGTGGAAGACATTGTTTCCCAGCTCCTTAGCATCCAAGATCCTAGTCTTTCGAACCATAAGGTGCTGTTGCGACTGTCGCGCGGTCTTGATAATCGCCTTGCCCTGGTTACGACAAATTTTGACGCACTTTTTGAGCGAGCTTTGGACGAAATGTATGGGGCAGGAAATGGTCGTCAAGAAAGTTTGGCGGGTCAGGCCTTGCCGGCGCCAGGTGCGGAAGATTTTCGGGGCGTCATCCATCTCCATGGACGAATAGCAGACGAGGCGACCCGCACTGAAGCCACGCCACTGGTACTAAGAAGCTCAGATTACGGCGACGCTTACATGCGCTCCGGATGGGCGGCACGTTTCTTATTCGATCTCGTAAGATGCAGGACCCTTGTCCTGATTGGCTATGGCGCAGGCGATGCACCCGTCCGATATTTTCTAAACGTACTCGAGGCAGATCGAGCACGTTTTAATGATCTGCAGAGCGTTTACGCATTCGATGCGGTGGAGAAAAATTTGGCGCAGGCTGATGCTCGATGGGATGCCGTCGCAGTCATGCCGCTACCTTATCGCCTGGGGCCAAAGGACGCATCAAACCGACACGAGTCCTTGTGGCGCGATCTCAACCATTTCGCCGACATTATCGAGCGGCCGAAGGTAAAGCGTCGTGCCCGTGCAGAGGCCATCTTTTCTGAACCATATGAGGCAACTATTCGTACAGTGTCTGATGAAGTCCTGTGGCTTCTGCAAGGTAAGCGTGACTTGTGGGATATCGTTATTGCCAAAGTCGCTGATCCACGATGGTTTGAGCATTTCACGAAACATGCCCTCTGGGAAAACTCTGATGCATGTTGGGTGGTGGCAACTTGGTGCAGGCGGGATTGGAGCGACATAACCAGGCTCGAAGTGGCAATTTACTGGCATGGACAACTAGGGCTCGCCTTCTGCGAGGCGCTTGACCTTAAGCTAACCGATTCATCAGCTATTGCTTATCCGTATGCGCTCGCTTGGCGATTTCTCAGGCGCTGTTCGCAGCGCCCTCCATCCGACGACATCGAAACATATCGCGTAAGTCAACGGCTACGACGCACAGATCGCGTGGATGGGGATTTAAGTGATGCTGTGGCGTTACTTACGCCGCACGCTAGCTTTCGATCGATTTACCGAGTCGAAACTGGCCAAGATGAAACGCCACGCAACCCGACGCGCCTCGCGGACATTGTCCGTGTAGACCTTAACCTAGCGGATAAGGGCGGCCTACCAGACCTAACAAACGCTATTCGAGAGATAGCTCCCACGCATGCAGGCCGGCTCGCGGAGATCGCCTCGGAAGCATTGCGCAAAACTATCGCCATTGCATGCGAAGCGGAGTTGATCGTTCCTGGCTGGGACAGCGTTAGCACGTACGTGCCGAGTGTGGAAGCGCATGCGCAGAATAATTACCACGACGGCGCGGTCTTTCTCGTGGTGCTCCTTACAGACCTCCTGGCGATCGTTGCTGATTCAGACCATTCTCGCGGGAGAGCGTTGGCAGAAGCGTGGCGAGAGATTCCAAGTCTGATTGGGGCTAGGATGTGGCTCCACGCTTTGCGACGACCCGATCTGTATTCGTGCGATGAGGTTGCATCCGCGATTCTGTCTCTTTCAAAAGAAGCATTTTGGTCGATTCGGCGCGAGCTGATTCTTGCAATGGAAGAGCGCCTTTTCGGCGCAAACTCCGCGTTGATTGCTCAGATCTATCAGCGAATTTTGGATGAGTCCCAAACGTTGTATGCGGACTTAGAAAACGCAGCGTCGGGCCAAACCGATTGGCGACCCCAGGCACGCTGCCATGTTACTTGGCTTCGGCTTACAGCCCTGCGGCGCGCTGGAGTATTGCCAGATGGTGGGGAGCATCAGCTGAAAGCTATCGCAGTCCAATATCCGTACATCGATGGCGACTATTCAGAATCGGACCTCTTTAGTTCATACATGACTGGCGTGAGCTCCGTAAGAGGTGATCCCAGTCCCCTGATGGGTGCCGCACCGGACGAACGACTGGAAATAGCGCACAGCCTTTCCGCAGCGTGGGACCCGAATACGCAAAGGAACTGGAGCGCCTATTGTTCGGCTGACCCCGTTGGGGCGTTAGAGGCACTCAAACGAGGAGGCTTTGGCGAAGCAGACGTACCACTGTGGAATGATCTTTTGAACATCATTGCATTCGCGCCACAAACCCCCGACGGTTCGATGACACAGGAGCATTTGCCTCACGAAATCTTTGCGCTACTAGAATCTGCCGAGGATCAGTTCATCGGAAAAATTCTTCGGCCGCTGACCGACCTTTTAGGTGTAACGAAGACGGTGGAGCCTCGGGTTCGCGATGAATGGTGGGATCGTTTGTGGGCAGCTAGCGAAGCGAGTGACGAACCGATCGAATTGCGGGAAGGCGAGCGCTTTCATCACCTGCTGATTAACAGAACACCGGGAAGGCTTGCGGAACAACTTCTATCGACGATTGATGTCCGCAAGAAGGCAAGCGCTAAAGTTAGCTCTGGTGACAAACTGCGACTGAGCAGAATTTTCGACTCACCGACCACCGCCGGCTGGTTAGCACGAGGAGCGTGTGCGCACGATGCCGGGTTTGTATTGCAGATTGATCGACGTTCAACGCTCAAAAAATTCAAGCCGTGGCTTGCTCAAGATAATGTCCAAGGAGCAACGCTTCGATCAGTGATGGTGCAATACGCGGGACTTGGACCAACGGCGACCCGGGCATTCAAGAAGGAGCTACTGAAGGGAGTGCTGGATAGTCAGTTATCAGATGAGTCAGCAGTGCACGTTGCATCCTTGCTCTTACGGCCATTAATCAATGAGGCAATGACGCAAGGTCGGACGAAGTGGGGCATTTCAAAGCAAGTGGTTCGAGATACCCTTTCTCATGCGCCGGATGGCGTGCTTGAGGGTGCAGCTTCATGCCTGAGCAGATGGATTGGCGGTCTAGACGTTGATCCGGCCACGGCGTGGCGTGATTACATAGCGCCGATTTTCAACGCGGTATGGCCTACAGAGCGACGCTTTAAGCGCCCGGCGATTACGCGCCATCTCGCTGAGCTGTGCGTGGGGGCTGGCACGGCATTCCCCGACGCTTTCGGTTCACTGCGTCACTATCTGGGTGCTTTGGGTAATGGCTGGTTAAGCCTCCACTTCTTGGACTCGTCATCCGCCCCCACGCAATACCCTGCGGCGTCACTCGACTTGCTTTGGATACTCTGCGGGCCAGCTAGCCACGGACAATCGAGCGAATTGGGGAAAATTCTCGACAGCATCGTGGCAGCAGAACCCACCTTAGAGGTCGATCGGCGTCTGCAGTGGCTTGAACAGAAAGCGATTCGCTATGGCTGAGAAGGGCCCCTTTTTTTGGTACCTCGCTTCCATTGTTGGATCAGTGGCTTGACCACGCCGACCGTCCCACTGCGCTCGGTATGGAAAGTGCCTTCTGTGGCCGGCGAGTGATGTCGCCCTAGTCGGCTACGCGACCGGCAGAAATGGGTCGACTACAGACCTTCGTTGCTCGCGTGGCCGTCATCGAGCCTGCAAGGGCAGGCGCCCTCGACAACTGACCTTTCCATAGTTCCATGAAGGACTAAGCGGCAAGCTCTTAGGCAGCGGTGGCCAAACTATGCTTATGAAACTCATAGTTTGGCCAAAGCGGCCAAACTATGGTTAACCGCGCAGCGCACGATCACCTGCCGATACATGGTGGGCCCACCAGGACTCGAACCTGGAACCAAAGGATTATGAGTCCTCTGCTCTAACCATTGAGCTATAGGCCCGCGCAAGAGCGCAAGTTTACCGTAGCGTGACGGCTGCATACGAGGGCGAGGTGCCGAAAGTCGGTGGCGCGTGCGGTTGTCCGGGCGGTAGGCTTGTGGCCCCCTGAAGCCGGAGAACACGCATGAACATTGAAGCGATCGCAAAACGATTGGTCGAATTGTGCCGTGAAGGCAAGTACGACGACGCGCAGCGCGAGCTGTATGCCGAGGATGCGGTGAGCATCGAGCCGGATGGCTTGCCGCCGGGTGCGTTGGGTAGTGTGAAGGGACTGGCGGCGATCTATGAGAAGGGTCGCCAGTTCAATGCGATGATTGAGGCGGTGCACGGCGGTAGCGTGAGCGAGCCGGTGGTTGCGGGCAACTGGTTCAGCGTCGCGATGGCGATGGACGTGACCATGAAGGGCCGTGGCCGCATGAACATGAGCGAGATCTGCGTGTACCGCGTGCGCGACGGCAAGATCGTGCACGAGCAGTTCTTCTACGACGTGGGTTGACGCCGTGAAACGAAGAAGCCCCGCATCGCGGGGCTTCTTCGTTTCATCCTGACGTCAGTGGCTACTGACGTCGTTGGTTATTCGACGTCGAGGAACGAACGCAGCTGTTCCGAGCGGCTCGGATGGCGCAGCTTGCGCAAGGCCTTGGCCTCGATCTGGCGGATACGCTCGCGGGTGACATCGAACTGCTTGCCGACTTCTTCCAGCGTGTGGTCGGTGTTCATGTCGATGCCGAAGCGCATACGCAGCACCTTCGCCTCCCGCGGAGTCAGGCCGGCGAGCACGTCGCGCACGGTTTCCATCAGGCCGGTCTCGGTCGCCGAATCGATAGGCGAGCTGGCGTTGCCATCCTCGATGAAATCGCCCAG
>Ga0070713_100002600_pt1 | contig 11791 bp, 12 predicted proteins | sample LARL82metaG_FD_65465 | JGI IMG/M metagenome (GOLD analysis project Ga0070713, IMG submission 65465) | Corn, switchgrass and miscanthus rhizosphere microbial communities from Kellogg Biological Station, Michigan, USA - LAR L8-2 metaG | ecosystem: Host-associated > Plants > Roots > Rhizosphere ... | reverse complement strand
CGACCTCGCCCGGCGCCAGGACGCCTCCAGGGGCCGCGGCATCGAAGACATAATCGGCGCTGGTGACGACCGGGACGTTGACGGCGGCAAAACCCCTCGCAGGAATATCGCGCGCCGGCGCGGTCTGGCAGCCTGCCAGGGCAGAGCCGAGAGCGATGAGGAGAAACTTCGAGCGCATCGTCGATTCCTTCCTGAAAAGCCTACCGGTCACATCCGGAACCCTGGGGCCGGAGCGGCTGCGCCGCCTGCCGGACCCGGCACCGCTGGGGCCGTCACTGCGGTCGGGTCGACCCTGCCGCTGGCGCCAGTGAAGGTCTGGCCGCCCCAATCGCGTTGAATGTCATTGGGAGTGCGTAGACCGTCGATCGGAGTTGCGAGCTGAACCGAGGAGGGGCGCACGAGATAGGGGGTCACGATGACGACCATCTCGGTTTCCTGCCGCTGGAACTTCGTCGAGCGGAACAGCGCTCCGAGGATCGGCAGGTCACCCAGGACCGGCGTCTTGTCGACACTGTTGTTCCCGGTGTTCTGCAACAGGCCGGCGATCATGAACGACTGGCCCGAGCCGAGCTCGACAGTCGTTTCGGCCCGACGAGTGATCAGCGCCGGAATTCGGAAGTTGTTGAGCGTCACTCCATTGGCGTCGTCGAGCTGGCTGACTTCAGGCCGGACGCGCATCGAGATGCGGCCGCCGGCAAGCACGATCGGAGTGAAGGCGAGGCCGACGCCATACTGCTTGTACTCGATGGTGACGGCGTTGTTGCCCTGCGAAACAGGGATCGGGAACTCGCCGCCCGCAAGGAAGCTCGCCGTCTCGCCCGACAGGGCGGTCAGGTTCGGTTCCGCGAGAATGGTTGCAAATCCGTCGTTCGCAGCAAGGTCGAGCGTGCCGAGGATGTCGAGCCCCAGGAAATGCCCAAAGCCCGCAAGCGTGGTCCCGGCGGGGTTCACGTTGAACGTCGCTGTGCCGGAACCGATCGTTCCCGGGTTCCCGCGGCCGATGCCGAACTGGAAGCCCCCGGTTCGGTCATGCGACAAAAGGTTGACGCCCATTGACTTGAGGAGTGACCGGTTCACCTCGGCGATCCTGACCTTCAGCATCACCTGCAGCGGCGTCGCAACCTTGATCCGGTTGAGCACGCACACCTTGCAGAGCGCGGTTGGTGCCGACATGTCGACGCCGGGATTGAGCTCACGCTCGGCGAGCCGCTGCGCGAACGAGGAATCGTCCGGAGACGCGACGGTGCCCGACAGGATCGCCGTCTGGCCCACGAGCGCAATTCGAACGTCCGACTCCGGCATGGCCGCCTTCAGAACTTCGCCGATCGTCGGCAAATTCTGGCTGACATGGATCTGGGCGCCATAGACGACGGAGCCATCGGCTGCCGTTGCGATGACCGTTGTGTCTCCAAACTCCTTGCCGAACAGGTTCAGCGTCGTCGGGTTGCTGACGTAGACGTCGGCAGCCTTCGGGTTCGAAACCCAGACGTTGGCGACGCGGCGCGGCAGGCTGATCATCTGCCCCTCGCCGATCGACAGTGCGACCTGGGCCGTCGGGCGATAGGTCCCCGACGTATAGGCCCGGGGCTGCGCCGAAGCGGCAGTCGGGGCCGCGACTGCGGCGAGGCCAATGGCCAGCGCGGCGACCGCGGTGCCGAGGCGCGCCCGGCGGGTGTTACAATCAGTTTTCATTTTAGCGAGCTCCCACCGGAACAACGGTGACATCATTGCCGCGAGTGACCCTCACGACGGGGCCGGCCGGGATCGGCGCGGCACCTGCCTGGCCGGTAAGCGCCTGGCCAAGGCCTTTGCCGAGAGCGCCCATCGCCTGGGCCATCTGCGTGCCGGCATTTTCCTTGGCGGGGACAGTGCGGCGCTGGAAGCGCGACACGTCGCCACCGGTCGAGAAGGTCGTATTGCTATCGATCGGACGATTGGCCATCGCCAGCAGCATCTGCTTTTCCTGGTCGGGCGTGGTGCCCGCCGGAACCTTGATGTCGCCGGCGGCAACCGCACGCTCGAGGTCGGCCGTATTGTCGGCGATCGAGCGGAGCGACAGGGAGAGCGTGCCGAGGCTCTGCGCGACGGCAATCTTCTCGGCGATGCGCGGAGTGACTTCGAGCGTGACGTTGGCGAACACTTTCACCTGCGTCTTGCCCTCGTCGTCCTTGTCGGTGATCCGCTGGTCGGTCGCAAGGACGCGCAGGTTGCGGATGATCGTCTCGGAAACCTTGAGGGGCGGGCCGTCGCCGCCGCCCTGGACGGACTGGGTCAGCACCATGTCGACATGGTCGCCCGGGAACACGAAGCCGGCAACGCCGGACGAAACGTTCACCGGGACTGTCACTGCGCGCATTCCCGAGCCAAGCGCCGCGGCGAGGAAGCCGCGATCGTTCGGGCCGACAAGCGAACCGCGGGTGACGGGCTGGCCGGCCGTGATCGCGTAGCGAACGACGGTGCCGAGCAGCTTCTTGGGATCGCCGTCAGGCTGGCCCTCGACATAATAGGCGCTCTGCATGAGCTCCTTCGGCCAGGGCTGAAGGGTGAGGGCGTCGGCGTCGACGATCGTACCGACGGGCAGCGCCTTCTTGGCGACGAGCACCTTCGGACCGACCGGGACGACGGCCGCGGCAGAAGCCTGCTGAGCACCTGCACCGGCGAACATGTTCTTGGCCATGATCGCAGTGACTATTGCGATGACCAGCGCTCCAACGAGCAGCGCGAGTTTCTTCACATCCATGGCGAGATCGCCTCCCCCAAACCCAGATGGGCCACTTGAACAGCCTCAGAAATCAGACAAATTGGTTAAGAAACCGTTGGGTGAGAATCGCTAGGCCGCCAAAAGCGATCGCAACCCCATAAGGAACTTCCGGACGTCCCTCGCAGCGCTTGGCTCGATGCCAGGCAACCAGGCCCAGCGTCAGCACCCCGCCCGCGAGCGACATCAGGACAAGAAACTTCACCGTCCCCGCCGGCGAGAACCAAAGCGCGAGGGCTGCGGCGAGCTTGACGTCGCCTCCGCCCATCATCCCGGCGTAGAAAGCGCCGGCGAGCAGCGCGAACACGATTCCGCCAGCCGCGAGCTGAATCGCGATTCCGGGCCAGGGCGCGAGTGCAATCGACATCCAGTAGAGCGGTGCGCCAAGAGCAACCGTCGCATTCAGCCGGTTCGAGATAGTGAACGTGCGAGCGTCGATTACCGCCGCGACGACGAGGGTCGCAGCGAGCGCTACAAGCAGTAGATCGGTAAACGCCCCGTTGAACATGACGGCCACCCCTAGACGGTGCGGCTTTCCAATTCGTAACCAGCAACTCGAATGAGCGAATTTGACGTCATCATCGTCGGTGCCGGTATTGCCGGCGCAAGCCTCGGAGCCGCACTCGGTGGGCGAATGAGGGCGGCGATCATCGAAGCTGAAGACCATTGCCCGATGCACGCCACGGGTCGCTCGGCCGCCTTCTGGCTCGCGCATTATGGCGGGCCAGCGGTGATGCCGCTGACGCTCGCGTCCCGAGCGGACCTCGAGGCTGGTTGGCCGCTCGGCGAGCGCTCTTGGCTCCATCAGCGGGGCAGCGTCACGATAGCGAAGCGCGAAATGGACCTCAGGGAGGCTCTTTCGGTGAATTCCGCGAAGGCCCCGCTCCGGCAGATCAAACGCGAGGAGATGGAGAAACGTATCCCCGGCCTTCGCGAAGGCTGGGACTTCGGAGTCTACGATGCAAGCTGTGCGGACATTGACGTCGGCGGCCTCCACAGCGCCTGTCTCGCCCAATTCCGAAGACTTGGAGGAAAGCTCCTCTGCTCGACTCCGCTTCGATCAGCTCACCGCTCAGGTGATCGCTGGGCGATCACGACCGATACGGGCATTCTCAACGCTCCGATCATCGTCAACGCGGCGGGTGCCTGGGCGGACGAGGTTGCGCGCAGGTCAGGTGCTCGAGCACTCGGGATCAAACCGTATCGAAGGACGATTACCCAACTCCGGGTGGGCCGCTCGGGCCTTCGTGATCTTGCCCTCGTCAACGATGCGCTCGAGCGCTTCTACTTCAAGGGCGAATCGGACAATCGGGTGTGGGTCAGTCCGCACGACGAGACGCCAAGCGATCCCTGCGATGCTGCGCCCGAGGAACTGGACGTCGCGACGGCGATCGACCGTTTCGAAAGCGTTGTCGACTGGCCGATCGAGGCAGTCGAGCGCAAATGGGCGGGCTTGAGGAGCTTCTCTCCGGACCGGGTTCCCGTTTACGGTTTCGACTACGATCTTCCCGGGTTCTTCTGGTGCGCGGGGCAAGGCGGGTTCGGGATCCAGACTTCGCCGGCGGCGGCCAAGCTCGCCGCCTCGTTGCTGCTGGGCGAGAAGCCTGACCCGACAATCAAGTCCGAGACCTTTTCGCCGCGCAGGTTCAATCAAAGATCTTTGAAATAAGTTGGGGAGGCGCGGGTCACGCCTCCCCTCACCAACTTTCCAACAGGGGAACGAGAGAGTCGGTGACGGCCGGCTATTTAGTCCCCCCAAACCCCCATCAAAAGTGAACTCGAGTTCATTCAGTCGCTTGCTTGCAGCAGCTCGCGGACTCGCTCGGCGCCGGTAACGACCGGGCTGCAGATCTTGCATGCAATGGGCTCATCGATTGACCCGGCGAGCCGCTGCTCGCGCAGATAAGTCCAGAACCGGCGAAGGTCGCGCAATGGAGTCCACTTCATCCGGCTTTCGGGGCCGAGCACGATTCGTCCCCAAAGCGTCTGGCGCACGGGGACAATTCCGACCGGTTTTCCGGTGATGACCGACTCGGAAATCATCGAGACGCTGTCCCCCGGCGGAAAGAGTTCGTCGGCGTCATCGATCAGCGCCTCGAAACGCGCCATGCCGGGCGCCACGCGGGCATTGGTGGCAACGGCGAGTTCCTCGCTTACCCGCCTGAGGACTGTGGGCGGGGTCCTCGGGCTGCCGGTCACGATCACCGATCCACCCGCCTGCCGGGCCCGCTCAAGCAGTTTGGAAACAACCGCTACGACGTGATCGGGGCTGACGTCCCAATAACGAATGGGACCGCCAATCATCAGCAAAAGGTGGGGACGAGGGAGCGAATCGAGCCAGGCGCGTTCCTCCTCGGTGGGCCGGACAGGATCCCGACGCCGACTCATCGCGAGCGGCAGAACGCGGATATTTGCGGCATCGGGCAACAGGTACTGGCGGGTATCGAAAATGAGATCGAATGCGTCTGGCCGGGCGCGCGGACGGCCGATCAGGACGAGCTTCGTGCGGCCGCCGCTCAGTCGCTTCACATATCGACCCACCGGCTGCGATCGCGGTCCCACCATGATGATCAGTTGGGGCCAGGGCGGCGCCAGCTGCTCGCGAGACGCGCGGTCGATCGAAAGCAGGGAAACCCGGGCATTGTTTCGTGGGAGGCGCTTGAGCCAGGTGTAGCGCAGCGTCTTCGTCTCGAATGGAAGCCCGATCGCCTCGGCGAGCGCAAGTGCCTGAGCATTGTCGCCCGCATGATCCGAGAGGAGTGCCCAGATCCGCGGCTTGGGCTCGCTACCCAGCGCGGTTCGCATCCGCGGCGGCGCAGGCGAGGGCGTCAGCGCGGTCATTGTCCGGGTGGCCACTATGGCCTTTCACCCAGCGCCATTCGACTCGGTGGGGCGCCGTGGCGGCGACCAGTTCCTGCCACAGTTCGGCATTCTTGACGGGCTTCCTGTCCGACGTACGCCAGCCGTTGCGCTGCCAGTTGTGGATCCAGCGGGTGATCCCGTCGCGCACATATTGGCTGTCGGTATGAAGCCGGACTCTGCATGGACGCTTCAACGCCTCCAGACCCTTGATTGCCGCCATTAGTTCCATGCGATTGTTCGTGGTGAGGGGTTCGCCGCCCGATAGCTCGCGCTCCTTTTCTCCCATGCGCAGCAATACGCCCCAGCCGCCGGGCCCGGGGTTGCCGCGGCAGGCGCCGTCGGTGAACATCTCGACTTCAGGCAGGCTGGTCAGAAACGAGCTCTCGTGGAAGCTTGAAAATCATTCGCTCGGGGCTGTGATCGACCTCCTCCTCGGTGACCTGGAAGCGGGCACGGAGCGCATCGACCACTTCACGGACGAGGACTTCGGGAGCGGATGCACCTGCAGTAAGTCCGACCGTTTTGGGTCGTCCGAGCCAGTCCCAGTCGATGTCGGCAGCCCGTTCGATCAGCCGGGCCGGAACCCCAAGGCGCTCGGCGACCTCGGCGAGGCGGAGCGAATTGCTGCTGTTGGGCGCTCCGATTACCAGCAACCGGTCACATTGCGCGGCGATCGCCTTGACTGCTGCTTGCCGGTTGGACGTCGCATAGCAGATGTCCTCGCTCCGCGGCGCTCGGATTGCAGGGAACCGAGCCTTCAGAGCCTCGACGATCTGCGCAGTGTCATCGACCGACAGGGTCGTCTGCGTCAGGAAGGCGAGATTTGCTGCCTTCGGAATGTTGACGTTTTCAGCGTCCTCGACCGTCTCTACGAGAGTCATCGATCCTGCCGGTACCTGGCCGAAGGTGCCGATCACTTCGGGGTGACCGGAGTGGCCGATGAACAGGATGTGCCGACCCTCCTCAATCAGGCGCTGCGCCTGGCGATGGACCTTCGAAACGAGGGGGCAAGTCGCATCGACATAGGTAAGACCGCGCGTCTGGGCCGCCGCTGGTACCGACTTTGGGACCCCATGCGCCGAGAACACGACTGGACGATCATCCGGGACCTCGTCGAGCTCATCGACGAACACTGCGCCAAGCCCGCGCAGGCGATCGACGACGAAACGGTTGTGCACGATCTCGTGCCGGACGTAGACGGGCGCACCGAAGCGCTCGAGCGCCAGTTCGACGATCTGGATCGCGCGATCGACTCCCGCACAGAAGCCGCGAGGAGCGGCAATCAACACTCGAAGAGGGGATGGTTCAGCCACGGTGCAGCCCATCTAAGCGATCGCTTGCAGCCTTAGAAGGCCCTTCCTATGAACGCGGGCCAGACTGCCGTTTGAAGGATCTAGCCATAGTGAAGCTTCGTCTCGCTGCCCTTGTTGCCCTGACCTTGCTTGCCGGGTGCCGCCATGCCGGCGACATCACGACCGAGAACGGGGGCGGCGTCTATGCAGTTCGCAGTGACTGCCCGATCGCTGGCATCCCGACCGGCACCGGCGACATCACCATGTTCAACCCGCAGGACAGCACCGATTCGCGGGCGATCGACGTGACCGCGACCATGACCCAGCTCAGGGCGACATGCCAGGATGCCGGGACTGACGTCGTCTCGACCGTCACCTTCACCGTCACCGGCCTGCGCCGCGACGCGGGCCCGGCACGCCAGGTGATCCTGCCTTATTTCGATGTTGCACTTCGCGGCGGAACCAACATCGAGGCCAAGCAGGTCGGCGCGGTCGCTCTGAATTTCCCGGCCGGAAGCCAGCATGCCTACACGAGGGGCCAGGCCACCATCCGAGTCAGCCGTTACGCCGCGACGCTCCCGGCCAACGTCAGGGCGATCCTCACCCGACCGCGCAAGGCCGGCGAGGCAGACGCGGCCATCGATCCCATGGCGGATCCGGGAGTTCGGAGCGCCGTTGCCAATGCGACCTTCGAGCATCTGGTCGGCTTTGAGCTGACGCCGGACCAGCTGAAGTATAACGCAACCCGTTAGGGTTTCACCGAAACCTTCGTTGACTAACGCGCTCTGGCCAGCCAAGGCACCTCGCGTCGCCGGGAGCAGACCCTTCCGGAATGGCCGCGCGGGAGAGACCGTCATTGACGGCGCCGAAGGAGCAACCGCCCCCGGAATCTCTCAGGCACCAAGGACCGCGCGCGCCTGACAGTCTGGAAAGAGCCCCGACCGGGGCCGCCGAAGGGGCAAAGCTCTCAGGCGCAAAGACAGACGGGGGCGGCTGGCAGAGCTCTTGAGGCGAGCCTTGTCCGTCGCACCCTTTGCCGGAGCGCATGGTAATGAGCAGGGAAGTCCACAACGGCCCCACCGACGAGACCGAGCTCGACAAGCTCCCGCTCGACGCCTGGCACCGGAGCCGCGGTGCCAGGATGGTTCCGTTCGCCGGTTATGAAATGCCGGTTCAGTACGAAGGCATTATCGCCGAGCACCTCTGGACCCGTGAGAACGCCGGCCTGTTCGACGTCAGTCACATGGGCCAGCTCCTGATCCATGGTCACAACGTCGATGCAGCCCTCGAGACGCTGATGCCCGGCGACTTCAGGGCGGCGGCCGACATGAAGCCCAAATATTCACTTCTGCTGGACGACGACGGCGGCATCATCGACGACCTCATGGCGACCCGCCGCGGAGAGGACTTCTACGTCGTCGTCAACGGCGCGACCAAGCACGGCGACATCGCCGTGATGCAGAATCGCCTGCCGGGCGGAGTGGTCGTGGACTATATGAAAGAGCAGGCGCTGCTCGCACTCCAGGGTCCTCGCGCCGTCGATGCGCTGGAAACGATCGTCCCGGGAGTCCGCGAACTCGGCTTCATGCAGGGTGGTCCCTTCAACTGGAAGGGCAACAACCTCTGGATCAGCCGGTCCGGCTACACGGGCGAGGACGGCTTCGAGATTTCCGTTGCCTCGATTGCTGCTGCTGAACTGGCCGACGCAATCACGGCGCACGAGCTCGCGAGGCCGATCGGACTCGGCGCGCGCGATTCGTTGCGGCTCGAAGCGGGGCTGCCGCTCTATGGTCACGACCTCGACCTCGGAACGACACCCGTCATGGCCGACCTCACGTTCGCCATTAACAAGCGGCGCAGGGCGGAAGGCGGCTTTCCCGGCGCAATGCGCATTCTCGCCGAGCTCCAGAACGGCGCCGTCCAGAAACGCGTCGGCTTCGAAGTCGAAGGCCGGCAGCCTGTGCGCGAGGGCGCGCTCGTCCTCGACGGTGAAGGCAATGAGGTCGGGAAGATTACCAGCGGCGGCTTCTCGCCTTCGCTGCAGCGGCCAATCGCGATGGGCTATGTCGCGAGCCATCTCGCCGAGAACGGAACGACGCTGAAGCTTGAACAACGCGGCAAGCTGTTCGACGCGCGGGTCGTCCCAATGCCTTTTGTTCCGCACCGCTATCACCGCAAGGGAGCTTCTGAATGAGCCTCTATTTCACCAAGGAGCACGAATGGATCCGGGTCGAAGGCGACACCGCGACCATTGGCATTTCCGACCACGCGCAGGAGCAGCTCGGCGACATCGTGTTCGCTGAGGTGCCCGAGGCTGGGCGCCGGGTCATGAAGGGACAGGAAGCTGCCGTCGTCGAGTCGGTGAAAGCCGCATCTGATGTCTATGCACCGGTCACGGGGGAGGTGATCGAGGGCAACCAGGCGGTTGCCGACGACCCGTCGCTCGTCAACACCGACCCCGAAGGACAGGGCTGGTTCTTCAAGCTCCGGCTCGACAATCGCGGCGAGCTCGAGGGTTTGATGGACGAAGCCGCCTATCGCGAGTGGATCAAGACTCTTTGAGCATTGAAGTCGCCTCGACCAGCAAGTGGAACGCCGCCGACTATGCCAGGGTCGGTGCCTTTGTCGCCGAGCTCGGCGGCGCTGCGCTCGACCTGCTCGACCCTAAGCCCGGAGAGCGAATCCTCGACATCGGCTGCGGCGAGGGCACGCTCACAAGGAAGATCATCGAGCGTGGGGCGACCGTCCTTGGCGTCGACTCTTCTCCCGAGATGATCGCGGCGGCGCGCTCCAACGGCGTCGATGCGCTGCTCTTGCCGGCCGAGGACATGCAATTCTTCGCCGAGTTTGACGCGGCTTTCTCGAACGCGACGCTGCACTGGGTGCTTCAGAAGGAGCAGGCCGCCCGCGCCATTTTCCGAGCGCTCAAGCCCGGCAGCCGCTTCGCCGGTGAGATGGGTGGCGACGGCAATCTCAAGCGGATGCGCGACGCGCTCGACGAGGAGCTCATCATCCGCGGCTATGTACCGCCGGTCGAAGCCAGCAACTGGTACGCCTCGCCCGACGACTTTGCGGCCGTCTACGAGGCCGCGGGCTTTCGCGAAGTCGATGCGAGGCTGATCGAGCGGCCAACCCCGATCGAGCACGGCGTGGCCGCTTGGGTGGCGACCTTTCGCAGGGGCTGGCTCGATCGCGCCGGAGTTCCCGAGGAGGAGCGTGCCGACATCGGCACTGCGGTCGCCGACCGCATCGGCTCCAACATTGCCGACTACGTTCGCCTTCGCTTCATCATGAGGAAGCCTGCCTGATGCGTTACCTACCGCTGAGCCAATCCGACCGAAGCGAGATGCTGCGAGTGATCGGTGCCGGCTCGATCGACGAACTGTTCAAGGACGTGCCTGAGGAGGTGCGGCTGAAAGGCCCCATCGAGGGCCTGCCGATGCACGCGTCGGAGATGGCGGTCGAGCGGCACATGAGTGCTCTCTCACGCAAGAACATGGTCGCTGGCGACGTACCCTTCTTTCTCGGTTGCGGCGCCTACAGGCACCACGTGCCGGCAAGCGTCGACCACATCATCCAGCGCGGCGAATTCTTGACCAGCTATACGCCCTACCAGCCCGAGATCGCGCAGGGCACGCTGCAAATGCTGTTCGAGTTCCAGACACAGGTCGCGCGGCTGTTCGGCTGCGAGGTTGCCAATGCGTCGATGTACGACGGCTCTACGGCGATGTGGGAAGCGATCGTCATGGGCCATCGGATCACTCGGCGGAACAAGACGATCATCTCCTCAGGCGTTCATCCCCATTACGTCAGCGTCGCGAACACGATGGCGAAATTTACGGAGGACGTACTCGAGACCTCCCGACCCGAGCTGACCGCGGAAACGGACGCCGAGCAGCTGATCGCCGGCATCGACGCGGAAACGAATGCCGTCGTCGTTCAGTACCCGGACATTCTCGGCCGGATCACCAACCTCACTCCCATTGCCGAGGCGGCCCACGCAGCAGGAGCGCTGCTGATTGCGGTCGTCACCGAGCCGGTTGCGCTCGGGCTGATCCGCTCGCCAGGTGAAATGGGCGCCGACATCGTCGTCGGCGAGGGCCAGAGCCTTGGCGTCGGCCTGCAGTTTGGTGGACCCTATGTCGGCCTTTTCGCCTGCCGCGAAAAACATGTCCGGCAGATGCCCGGTCGCCTGGCCGGCGAAACGGTCGATGCCGAAGGCAAGCGTGGCTTCGTCCTGACGCTCTCCACCAGGGAGCAGCACATCCGCCGCGAAAAGGCGACCTCGAACATCTGCACCAGCTCGGTGCTTTGCGCTCTCGCGTTCACGGCTCACCTGACCCTTCTTGGAGAGAAGGGCATCAGGCGCCTGGCTTCATTGAATCACGCGCGAGCGTGCGAAGTCGCGGAACGGCTCGCAGCCATTCCAGGCGTCGAACTCGTCAACGGCAGCTTCTTCAACGAATTCACGCTGAAGCTTCCGGTCGAGGCGCGTCCTGCCGTTCACGAAATGGTGGAGAAGGGCGTTCTCGGCGGCGTGTCCCTCGGACGGCTCTATCCCGGTTGCGACGCCCTCAAGAACGGCCTGGCGGTTGCTGTCACCGAGACGGCGACCGACGAAGACATAAACGCCCTTGAAGAGGCGCTGAAGGAGGTGTGCGCGTGACCGTCAATCCGTCAGGCTGGCGGCCCTCCGCTCCGGCGAACGAACAGGTCGACGCACCGACCGTAACCGGCAACCGGGCGCTGATGCTCGAAGAGCCGCTGATCTTCGAGATCGGTTCGACGGAGCAGAGCGGAGTCGATGTCGCCGAAGCGCCGGAGCGGCCGACCCGTCTCGGCGGTCTCGAACGTTCGCGCCCGATTGGCCTCGCAGGGC
>Ga0070713_100002599_pt1 | contig 11795 bp, 6 predicted proteins | sample LARL82metaG_FD_65465 | JGI IMG/M metagenome (GOLD analysis project Ga0070713, IMG submission 65465) | Corn, switchgrass and miscanthus rhizosphere microbial communities from Kellogg Biological Station, Michigan, USA - LAR L8-2 metaG | ecosystem: Host-associated > Plants > Roots > Rhizosphere ... | reverse complement strand
GTGGCAGAGGGAGCGTGTCCCGGAAACGATGCGTTTGATGTATGAACGTCTGCGCCGCATGCCCGAACTTTTCTATTCCATCCACCCCACAGGCCCAGGACATTTTGGCGTGGCCGAGCGCGGAATTCTGGCCCTGCTCAATCCGGAACGGCTCCGCCGGGTGCTGAGCAAAATGCTCGACGAGGACGAGTTCCTGAGCCCTTACGGCATCCGCTCACTCTCAAAGTTCCATGAGAAGCACCCGTTCGTCCTCAACGTCGGCGGCCAGGAGTACCGCGTGGATTACCTGCCGGCCGAATCGAACACCGGCATGTTCGGCGGCAATTCCAATTGGCGGGGACCAATCTGGATGCCGGTGAATGTGCTCATCATCCGGGCGCTGCAACTCTTCTACCTATACTATGGCGATAACTTTAAAGTGGAATTTCCCACCGGATCAGGGAACATGATGAATCTTTTTGAGGTGAGCAAAGAGATCTCGAGCCGGCTGACGCGGATTTTCACCCGTGACGAGCAAGGCCGGCGGCCCGTCTATGGTGGCGCGGAGAAATTCCAGAGCGATCCACACTGGCGTGACTACATCCTGTTCTATGAATACTTCCACGGTGACAATGGCGCGGGACTGGGCGCCAGCCATCAAACTGGCTGGACCGGATTGGTGGCCAAGCTTATCCAGCTTTATGGCATTTTGGATCCCAAGCGGGCGCTGGAAATTGGAAGAGAAGCAGCGTTCGTCAAAGGGGCGGCAGCGGCCGGAAGGAGTAAAGATGAAAAAGTGGCCTAAGTATCCTGTCATTTATGAAATCAATACGTGGGTGTGGCTGAATGAGCTCAGCCGGAAATACCGAAGGCACGTGACCTTGGCCTCAGTGCCCACGGAGGAGTGGGAGCAGATTGCTTCCTCAGGCTTTGACGCCGTGTGGTTCATGGGCGTGTGGGAGCGGAGTCCCGCAGGCATTGCGATCTCCATGCGCAACAATGGCCTGCTTGAAGATTTCAAGCGCGCCCTTCCTGACTTTACTGCGGAAGACAATGTCGGTTCACCCTACTGCGTGCGTCGCTACGTGGTTGACAAACATCTTGGCGGTCCGCAGGGTCTAGCCGCCGCGCGTAAGACGCTGCGTGAACGCGGACTGCGGCTGATCCTCGACTTTGTTCCCAATCATGTGGCGCCAGACCACCCGTGGGCCAAAACTCATCCGGAATACTTTGTCCAGGGGAACGCCGACGATTTGAAAAACGATCCAGCCTCTTTCGTGGAGGTGGAAGGGACGGTGTTCGCTCTAGGCCGCGATCCTTTCTTCCCGGCGTGGCCTGATGTTCTCCAGCTCAACGCCTTTCAGCCCGGGCTGCGGCAGGGCGTGATCGAAACCATCTCAGAGATCGCGGAACAGTGTGACGGCATTCGTTGTGACATGTCGATGCTCATGCTGAACAACGTCTTTGAGCGAACGTGGGGCGCCCGCGTAGGCTCGAGGCCAGCCACCGACTATTGGGCCACGGTGATCAAAGCAATCAAAGCGAAGTACGATGAGTTCAGGTTCATGGCTGAAGCCTACTGGGACCTTGAATTTGAACTGCAACAGCAGGGCTTTGATTTTTGCTATGACAAAAAACTTTATGACCGCATGGAACACGCGGACGCAGAAACCGTGCGCCAGCACCTGTTGGCGGATTCGGCTTACCAGCAGAAGATGATCCGTTTCATTGAGAACCATGACGAGCCTCGGGCAGCAGCCACGTTTCCGGGCGAAAAAGGGCGCGCTGCAGCCGTGGCGGTCCTGACGCTCACCGGGGCCAGGCTGCTGCATGAAGGACAATTCGAGGGACGCAAGGTACGGTTGCCAGTGTTTCTGGGCCGCCGTCCGGAAGAGCCCGTGGATTACGACCTGTCAGCATTCTATGCGCGCCTGCTGAAAGAAGTGGACCATGATGTATTTCGCAACGGTTACTGGCGATTGTGCGAGCGCAGCGGCTGGCCCGACAACCAGAGCTGCTTGAACACGCTGGCGTGGTGCTGGGCCAAGGACAGCGAACGTTACTTGATCGTCATCAATTTTTCTGACCAGCCGGCCCAGGCGCTTGTCCGCGTGCTGCTGGACGAGCTGAGAGGAAAGACTTGGCGCCTGAATGATGTGCTAGCAGGGGAAACCTATGATCGGAACGGCGATGAGATGCGCGATTCAGGACTGTATGTTGATCTGAAGCCGTGGCGTTGTCACTTCTTCAAGATGAGCTTAGCGCAGGTGAAACCGGAGACGGCCGATTCAGGCCATTTGCAACCAGCACTGGTGAAATGATTGGCAGCCATCTAAAGAGGCTCGGGCTATCAGCGGCGTTGGTGTTCTTTACCGCGCCGCTTTTTTACGGCCAGACCCTGGCTCCGCGCGCCTATGTGATCACGCCGGTCGACTCCACCGCCTTCACTGTGACGTCGGAAATCCGCCGCGGGGGCGTTTTGTTCGACGCCAGCTTGCCGCTCACTGACCCCAGTGGCACCATCTGGCTGAACACTCCCACCTACTATCACTCTCTCGACTTTTTTGGGCGCTCTTCCAATATCACCGCCGGATTGCCGTACGTGGTGAGCAGCTTTCAGGCATCGGACTTTGGCCAGATACGCAGCACATACCGCTCAGGGTTGGGCGACGGCGGCGTGCGCTTTTCCGTGAACCTGATGGGGGGCCCAGCCATGAAGATGCCGGAGTATATGAAATGGAAGCAGAAGCGCGTTCTTGGCGTCAGCTTGTTCGCGCAGGTTCCCACCGGGCAGTATGACCCGCGCCTGCTCATCAATATTGGCACGAACCGCTGGGCGTTCAAGCCGGAGGTGGGCTACTCAGAACGCCACGGCAAGTGGCTGACCGACGTTTATGGCGGAGTCTGGTTCTTTGCCAAAAACCCGGAATTCGCTTCCGGTAACAGATTCGTTCCCGGCACGCATTCAAAAACGCAGAAACCCATTGAGGTGGTGGAAGCCCACCTAAGCTATGACTTCAAGCCGCGGCTCTGGGTCTCACTCGACGGCAATTTCTGGTACGGCGGCAGAAGCAGCATCGACGGGGTTGAGGACCGCGCCACGCTGCAAAAGAACTCACGCGTTGGAGCGACAGCGGCAATTCCCATCACCGGGCGCCAGACGCTGAAGTTCAGCTACGACCGCGGCGCATTCATCCGCTTCGGCGGAGACTTCCAGTCCGTGCAGATCGGCTGGCAGTATAGCTGGACAGGCGGGTGGTTGCCGAAATAATGACACCGCGAAAAAAAATCAGGAGAGATCCCTGAAATTCTGGAATGGGTTTGGCAAGGCGATTGAGAACTCTCCGCGGATGGAAGGCGTATGGCGGTAAGGGCACGAAGTGCTTCATGAACGACTTAAAGAGTCTGGTGTTATCAGCCGCGCTGGTGTTCTTGACTGCGCCGCTTTTTTACAGCCAGACGCTGGCTCCGCGCGCCTATGTGGTGACGCCGGTTGACTCCACCGCCGTCACGGTGGGGTCGGAGGTCCGCCGCGGAGGCGTTCTATTCGACACCAGTTTGCCGCTCACTGACTCGAGTGGCACCATCTGGCTGATCACCCCCACCTACTATCACTCCCTCAACTTCTTTGGCCGCTCATGCAACATCACCGCCGGATTGCCGTATGCGGTAAGTAATTTCCTGGCATCAGTAGGTAACCAGAGACCAAGCACATACCGCTCAGGTCTGGGCGACGGCGGCGTGCGCTTTTCAGTGAACCTGATGGGTGGCCCGGCCATGAAGCTGCCGGAGTTCATGAAGTGGAAACAGAAGCGCGTTCTGGGCGTCAGTCTGTTCGCGCAAGTCCCCACCGGACAGTATGACCCGCGCCTGCCCATCAACATCGGCACGAACCGCTGGGCGCTCAAGCCCGAGCTTGGCTACTCAGAACGCCACGGGAACTGGCTGGTAGACGTCTATGGCGGTGTCTGGTTTTTTACCAAAAACCCGGAATTCATTTCCGGCGGCAAACTTGTCCCCGGCCCGGAATTAAGAACGCAGAAACCCGTTGGGGTGGTGGAAGGACACTTGAGCTATGACTTCAAGCCGCGACTCTGGGTCTCAGTCGACGGCAATTTCTGGTACGGCGGCAGGAGCAGCATCAACGGAGTCGAGGACCGCACCACGCTGCAAAGGAACTCACGCGTTGGAGCGACAGCGGCTATTCCCATCACGGGGCACCAGACGCTAAAGTTCAACTACGATCGCGGCGCAGTCATCCGCTTTGGCGGGGACTTCCAGTCCGTGCAGGTTGCGTGGCAGTACAGCTGGACAGGCGGGTGGTTGCCGAAAAGATGAAGGGGCGCGCGGGCCATCCCCATACATGCAAGCACCAGTACATGTTGATTCTTGCTGCTGCCGGTCTGTGAAACTCCAGCTGTCACCACCACCAAAAAGCCTGACCCTCTATCGGGATCGGAAGCACGGAACATCCAAATGGGGCCTAAAAAGCGAATGGGCGACCTTCAAACTTTCTGAAAGGCCGTGGGAACTGAGCCGCCGAACTTCGCCGTCATCTGACCGAAGGAGCCGGAAGTGACCGCGAGTGCTTGAAGTAGGGGCAACGAGAGCTGTAAGCAAGGTCTCTTGCAAGCCATTGTTTTGCTAAAAGCGAATTGACAGATGAGCAACAGATCTCTCAGGATCGAGCTTCGTTTTTGAGCAATAAGACGACCGTGCTCTTGATTATTTCGTCAGGATAAGCACCAAATCTACTGATTTCCTTTTCATATTTAATCTCATGCTTCAGTTTTCCCAGAGCTGCGCAACAATATAAGAACTCCAATATTGCATCACGGGATATGTTTTCCCTATCAATTGTTACCTTACGACGGGCATGTTGATAAAATTCAAACAGCGCTTCAACTACAGGCGGCGCAGCAATCATCGCTAGAGCCTGAATAAAGTTTGTTTTCAGTTCGGGATTCAATTGTAATTGCGTAAGTAGAAATGCTTGAACCTTTTCTTTATTAGGGTGACCTGGCAAAGCTGTGGCAATCACATTAGCAACTCGTGGGTGCCCTTGGACCATCAAAAAATCAAGAATTTCATAATCCTCAACTCCAAACTTTGGCTTGAATACGCAGGCTGTTGCGAATGCCACTCGTTCTTCATCGTTCCAGCCCTCCCATTCGCTAGCTAACTGATTTGGAGAAATCGTTGTCTCATTGGTTGCCAGCTTCGATTCGTATTGTTGCCTGCCCTCACCCAAATATTGAATCCGAGACCACCGATCTGAAAATAACACGCGACGCTCCGGTCCCTTACCTTCATTCATTTAATCTCTCCTCAAACTTTATGCTGTTACTGATGCGGAGAGCCTGATGGCCCTTTGTTTTTCCACAATTGTGCCGGACAAATTCCTCCAGCAGGACGCCGGGTACTAAACCTTATACCATCTTCGCATGAATAGAGACACGCTTTTAAAGATTCCTGAATTACATAGCACTTAACTTGTGGCCCCGAGCCATCTGGATGTGTTCTATTATCACCCTCCATAACCAATAGTAACGCGAGAACCCCTACCAGGTCTGCAAGAGCATCCTCGACAGCAATCCCGCCTGCTCTCCCGATTTGTCCCCACGGTATAGCTGGGGCGCTAGCAAAGTTGCTTGGTGGAAGGGCTTCAGTTCCCTGGTCGCCACAGTTTTCGACAATTATAACGCCGCTATTGCACCCAGGAATGCCAGGGATTATTCCTCCGATACCGGGTACAGGAATGCTTGGGCATGCACCAGGTAAGAAACAAGTGCCAGACACGGAACCGTGTCCCCCGAGTATGCCGCCGATAATATCTCCTATCCCACCCCCTCCGCCACCTCCATACAGATCATTAAAGTCTTGTCCATCCACCGATGTGGAAGGACCAATATTAATGCAAGCGAAAGCTTGATCCGGTTCACTCATCAGTGTGCAAACCCTTTGAAGCCCTAATCTGTCCGTAAAACTTAAAGGATTGTTGCCCACATATGCATACCTGTTGAGTGATTGTGGATGCGTAACGTCCATGCTACCAAAATATGGGTCTGCTGAATGAAATCTGCCCCACCTCCCGGCTTCAAACCGACTCACTGCATAGTTATATCCTGTACCGGAATCATACTCGTATCCTGTGAACTGGTATGGATTGTTAACCAGATTGGTGAGAACTGTCCGTTGAGCGCCGAACGGGAAATAGTCGGCTTCCCATTGGATGGTCTTACCATCCCCGCTGGCTACAACCGTATCTGAGCCAAGATGGTCAGACAAATAATAGTATGGGTTACCAGAAGAGAGCGGCACGAAAGCAATTCGTCTTCCCGCGAGGAACACATAGTCCTGTGTGATTGATCCGCTTGTGGTGCCTAACGAGAGAGGCCGGAATGAGTCGTCCACCCAGTAGAGAGTACCGTCAGACTTTTGCACACGGCGACCATCACCGTCATACGTGTAAGTGGCCCCAGAAGCCGGAGTCATGCGGGACTCAGCATCATAATTCAGAGCATTAACGGTGTCCCAAGTAACGTTTCCCGCGCCGTCATAGGTGAAAGACGGGCTAGTAACGTGATTATTGGAATTGACCGTCATGGTCATGCTCTCTGCTGTGCCGCGAATGACATTTTTTTGAAGCAAGTCGCCCCAGGCGTCATATACATAAGAGTTGCCCCAAGTTGAAGCGGTCTGCGCTGAACTGAGACGATTCACCTGGTCATATGTGTACGACACTGTGCGCGTGCTGTCTCGCCCGTTGGTGATTTGAACAATGTTGCCATTGTTTTTCCCGCTACCCTGGTCATAGTTGTAGCTTAAATCAAAGAGCGTCAATGGAACGGGAGAGGTAGCGTGGAGGTGTGTCGGTTGCAAGCGATTGTTGAAAGTGTTGGCCAGAGTAATCGCATTCCAGCCAGTGACTGCGCCGTAAACACCGCCAGTCAACATTCCCGGAGGCGCATAGGTGCCACCTGTGAAGAAATTGATGGAATGGACTGAATCCATTAACGACGTGGTTTGCCCGGCGTTGTTATATCCGTAAGTGTAAATTCTACCGCTGGGATATGTGATTGTTGCGACTGTCCCGTCGAGATTGTATGTATAGCCAATACCCTTGGTGATGCCACTAATTGTTTGGCGTCGGTTCAGAATACGGCCCATGCTGTCGAAACTCCAAGCAGTAGAACCTGATCCATCAGTCATGCCAGTACGAAGCCCATTGCTATTAGTGATAGCTAGTCCATTGAAAGATGTCTGGTCATAATAGTAAGTGACTGCTGGCGTGGTATCCGAGTATGTTTTGCTCGTGAGACGAGCTATGGCATCGTAGGAGAAAGTCTTTGTAATTGACCTGCCGTCTATAACGCGGCATTGTTGGGAACTGGTTCCCGAACATTTTGTTCCTCCGACTGTTAGATAATAATAATTCGTGGTGCCGGATTCAGGAGCTGTAGCTTGAGTTAAACGTGATAGACCATCATATGTGAAACTGCGCGTGCGCCACTGGGAAGTATCCGTGGTGCCGCCCTTCTGCGTAATGCTAACTGGGTTGTTGAAAACATCGTATGTGGTGTCGGTCTCCCAATTCAGGGCGTTAGTGTTGTCAGGCTCAAAGGCGGTGGTGATACGGCCTAGAGCATCGGTGCAGTGTTTGTGCTGCTTTGTAGCTTCGTCTGTCACCGTAGCGCAATTGTTGAGAAAACTGATTTGAACGGAGTTCCCGTCCGGCCTTGTCAGGACAGTAATTCTTCCCAAAGCATCATAGATAGCACTGGTGACGCCATCGGTTGGATTGCTGCCGCTGCGGTGAGGATTAGAGGCAGAACCGGTAAGCCCGTTTGAATTGTAAGTTGTGTCGATGGTTGTTGTTCCCGCAGGATCAGAAGTTATCTGCTGCTGGGAGAGACGCCCCATTCCATCAAGTAGACTTACCGTAGAGATTGTTTGCGCGCTGCTGATCTTGTTACTACTTGTCGTACTTGTTGCGGAATTGTAAGTGTTGGTAGTTTGTCCCCCATCAGGAAAAGTAGTTTGGAGCGGCCTATTGAGGGTATCGTAAGAATATGTTGTCTGATTGTTATTCAAGTCCCATGTGGCCGTCTGTAAGCCTGTGTTCGGTTCATACTGAGTTTTTGTGACGTGCGCCACTGCTGGAGAACCGGTATTCGGCTGGGTAGTCTGAGTTAGATACGCAAGTGAAGTGCGATTCACCCCATCGCTAAAGCTATCTTGATAACTGTATTGGGTCTGATTACCAGCAGGGTCGGTGCGAGAAAGCATGTTACCGGTATCGTCATATGTGAAGGTGGTGACTAAAGAAGTTGCTGTGGCACTGACCCACTGAGTTAGGGTCGTCTGGTTGCCACGTGAGCCGGAGATGGCTGCGTGCTGAGGCACGCCAGTGGTGCCTGTTACTGCGGTCTCATCATAGCCGAATGTTTGTTGGGATTTCTGATTACCACTCCCGTCCTGCACCGTAATGCTGGCAGGCATGGAGCCTATATTATTGCCTAAAGCCGCATAAGTCATCAACGTTTTCCGCAATAAAATACCGTGCGGACTCGTGCCGAAATCATATTCATCGGTTTCCGTGGGCAAAGCTCCGGTCAAGAGCGTATCGTTTAGGCTTTGCTGCCCGTTCGGCAGGATTGTGTATCTCTTAATTTCGGTCGGGGGCAGGGTAATGGCCGTGCTGCTGCAATTCGGCTGCACAGTGCTGTTATAGCAAGTATCTGTTTGAACCAATGTGGTTGATGCCCCCTGGTTTACAGTGCGATGGGTTTCATAGAAATTGGGAGGAGATCCAGCGGATTGAAAATTGATCGTGGTTTGATTTCTGGGAGTAGATGCGTCCAGAATTGTAGTCGTCCAGGCCGTCCCAGAACCGCTCCGGCTGTAATCGGTCGTGCCATCACTTGTTGTGCGGCTTAGCCCGGCAGTACTTCCATCCACGCATTCAATACCGTTGCTTCCACCCGTATAAGTGTAGGTGATGGTGCCACCCGTCCTAAGGGTAATCGATTTGACGCGCCCAGTTACATTCGCAGGCGCGCCCGGCGTGGCCTCGTATTGGAATGAATACGAGCTGCCGTCGGGCAGGCTTACGCTGCTGGCGAGCGATACCGCTGTCGGACCATACTCGCTCACTCCGCTGCAACCAAAAGCAGTCTGCACAGTGTAAGTACTGTAATTCACTGTGACTGACGCCTGAGTTCCAGATGAGGTTGTATACGTAGCGACCAATGGATTAGGCGCTCCGCCTGAGACGCTTAGGGCAGTCATGCCGAGAGTATCAGTGAATGTGTTGCCGGTTGTCGTTGTGACCTGGTTTCCGTTGCGGTCGGTTTTGGTGGCTGTTCCTGTACCAACGTCGATCGGAGCCTGAAAAACACTGCCGGACGGCGTGGTGATCGTCGCAGGGATAGTGCTGGTGTCCAGCGTCAACCCCGCCGAATCAGTACTAGTGCTATCACTGGGATCTGAATCGCCGGGGCAGCCGCCAACAATATTCGTAAAACCAGCATGGGTGATGCCAAAGGCATCATGATACTGGTAGTTCGTCCACAGCGGTTCATTGAGATAGCGGGGTGGCTGGCTCCCGTCAATGAGGCATTGCACTGTGAACCTTTGGCGGCTGATATAACCTGTCGCTGCCTCAGTAATTGCCCGCCAGCCCCAGTTCGTTGTTGGCTGCCAGCTCTTTACTCCACTGCTTGTAACCGGCGTCCATATTGAATTATCAAAGCTCAAAATATAGTCGAATGGAATGCCGCGCCCGGGCTTTGAAATTACTGGTATGGCGAAGTGGGCATTAAGATTTCCCAGATTGATTACGTCCGGCCCCGACGAGAAGCTGCCCAGAGGTGGAGTTCCAGTAGATACTTGAGCGACCGCAGTGGCAGCAGCCAGCAAGATGGCAGAGATAACCCAGCAGTGACGAAGGCTTTTCATATTTGTCGTTTTCCTGTCTGTTAATTTGCCGATATGGGAGATGCGGCAGCCGCAAGCCGCACTTGAACGCTTGATATTTGCAGATCAAGGACGAGAGAATGGTTGATGAATTTTTGGATGTGCGTTGGAACGGTCACGCCGCTGAAGGTGCCGTATGCGCTGTAACGTACTTCCACAGGCATATCAATGCCTGCATCATTGTCCGGATGAGTGGCGAAAGCCAACATCACCGGCAAGCCCGTAGAAGAGTCAACGTCAAGATCGACTGCGCTCAGATGAGCAATGAATTGACCTGTTTGGGCGCTATCTACGTCAACAAGGTGACGCTCACGGTGAATGCGAACCTGTCCTGAATTGGCAGACTGCGCGACTGAAGGAACATCATCTGGCGCTCCGGCACCTGCTTGCATCGTGATCCCAGGAAGGAACCATACTGCATCGACCCAGCAATGATGCACCGCGCTGTTATGAACTACCGCGTCCGCGCCACTCCACGTGCATTGTCTCTGGGAATCTGAATATGGATTCTGTGTTTCGACTCGGCTTCCAGATGGTAGCTGTATGAGCATCCGGGTCTGGCCGTTTGCATTTGCTTGGAGAGTCACAGTTCCCGCCTGCTGGACTGAGCCATAAATCCAATTGGCTGCTCCATTCATTTGTACGCTTGCTACCGGGCCAACACTGGAGAAAGTGATTGACGGCAGGGCTGGCTGCGTAGCCGTTGCGGCAGACGCTGTTTCAGGGGTAGTGGGTTTAGGTATTTGCAGCGAAAATAAGCTAAGGGAGGAGCACAAAACTACTAGAGAAACTAGCGATCTCATTTGGGTTCTTTCGTGGAGAGAGATGTGAGCGAAGGACAATTTAACTTGTAAGTAGCTGGACTGCATACTGATGGAATAGCTTAGTGGGATGCAGTTATGTTACCTAGTGGTCTATGATGGAATAAGCGGCGCATTAAATCCTCAGTTAGCGCAGTGTAGAGGCGGTCTGAGGGTTGGCGGTTGAGCAAAGGTGATCGGCGAGCAGCGGAGTGAGATGTGGCGGGATTCTAGTCAAGCAGGTAAAAGGACAATGACCTGATTCGCTATTGATTCGCTGACGGAATCGAGCTAGAGTAGCAATCAGCAATCAGCCCAAACGAAAACCAACATCAAATGCGTTTCACCGCAAAGGACGCCCAGCCACCCCAGCAAGCCAAAACCGGGGGCCCCGGTGTCGCAAAGGAAAAGGGCCAGGGAAGATCGGAACATGGGACACGGAGAAAACGAAACCGCCTGCTGAGAGCAGGCGGTGTTGAGCTGAAAAATGTAATGATCGGAAGACGCGTGAAGCCGAAGGCGCGCAAGAGCCACGTGATGTGGAGATCCGGCGCTGCGCTCCGAAGCTATTTAGGCGTAGATACCACGCAGCTTGATGGTGTGAGCGACGCGCGAAATAGCCAGCATATATGCGGCGATACGGTTGTTGACGCCGTGCGTGTCAGAGAAATGAACGACGTCTTCAAAGGCCTCGCGCAGGATGAACTCAAGCTGCTCATTCACGGCGGACTCTTTCCAGAAATATCCCTGGCGGTCCTGCACCCACTCAAAGTAAGAAGCGGTGACGCCGCCGGCGTTGGCGAGAATGTCTGGAATGACGAAAACTTTTTTGTCGGCAAGAATTTCATCTGCGGCCGCCGTGGTAGGACCGTTGGCGCCTTCACAGATAATCTTTGCCTTGATGCCCGCCGCGTTCTGACTGGTGATAACGTTTTCTGTGGCCGCGGGAATGAGGATTTCGCAGTCGGCGAGGAGGAGCTCACGGGGATCGGCAGCGTCGGCGCCAGCGAAGCCGACGATTGTCTTGTTACGATCACG
>Ga0070713_100002598_pt1 | contig 11798 bp, 7 predicted proteins | sample LARL82metaG_FD_65465 | JGI IMG/M metagenome (GOLD analysis project Ga0070713, IMG submission 65465) | Corn, switchgrass and miscanthus rhizosphere microbial communities from Kellogg Biological Station, Michigan, USA - LAR L8-2 metaG | ecosystem: Host-associated > Plants > Roots > Rhizosphere ... | reverse complement strand
ACGGCGGCGCGGACGGGGTGAAGGCGAGCAGGACCCGGTCCTCCGCGATCAGCGCGGCCGTCAGTTCCTCGTCGGACGGCATGGCGCGGCCGTGCTTTGCCCTGATGGCGCGGAACAGCGAGATGTTGGCGGCGACGTCCTCGCGGATCTCCGCCGTCGCGGGGACCTGGACGTAGCGGTACCCCGTGGCGTCGTCCACGACCAGTTCGGCGCGCGGGTCGCGGCGGAAGACCCGGTACTTCGCGCGGTTGCGGGTCGTGGAGACGTAGAACTTCTCGCCGTCCCAGTAGAACCAGTTCGGGGACAGGTGCGGGCGGCCGTCCTTGCGGATGCCGGCCACGATCACGTTGCGGGGCTCGGCCAGGAAAGCTTCGAGAGCTGCGGGCGATGTCATGCCTCAACCCTAGTTCCCGTCTTTGCCAGCCGGAATGATTGTTTTACTGGCCGGTGCAGGCAGAGCCCGCCCTCGTGCTGCGTAAAACTAGTGGTCCGAACGAGAGCGTTACTCCGCCGCGCCCGCGCCGGGCACGGGGATGCGCTGGTGGGCCGCCCAGCGGGCGAGCTGGTCGGCGTAGTGCGGGCTCGCCGGGTCGCCCGAGGCGCCGCCGGGGATGACGAAGCTGGCCGAAGCGGGATCGCCGAGGTCGACCACCTGGCGGTACACGGACAGGGCGGTCACGGTGAACGGGCTGTCCTGGCGCCAGCGGTACGCGGCGGCCTGGATGGTGTCCGCGTCGCCGCCCATTGGCACGCTGTGCGCGGAGGAATCGGGCGCCAGCTCGGTCGGCACGCCGGCCCCGGACAGCGGGTGCACCCGGACCGCCCGGTGCTGGTCACCCCACCGCCACTGCGCGGGGTCGGGGCCGGACTCCCGCACGGCGGCCGCCCAGGCGCCGGCCAGCGCGGCGGGCAGCGCCGTGAGCACCCGCTCGCGCCGCTCCCGCGCGCGGGCGGCATCACCGGCCTCGTGACCGGCAGGCGCGGGCGGCACCGGGCCGCCGAGCAGCTCCCAGGTGTCGTTGCCGAGCCAGCGCCGGACCATCGACAGCATCGGGCTGAGCACGCCCGATGCCACCCACGCCCACGTCTTCGCGCCGAGCACCGGGCGGTAAAGCGCCTCGGCGAGCGCCCGCAGGAAGCACGCGTAGAGCAGCGCCCAGGGCGCGTCCGCGGACAGGTTCCCGTCGCTGCCCGCGAGCAGCTGCCGGGCCGCCTCCGCGTCCTCGTCATCGAACGGTTCGAGCCCGGAGAGCAGCCGTCCCCAGCCCTGGGCCTGCACCGACACCGTGTCCGCCTGCATCACCGCCAGCTCGCCCGCATGAAGCGGACCGGGGCCGGCCAGCAGCGTGCGGAGCCGCTCGGCCCGCCAGGGCTGGGAGAACGTGTAGGAGATGTACGGCTGGCTGGCGTCGGTGAGCACGTTGTTGGCGGTCATCACGAAACCGGCCGCGGGATCGACCGTCCGCGGCAGTTCGGCGAACGGCACGGTCCCCGTCCACTCGCAGCGGTCATCCCAGCCGGGCACCGGTAGCCGGCGCGCTCCGTCAGACGACCGCACCGGCAGCTCGCCCCGGCACTGGTAGGCGATGTGCCCGCCGGTGTCCGCGCAGACCAGGTTGTTGACCGGGTCGACCCAGCCGTCCTGCGCGGCGGCGAGTCCGGCGGCGGTGCGCGCGGTGAGCATGGCGGGCATGACCTCGAAGCCGCGGTTGGGCCGGTGCGTGCCCGTCCACTTGAGCACCAGCGCGTGGCCGTTGTCCGGGTTCCCGTGCACCACCGGCCCGTGGCGAGTCGCCCACACCGGCACGGTGACCGGGGAGCCGCCGCGCACCTCGATCCGCTCGTGCCTGACCTCCGCCTCCCGCCAGCCGTCCGCGGTCAGGTACCGGGTGCCGTCGAAGCGCTCCAGGTAGAGGTCCTGCGTGTCGGCGTCCCCGTGCGTGATCGCCCAGGCGACCGACCCGTTGAAGCCGAAGTGCGGGAACCCGGGCAGCCCGGGGAACGTGGCCCCGGTGACGTCGAAGTCCTGGCAGGTGACCCGGCACTGCCAGTACACGTTGGGCGTGTCGAGTGCCCGGTGCGAGTCGTTGCAGATCACCGCGGCCCCGTGCGCGGTCCGCCGCCCGCTGACGGCCCACGCGTTGGACCCGGGCTCGATCTCCGCGAGGAAGCCGAGGTGCCCCTCGATGTCGCCGAGTGCCTCCTCGAGCAGCGCGCTGACCGGGCGGGTCAGCCTGCCGTCGGGTGGTACCGCGACCGGGGACCCGGGTACCGGCCGGGTCTCGAGCCGCTCGAACGCGGCGGCGCCGGCCCGGGCGAGCAGCACCGCGTTCACCAGCTTGTGCTGCCACTGGCCCATCAGCACGTGCCGCACCAGGAACGCCGCGACGGAGTGCCACGCCCGCCAGGGCTCGACCGGGTACTGCCCGGGCAGCGGCCGCGCCCCGTCGGCGATGGCCTGGTTCACCCCGCGCGCGTAGGCCTCGAAGGCCGACCGGACCGGCGGCGACATCACCGTCAGGTCGAGCTTGGCCGCGGTGGCCAGCCCGAGCCGCCGGGCGAGCACGTCACCGCTCAGCGCGGTGAAGCCCGCGATCTCCGCCCAGCGCCCGCAGGCCCGGCGCCGGTCGTAGTCCATTTGGAACAGCCGGTCCTGCGCGCAGGCGTAGCCCATCCCCGCCCACGCGTCCGCGGCCGTCTCGGCCCGGACGTGCGGCACCCCGTACCCGTCACGACTGATCAGGAAGTCCACCTCTCAATTATCCCGGGACAGCGGACGCCTGGGTCAGAAGACGACGACCTCCGCGCCGATGGGAAGGTGAATGTTGTAATAGCGGGCGCTGGCCAGGGTGAGGTGCACGCAGCCGTGCGACCACTGGGTGAGGCGGCCGGCGTGGAACGCGATGCCGCCCGCCGCGAAGAACGTCGCCCATGGCATCGCCTCGTGGTAGATGTCGCTGACGAAGGCCGGGCCCGCCTTCCACGCGACGTGGAACAGACCTTGCGGTGTCTGGTGCGCGCTCCCCGGCTGGCCCGGTTCCATCTGGACCGGGCCGAAGGTGACCTGGCCGCCGGACTGCAGCCAGGTGAGGTGCCTGGCCAGGTCGACGCAGGCCATCGCCGCGGCGGGACAGTCACGGCGGTCGGCGGCGGTCAGCGTCAGCGGCGCCTGGCCGCCGGGCCCGGCGGACGCGGCGAGCTCGGCCCGCGCGTCCGCACCGCGCGCGGCCGACCCGGCGGAGCTGGCGGCATGGCGCAGGCCGGAAGGCGGCACGCGCGCCTGGACGCTCGCCGCGGCGGTGCCGGGTCTCCCAGCCTTCGCGAGCGGCGAGCTCGCGGTGTGCCCGGCCGCGACCATCGTCGCCGCCGCCACCAGGACCGCGACCGCCGCCGTCATGCCGAGCCGGGTCGGCCACCGCCGTCCGCCGGGCAAAGGCCCCGTCGCGTCCGGGCGCCGTAGCCGCCTGCCGTGCCGGCCGGCACCACTCATGTCACCACCACCGCCCGTCAGCGAACACAGAGTGCGATCTTAGCTACGCACAGTTAGATTACCGAGAATGGCCCGCGCATGACGGGGTGCCGCTGCGAACGATGCCCAATCCGGAGGAGAACATTCGCCGGAATGCGTACCCTTTGTCCGTGGCGCACTTCTGGGATCGGCTCGTCGGCGCACAGGGCGCGCCCCCCGGCTGGGCGATCGCCGCGAGCGCCGGGGTCGCCCTGCTGATCGTGGTGAGTCCCCGGCTGTGGCGGCTGGCCCGGATCGTGATCACGATCGCGCACGAGAGCGGTCACGCCGCCGCCTCGCTGCTGTCCGGCCGGCGGCTCGACGGAATCCGGCTGCACGCGGACACCTCCGGCGAGACGATCTCCCGGGGCAGGCGCAGTGGTCCCGGGATCGTGGTGACGGCATTCGCCGGGTACGTGACGCCGCCGCTGCTCGGGGCCGGGGCCGCCGCGCTGCTCGCGACGCACCGGGTGACGCTGCTGCTGTCGCTGTTCCTGCTGCTGCTGGCCGGAACCCTGCTCATGGTGCGCAACTGGTACGGCATGCTTGCCGTGCTGCTGACCGGCGGCTCCCTGTTCGCGGTCAGCTGGCTGGCCGGCCCGGCACTGCGCGCCGGGTTCGCCTACGGCGTCGTCTGGTTCCTGCTGTTCGGCGGCCTGCGGCCGGTCGCGGAGCTGGCCGGGACGCGGACCAGGGGCGTGCGGCTGCCGCCCGGCCGGCGCCTGGCGGCCGGGCGGGCGGGCACCGGGGCCTCCGACGCCGACCAGCTCGCCGCGCTGACCCGGATACCCGGGGGGCTGTGGGTGACGGTATTCGCCCTCGTCGCGCTGGGCGCGCTTGCCCTCGGCGCGCGGCTGCTCGTGCCCTGGCCGGTGCACCTGCCGGTCATTACGTCACTTAACGGTAAATAGCAGTAAATAATTATCCAGAACGTATGCGGCTTATTCTGCAGATCCTCTGTTACCTTATTTTGACCGTGGGCGGATTAGCGTTACGCTGCAATTTGGGTATCTCACGTAGCGGGAGAACTGCGCAGGCGGCCGCTGGATCCGAGACCAGCTGGCAGCGCTCCCGGATGGGGAGATGACATGCGTGACTTGCCGCGGGTCGGCGAGGAGTTCGCTGGATACCGGCTCGGGCCGCGACTTGGCCGGGGCGGTATGAGCGTCGTCTACCAAGCCGAGAACTGGCGGCTCGGCAATGTCGTCGCATTGAAGATCCTTGCGCCGGAATTGGCGAATGACGACCAGTTCCGTACCCGTTTCCTGCAGGAATCACGGGTGGCGGCCTCGCTAAACCACCCGAACGTCGTCCCCGTCACCGATTTCGGCGCGTGCGACGGGCTGCTTTACCTCGCCATGCGCTACGTCGCGGGCATCGACCTGGGGCGGATGATCGCGGAACGGGGCCGGCTCGACCCGGGCACGGCCGTGCACCTGCTCAGCCAGGGCGCGCTCGCGCTCGACGCCGCGCACCGGCGCGGGCTGGTGCACAGGGACGTCAAGCCGGCGAACCTGCTCGTCGAGCGGACCAGTGACGACACCGACCCGGACCACCTGTACCTGGCCGACTTCGGGATCACCAAGCACGTCGGCGGACTGGCCGGGCAGGAAAGCCTGACCGCGGCGGGCATGGTGGTCGGCACGGCGCGCTACGTCTCGCCCGAGCAGGCACAGGAACTGGCCGTGCACGGCGCGGCCGACCAGTACGCGCTCGGCTGCGTGCTGTTCGAGTGCCTCACCGGGCGCGTGCCGTTCGACAAGAACACGGGCGCCGCCACGGTGAGCGCGCACGTCAGGGAGGCGCCGCCCCGGGCGACAGCGCTTCAGCCCGGCCTGCCGCCCGCCATCGACGCGGTATTCGCCCGGGTGCTCGCCAAGGAACCGGGCGCACGGTACCCGGACTGCCGCGCGTTCATGGCCGCCGCCGGCGCCGCTCTCGAAACCCACGCCCGGCTGCCGGGCCGCGGGGGATCAGCCGAGTTCGGGCCGGGCCCGTTCCCGCCGGACGAGGGATGGCACCGGGGAAAGGCCGGTAGCGGTGAGCTGCCGGTGACGGAGCCCTGGCGGGTCCATGCCGCTGACGACGGCACGGGCGGGGCCGGGCGCGGCGCGCCGACGCCCCGCTTGGGGGTGCCCAGCCCGCTGCTGCCCGGCCAGTGGCTGCGCCAGCGGCGAAATGGCCGGGTGCGGTGGGGCGGGCTGCTGCTCGCGATCCTGGCCGCGGCGGGCACGGCGGCCTGGGTGCTCGCCACCGGGCTGGGCAGCACCAAGGCGCCCGCTGTAGTGCGCCCGGCGGCCGCGGCGTCGTCGCCGTCCAGCGCGTTGTTCGCCGTGCTCACGCGCACGGCGGAGTCCTCCCCCGGCGACCTGAACCTCTCGGCCTGCCAGCAGCCAAGCGCGACCGACGTCGAGTGCAAGAACCTGTCGCCCGCCATCGCGAGCGTGTCCTTCGTGACCTACCCAAGCCTGCCCGCGCTGTACTCGCACTACCAGGAGATCGTGTCGAACCTGGCCGGTCATCAGCCCTTCGCCGCCGTCGAGAACAGCAGTTCCTGCGGCTGGCACGCGCCGCACCCCGCGGCCGAGAGCACATGGAACGGGTCGGATCAGTACTTCACGACCTACTCGGTCGCGCAGCTGATGACGGGGGCGGTGCCGTCGGACATCGCGCTGGGCCGGGTGTTCTGCACGCTGACGAGCAACGGCGACGAGGACATCGTGTGGACCCAGGACGCCGGCGACTTCCTCGGCTACGCGACCGGCGCCGCGCCCGACGCGCAGGTGTGGGACTGGTTCGCCGACGTGCACCACGGCATCTCTTGCCGATTTAGCCCGGCCGTGTCGAGTTCTAGCAGAAATTAGTTATTAAGAATGCGTGCGGCTTGCTCGGCAGTCACCGCCGCTAGTACCGCATTTGACCACCGTGTGTTCGCATGATTCACTGCAACCGGGACTTTGGGAGCGGCGGGGGGGAACTGCAAAAAGCGGCATCCGGATCCGAGGCCGGATGGCAGCAATCCCGGTGGGAGAGAAGCATGCCCGACTTGCCGCGGGTCGGCGAGGAGTTCGGCAACTACCGGCTCGGCCAGCGGCTCGGCCGAGGCGGCATGAGCGTCGTCTACCAGGCGGAGAACTGGCGGCTCGGTAACGTGGTCGCGTTGAAGATACTCGCGCCTGACCTGGCTAATGACGACGATTTCCGAACCCGTTTCCTGAGGGAATCGCGGATCGCCGCGGGATTCAACCACCCGCATGTCGTTCCCATTATCGATTCCGGCGCCTATGACGGGCTGCTTTACATCGCGATGCGCTATGTGGCGGGCACCGACCTGCGGCAGATGATCGCGGAACGGCGCCGGCTCGACCCCGGCACCGCCGTGCACCTGCTCAGCCAGGCCGCGCTCGCGCTTGACGCCGCGCACCGGCGCGGCCTGGTGCACAGGGACGTCAAGCCCGCGAACCTGCTCATCGAGCGGACCAGCGACGAGGCCGACCCGGACCACCTGTACCTGGCCGACTTCGGCATCACCAAGTACGTGGGGGAGCCTGGCCGGTTCGGCGGGCTGACCACGGCCGGAACCATCTTGGGCACGGCGCTTTACCTCGCGCCTGAGCAGGCACTTGAACTGGCCGTGGGCGGCGCCGCCGACCAGTACGCGCTCGGCTGCGTGCTGTACGAGTGCCTTACCGGGCGGGCGCCGTTCGAGAAGGGCTCCGGCCAGGCCACCGTGATCGCGCACGTCGAGGAGCCCCCGCCCCCGGCGACGATGTTCCGGCCCGACCTGCCGCCCGCCATCGACGCGGTATTCGGCCGGGTCCTCGCCAAGCACCCCGGCCAGCGCTACCCGACCTGCCGCGCGTTCATGGCGGCGGCGAGCGACGCCCTCGGGGTACCGGCCGGCCGGCCCGCGGGCGGGGGAACGCCCAGGCTCCAGCCGGCTCCGCTGCCGCCGGACGAGTTCGCCGGCGCCGCCGGAGATCCCGCTGACGTGCGGTACCTGGCGACCCAGGACCTGACCGGCACTGCGCAAGCGAGCCAGGAAAACGCGTACTTCGCGGGAGCGGGCGATGCTGCCGCCAGTCCGCCCGGAGCCGATGAGTGGTCGTTCTACTCTGCTGACGGGAACGGCGACGCCGGCGGCAGGCCGTCGCGCAGGCGGCCGGTGCGCGCGTACCGGCAGTCCCGTGGGCGCTTGATCGGGGTATGCCTCGTGGTCCTGGCCGTGCTTGGCCCGGGCGGCTGGATGCTGGTGGCGCAGCCGTTCAAGGGCCACGGACCCCGGGCACCCCTCTCGTCGCGGCCGGCGGCGGCGACCCGGCCGGCCAGCCAGTTGTACTCCGTGCTGGCGCAGACGGCGGCGGTCGTGCCAGGCGACCTCAAGATGCCGGCCTGCCAGGAGCACAGCGCGACGGACGTGGAGTGCGCGAACCCGTCCGCCGCCATCAAGAGCGTGTCCTTCGTGACCTATCCCACCCTGGGCCTGGTCTACCGGCACTACATGGACATCATCTCGAACCTGACCGGTCACGAGCCCTTCGCCACCGCGGTCGAGAACAAGGGCGAATGCACCGCGACGGCGCCCACGGTGGCCCAGGGAAAACCTGAGCCGACCGACGAGAACACCTGGAATCACTCCGACGGCCCGCCCACGACCTACACCGCCGACCAGATGGCGGCGGGGACGGTGCCCACGGACGTCGCGATGGGCCGGGTGTTCTGCGAGCAGGCGCCCAACGGCAGCGAGGTCATCGTGTGGACCGGGGACTCAGGCAAGTACCTCGGCTACGCGACCGGCACGGCGTCCCACGAGCAGGTCTACCGGTGGTGGTATTACGTGCACCACCAGATCATCTTCCCTGGTGATACCGGGATGTCGCGGACGATGCCGATGTCGCCGCCTGCCGCGACTGGCTCGGCGCCGGCGTCCATGTCGATGTCGCCGTCCGCTACGGCGCCGACTTCGGCGGGATCTTCCTCGCCGTTACCGGCGGCCCAGTGAACGTCAGGGCCGGGGCGAGCGCGGCTCGGGCCACCAGTTCCGTGCCTGCAGGTCGGCGCGGGTTGGCGGGTCCGCGCCCGGGCGGGCGCAGGTGAGGGCCGCGGCGGCGGCGGCGGTGCGGAGCGCGCCGCCGGCCAGTTCCTCGTCGCGAAGGTCCTCCCGGCCGAGGCCGTGCGCCGTCCACCAGGCGAGGAAGCCGCCGCCGAACGCGTCACCCGCGCCGATCGTGTCCGCGACGGTGACCACGGGGACCGGTTCGGCGAGGACGGTGCCGGGCATGAACGCGCGGGCCGGGCGCGGGCCGTCGGTGACGAGGACGAGCGACGGGCCGGCCGCGAGCAGGATGGCGGCCGCCTCCGCCGGGGGCACGTCGGGGTACAGGTAGGCCAGGTCCTCCACGCTCGCCTTGACGATGTCGGCCCGGCGGGCGAAGACGCCGACGCGCTCGCGGAAGGCGCCGTGGTCGGCGACCGCGCCCGGGCGGCAGTTGGGGTCGAGCAGCACGAGGGTGCCCGCGGGCACCTCGGCAAGCAGCCGCTCGGTGGAGGTGCCGACCGGCTCCATCAGGAGGCCGAGTGAGCCGAGGTGGACGGCGGCCGCGTCGCCCGGCAGCGCCCGCCTGGCCGCCGCGTGGTCCAGGTCGGCGACGGACGTGCCGTCCAGGTAGAAGGTGTAGGAGGCGACGCCCGCGTCATCGAGGGAGACGACGGCCAGCGTGCTCGGCCGGCCGGACGGCTCGGGGACGGCGATCCCGACGCCCTCTTCCTCCAGCCGCTGGCGCAGCAGCCGGCCGAACCCGTCGCCCGCCAGACGGCCGAGAAAGGCCGTGGGCACGCCGAGCCTGGCCAGCGTCCGCGCGGCGTTGAACGGCCCGCCGCCCGGGTGCGCCTCCACCCGTCCGTCGGTGCCGACGACGAGGTCGACGAGCGCCTCGCCGGCCACCACGATCTCAGCCACAACCCTCCTCCTCCAGCCGCCGCCACCCGGCCCGCCTGGCACCGCGTGCAGCCGTTACCCTCCATGATCCTGAAGGGATTATGACCGGGCCGCGTCACGATGGCAGAAAAGGGTTGGTCTTCTCAGGATCCTGCCATGCTCGCCGGGCTCTGCCCGCCGCACGGGGACGGGTCGTAGGCCGCGGGCATGTTGCGGCCGGGACGGCGCCCGGGTCAGTAGGGCCTGATGTGCCATTTGATTCCCTGGCCGGCGCGGACCCGGCGCAGTGCCTCGCCGAACTCGTCCAGCGGCAGCGGCTCGGACAGCAGCGGGCGCGGATCGATCACGCCGCTGCCGATCAGCTCGACGGCCGGGGCGAAACTGCGCAAGATCGCCATCGAGCCGGTGACGGTGATCTCGTCGTTGTAGACGCGGAAAGGGGACAGGCTCATGGTCGCCTCGGCCGGGGCCACGCCGAACACCAGGAGCCGGCCGCCCCGGTCGAGCAACCCGGCCACGCCGTCGATCACGGCGGGGACGCCGGTCGCGTCGACCGCGACCTCGAACCGCTCTTCCTTCAGCTCGTCGAGGCCCGCCGCCGTCTGCGCCGCCCCGAGCTTGCGGGCAACCGCGAGCCGGTCGGGCACCCGGTCGACGACGGTGACCGGCCCGGCCCCCGCGTGCACGAGCAACTGGAGCAGGAGCAGCCCCATCGTGCCCGCGCCCGCCAGCACGATGTCGTCGCCGAACACCCCGCCAAGCCGGCGCAGCCCGTGCACCGCGCAGGCGAGAGGCTCAATCATCGCGCCGAGCTGCCCGTCGATGCCGTCGGGCAGCAGGTGCGCGCTGGCGGCGGGGACCGCGACGTACTCGGCGAACGCGCCGTCCACCGTGTCGCCGATGGCCGCCCAGTTCTCGCACAGGTTGTCCCGGCCGGACCGGCACCGGCGGCAGTAGCCGCAGTACAGCGAGGGGTCGACCGCAACCTTCGCGCCGACCGGCAGGTCGTTCCTGACGTCGCCCGCGGCGGCCACGATCGTGCCGGCGAACTCGTGGCCCGGCGTGATGGGGTACGGGGTCGGCGGGAACTCGCCGTCCATGATGTGGATGTCGGTGCCGCAGATCCCGCAGGCATCCACCTTGACCACTACCTGGCCTTCCCCCGGCGTGGGATCCGGCACCTCTGCCACCCGGAAGCTGCCGGGACGGTCGAGCACGATGGCCCGCATGAGCCCTCCATAAGTCTGATTGGTGAGACGGTGTGCGCATCGGGGGCGTCCCGGGAGATAGCGGTGTCCCGGGCTGGCCGCCGGGCGCGATGTCGTCCCTTTTCCTCGGCCCGGCGGCCAGCGCATCGGGGGATAACTGCTCCTAGCCCGCCAGGCGGGCGCCGGTTCCCGGGTGGAACGCGAAGATGTCGTCTGGCTGGACGCGGAGAGCGACCGGCTGCCCGGGAGCCGGGAACTTGCGTCCCTCGGTCCTGGCCACCACGGTGCCGGCGCCAGTCTCCGAGTCCACTGTGGCGAGCCGGACGTGCAGCAGGGCGTCGACCCCGAGATCCTCCACCAGCAGGACCTCGCCGGCCAGTTCGGCGCCCGCCCGCGGGCCGGTCCCGCCCGCAGCGGCGGCCGACGCGGCGGACACCAGGTGCAGGTGCTCGGGCCGCATGCCGATGACGAGCTCGGTCAGCTTCTCCCTCGCCGCCGCGGTCCTTACCGGAGCGGACAGTGGAATGACCGCCCCGGCCAGCCTCGCTCCGCCCTCGGTGAGCGGCACGGTCTGCAGGTTCATGGCGGGTGAGCCGATGAAGCCGGCCACGAACTGGTTCACCGGGTTGTCGTACAGCTCGCGGGGCGAGGCGCACTGCTGCAGCTGGCCGCCGGCCAGCACGGCGACCCGGTGCCCCATGGTCATCGCCTCCACCTGGTCGTGCGTCACGTAGACCGTGGTGATGCCGAGGCGGCGCTGCAGCTCGGCGATCTGGCTGCGGGTCTGCACGCGCAGCTTCGCGTCCAGGTTGGACAGCGGCTCGTCCATCAGGAACACCTTGGGCTCGCGCACGATGGCGCGGCCCATGGCGACGCGCTGCCGCTGGCCGCCGGACAGCTGCTTGGGCTTGCGGTCGAGCATGGACTCATCCAGGTCGAGGATGCGGGCCGCCTCGCGTACCCGGCGGTCACGCTCGGGCTTGGGCACGTGCTGCATCTTGAGCGCGAACCCCATGTTCTCCGCGACGGTCTTGCTCGGGTAGAGCGCGTAGTTCTGGAACACCATGGCGATGTCCCTGTCCTTGGGCTGCACGTCGCTGATGTCGCGGCCGCCGATCTCGATCCGGCCGCCGTCGAGCGGCTC
>Ga0070713_100002597_pt1 | contig 11801 bp, 9 predicted proteins | sample LARL82metaG_FD_65465 | JGI IMG/M metagenome (GOLD analysis project Ga0070713, IMG submission 65465) | Corn, switchgrass and miscanthus rhizosphere microbial communities from Kellogg Biological Station, Michigan, USA - LAR L8-2 metaG | ecosystem: Host-associated > Plants > Roots > Rhizosphere ... | reverse complement strand
CCATGGGGGTGACAAGGGAACTCGTTTGACGCTGGCAACGGGCGCGCAGTTCCACCAATCGCTTCATGATGGCCTCCGCGGCGGCGCGTCTCTCCGGTGCCGCCATCACCCGCTCTGCTGGAATTGCACGCATTTGCGCGTGGGTGAGCACGGGATCAACAAGCTCCTTGAGGGCCGTCTCGAGCTTCTCGCGTGCCGCATCGATCCGCCAAAGCCGAAACCGGCTGAATGCTTTCAACGCATTGAAAAGGATGGTCACCGCCATAATCAGGTAGACCCAGTAGGCCGGCGACATAAGGTTCACTAGCCATGGGAAGTATCGATCAGCGATCTCGGGTTCGCCGGTAAGAAAGAATTGATGCGCCTCGGTTGCGAGTGGCAATACCGTGGCCGAGCTTGTGGAACTCGGAGGATTGGCTCGCACGAAACCCGGCAGCTCAGCGGCGAGTAGCATGAGAAGCGCGATCCGGTCGGCTCGCTGAGCACACGGACCAGCAACAACTAAGGTTCCGAGGCGCGCAATTTGCTTGTCCACTGCAGGGATGGGACGCACTACGTCGTAGCGACCGGCCGGGATACGGCCAAGACTGAGCCACGGATAGCGGGCAATTAAGCCCTGGAGGTCCTTGGGCGAGACAATATCCAAGCCATGCTGGCGAATGATGGTGCGTAGAAGTTCGGCGTCCTCCTGAATCACGAAGGCGGCAAGGTCGAGTTTGCCCTGGGCCACCAGCTCGGCCTGTTCAAGTAGTTCGTGTTGTGAAAGACGGACATTCAATTCTTGAAGATCGGGGTCTTCAAAGAGTTGCCGCATCAAAAAGCCCGTGCCCGAGCCTTCCGGACCGATCCCGATCGATGCGCCGCGCAAATCGGCAAAGCTGTGAAAGGCATGGCCCGGTCTCCCGAGCAGCAGAAGGGATTCCGGTTCGGGGAGCCGACCAAGGAGTTCGAGCCGAGCATTGGCCGGCACAGGCGTCCCGTCTTGGACGAGGGCGAATTTCTCGGCGCAGCCACTCCGACCGCTCGCCAAGCGACTGACGTTTTCGATTGAGCCCGCAGTAGGTACGACAATAAGAGTACCGTGCTCGCGTTTGGCCCGGTCCGCCAGGCGCGTGGCCAGCGCGTGATACTGACCTCCGGGAGAGCCCGTGAGAATCGACGCGTGCAGGTAGCCGTAGTCGCGAGCTATACCAAAAGCCGAAGCAGCCGCTGCGATCGCCGCGGCCGCGACCAGGAGAAGCGAAGCGCGGACAAGTCCCTTGCCGCGCCAGGCGCCACCCGGAACTGCGATCGGGTTTCGCGGTTGCATGGACGTGGTCAACGCCTTCTCTTTTGACAGCGTGGCTATTAGCGTCGCTCCATCGGCTCAACGAGGCCAGGCAATCGTCCGTACGACTTCCGCTCACCAATCGGACACCGCACGGCGCCGCTTCTTGTTGACGCTTGCCTGTCACCTTTCAAAAAATTGCGGTCTCGGCTTGCTGCAGGCGCAACACCGGCGGAGATCTCGGACTTTTGCCGATTGATACGGCTAAGGCCGATATAGCAATCGGTCCGTCGTGGCCCAGGAGGGAGCGTCTCGCAATTTAGTTGCGCCATTGCAAGGCCAAAGCGGACTTGCGCCAACAGCGCAGCGCCACCGAGAAACAAAAAGCCCAACTGCAACGTCCGATTCAAATCTCAACCACCTTGTTCGGTAATTCATCGGGGTTTAGTGCACCGGGTGGGAAGTGCAGGGCCAACTGCTCGCCGCACAACTCGACGGCAGCCACGAAACCATCGCCCGGACGCCCGTCCTTGATCGCGGAAATCATTGCTGCAACGGCCTTGGACCAAACCTCGGGCTGCACCTTGGCATTGATTCCGCTGTCGGCAACGATTTCCGCATAGCGCTCGGCGACGGACGCGAAAATCAACACGCCAGTACGGTGCTTGGTGAGATGGATGCCCTGGGCCAAAAACTGATGCATCGCTTCAGCATGAGCGCGTCGCCACATCCGACGTTTCGGCACGATGCGAAAGCGGATCATCGATAGTGACAGGACGAGCGCCACCACGATAAATGCGGCAAGTTGAAGCAAGTAGATAATGCCCGCGGGCCGGGCCGTGAGATAGATCAATGGCAGCGGCACGGCGAGCGCAACCAGCGCAGCCCAGGCGATCGGCACCAGTCGGTAGTTGCCGCAGACGTGCGCAATGACGCAGAAAATTTCACCCGCGGTTTTCTCCTCGGCCGCGCGGATGGCCTCGGCAATGCGCCGCTTGTCGACGTCCGAGATCATGACGTCACCAGCTCCCCGAGGCGCCGCCGCCGCCGAACGAGCCGCCGCCGCCGGAGAAGCCTCCGCCCCCTGGGAAGCCGCCGGACCAGGACGAGCCCGACGATCCCCACGAACCCGGGATCGGAATGAAGATTGGTCCGCGCGAGCCTCGTCGTGCTCCCGCGCCGGTTTGCGTGTATCCACCGCCTCGGCTGGCGACGCTGCGGACAATCATGAAGAAAATGAACAAAAAGAACAGAAGCACGAGAACATCGAGGAGGCCCGGCTCTTCGTCCGGCCGCTGTTTGGCGGCGCGCGCCTTCCAATCCTCGGAATCAACTGACACTGCCTGGATGATGTCATCCACTCCGCGACCGATGCCGCCCGCGAAATCGTTGGCCCGAAGACGCGGAATGATTGAATTTTCTATGATGAGCTTCGAAACCGCGTCGGTAAGCGTGCCTTCGAAGCCGTAACCAACCTCGATGCGCACCTTGCGTTCGTTCGGCGCCACGATGAGCAGCGCGCCGGTATTTTTCTCTTTTTGTCCGATCTGCCAGTGACGCCCGAGCTGGTAACCATAGTCCTCGATCGAGGTTCCCTGAAGCGACTTCAGCGTAACCACAACGAGTTGGCCGGTGGTCTTGGTCTCGAACTCGGCGAGTTTGCGCTCGAGCCCGGCCTTGGTCGACGGGTCGAGAATTCCGGCATCGTCGACCACGCGGCCGGTGAGCTCGGGGAAGGTAAGCGCATAGGCCGCAAACGCAACTACGGACAGGAGCAATCCGAGGATTGCGCCACCCCGCACCGCCCGAAATCGCGACAGCATAACCGGCCCATCCGTGATTACCCACGGCACCCGAGCGCGCCGAGCCGTCAGAACTTCACCGTCGGTGGCTTGGTCACATCTTCCGCCACGGTGAACGTTTCCATCGGTTTGTAGCTTCGGTAGAGCGTGGAAGCCCAGATCACGCCCGGAAACGTCTTGAGTTCCGTGTTGTAGGTCCGCACGCTGTCGATGTAGTCGCGCCGCGCGACGGAAATGCGGTTTTCCGTGCCTTCGAGCTGCGATTGCAGCGCGAGGAAATTCTGGTTCGACTTCAGATCAGGGTAGCGCTCGACCGTTACCAGGAGTCGGCCAAGAGCGCCGGTGAGCGCGTTCTGAGCATCTTGGTATTCTTTGAATTTGGCCGGATCGGTGACGGTCGAGGCGTCAACCTTGATTTGGCTCGCCTTGGCGCGGGCCTCGGTCACCTCCGTCAGCACCTCGCGTTCTTGCGCCGCATAGCCCTTCACAGTCTCGACGAGATTGGGAATCAAGTCGGCACGACGCTGGTACTGGTTCTGCACATCCGCCCACTTCGCCTTCGCGGTTTCGTCATAGGTCGGGAGGTTGTTGACGCCACAGCCCGAAAGCAGCAATCCGGCGAGCACGGTGAAAAGTGGGATGCAGGCGCGACGTAGAATGCACACTGAAAGGCTCATGCGATACCTCCCCACGATCCGTCCGAAAAGTGCGTCATCGATATCGTGCGATGATTGGTCTGTGTCCTTATTGCTTCCTGGCGGCATTGCGCTTCGCTTTCGCCAGCTGATCGTAGTCTTTTTGCGTGCGAACCGCGTAGGCCATCGCGAAAGATGCCAGCGCATCGTCCAAGGCGCCGCTCTTTCCCATGTATCCCGCGAGTACAGCTGGATCGGCCGAGCGCGCATGCGCGCGGGCGAGCGTGCGCCCGCATAAGCGCGCGTAGTTGACGAGGGCATTCTCCTCTACGAGTTCGCTGATCGACCCGAGCCGCCGGTTCTTCAGTTGGCGCACGTAGAAATGTCGGCCTGACGCCTGGTCTTGCGTCCACCCCAGGAAGATGTCGCTCGCCGCCTGCATGATATGCTGACCTTCGACGACCCGGCGACCGGGATGACCATCGAATTTGCGCCCGAGACATTCGAGCACCGATTTTCCCGCTTCTTTGACCTGGAGAAATAGGGGAGCGCCGTCCGCGCTCGCGAACAGGCCGATCGCACAGAACGTGCCCACGCTGCCGACGCCCACCGCCTTGAAGGCTATGTCACCGAGTGAGTACCGATCGAGCAGGCACAGCCGCTCCGGCGCAAGACGCTTTTGGTAGGAGGCAAACATGCGCTCGGCGTTGACGCGGTGCCGCGCGTCGCGTTTTCGCGTGAAATGGTAGATCAGCGGCGGCTTGTCTACGATCCGCGCCTGCCTACCAGTTACGAGATGCGGGAAGTTGTCATCTTGCTCGAGCCTTTTGCCCGCCTTGGTGAGGATGGCATGGAGCTGTCGCCTCAGCGCGCGGTCCTCGATATTTTTGATTTCGCTCCACACCTCGATCCTGCTGTGCCAGATTTCCAGTGGCGACAGCTTGGCAAGGGCGAGCATACGGGTGCGATAGGCTTCCACGGTCGCGGCTGCGGTCGCGCGTGCCCGCTTGTTCGAGAACTTCGCTGCCAACGCAGCCACCGCGACGCTAGCCGCCAGCCTCTTGAGGTCGACCGTAAAGTCGACGCCGGGAAGCGTCTCGTCGAAATCATTGATGTCGAAGAGAATGTTTTCCTCTGGGGTGGCGAAGGCTCCGAAGTTCATCAGATGGCAGTCGCCGCAGGCCTGGACGGCAATTCCCGCGGTCGGTTGATGCCGCAGGTCCTCCGCCATCACCGCGGCCGCGCCGCGCAGGAAGGCGAATGGGCTTGTAAGCATTCGCTCATAGCGAACCGGCACCAGCTCCGGCACGCGGGTGCGGTCCCCACGCGCTAGGATGGCGACCGGGTCGCGATCGATGGGCCCGAGCAGATCAGCGTGCTTTTTGCGGGGAGTCTTTCGCCGTAGGCTTACGCCTCGATCGTAACGATCGGCAAGTGTGCCGTGCCGTTTTGACAAGGATGCACCGCTACGGTGAGCTGTCACATTAGGAGCCATTGTTGCCGCTCCAATTCTGTCAGAAACAACATGGCAACGCAGGCCGCGCCGGTGCTGCGGCCCCGACGGGTGGCTATAGTTTCAGCTGGCGCGCGGGTGCGATCTATACCATCCGCGCAGCCTCCTCCTCGGTCGGCAGTTGCCCCTTTGGGGTAAGCTGATCAACCAACTCTGGCAGATGCTGACTCAAGCCAGCGAGCAGGTCATTCATGCTCATGCCAGTTTGCTTGCTCAGCGCGTTGAGCGTATCGGTCCCGAGCGCACTCGCCAGTTCTTTGGGTGCGATCTCCTCGTTTGGGCCGCTGCCGACCCAGGATTGCGCGACGTAGCCATGTCCGTTGTCTTGTAGCTCCTTTATGATGTTCGCCAGGCCGCCGCTCAGCACGCTTCCAGCCGCGGCGCCGCCGAGCAGACCGCCCAATTCGCCGGGGAAGAGGTTGCTCAGGCTGCCGCTGGAATTGGCGCCGGTCGCTGTGCCACTTGGCAAGCTGCTAGCCTTGCCACCGAACAATCCGCCAAGGATGTCGCCGAGCCCACCGCCCGGAGTGCCAGCACTTGCTGTGCCGCCGGGCGCGACCGGTCGCTCTGTGGCGCCCGGATTCGGTCCTTGATGGCTCCTACCTTTGAACGCCTTGTAGGCGAGCAGGCCCAGCAGCGCCATCATGATTGGTGACAGGCCCCCGCTACCCCCACTACTGCTCCCGGGTTGGCGCTGACCACGCGGACCATTCATCATACCCGTAAGAATATCCGCCAGTCCCATATCTGCCTCCTGTGTTGATGTGTCATGCGGCGCCGTCGAAATTAGCGAATGGCCTACTGCCCCCAGCGGGGTGGTGACGGCCCGCTTGGGTTGCCCGGATCGCGGATAAAGTGGTGCGCGACGAGTCGGTTCCAGACAAACAAAACGATCGCCGCGCCGACCGTTGCGCCGATAAGACCCGCCCCTTGATCGACCCGGTACCAGCCGACGGTCTGACCGATGAACGTGGCGAGGAAGGCGCCGACGATCCCCAGCACTGTCGTCAGGACAAAGCCCTTAGGATCGTTTGGACCCGGCGATAGTACGCGGGCAATCAGGCCGGCGATGAAGCCGATCACGATAATCCAGATGATGTTCCACACAACAGCCTCCTGCGATGATCTTGACCCCGGCCTCAGATGCTTCAGAGCGGTGCTGCTTTAAACGTGTCGCAGCTCTCGATCTTCTCCGACTTGAGTGCCGTCATGCACCAGGTTGCGACATATTTCCTTAGGTCCGTGGTCTAATCATGCACCATGGCCTTACCTCCTACCAGCTCGGTCGCCACTCTCGCCGTTCGTCGCGCGACTGTTGTCCTGACCCCGACTGCCAACCCCATTGTTGCTGCGCTCCCCAGGGTTGCCGTGACCAGGCATTATCGGCGCTCGGGGAACGCGTGTCTCCGCTGCGAGGCGCGCTGGCTTGTTTACGAGTTGCGCCGTCCCGATCGTGCTTGGCGTGGCTCGCTTCCTCCTGCGACATCAGGCGATACTCGGTATCGATGATTTTGCCTTTCCGATCCACGCGGAAGCATTCAGAGAACGCTTTTCCGCGCCCGCTTTGCGCTTCGCCGGACTCGAGATCGACGGATTTGCACGCGAGCTGGCGCTTGGCCTCGGGTGACGGCGGGGCGAGCGCTGTTCTGGGCGCCACATTGGCCCATACCGCCTGGATCACCGGCTCAAAGATCGGAACCGCAACATGGCCGCCGGTGGAGCCGCCCCCGAGCGTGCGGCGCTTGCCGTCGGCGTTATCGTAGCCGATCCAAACTGCGACCGTGACGTCGTTGGTGAACCCCACGAACCAAGCGTCGTTCTCGTCGTCGGAGGTCCCGGTCTTGCCGGCGACATAGGGGGATAGACCGCCGATCGCCCGCGCCGTGCCCCGCGCCAGCACGCCCTGCAACAACGTTTTGAGCTGATAGAAGGCGGCGCGGTCGACGGATTTGACCGTCACCGCCGATTTCGGATCGAAGCGGTAGATGATCGAGCCGTTGCGTTCGATCGATTCCACGACGTGAGGCGCTGGTCGCAGCCCTTCATTTGCGATCGACACGTAGAATGCAGCCAGATCGATCGGCCGCACCGGTTGGGCGCCGAGCACAAAGGGATAATATCGCAGACATTCGGCATAAATCTGCGCTTCCACGGCAAGATCACAAAGGCGGTTGAGACTGGCTTCGGGTTTGGCTTCTATGCCGCCATCGAGCAGATGGACGGTTGCAAGATTGCGCGAGTTCTCCAGCGCGGAACGCAAGGTGAGAGTACCCCTGGAACTGCCGTCGTAATTCTTCGGAGTCCAGTAATCGCCGCCGCGACTGCGCCCGCCGCCAATAGGCGGCAGCGTGATCGGATCGTCGCTAATCAGCGTATTGGGCTGGAGACCCTTGCCCAGTGCCGCCAGATAGCTCAGCGGTTTGATGGCGGAGCCCGGCTGGCGGATCGCTTGGGTCGCGCGATTGAGCTGGCTCAGCGGATAGGAAAAGCCCCCGGTCATGGCGAGGACTCGGCCGGTCCTGTTCTCCAGAACGACCACCGCTCCCTGCACCACTGGCCGGACGCGCAGCTCGGCACGTGCGGCCGACTTCCCGCTGCCGTCGGTCACGCGGGTCAGGACCACATCATAAAGCGTGAGCTTGCGCTGCGCGGCGGCATTGTCGACCGCTAGCGGCAGAATGCGTCCATCGGAGAGCCCGACACGCCAGATGTCACCTTTCTTGCCACTCGGTTTCTCCAAAATCACGGCGGGTCGCCAGTGCACGTCATAAAGTGGCAGCCGTGCACTTGCGAGCGCGCGATGCCAGGCCGGCCGTTTATCGGCCAGCCTGTTGTCGGCTTCGATGCGTAGAATGGCCTGCGATAAATTGGCCTCGGCGCCGCGGAACTGGAGGCGCCCGGCCCTGCGCTCGTAGCGCGACAGCCCCTCTTGCAGAGCCTCCTCCGCCGCCCGCTGCACTTGCGGACTGATGGTCGAGCGCACCGTATACGAGTTGGCGGTGATCGCCTCGATACCTGCAATCGACTTGGCTTCACGGGCGACCTGATCGACGAAGTGGAAGCCGATATCGCGGCGCGGCCGTTCGTAGGGTATGAGATGTGGCAGTGACGGCAATCCTCGCCCAGGCGGCTCGGCGGCGAGCACGCCGTCCTCCTGCAGGCGGCTGAGAACATAGGCCAGCCGCTCTTGCGCACGGCCAGGATGCCGGTCCGGGTTGAAGGCGTTCGGCCCTTTGGTCAGGCCCGCAAGGAGCGCGCCTTCCTCAAGCGTGAGTTCGTTCGCCGGCTTGCCGAAATAGCTGCGCGCTGCGAGCTCGATCCCCCAGGAGCCGCGGCCCAGATAAACGGAATTGAGATAGAGCTCGAGTATCTCCGCCTTGCTGAGCCTCTGCTCGACCCGCGACGCCACGATCATCTCGCGGATCTTGCGCTCGTAGGTCAGGTCTTCGCCGACCAGGAGGTTCTTGACGATCTGCTGCGTGATGGTCGAGCCGCCTTGCGGGCGCCCCGAGGAGGCGAGATTGCCGATGAAGGCGCGGATCAGGCCGCGCTCGTCGATGCCCTTATGCTGATAAAAGCGGCGGTCCTCGGTCGCGATGAAGGCCTTCTGCACGTGGTCCGGAATGTCGGGGAGTGCCACCCATACCCGCCGCTGGTTCTCCTCGAACACCTCCGCAAAGCGCTCCCCCTTGCGGTCGAGCACCACGCTTGCCCCCGGAAGCTTCATGCCCTTGAGCTTGGAGTGATCGGGCAGGTCAGCGGCCGCCTTGTTGTAGAAATCGATAACGTCGCGGAGATCGACCGTCAGCACCGCGACCCTCTCGTTCTTACAGAATTCCCGGTACGCCATTTGCAGATCGGTAAAATTGATCCCGTGAAAAGCCTTGTTCTCGTCGACCGCCTGCGGATCGTCCAAGGCGGTTGCGATTAGATCCTCGAGGTTGATGTCCTCGATGTCGAATGCCTTGCGCATATGCGTGCAGCCCGCGTGCAACAGCTGTGCGACCTGCTCTTGGTCTCGCACGCGATCGAACTGCGTCTTCACCGCGTCCGGCGTCGTCGCCACCTGACTAAGTGCAAGAGCCGTCGCGAAGATTTTGACGAGGATGGTTTCCATGGGGACGGAATCGCCTGCGTTACGCGTTCACGGTATCGCCTTGCGGCATGGTGACCTCATGCGCTGACGTGCTCGCGACGACCGTGCAAGTGCGCCGGATCATGCCGCCAGTTGGAGCGCACTTGAGATCTCAGTGAGGGTTGCCTTCTCTGCCTCGCTCACCGCCACGCCGCCGATGCCAAGAAATCCGCCCTCCTTGGAGGCCTCGGCAACGTGTTGGCTGATCTGGCGCAGCCAGCCTTTGAAGGCCGCTGCATCGCCGGGCGCCTTGGCATCCACCACTGCGCCAGCCTGCCGCAAAGTTTCGATGCACTTGGCTTTGATCTCGGCCGGCTTGCTGCCTGTGAACTTCTCTTTCAGGCCGTCGCGCGCGGTGCTTCGCCCTCCGGCAGTTTCGAAGTCGGCGACGACTGCTTTGATCAGCGCGTCCGCCCCGGGGTCCATCTTGGCCTTCATCAGCGCGCTGCCCTCCGCGAAGCTCTCTTTCAGAAGGCCCCACAGGCCGCTGGGTTCGGCAGCCGAGACGGCGATCCCCGCCGCCATCACGCTCTCCAAAAGAAGCTTCCATTCGTCGGTGGTGAAGTTCGACTTGTCCGGCATGGGCTTACTCCTCTACTTAAGTTTTGGTCCTGCTTTACTGCGATTATTGCTGCACCAACCGCTGGCATCGTACCGGCGGTCGACGAAATCGCGGCTTGCGAACGTCAGGCGGTCAGCACCGTGAGTTTCGCCCGGAGGGCGTCGATTGTCGGCTTCAACAGCTCGGTGACGCCGGGGATCGCCAGCACCTTATCGAGCGACGGCATCAGTGAGTTCACCAACCCAGCGAGGACCTTCCGCTGCTCCGGTGACAACTGCCCGACCAGCCCATCGACCTTGTCGATCTGGGTCGTGACCTCCCACAATTTTGGCAGCGCTGCCTGTGCGGAGGCGGCATCGGTGATGCCGGCGAGCGTGGTGCGCAGGTTGGTGATGCTGTCCGTGACCTCCTTGCCAATATCGAGCCCGCCAACCGTCAGACTCGGGATGGTAGGCACGCCCGGCTGGACCACTTGTTCGGTTGGTTTGGCAAAGAGGTAAATCAGCACGGCAAGGATCGCCAAAAGCGGAATGAGCCAATAGAGCCAGTTGAGCGAAGCAGCCGCGGCGCGCTGACCTGTATCGCCGATAGCTCGGGCAGCGGAAGTGGTCGCCCTGGCCGTCTGGCCCGCGGCCGCGGTCGCTGTCCGCGCCGCGCCGCCGAGCGAGTCAAGTAAGCCTGAGCCCCCAAGCAGCTTGGCAAACCCCGAGGGGAGTGCCGCAGCAATGTTGTCCTTCTGGCTCGAAAGAAGGCTGGCGATGCCGCCGGCATCAAGGGAACGCGCACCCTGCTGCTGGCCGATGGTGCCCATGACGATCGGGGCCAGCATTCCGAGCAGTGATCCACTCGCGCTTTGTCCCAACCCCGCGTACTTGCTAACCGCACCGGCGAGTGCGGTCTGGTCCCGGCTGCCCAACAGCGACGAGAGGATCTGCGATCCCTTCTCGATGAGCGTGGACTGGCCCGAGGCACCGATCATGTTGGCAAAGCTGCCGAGGGCGCCAGTTTGCTGCCGCACGGCGTCTACGAGCCTTTGCCCTCCACCGGGTTGCGCGGCAACGCCGCTGAGTCCAGCCAGCAGACCGGGTATCGCCGCGCCGATAGCGGTCTGCGTGTTGTTGCGATCAAGACCGAGTGCGGATGCGATACGTCCGATCATATCGGGCGTCAGGAACTGCATACTGCATAATGAGTGAGACAAGATTGGTGGCCATGGGGCTTCGCCTCTGTCACTGCACTGGGAGCAAACCTTTGCATCCGGCATGCGCAACCCGCCCGCTGGCGGGTGGCGGCAAATCCGACTCGGTTTGGGGTCCTTACCGGAACGACCGCACGTCACGACAGCGAGTCCTAAAATCGGATCTCACGCCCAGGGGCAACACCTCCGCGCAGAAGATGCTCAGCCCCCGGCGATGTTGCTCCGAAGGGCGCGCGAAATGCAACCTCGATACTGTTGCGTGAGATGCAAGGCTGTACTGACAGTATGAAGCGTGAATGAAATTTGTGTCAGCGATGCTTACTAGTCCGCGAAATAAAAATCCAGAAACAGCAACGAAAACGGCGATTGAGTAGGATTAAGTTGGGATAGAATTCCCCCGTTCTCGCAAGAGCAAAACCTTCTTCGGGGGCGGCGGGAAGCCGGGCGCGAGCCTGAGTGCAAGAGCAATAGTAGGAGGACAAAATGAGCGTTTTCGGGAGCATCGTATCAGCCATTTTCGGCTCCAAGCACGCCGCGAGTGTAACTGCTGCGGCCGGCTCCTCGGCAGCTTCTCCATCCGCGGGCTCGGCGAAGGGCACTTCAGCGCCCTCTCCATCCAATGCTCCGGCGGCTGGCGCCTCAGCACCGTCCGCTGGGACGTCCGGCGTTGCGGCGGCCGCCGCAACGCC
>Ga0070713_100002596_pt1 | contig 11802 bp, 10 predicted proteins | sample LARL82metaG_FD_65465 | JGI IMG/M metagenome (GOLD analysis project Ga0070713, IMG submission 65465) | Corn, switchgrass and miscanthus rhizosphere microbial communities from Kellogg Biological Station, Michigan, USA - LAR L8-2 metaG | ecosystem: Host-associated > Plants > Roots > Rhizosphere ... | reverse complement strand
GGGATCAAAGGTAACTCCCACATGCTGATGATGGACAAGAACAACGGCCAGACTGCCGACCTGATCAACAAATGGCTGACTGATAAGGGATTGTCCGACTGATTTACCAGCCGGCTGATTGCTGAAACATCACGGTCGGGTTTCCGTCCTCATGATGCAGCGCAATGCGGCCTGCCGCCAATGCATGGCATTTTGCCTTGGCATTTCAGGGCCGTTGGTGCATATGCTCGCGCACTTTCGGGCAACGAGCTATACTTACGTTCTATGAGCCGCAGCGCGGACCTTAAAGGGCCGCGAGGGTTTTGGCACTAAGCGGCCGAGTGTGGGAGGAATACGCGTGCAAGAGCAGGGTGTGCGGAACGGTGCTTATGGCGCCGACAAATTCGGCTTCAAGAACCTGGCCGAGGTGCGCTGGAACCTCACCGAGCCATTGCTTTACGAGCACGCGATTTCCGCGGGCGAAGCATCCGTGGTCGCGGGCGGCGCACTCTGCGCGGAGACCGGCCATCACACCGGCCGTAGCCCGAAGGATAAGCATACCGTCGTCGATGCGCTCACCGAAAATTCGGTCTGGTGGGATGGCAACCGGAAAATGTCGAAGGAAAACTTCGACAATCTTCTCGGCGACTTCATCAAACATGTCGAAGGCAAGAAACTCTTCGCGCAGGACCTCTACGGCGGCGCGGATCCGAAATACCGGATCAAGACCCGCATTTTCACCGAGCTCGCCTGGCATTCGCTTTTCATTCGCCAGTTGCTGATCCGCCCCGAGCAGGCCGAGCTTGCGGGTTTCATTCCCGAACTCACGATCGTCGATTTGCCCTCGTTTCGTCCGGACGCCAAGCGTCACGGCGGCCGCGAAGGTTCGGACACGATGGTTGCCATCGACTTCACGCGCAAGATCGTCCTGATTTGCGGGTCGTCGTACGCGGGCGAAATGAAGAAGTCGGTGTTCACGACACTCAATTTTTATCTGCCCGCCCAAAACGTCGTGCCGATGCATTGTTCGGCCAACGTTAGCCATGAGGGGGAGAGCGCGCTGTTCTTCGGCCTGTCCGGCACCGGCAAGACCACGCTGTCGGCCGATCCCAAGCGCATCCTGATCGGCGACGACGAAACCGGCTGGGGTCCGGACGGCATCTTCAATTTCGAAGGCGGCTGCTACGCCAAGACCATCAAGCTCTCGCAGGAAGCGGAGCCGATGATCTGGGATGCCACCAATCGCTTTGGTACCGTGCTGGAGAACGTAGCGTTCGATCCGGTCACGCGCGTGCCCGATTATGACGACGGCTCGAAGACCGAAAATACCCGTTCGGCCTATCCGCTCGACTTTATTCCGAACGCATCGCGTTCGGGCCGTGCCGGCCACCCGAAGAACATCATCCTCCTGACGGCCGACGCCTATGGCGTCATGCCGCCGATCGCGAAACTCACGCCGACGCAGGCGATGTACCACTTCCTTTCGGGTTATACGGCGAAAGTCGCCGGCACCGAGAAGGGTCTGGTCGGCGTGCAGCCGGAATTCTCCACCTGCTTCGGTGCGCCGTTCCTGCCGCGCCATCCGTCGGTCTATGCGGACCTGCTGCGTGACTACATCAACAAGCACAAGGTCGATGTCTGGCTGGTCAACTCGGGCTGGACCGGCGGCAAGTACGGCGTCGGTCGCCGTATGCCGATCAAGGCGACACGCGCACTGCTCACCGCGGCGCTCGATGGTTCGCTCAAGAACGCCGACTTCCGCACCGATCCGTACTTCGGCTTCTCGGTGCCGACTTCGGTGCCGGGCGTCGAGCCGCATCTGCTCAATCCGTTCAAGACTTGGAAGGACAAGGCCGAGTTCGACCGCACCGCGCGCGATCTCGTCGGGATGTTCCAGAAGAACTTCGCCAAGTTCGAGCAGCACGTGACGCCGGACATCAAGGCGGCGGCGCCGGAAGTGCGCATCGCGGCCGAATAGCCTTCGCACCAAGCACGTAAAGAAAAGGCGGCCACTTCGGCCGCCTTTTTCTTTACAGCACGGCGATGCAGTCGATCTCGACATCGAAGGGGCCCGGCCACGACGGTACGTGCACGAAAATTCGCGCGGGAGACTCGACCGGGAAATATCGTGCATACACATCGTTGAAAGCCGCGAAATGTCCGTCATCCGGTGTGCAATAGACGTTGCACTTGACCACGCGATCCAGCGAGGAGCCGGCGACTTCCAGGCAGTGCTTCATCTGGGCGAGCACGATGTCGGCCTGTTGTTCGAACGGCATCCGTTTGATCTCGCCAGTCCCGGGCTCGAATGGCGGCAGGCCCGAGACGTAGACGGTCTCGCCGGCCACGATCACCGGATATACCGGCCCCTTGCGACGCCGCTCGAGATAGCTCGCAAATGGCTCAACCCGAATCGGCGTGCGTTTCATGATGCGGTCCTCCGTATTTGATCCCGTTGTGGCAGGGCGCTTGCCGCGTGTCGCCGACAATTGGTTCGGCGCGCGCCGAACTGTCATTGCTTGCCGCCGCCGGTGGCGAAGCGGTAAAATGGCTCATGGTTGCCGGTGCCAACATGGTTGAAGTCGCCGCACTCGTCGGCGACACAGCGCGTGCCACCATGTTGGCCGCTCTCATGGGCGGTCAGTCGCTGACCGCGAGCGAACTGGCATTCCTTGCGCACGTCTCCCGCCCGACTGCCAGCGAACATCTTGGCAAGCTCGTCAACGCGCGCCTGCTCGCCGTTACGCAGAAGCGTCGCAATCGTTACTACCGCATCGCATCGCCGCTGGTCGCCGGTATGCTGGAGGGCATCAAGGCGGTCGCCGCGATTGAAGTGCCGCCGCGCTATCAGCCAAAGTCGGCAAAGGATGACGCATTGCGCTTTGCGCGAACCTGTTACGACCACCTGGCCGGGCGGCTCGGCGTCGCGATCGCGGACGCGATGGTCAACGCGGGCTATCTCGCGCTCAGTGACGATGGCGGCGAGGTGACGGACGCAGGACGTCATTTTCTCGAAAACTTTGGTGTCCATCTTGCTGCGGAGCCGCGGTCGCGACGCGTTTACTGCCGGCCTTGTCTCGATTGGAGCGAGCGGCGGTATCACGTCGCGGGTCACATCGGTCGCGAGATATTGCGGCGATGCTTCGAACTCGGATGGTTGACGCGGTCGCGCGACCACCGAGCCGTCACCATCACAGCAGCCGGCCGCGCAGGGTTGTGGGAGATATTCGGTATCGAGCTTGAGTCCATCGACCCGCTGAAAATTCCGGCCGAATAGCAGAACGAAAAAGGGCGGCCACCGCGGCCGCCCTTTTCATTTCACGATGTGTGCGATCAGTTGTTCGACTGGCCGGTCGTTTCGAGCTGGTGCCCAATGCGGTTGAAGCGCGCCTTCTGCTCGCCGGTCAGCGAGGCATAGAAGCTCTCGAGCGAGGGCTTCACGGTCTTGGCCGCATCAATCATCGCCTGCAGACGCTTTTCCATCACGTCAAGCCGGCCGGGCGGGGTGATCGGTGTCTCGTCCGGGCACGCAGCCTGCATGATCGAGACCGCCTGAGTGGTCGCGTCCTGCAGCTTGTTGAGCTCGGTTTCCTGCGCGTCGGTCGGATTGATCGCGTCCTCGATCTTCTCGATCGGCAAGTTGGCAAGACCTTGCTTCGGCTGCTTGCAGGTCTCGGCCGCCTTCGACGCCTCGTTGACCTCGGCGTTGGCCGCAGTCTTCTTGGGCCCGATCTCGTTGAAGCGCTCCTTCTGCTCGTCGCTGAGGGAGTCGTAGAACTTCTCCAGCGGCGGGCGTACCGTCTGCACGGCCTGCAGTGTGGCACCGACTCGCGCCGTCATGGCGGCAAGACGGCCCGGAGGCGTCAGCGGGAATGCATTTTCCTGCGGACACGAGACCTTGAAGGCGGCGGCCGCGTCCTGGCTCGCCTTGCGCACATCGCCGAGCAATTGTCGTTGATCGCCGCTCAGGCCAACTTTCTGTTCGATATCGGCAAACGGCCAGGCGGTGATGCCGCTGCCAGGCTGTTTGCACAGTGCTTGCACGCTGGCATAGCTCGGACGCTGGTCCTGCGCGCCCGAGGGACCACGGACTTGCGGGAATGCCTCACCATAGGCGTAGTCAGCCGGTGGCCCGGCCTCGCCCCAGAACACGCCGTCGAAAAAGTCGTCATAGGCATAGGCCCAGAAGCCGTCGTCATAGCCATAGGGCCAGAATGCGTAGTCGAAGACGTCCGAATAGGCATAGGGCCAGAAAACCGGTCCATACCACCCGACGAACGCGGCGCGCCGGCCATGCCGCCACGCATCATGTGCCGCCGTACGTTCAAACTGGTTGCGTCCGTTGGCGGCACTATTGCGTTGCGCGAAGCTCGACGCAAAACGCCCTTGCCGTGCGGCGTCTGTCGTCAGGCGAGGCTCGCCGTTGCGGCGGTTCGCGCGCAGCGTTCGTGTATTTGACTGTGTCTGCAGGGCGTTGGGCTGCGCGAGCTGTTGCCGTGACAGCGCGCGTTGCTGGCGGGCCTGCTGAATTTGCTCGCGTTGTTGCGCGCGTTGTGATGCAGGCAAGCGGCGCAATTGCCGGTCTTCGGTCCGGCGCAATGCGCGCTCGGCCCGCAATTGCTGGCGTGTATTGAGCTGCACCTGTCGTTGCGACTGGACGTTCGACTGCGCCTGCAGGTTGGATCGCGCCTGCGCGGTCGGCTGCACGCTCTGCCGGCGTGACGCACGCTCCTGCCGGAATTGCGGTCGTTGGGCGCTGCGATTGATTGCGGGCGCTGATCGAATCTGGGGGGCAGCATGCTGTTGCGGCGTAAAGTGAGGCGTTGCCACCCGCGCAGCCGGCGCAGCCGGCGCAGCGTGCGGTGGCGCCATGCGAGCTGCCGGTGCGGCGTGCGGTGTTGCCATACGGGCTGCCGGCGCAACGTGCGGGGCCGCGGGTGCGGCCGCGCGTGGCGCCGGGGCTGCGTGTGGTGCCGGCGCCGGACGGGCTGCCGGTGCTGCTTTCGCCGGGGCTGGTTTGCCCGGAGGCTGTTGCGCTACGGCCGCCACTGGCAATGACACCGCCAGTCCTACCGCTAGTAGTGTTCCTAGAAATCGTGTCTGAGTCATAATTCGGTCCTCCCACCAGGCCCGGGTTAAAGTTCCATGCTTCAACTGGTTAAACGGCCCAGGGTTCAGATACCCGGCGGTCAATCAGGCGGAAGTGATCGAACATGGCTGTCTTTTAATCTTCACATACCCGCATTCAGATGCCGCCCATGCGCAGGGTCCGAATCGGGCATTCAAACGACGAAATCTCAGCCGTCGGTCTCGGTTGCATGGGCATGTCGGGTGGGTACGGCCCGATCGACGATGCCGAGAGCATCGCCACCATTCATGCTGCTCTCGATGCCGGGGTTACGTTTTTCGATACCGGCGATTTCTACGGGATGGGCCACAACGAGATGTTGCTGGGGGAGGCGCTGAAGGGCGGCAAACGCCGGCGCGCCTTCCTGTCGGTGAAATTCGGCAATCTGCGCGGGCCAGATGGCGGCCATTACGGCTACGACTTGCGTCCGGCGGCGGTGAAGAATTTCCTCGCCTACAGCCTGCGGCGGCTCAAGACGGACTACATCGACCTCTATATGCCCTCGCGCTACGACCGCTCGGTGGCCCTGGAAGAGACGCTTGGCGCGATCTTCGATCTCCAGACGGCGGGATATGTGCGCCACATCGGGCTGTCGGAGGTTTCGGCGCACACCTTGAAACGGGGGGCGTCCGTTTATCCCGTTTCCGCCTTGCAGATTGAGTATTCGCTATTGTCGCGCGGCATCGAACGCGAGATTCTTCCTGCGGTGCGCGAGCTCAAGATCCCGTTGGTCGCTTATGGCGTGCTCTCACGCGGGCTGATCAGCGATGCTACGCTGATGAACGACGGCAGCAATGGCGGCGAAATTCGCAGCCGCATGCCGCGTTTTTCGACGCGAAATATGCCGCGCAATCGCGAACTGATCGCCGCATTGTCCAAGTCCGCCAAGGCGCGCGGCGTGACGGTTGCTCAGCTGGCTTTTGCCTGGCTGCGTTCGCGCGGTGAAGACGTCGTGCCGCTGGTCGGGGCGCGCCGCCGCGATCAACTCGCTGAGGCGCTGTCAGGATTGGCGATCACGCTGACACAAGACGAGCTTGCGGCGATTGAACAAGCCGCGCCAATGGGCGCTGCGGCCGGTGAGCGTTACAGTCCTTTGGCCATGAAGCACCTCGACAGCGAATTACCGGTTTGAACTGCTGCTGGTGCTCCCGCGCAGCTTCTCGATCAATTCGGCGGTCGGATAGGAATCGGCAGGCAGTCCGACTTTCAGCTGGGCCTTCCTTGTGGCGTTGCGCGTGCCGTTGCCGATCTTTCCATCGACTTCGCCAACGCCCTCATAGCCTTGCTTGATGAGGAGGCGTTGCAGGTCCATGACCTGCTGTGTGGACAGCGGCACCACATTTGCGGCTCCTGAGTGATCGACATTTGGCTCGCCCGCCAGCCGGGTCGCGAAATAGGCGACTGTCGTCGAGTAGACGATCGCCGAATTCCACCCGAGGAAGGCCTTGAAGTTCGGGTAGGCGAGAAAAGCCGGACCCTGCCGCCCCATCGGCAGAACCAGCGAGGCCGGCAGATCTCCCGGTGGCAGCGAGCCGTGCGCGGCCTTGACGCCCCATGCGGTCCACTTCGACTGCGGATGCTGAATGTTGAGGTCGGCTTCCTGCCACGGCAGATTTGCCGGCACATGCACCTCCTGCAACCAAGGCTGGTCGCGTTGCCAACCCAGGGTGACCAGGAAGTTGGCGGCAGAAGCGATCGTGTCCGGAACGCTGTGAATGAGGTCACGCCGGCCGTCGCCATCGAAGTCGATCGCGTTCTTCAAATAATCGGAAGCGGTGAATTGCATGCCGCCGAATTCGCCGGCCCAATCACCGATCATGTCTTCAACGCGCTGGTCGCCGCGCTCAATAATGCGGAGCGCATCGAACAGTTGCTGGCGGAAGAAATCGGGACGCCGGCAATCATAGGCGAGAGTCGCGAGCGCACTCAGAATATTGTAGTTGCCGAAGTTTGCGCCGAAGTCGCTTTCAAGTCCCCAGAAGGCGGTGAGCACCGGAGCCGGGACACCGTATTTCTTCTCGACCTGCGCGAACAGCGCCGCATGCTGCTTGATCTTGGCGAGGCCGTTCGGAATTCGCGGGCCGCCGACCATCCGGTCGGAGAATTGCAGAAAAGTCTGGTTGAAGACCGATTGGCCATGGTCGCGGCGGATGATCGCCTGATCGAACGTCATGCTGGGGGAGGCGGCGGCGATGACGCGAGGCGAGATGCCTTGCGTAGCCGCATCTTTCTTGAAGTCTTCGAGCCAGCGCTCGTAGCTGTTGTTGTTCTGGCAGCTGGCGGCCAAAGCCGGTGCCGTCAGTGACATGCCGATCATCAATACTGCCGCTGCCAATGCCGTCTTCCGCATCGTCCGGTCCATCTGTTGCGAGGATTAAAGCCCTTACTGTCGCGATCGAAGGCGTGGGTTATGACAGAAAAGAGGCTAATTTTCGAGTCGCGCACGGCAGTGCTTGACGTTGTGCGCCTTGTCATTTCGGAACGTGTCGGGCAGCATCGCGCGGGGCCAAAAATAAAAAAAGCGGCGGCGTTATTCGACTTCCTGACATCGGGGGAAATCACGTGGAAGGTTCGGCCGCCGTTGATATCGCCAAGCACACCTTGCTGTCAGGCGGCCTCATTCTGGCGATCGGAACCGTCACCGGGTTTGTGGCCCGGCAAATCAAGATCCCCGACATCGCGCTGTTTTTGATCGTCGGCATGGCGATTGGGCCCGCAATGCTGGGCCTCATCGATATCAAGTCGGATTCGGCGCTCTACCAGATCATTTTGCTGTTCGGAGCCAGTTATATCCTGTTCGACGGCGGCGCTTCGCTGCGCTTCGATGTTTTGAAAAAGGTCTGGATCACAATCGTTGTGCTCGCGACGGTCGGCGTTCTTGTTACCGCGGCGGTAACCGCTTTCGCCGCGCATGCCGTGCTGGACGTGCCCTGGATCGTCGCGCTTCTGCTGGGCGCAACGATCGCATCAACGGATCCCGCGACCCTGGTTCCCATCTTCCGTCAGGTTAAAATTCGCGACCGTGTCGCTCAAACCGTTATGAGCGAGTCGGCCTTTAATGACGCGACCGGCGCAATTGTGACTGTCGGGGTTCTCGCCGTCGCCATGGGCACAGGCGAATTCTCGATTGCCGCGTCGCTGGTCGATCTGGCCAAACAGGCTGCCATCGGAATTGTCGCCGGTGCCGTATGCGGGTATCTGGCAGCGCTCCTGATTGCACACGAACGCTGGGCGTTTCTTGCTGAATACGCGCCGATCGTAACGCTCGTGGCGGTGATCGGCGCCTATTTTGCCGCCGACGGCATGCAGGCGAGCGGATTCATGGCCGTTTTCGTGTTCGGCATCGTAATCGGAAACAAGGATGCATTCGGCTTCAAGATGGCGCAGGCCGAGGCGCAGAAGCTCGACGAGTTTGTGATGACAACGGCGTTCATCATGCGCCTGTTCATATTCTTGCTGCTTGGCGCGCAGGTCGACTTTCATCTCATGGGTCAGTACTGGCTTGGCGGCGTGGTTGTCGTCGCTATTTTCATGCTGGTCGCACGTCCGTTAACTGTCTTTCTCTGCGCATTGCCGGACCGGCGCGCGCGATGGAGCTTCAACGAGATGTTGTTCATGTGCTGGACCAGGGAAACCGGCGTTATTCCCGCCGCGCTAGCCGGGCTCTTGCTGGGCATGAAAGCGCCGGGATCCCAGGTCGTCGCGTCGGTGACGTTCATCGCCATATTGATGACGATCCTCATTCAGGCACCGACGACCAAATGGCTGGGTGAGACGCTCGGTCTGCTGCAGGACGAGACAAAAAAGAAAGCGCGCCACCGCTCGACGTGAGTCTTTCACAAGCGGTGCGCTTTCGCGCATAATTTCACGGCCTCTCAAAAAGGGGCCGCAATAACAGGGAGGATGCCGTGGCCGCCAATATCCGCTTTTCAAATCCAAAGACTCTCGCAAAACCGCCCGGGTATAGTTATGTGGTCGAAGCGACGGGGCCTAATCGTCTGATTTTCATTGCCGGGCAGCTGGGGCTCGACATGGAAAACCAGTTGGTAGGCGCACCGGGTGATTTTCGCGCGCAGGCCAACCAGGCCGTCGAAAACCTCAAGCTGGCACTTGCCGACGCCGGCGCCACTATTAGAGACGTGGTGAAGATCAACAATTATCTCGTCGACATGTCGCATATCGCGATTTTCCGCGAGGTGCGCGACCACCATTTCAACATGTCGGCGCCGCCGGCCAGCACCACGGTGGCTATTTCGCAGCTGGCAAGGCCGGGCGCGCTGTTCGAAATCGAGGCGATCGCGGTCCTGCCGGCGAAAGCCGCCAAGGCTGCAAAACCTGCGGCGCGACGCAGCGGCAAGGGCAAAGCCGCTCGGCGGAAACGAAAATAAGGTCGTGGCACAGGACGGCTAGGATGGCGACAAAAGCCGAGACCCCGTGGTGGACCTGGGCAGCGCCCATTGCGGCCTGGGTGATTCTGTTGACGGCGCTCGCGTTCGGTGTCGGCACGCTGATGGCCGCGCTGGCAGGTGCTGCACTGATCGTCACGGTGTTTGCCGCCGTCCACCACGCAGAGGTCGTTGCACACCGCACCGGCGAACCATATGGCACGCTGGTCCTCGCTGTCGCGGTGACCGTGATCGAGGTTGCGCTGATCGTCTCGATCATGATTTCCACACCGGGCGGAAAGGTCGAGCTCGCACGTGACACGGTCTTTGCTGCCGTCATGATCGTGTGCAACGGGATCGTCGGCATATGCCTGCTCTCGGGTGGCGCGCGCCACCACGAGCAGGGATTTCATATCCAGGGCGCGAGCGCGGCGCTCGCGGTATTAGCGGCTCTCACGGTCCTTACGCTGGTCCTGCCAAACGTTGCGACCACCGCGCCCGGTCCGTTCTTCAGCCCATCGCAACTTGTTTTTGCGGCGGTTGTGTCGTTGCTGCTTTACGGCTCGTTTGTGTTCGTCCAGACCGTGCGGCATCGCGATTATTTTCTGCCGGTCGACCGCAAGAATGAAGATGCGCATGCGCGGCCGCCTTCCAACAGAACGGCGCTTATCAGCGCCGGACTCTTGGTTGCCGCCCTCGTTGCCGTGGTCGGCCTGGCAAAATCTCTCACCCCCACGCTGGAAACCGGCGTGGCCTGGCTTGGCGTGCCGGAAGCCGTCGTGGGGATCGTTATTGCGGGTCTGGTGCTTCTGCCGGAAGGCCTGGCGGCGTTGCGGGCTGCTCAAGCCAACCGGTTGCAAACCAGCCTGAACCTGGCATTGGGATCGGCGCTCGCCAGCATTGGCCTGACGATTCCGGCTGTGGCGGCACTTTCGATTGGACTTAATCGCCAGCTCGAACTCGGTCTCAATGGAAAAGAGCAGATCTTGCTGGCGCTGACGCTTATCGTCGGCGTGATCACGTTGGGGACCGGGCGCACGACAGTTCTTCAGGGCATCGTCCACCTGGTGATTTTCGCCGCGTTTTTGTTTTTCTCGATCGTGCCATGACGGCACGGCAGCATTATTTCTTTTTGCTTTTGCGCAGTTTCGCGCGAGCACCCGCGTTCTTCTTCAATTTGCTCTGATTGTAATCAATAGCAGCGCGAACAAGATTTTTGAGTGCGCGCGCATTGACTTTGTCCCCCTCGAAAAAATCGATCGCGCGCCACAAGTTGCCTCCGAGACCCGCATTGAAAAGCTTGTCGGGATCCGCGAGCTTGGCCCCATGGGAAAAGGTCACCTTCACCTTCTCCTTGTGGGCGTTGGCGACCGCGATCATTCCATCGCGAGACCACACCGGACTTCCCATCCACTTCCATTCCTCGACGATCTCCGGGTCGGCCGCGAGGATGGTCTTGCGGATGGTGGCGAAGGTTTTGCCGCGCCAGTCTTTGAGGTTTGCGATCAACCGGTCGATACGCCGCGACGGTGTCATTTAGTGGGCTTCGTCCCAGTTACTGGCAGCGCGCGCGTCGACCTGCAGCGGCACGTGCAGCGAGATCGCCGGGTGCGGCGCATCCTGCATCACGCTCTTGACGATCGTGATGGTGTCTTTCACTTCCGCCTCCGGCACTTCGAAAATCAGCTCGTCGTGCACCTGCAGCAGCATCTGCGCCCTGAGCTTCGCCTGCTCGAGCTCCGGCTCGATGCGGATCATGGCGCGCCGGATGATGTCGGCGGCGGTGCCTTGCAGTCGTGCGTTGATGGCCGCGCGTTCGTTGAACGAACGGATGGACGGGTTACTGCTCTTGATATCCGGGTAGTGGCACTTGCGGCCGAACAGCGTGAGCACATACCCATGGTCGCGGCAGAACTCGCGCGTTTCGTCCATGTAATCGCGGATGCCGGGAAAGCGCTCGAAATATTTCTTGATGTAGGCGCCGGCTTCGCTCTTGTCGATGTTCAATTGTGCGGCAAGCCCGAACGCCGAAATGCCGTAGATAATGCCGAAATTGATCGCCTTGGCGCGCCGCCGCACGTCGGCCGGCATGTCCTTCACCGGCACGCCAAACATTTCCGACGCCGTCATGGCGTGAATGTCGATCCCCTCCTGGAATGCCTTGCGCAAGGTAGGGACTTCCGCCACTTCGGAGAGCAGCCGCAATTCGATTTGCGAATAGTCAGCGGAAACAAGCTTCATTCCCGGCGACGCCACGAAGGCACGGCGAATCTTGCGGCCGTCTTCCGTGCGGATCGGGATGTTTTGCAA
>Ga0070713_100002595_pt1 | contig 11803 bp, 10 predicted proteins | sample LARL82metaG_FD_65465 | JGI IMG/M metagenome (GOLD analysis project Ga0070713, IMG submission 65465) | Corn, switchgrass and miscanthus rhizosphere microbial communities from Kellogg Biological Station, Michigan, USA - LAR L8-2 metaG | ecosystem: Host-associated > Plants > Roots > Rhizosphere ... | reverse complement strand
GCGTAGCTCGGGGTCGGGTTCAATGACGAGCCAGCGCGCAGGTGGTTCGAGCGCAAGCCAACGGCGGAGACGCGCTTTGAGCAAGGCGTCGGAAGCGCCAAGTTTGCGGGCCTTGGCGGCCAGGTCGCCGATCATCTGGTCGATGGCCATTTCAGCGGTGAGAGACGTCTCGGGGCGCGTGGTGCGCACGAAGACGCCGCTGCCGTGGCGAAGTTCCACCCAGCCGTCGCTTTCGAGCTGGCGATACGCAGCACTGGCGGTGTTGGCGTGGATGCCGAAGCGGCGCGAGAGATCACGCGTGCTGGGCAGGCGGTGACCCGGTGCTAGTTCGCGGCTGAGGATGCCGAGCACCACCTGGGTGATCAACTGTTCGCGCAGGGAAACGTCGCCAGTGCGATTGAGCCAGAGCCGCATGCGTCCTCTTTCAGCTTGCCAACTGCTCCGTAGCCGGGGTCGAGGAAAATTCGGCTGGCTTCGAATGGCGGTAGACAATCAGCAACCACGCCAGCAGCAGCAGCACGATGGGGATGATGAGCAGGCTGCCCTCAGGCCCGTCTGCGCCTCCGCTCCACAGCGGATTGCCGGACGGCGCGGTGCTGAGCAGGTGTCCGGGGGCGACGAAGCCGCTGTCGGCTGTGCCGTAGAAATAGGTCTCGGCCCAATCCCACGCGGCATGGCATCCGATGGCCCACCATGCCGATCCGGTGACCCAAATGCTTACGCAGAAAACGAACCCGATAAAGGCCGCGGCGAAGATGCCGATCCAGTTTTCACCATTGTTGCCGGTGTGCATCGCTCCAAATAGCGTAGAGGTCAGCCATGCTGCGTTCCAAAATCCGGTGCTCGGTGCTCTTTTCATCTGCAGGAGCAGGCAGGGAACCACGCCGAGAAGTGCGATGGTATAGACGCCCCACGCGCCATTTCCTTTCTGGCCGAGAATCAACAAGGCGCATAGGCATGCGATGACGCCGGAGGCCCACCAGAAGTTGACGCCGCGCGTGAGCGTGTATTGCAGATAGCAGCGCATTGTGCCTTCTTCAAAGCAGCCAACGAGGAGAAACACCGCGCCCCAGATCGCCGCGAATTTCAGAATCTCCGATCCGCTGAGCGCCACCGGACCAAAGCGCAGCCAGTGTCCCCAGGCGAGAGAACCTACAAGCGCCGAGAGGGCCGCAAATCCCGCGGCAAAGCCGCTGAAGAAGTGCGTAAGGCGCCGGACGCCCCGCAGGTTGTAGTCAAGAATCCTGCGCCTCTCGATGACAGCCATGATGGCCGCGGCGGCAAGGAGGGCGAGCACTTGAAATAACTCCGAGAAGAGTTGATGTCGCGGGGTAAAGCTGTTGCCCCTGGCGATGAGGTGAAGTTTCAGAAAGAGAAACCCGAACCCGTTCAGCAGAAGATACGTCAGTGCCAGGAAGATGAGGACGGACCAGCCAGCACGCAAGCCCTCTGGGCCGACGAAGAGCCATTTCAGGCCGCGATACTGCTTTTGGGGGGCTTCGCCGGGAAAGCCAATCCCCATCGAGTAGGAGGTGTTGATGATGGAGGGCGGCTCGAGCGCCGGTGGAGTTGGCTCGATTTCAGGATCCATGGTTACTCCTAGCGATTGTGACAGCCGTCGCAGCAGTGGGTGTGCGAAAGAATTCTACTGGAGTTCGTACACGCATGGGCAGCCGAGGGAGGTCATACCCATTCGTTGTCATCACGTCGTGGCAGGCCCGCCTTGACACAATCGGCCTCTCGCATGATTCTTAATCTTCCGGCTATAGCGGATTCTGGCTCAAGGAGTTGTGGCGGTTGCGGGTTAAAGTCTTCTATCACGACAAGTGCTTCGACGGAGCCTGCTCCGCATCGCTGTTTACGCGGTTTCATCGTGAATGCATCGCAAAGGATGCAGCCTACGACTACCACGGGCTGGTGCATCGGGCCGGAGCGCTGTTTGACGAGAGCGAATTCACGGGCGATGAAAACGCGATCGTCGATTTCAAATATTCGGCATCGCCGCGCATCACCTGGTGGTTCGATCATCATCTCTCGGCGTTTTTGACGCCTGCGGATCACGAGAACTTTCTCGCATGCCAGAAAGATCCAGCTTGTGGTTCGCGGAAGTTCTTCGATCCCGAGTACACGTCGTGCACCAGCTTTCTCGCGCACATCGGTTCGACAAGGTTCGGGTTCAACACGGAGCCTGTGGCGGATCTGATTTATTGGGCCAACATCGTGGATGGCGCCATGTACGAGAGTCCGGAGGCCGCCGTGGAGATGGCTGCGCCGGCGATGAAGCTTACGCTGATCATTGAATCCACACAGGACCCGGAGTTTATTCCGAAGCTGATTCCGCTTCTTACGGAGATGCCGCTGAGCGACGTGCTGGCACAGCCGTTTGTGGCTTCGCTGTTGCCACCTTTGCTGGAGCGGCACCGCGAAGGCATTGAGCTGATTCGCAGCCGCAGCGAAGAGGTGGATGGAACGATCTTTTTCGACATCACGGATCGGCAGGTCGAGGGCTACAACAAATTCATCCCCTATTATCTGCATCCCAAGGCGACGTACTCGATCGGGCTTTCGAAGTCGAGTTTCCGGACGAAGGTGTCGGTGGGGTCGAATCCGTGGACCAAGGCGGACCCTGCGAAGATGGTGAATCTTGCGCAGGTATGCGAACGCTACGGCGGCGGCGGCCATGCGCGCGTGGGAGCCATCAGCTTTCCGCCGGACCAGGCGGATAAGGCGCGGCAAGCAGCCGCGGAGATTGTGGCGGAGCTGAGGGCGAAGAACCCAATGAAATAGCGCGGATGCTCAGCGCAGGACCGCGCCCGCCGTTTAACGACGGGCGCTACTTGACCACAGGCGTTCATCGCGGGCTGTCTATGTCTGCGTCATCGACCCATAAAGAGCGCTTCCACCAAGTCACTTCACCGGCTGGAAGTAGTTATGCGCAACGTTGTGTGCGACTTTGTGTCCCAGCACGAATCCCTGAACCATCGAGTGGTGGTAGTGGAAGCCGGCATAGATGCGGGCGTACTCTACTTCCTTTTGCAGTTCCTGAATGCTCGAGAAGTGATGCGTGGTCCCGGTAATTGAACTGAAGACGGAAAGGTGGATGCGCGGCGTGCCGAAGTAGGCCTGAAGCGCGTCTGCCAGTCCGCCGGTTACGCATCCGTGGGCAGAGGGATATTCGGGGTGGCCCGGGGTGTTGGTCAGCGGGCTCCATGTCGGATCGGCAACTGTATCCGGGTTTCCATCGATATCACCATTGCGAATCGCGGTAACGGGGCGCCAGAAACTGAAGTGGTACTTGGCGTTGAAGCAACCGATGTAGCCGTCAGCCATCGAGGTATAGGTGATGGCCATCAAGCGCGCGCTCTCGAGCAGGCTGAGGTTTTCCTGCATCACGAGGAGCCGGAGCAGGGCGCCGTATTGCGCTCCGGGATGTTCAAGCCAGAAGCGTCCGATCTCAGTCTGTGCCGAGGTGCGAACGGTGCTGTTGATCGCTCCCAGTGCCTTTACCTGGTTGTAATCGTCTGTCCAAGTCTGGCTGGTGAGAGCGGGTGGAGGTTCATCCGGCATGAACTCCGAGGGATCGTCAAACGTGAATGGCCTCATCTGGCCGACCCACGGCGTTGCGGGCGCCGTCGTACCCGGCGTCAGAATCCAAACGCCCGGGACAGGACTCGATGGGAAGCTATAAGGCCAGGGACCTCCGAGACCGTCGCCGGCACGCAAGGCGATAAGTTCGTTGGCTGACGCCAGACCAACCGCCTGGCCGTCCAGCTTGGCAGCGCCGTCGGGAATGGCCGCCAGCGAGGCAGTGTAAGCCGTGGCGAGGGGGCCGGTTCTGTCCGGGAGCAGATGGACAAGCATCCGGTAGGCAGCCTCAATAACTGCGGCGTCGGCCGATGCGCCTGCAGGAGCGGTCACGTTGTACTTATAGGGTTGATACCCACCCTCGATCGAAACCACCGCGTTGTAGACGGCTAACTCGGAATATGTCACATAAAGGTTAGTGCCGCCGGGCGTGGCTGCTCCGGGAGCTGTGCTGGCGCGGGCATTGGTGATGGCGATCGCATTCCAGTCAGTGACGGTGTTTTGCGCTATCGCGGTCGTTGGGAGGAACAATGCGATAGCGATGACAAGGATTCCGGCTGCGGGCTTGGGGAAGCTCTTCATGGGTATTCTCCTGTGGAGGCATCACCATGCAGGGATCGGTCGCTCGGGTCAATCCTCAGGCCTCTCCAATTTCTCTCCAAGTTCTCCTTCTGAAAGTAGATTTGAAGTCAATGGCTTGGAGAAATAGTTGGAGAGCCGATCTGAGAGAGGGATATACTCGCTTCCCCGGGAGAACCTGAGAAGAAGAATTGAGCAGCCCTACTCAGTCGCGCGGAAGTGTACGTTTTGGGCCCTTCCAGCTGGATCTGCAGACGGGAGCCTTAACGCGTGACGGCCGCTACGAGCGGCTTCCGGTGCAGCCTGCCCAGCTTCTAGTGGTTCTCGTGAAGAGCCGTGGCAATTTGGTTACGCGGGAAGAGCTTCGCGCGCAGCTATGGCCGGAAGACACTTTCGTGGATTTCGATCATGGGCTCAATAATGCTGTGAATCGCATCCGCGAGGTGCTGCGGGATTCCGCTGCCTCTCCTCGCTACATTCAAACTGTTCCGCGGCGTGGCTATCGGTTCATCGGTGAACTGGAAGAAGAAGCTGAAGCGCCCCAAGAAATGGTCGAGGCTTCCGTTCCGAAGCCAACGTCGCAACTTCCCGAACTCGAGAATCGGGGTCGCGTTATCTTCCGGCCGAAGTGGTTGGCTGCCATCTTTGCGATTGCACTCTGCATAATCGTCATCATCGTGGGCCTGAAATGGCGTGCACAGACCTCGGCAGTTCGGAGTGTTCCTCCGATTACGTCTCTTGCGGTGCTGCCGCTGAAGAACCTCTCCGGCGACCCAACACAGGAATACCTGGCCGACGGCATGACCGAGGAACTGATCGGGCGCCTAGCTTCGATTCATGAACTACGCGTCATTTCACGCACATCCGTCATGCAATTCCGAGATCCCAAGGAGACAGTCCCGGCGATTGCAAGGACACTCGGTGTGGATGCGATTGTCGAAGGATCCATCAGCCGGGACGGCAACCTCATTCGCGTTCATGCGCAATTGATCCGGGCCAGCAATGACGAACATTTCTGGTCGGAGACATACGATCGCGAGATGGGCGACGTGTTTTCGTTGGAGAGCGAGATCGCGCAATCGATCGCCGAGAAGGTGGAAGTCACGGTCAGCGGTCATGAACACGCGCTGTTGGTGGCAAAGAGACCGGTATCGCCTGAAGTTTATGAGAGCTATCTCAAAGGCCGGTTCGCGGAAGGAAACAACCGGGCTGACCTGGAAAAGAGTGTTGCCTACTTCGAGGAGTCAATCAGGAAGGACGCGACCTTTGCGCCTGCTTACGTGGGCTTGGCAGCTGCATACGAGGACCTTGGCACAATTTTTGTCGGCGTTCCTCCAGGTGAAGTGCGTCCCAAGGTGATCAGCGCAGCCCAAAAGGCGCTGGAACTGGATCCTGAACTTGCCGAGGCGCACACCTTGCTGGCAAGCGTGTACATGAGACAGTGGCATTGGGCCGATGCCGAAGCTGAATACAGGCGTGCAGTCGAATTGAACCCGAACGACGCTGCGGCGCACCTCGGTCTCTCAGACTGGATGTTATGCCAGGGGCGTACGGGGGAGGCGCTGGCATGGGCCCGGCGTGGCCGCGAGCTTGACCCTCTTGGAGATTCCGGCTCGACTCTCGCGTGGACTCTATTCAACGCGCGCCGCTACGAGGAGGCCATTCACGAGTTCCGCAGCGTGTTGGCTGTACGACCGCACGACGCATACGCCCTTTGGAATCTCGGATTGGCGCTTATCTCCAATGGTCAGGCCGAACAGGCCATTCCCGTGCTGGAGAAGGCGGTTTCTGTTTCTAACCGCAGCCCAGGGGTAATCGGTGTGCTGGTCAGGGCGTATGCGCAAGCGGGGCGCCGCACGGATGCGCTTCGGCTGCTCGGAGAATTGAAAAGGCGCCAGCAGACCGGCTACGTCCCCGCGGGTGCCTTTGTGAACGCTTATTTGGGACTCGGCGATACCGACCAGGCATTTGTCTGGCTTGAACGGGCCTATGAGGAACAGTCCAATAATCTCATTTACGTCAAAGTATTCCCGTTCTTTGATCCCTTGCGTGGCGATCCACGTTTTAAGAGCCTGGTCCACCGTGTTGGACTCGATGAGACTCGATAGTTGAGCTTAACGGGTTGGCTACTGTGGTCGACAAGACGGGCGGGCCCCAGAGTTGAAGACATCACAAGCCGAGTTCGCTCGCTCGTTTTTTCATCGCATCGAGACAAAACGCAATATGCGCATCGAGGTCCACCCCTAATTCTGCGGCGCCTTGAATTACGTCTTCGCGATTGATGCCGCGGGCGAATGCTTTGTCCTTCATTTTCTTCCTCACGCCGGGGACTTCTACGTCGGCGATGGCCTTGGTGGGTTTTACGAGGGCGCAGGCGGTGAGGAAACCGGCGAGTTCGTCGCAGGCGAAGAGAGCTTTGTCTAAATGCGTGACGCGGGGGACGCCGGAGTATTGGGCGTGACCGAGAATTGCGGTGCGAAGTTCGGCGGGCCAGCCCTGGCGCTCGAGTTCGCGGACACCGACGAAGGGATGCTCTTCGGCTGTGGGGTGTCGCTCGTAGTCGAAGTCGTGGAGCAGGCCGGTGGCGGTGTAGAGCTCGACAAGGTTGGCGCGTTCTTCTCCAGTGAGGCCAAGACCGTCGGCTTCTGCTTCGCCGCAGGCGGTCACGCAGATCTCCACGGCTTGGGCGTGCTTGCGGAGACTTTCACTCTGAGTCCACTCGTTGAGTAGTTGCCACGCCTGTTCGCGGCCGAATTTCTTCTCGCTATTTGCGGTCAAAGTCATTTCAGAATTTTACGTGTTGCACACCTTGGTTCGCGTTTGTTCGGGTTGCTTCGGGTTGCTTATGGGAATCTTCGGGTTGACCCTAAGTTTCTACTTGACAATTATGGTTCACTCGATCGAAAGTAGCACATATCGCGGTGCAACTGATCGCGGGAGTACCTTGCTCTGGCACTCCGCAACTAAACAATGGCTACCACTCTTATCTGCGTGGAGACACGCGAAGTCGTGCGGTGCGATTTCTGCAGTTTGGTGCAGTACAGAACGACCAACTCAATGTGCAGAAAATGTCGCAAGCCTCTTGATATCGAGGAGCCGGCACCCCTAACCCCACAGCTTGTTTCGATGCCGACAGTGGCTGCCTCTGCCGAAGCCGGCTTGCAGGTTGCGGGACAGGTGCGCGAGATTCGCAGGGCGCGTCACCTGAGCCAGCGCCAGCTTGCCAGCCGGATGCAGGTGCCTCGCACCTACATCTCGAAGATCGAGAACGGCAAGGCGATTCCAACGCTTGGTTCGCTGGAGCGGTTGGCCTGCGCGCTTGAAGTGGACATGCGGCAGCTGGTGCGGGATTCGCGCAGCCGTCGCGAGGAAGAAGTGGCGGCGGTTTTGTCAGACCCGTTCCTGGCCGAGATTGCTTCGCTGCTGCCAAATCTCGACTCGCTGCACCGGACGCTGCTTTATGGGTCAGTGCGCGATATGGCAGCCGGACGGCGTCGCACGGCTTAGGCCGGTAGGCAGCAATCTCCTTTCGTTTCCTAGTCTCGTTGTGCCTTTGGGACGGGCGACCGGTGCTTCGCGCCGGTCGTTCGGCCATTTCGTTGCGGAGATTACAATCGATTCATCTGCCCTTCGTTGGGGCTTCGGTGTGTCTGATTGTGCTAGGCTCGAAAGTGTCGTCGGAATTCCTCGGCCTTCGGGGGATTTTCCTCGTCGGCGTTTGATTTGGACCCGCTAAAGCGCGTCGGATTTGTGAGCCGGCTCCCGCCAAGTCTTGCGAACGCGGAACGGTCACCTTCCGAGAAGCGTAATAGATATCGTCGAGGCATTTTCCTTGCATCCAACTGGCATGCTGCGGATCGGTGAGCTTACCTCAGAGGAGCGCGCGATCTATAACACGCTCAAGCCTGAGCGTCTGCCCGAGCACGTCGCCATCATCATGGATGGGAACGGCAGGTGGGCAGGGCACCGATCGCTGAAGCGGTTTCTTGGACACCAGCAAGGCGCGAAGAGTGTGCAACTGGTGACGGAAACGGCGTCGCGGATCGGTCTGCCATGGCTGACGCTGTATGCGTTTTCGCTAGAGAACAATCTGCGTCGCCCTCGTGCCGAAGTCAATTTCTTGATGCGCTTGCTGAAGAGTTATCTTGAGAGCAACGTGCAGCGCATGATGGACAACAATGTGCGCATCCGCTACATCGGACGGGTACACGAATTGCCCCACGAAGTGCAGGACAAGATGCAGTGGGCGCAGGAGACGACGTCGCGCAACACCGGAACGACGCTCACCCTGGCGCTGAACTACGGCGCACGTTCGGAACTTGTGGATGCCTGCCGCGCATTAGCTCGTGAGATGCAGGAGAAACATCTTGCTCCCGAACGCATCAGCGAAGAGGATCTGCACCGCCATCTCTATACAGCGCAGATGCCAGACCCGGATCTCCTGATACGGACTTCAGGCGAGATGCGGATTTCTAACTTTCTTCTGTGGCAGATTGCGTATACCGAGATCTTTGTGACGGAGCGGCTGTGGCCCGATTTTCGCGGTATTCACCTGCTTGAGGCGATTGCGGCTTTCCAGCAACGCGAGCGGCGGTATGGCGGTCTGAGCGAGAACGTCGGCGAGGTGGAAGAAGACCCCGAGCAGATGAAAATTGCGGCGGGCTGACGCGCCAGCACTCACAAGATCGATGTATTGAAATCCGCGATGAACTGGATTCCGGGCACATCCAATTTCACAAGCTGTTTGTCACCAGTAAGGAAAAGGTCGATACCGGCCGAGGCCGCACAGGCCAAGTGAATGCAGTCGGCGACCTTGAGCTTTGCCCTCGCGCGCAGATGGCTGAACGGCACGACTGCGCCTTGATCGAACGGCAAGTAGGAGAATCCGATTTCTATTAGAGTTTCTTGTACCTCTCTCGTCTTTCGGGTGTCAGGCGACTTCTCGGCGCCTGCCATCACTTCACCCAATGCGAAATAGCTGGTGAAGAGCGTGTCTCCGCGCTTGAAAGAACGTTCAAGTAGCTCCAGTACCCGCGGTGCGAATACCGGATGGTCTTCCAAGAGATAAATCGAGAGCATGCTATCCCAGAAGATACGGCTCATGCCGCATCCTCTTCGTCGTAGCCTCGCACCCATCGAATGAAAGCCTCGCCGCCGCCATATTCCGCCAATTCATCTTTCAGCAGGCCGCGCAGTTTCCCGCCCAATCTTTGTGCTCGGGCCTCCGGAGTCTCTCCTGCCGCGACAAGTTGTTCTTCGGATAAAAGTTCCCCGGCACTCGATTGCTGCATGTGCTTCGTAACCCTGTATCGAACGACAACGGTGGGGCTCATCTTGGAGGGTGGGCCATCTATGCTCTCGATTTCGAGGCCGTTCTCGCGAAGGAATTTCCCCGTCTTTAGTGCACTGCATACTTGGGGAGTATGGCCACCGGGGAAACCCTCCGCCTGCAAATCATTTAGTAGGTCCCTGACTCGAATCGAGAAAACATTCTTGCCTCCCAAGACGGCTGGTTCAACGTATTTTGCCTTCGCCAGGGTCCTGATTCTTTCGCTCAAACCAATGTTCATGGTCTTACCCCTCATTGCAAAGAAAGAATAGAAGAAATATCTTTCTATGTCAATAGAATGTTCTATGATATTTTATCCATAGCCTAAACATGCAGCGAGAGAGCTTTCCGCTATTCTTTGTCAATGATTCAAACGCTCGCGGTGTCGGGATATCGCTCTCTGCGGGATCTGGTGTTGCCGCTTGGGCAGTTGAACCTTGTCACTGGGGCGAACGGCACGGGCAAATCGAGCCTGTATCGGGCGCTTCGATTGCTAGGCGACGCGGCGCTGAATACGGTGGTGGCGTCGCTGGCACGCGAGGGCGGTTTGCCTTCGACGCTGTGGGCCGGCCCGGAGACGATTGCCAGGAGCGTTCGCAAGGGAGAATTTCCCGTTGAAGGTACGCCGCGGCAGAAGGCCGTGAGCCTGAAGCTTGGGTTTGCGGGGGATCCCTATAGCTACTGCATCGATCTTGGCTATCCCCCGCCAGCGCAGACGGCATTTCCGCTCGACCCCGCGATCAAGCGCGAGTGCATCTGGCATGGCGCGATCTACCGCCGAGCTTCGGTTCTGGTGGATCGCAATAACCGGCTCGTCCAACTGACGCCAGGAAAGACCGTCAAGCACGAAGAGCCGGTGATCCTGACCAAAGAGCTGAGTTCGACGGACAGCATGCTGGCGACGATTGCCGACCCGCAGCGTGCGCCGGAGATGCTTGCCGTGCGCGAGTCGATTCGCGGATGGCGCTTCTACGAGGGATTTCGGACCGATTCTGCGTCGCCGGTCCGGACGCCACAGGTGGGGACCTTCACGCCGGTTTTGAATAACGATGGCACGGATCTGCCGGCGGCTCTCGAGACGATTCGCCTGTTTGGCGATCGTGAAGCGCTCAATCGCACGGTGGAGGACGCTTTTCCGGGAAGCCATGTTGAGGTGGATGAGCAGGGCGGCCGATTTGAAGTGAGGCTGCGCCAGCATGGGCTCTTGCGAACCCTGTCGGCGGCGGAGCTTTCGGACGGCACACTGCGCTATCTGCTATGGACTGCGGCGTTGCTGACGCCACGGCCACCGGAGTTGATGGTCCTGAATGAGCCGGAAACCAGCCTGCACCCAGACTTGCTTCCTGCACTGGCGCGGCTGATCGTCCACGCGGCTGAGACGACGCAACTCGTGGTGGTATCGCATTCGCAGCTTCTGATTCAGGCACTCGAGCAGAATCCAAAATGCAGTCGATTGCACCTTGAAAAGTCGTTTGGCGAGACGGTTCTTGAGGCTCGGACGCTTTTCAACACGCCGAAGTGGGAGTGGCCGGTCCGCTAGTGTGCTGTCCCAGAAGTTATTTGGCAACTATCGAATTGCAAAAGCAGATTCTTCGCTCACCACCCCCGAACCTACCCCAAAAAGCTAACGCTCTTTGGGGCCCCTGGTGCGTTCGGGGCCCCGTTCGTTCAGAATGACACCGCTATTTTGTTCTCAACTTCGGGGACAGGGCACCGGCGAGGGCCACGGGTCTCGTTGCATTGCCCCGGCGGTGTATTCTCAACCCTGAATGAAACGAGTTGTGACAGCCCTGATTCTGGCACCCCTGGTGCTGGCCCTGGTGTTCCTCGGTCCCACATGGCTGATTACGCTGGTGGTTGCCGCTGTGGCTATGCTGGCGGCGTGGGAATTTCTGGCGCTGACGGAGCATCGTGGCGCCAGGCCTCCGCGGATTGCGGTGTTGGTAGCAATTGCCGCACTTTTTGCGGGGAATTACGCGATGTATGTGGGCAGTTTTCAGTGGCCGGACGGGACGCTGACTCTGTTTGGAGTGCTTTCGATCAGCCTTCTCGTCTATTGCACGTTTGGCTCGCCGGTTGATCGCGCTCTGGCAGACGCTTCCGCGTCGGTTTTTGCGCTCTTTTATCTCGGTCTCACGCTGATTCCGCTTCCGATGTTGCGGGAAGCCACCAATGGCCCGTCGTTGCTGGCGTTTCTGTTTCTCACGGTGTGGGCCGGCGATACGGTGGCGATGTACTCGGGGCGGATGTTTGGAAAGCGCAAGTTGGCGCCAAACCTCAGCCCCAACAAGACATGGGTCGGGGCAATCG
>Ga0070713_100002594_pt1 | contig 11804 bp, 25 predicted proteins | sample LARL82metaG_FD_65465 | JGI IMG/M metagenome (GOLD analysis project Ga0070713, IMG submission 65465) | Corn, switchgrass and miscanthus rhizosphere microbial communities from Kellogg Biological Station, Michigan, USA - LAR L8-2 metaG | ecosystem: Host-associated > Plants > Roots > Rhizosphere ... | reverse complement strand
GTTGAATGCACCGCACTCGAAATGCGGCATAGGTGCAAGCCTATCGGGGGTTCGAATCCCTCCCTCTCCGCCAGAAGCTCCTTTCAGACAATTTCATCCGGTCCCAATTTCTGACGCAAACGCTTGCAATACCAACTGCTTGTGCTGAATTTGGCGTCCCATCCAATTCCATCCTGTCTCGCCAAATCTCGCGCCTAAGTGTATGTAAGAGTGTATGTAGCTGGGTGCCGGTTTATGGCGCGGGGATTCGGAAAACTAACGGCCAAGAAGGTCGAGCATTTATCTCGGCGGGGCATGCACGCTGACGGCGGCGGGCTTTATCTGCAGGTCGCCGAGGGCGGCTCAAAGAGCTGGCTCTTTCGATACAAGCTCCACGGTCGCGCGCGGTGGCATGGGCTTGGTTCGCTGCGTGACGTCAGCCTTGAAGAAGCCCGTGAGAAAGCGACCGACGCGCGCAGGGTCCGGCGCAACGGCGTTGACCCGATCCAGGCCAAGCGCGAGGCGGAAGCCGCTGCTCGCATCGAGGCCGCCAAGGCGATCACGTTCGGGGCGGCTGCCAAGCGCTTCATCAAAGCCAATCGGGCGGGCTGGAAAAATGCCAAGCACGCCGACCAATGGCTGATGACGTTGCTCGGTATCGACCAGAAGGGGAAGCCGACCAAGAACGACTACTGCAAGACTATTCGTGATCTTCCCATCGGTGCGATTGATACGACGCTGGTGCTGCGGATTATCGAGCCGATCTGGGCGAGCAAGACCGAAACGGCCAGCCGCATTCGCAGTCGCATCGAGCAGGTGATCGTCATTGCCGCCAGCAATACGACAGTTGATCTTCGGTCACCACCCGCTCCACATTGTCCGATTTGCTCTTGATGCGATATCGAAGACGTCCGTCCGCCTCGATCGGCATAAGTTTGACAATGGTGTAAATCGCCGGCGGCGCTTCGACCTCGACACGACCTTGGGGCCCCTGATGGGAGTGCAGAATATCTTCATTGAGCTTGTATGCATGCGACATGTAGCGGCCTCTCTAAATTGCGGCGGTCCTTGCTGTGTCCATGGCGGCTCGCCGGAACGAAACCAGTCGCCGCCTGTCCTCATCCCACAATGTCAGCCGCACGCACCACAGGCTTTGAATCATGGTGATTCGTCCGACGGCGGCAAGTTGAGGGTGATCCCGCAAGACGTCTGATAACCTATAGCAGGGAATTCGACTCGACAGGTGGTGGATGTGGTGGACACCGATGTTTGCCGTGAACCAGCGCAACACGACCGGCAAGTGATAGTAGGAACTGCCGTGTAGAGCCGCCTCGTGAAAACTCCAGGCCTCGTCACGGGACCAGGAAGTGTGCTCGAACTGGTGCTGAACATAGAACAGCCAGACGCCGATCGACGACGCCAGAATGGTGATCGGCAGGTGCACCAACAGGAATGGCCTGACGCCGACCAGGCTGATCATGCCGGCGACCAGTATCGCAACGGCGGCGTTCGTGCCCATCGTGCTGAGCCAGGGCTTCCAGCCGCCGCGCATCATCCCGACCGGCAACCGATGGCGCAGGATGAACAGATAGCTCGGGCCGATGCCGAACATCACCATTGGATGCCGGTACAGACGATAGAGCATTCGGCGCCATCGGGGCCGCGCGAAGAATTCACGCACGGTCAACGTGTCGATGTCGCCGAAGCCTCTTTGATCGAGATTTCCCGAACTTGCATGATGGAGCGCATGGTTGTGCCGCCAGTAGCCGTACGGGGTCAGCGTCATGACGCCGATGACCCGGCCGATCCAATCGTTGGCGAGACGGTTGCTGAAAAACGAGCCATGGCCGCAATCGTGCTGGATCATGAAAAGACGGACAAGCAGGCCCGCGGCAGGCACCGCTCCCACGAGGCCGATCCAGCAGTCAAAGTAAAGGGACACCCACATCAGGGTCCAAATCGCAGCGAAGGGTACGGCGGTGATCGCAAGCTCGAAGCCGCCACGCACGTTGTCCGGCTCGCGAAAGCGGCCGAGCAACTGAACCAGCGTGCGGGCTTCCGCCCAGCGAACCGCATTTTTCTGCACTGTTCAGCAACCTCGACAGATGTTGTTCAGCTTGCCGCGCGTTCGGGCGTCCTCGGCGAGGAATGGGTCCTTGTATGTCGTCCGATCGCCTTCAATTGCCGCCGGCTTCTCAATTTTCGGACGAGGATACGCCGCGTCGTAACAAGCAAGTCTCCCGGTCGTGCTGTCGATTGCGTGGCAATCCGGTCCGGCGGCCAGCGCACCTTGCATGCATGCACAGAGTGCCAGAACGGCAAAAGCCATCTTCATCTGATCTTCCTTTTCATGAGCGACGGGCCGTCGGATATCCGCGATCGATCAATCCTATCTACGCGTGGATCGCCGTAGGCAACCCGAGCGCTTGTAGACGTGCACGGCAATTAGTGTCGCGACGACAGACATGGAAGGCTCTCCAAAAGACTGCGCGCCACCTCAACGATTGAAGACTAGGTTTGGCGCCACGGTCGCGGAGTTGTCGTCGGCGCGATTGAGCAGCACAACACACCCGAGCAGGATGACCGCCAACAGGCAGTATAGAAGCCAAGAAGACTGGCCGAACCCACGGGCGTTCATTTGTCTGTATCCTTTGCCGGCCACCCGCCATTCAGCTTTTCGGGGCCGTCCTTATCGTCGCAATAGCGCCGAAGGCGATACCTTGGAGGAAGCGGGTCCGCGCCTCATCTTGCAAGATCGCGGGTATTCGCATGGCGGGTTCCTTGGTTTTCGGACAGAAATGTGTTCTTAGCCGCAGACGCCGCTGTCCACGTTTCGTGCAGTATCGAGCCTGTTAGATTGCGCTTTCCGATGCCACGCAGTTGCCGCTGCGACGACGAGCAGCGACTTCGGACCTCGCCGCCAGCTTCAAGGCGACCGCCCCGTCACCTGTCATTTGACCGTAGACTGTTGTCCTGACGCTGTACAGCGGTTCTTCTCGCGAATACTGCTGCGGACAGACACCAGTCGCGTTGTTCTGCACGTAGCCACGGAGAACCCATACGACCAACATACGATCGCGATGGGACTATAACCGGCGCAATAACGGATCATTCGGAACTTTCCTGTGACAGCTCTGGTTCTGCTTCAGGCGGACCGCAAGCTCGCCAATGCTGCCAGTCCAAGTTCTGCGGGATCTCGCTCGCCGGTTGCAGCGCATGCGAGCACGTTTTGTGCGATTCGCAAACGGTTGCCTGTCGTGAGCATCCGTGGCGATAGTGAGGCAATGGCCCCGTCGAATACTGTCTTAAAGCCTGTGAGCTCTTCTGGAGAGTATGCGACATCCTGATCGATCATCGCAATGGCCTTTCTCTTACCAATAGAGGGTTAGCACATCCGATGCGCCTTCCCTGGAAGCAAACTGCGCCAATCAAACAGCGCGCGATTAATTTGGCGGCAGGCCTGAACTCGCTCTGCCTGCATCTGTCTTTGGCAAACGGCGCCAGGAGATTTTTGGAGAGCGGATATTTTGCGACGGCAACGCTGACCTTCGGGCCGCGTGGCGGCTACAACGGCACCATGGGGCTACGGCGGGGAGTAGTTTGTCCCAGACAAGGAAGGCCCCGGCATTGGCTGGTCCTGGGGCCTTCGCTTTTTTGCGTGACCGCACGGCAGATTAGTACACCGGCATTTTGGGCCGATGGGCAGTGATCTGCTCCCCCGAAACGCCCCTCGTTTTGAGTTGGATTCTGTTCTCGTGAAGCGCTCCCCAAAAGCTAGGCCAGCCGGAGCCGGAATTTTCTGGGGTTTTGGCTCAAGCTGGCGGGAGCGCCGAAGAAGCTGCTGGGGGGCTCGATGCTGCACACCTCGGCACAAGGAGATGTTCGAAAAAAATTCTGACGCCCGCTTGCAGAGGCGAGCTGTGACCTGGGCGCTTGAAGGAACTGGCTTCGCAACGACGTCGCTTCGGCTACCGTCGCTTAGGACTGCTATTGGCTCGACAAGAGGTCTGGATTAATCGGAAGAGGCGTCGAATTTTCGGCCTCTCGGGCCAATCGTGCGGCTTTCAAGCGCTGTAAATTTCGACGCAACGCGACTTGCTCCTTCTCGTATTCGGTCAAGGGGCTATCTGACGGGCGGGATATGTTGTTGGCATCGTTTTCGCGCCTGCTCATGACGTTGTCCTTTCGGATCGCACGGGAACGTCAGGCGATCGCATTTGACATCTAAGCAAAGATATCGCCACCGACATCGCGCTGACGATTCCCTACCTTGTAGTGCCGGTGGTTGGCTCGCAATCTCCGAAATGAAGCACGGCCTTTTGCTCTTCCAATTCGGCTATCACCTGCCGAGCCCGTTCGACAGTGAGCTGATCGCTGATCGAACGTCTGATTTGGCGAAATCTTTCAATCGTCTTGTTGATCGTCGAGCACTTGTCACACATGGCAAACTCCCTTGCGAGGCGGGAGCGCAAAACTCTCTGTCACCGGCGGTCCCTGGAAAGCGAACCAGCGATTTTATTATAATGGGCCATGGGCATCTCAATAGCCAGTCAATTCACGGGGCGGGAATTACTTTAGTCTGGCGGTTGAGCCGGCCTGGAATGCTGGCGGTCAAGGCCGCATATTGAAATGGCAGGTAGACGTGACGCCGGTAGAGCCCATGCTCTGGAGATGGTGTATTTCCGAAGCAGGCCCTAAGGTGGTCTGCGGCCATGCCCCAAGCCGCCAAACGGCTCGGATCGATGGCGTGATGCTTCGTTCGCAATGCTGTCTGTGAGGCCTCCATGACGCTCAGCGCGCCTTGCAACCCGCGGGCCGTTTAACTCTTCGTCGCCGTCTTTGCGAGTTGCAGATCGATGCTGCTCGCGCAAGCCTTGGCCAAAGGGTAATCCATTTTCGTGGAGGCAACGTTTTTCACGACCTCGCTGACGAGATTTTCCCTGACATAAACGCTGCTTGTCTTGAATCTGGCCATGGCGCCGTCCGTGGCTGTGAATTGCGCGACACAGAGGGGCACTAGGACAGACATCCGGCCACTGTTCTCCGCCGCTGCTCGCATAATTCTGGCACTCTCCTCCGTCATCCAACCGCCCCAGATGAAGCCGATGGTCATGGTTGCGACAGCGCCGAAAGCGATGCCTTGAAACAAGCGCGTGCGCGCCTCGCGCTGGAAGATGGCTGGAACTTTCATCATATTGCCTTTCGTCAGGGTCTGAACGATACAGACGAGTGCCCGTGTTGCTGACGTTGAAGATAATTGCGCTCTGTCGCGTTTTACATTCGTCAGGACCGAGTGGCGGAGTGTCAGAAGGCCGATGCGTCCAGTTCATAGGATCCTCTCTGACCGCGTGAATAGACCCTTGTAGCGGCCCGGCAGATCAGTTCTCGATTCCTGTCAAACGCGGCTAGGAGGGCGGGCGCTTCCGGCAATAGCCGCGGCACAAGGCGCGAGCGCGCTTCGAGTCACAAAAAAGGAGCATTCAATCGCACTGTCATAGCCCCAGAAATGCACCGCATCACGGGTTGCATCAAAACTCCGGCTTGGATTTGGAAAAGTCAGGGTCATGATAAGTCTCACTATGCAAAACGGGTGCTCACTTACGACAGCTTGGCGCTCAAGGAGGGTCACCGCGGCTTCATCTTGGCTCGATCCACGCGAACGATTTGAAATTCATCTGGGCCTTCCAGCAAACTACGCTTGCGGCTCGCCTGGTCTTCCAAACTCGCGGATACATCGGAGACACCGTCTATCGCGTCGCCTGCCATTTCATGCGCCCGCTTCCTTCGTTCCTCGGGCCCATCTATGGATTCTTCATCGATAGCAGAGGGCGGTGCCGCAGGCTGCGAACGCTGGGCTTGCGTGCGGATGCGCTGAAACTCGTTTGAAAGCCGCTCTTCAAGCGTCGAGCCTTCTCGATAGCCACGCCGGGTCATATGATGCTCCTGTCGTATGGCCGCTTCTCAATCGTGCAGCGGTTCGCTTAGCGTTCTGCGGACATCCTCGCACTTGGCGAAAGCCGACACACCCTTCGATGAGGACTCTGAGACTTTCCGCCCTTTTCCGATCGAACACGTCGCGCGACCGGATCGGAGGCTATTGCGAGTCGGTCGGGAGGCTCCCGTCTGAGCTTCTCAATCGTTCAAAGGGCCACCAATTCTAGGCCAGACGACATCGTCAATGTCTGGTCCGGTTCATTTGATGGATGAGAGCCGCACAAAACAGCGACTCCGTCATGGAGCGAACTTCAATCGCCACGTCGAGCCGCCCACGCATCACTTCCGATTCTCGGGCCAGACCAGCCAACGTATTTGCCGCTTCAATCTCTGCGGCTTTCTCGTTCGCGAGTTCGAGCCCCTCCTCATCGGGGTACAGATTTCCTTCGCTGCGAATATCGAAGAAGTAGCGAGTTTTCATGCCAAACCTCCTTGCGGACGGCAATCAGCGACTTGCCATGATACGATCGTTGCCCAAGTCAGCCATCTCGATTCGCTGGTTGTCGTCTTGGGATGGCTATCGCTTATTCCCTTGCGCGAACTCCTGCTTCGGCGACAGGTCGCGATCGGTTGCCTTGTGAGGCGTGCGGAAGATGTGCCCATTTCTGCTTGGCCGGCTAAACGCGCCGAGTTCTCTCAAAGCTATTGACCAAGACGAGCCTGGAGCCAATGTACGCCGAAAGATTTCCGACTTCCTGCTCCAGGACAGCCTTTGAAAGCCTGAGAGTTGACGCCGTCTCGAGACACCGACCAGTCAGTATCGAAACGTCTCGCTCGGCGCCGACGGCACTGTCAGCCTCCGACGCGTGGACACAATTTTCGATCCAGTAATCTATGAAATCGCGAGCTGATTCTGGAATTGAGACAGCACTCCTTCGCTAAAAGGCGGGAGCACGAGCTGTCTCTCTGCTGCCAGGGGCCTCACATCCTTCCCGGCAATGGAGAAACACTGCACTATTCCAAGCCGCTCCGCCAGCTCCAATTAGATAAACACTGGTTCTGGCTGCAGAAAGCCTGAAGATAGATTTATGCAGTTGCCACGGGATCCGGCCTTCTCAATCTTGCGGTCAAGCACCTTAGTCCGTCTGTTGCGGTGGCGGATCTGGATGCAGCGCCTGCTTATCCGCCTCGTATTTCTCGATCAGGAGGGCGATGCCATTCAATGTTAGCTGGTCGGTGGCGTTGGTGCGCCCGTTTGCGGCGGGAGCGCGACCACGTCTTACTGACGCCGTCAGCCACGGTCAATAATCGTACCAATATAGGCGGCACAAGCCAAAAAACCCAGTTCGATCGCGCCCATGCGAAAGAACGGAGAAACGATGATCGACCAGCGCTATCCGCGGCTCTTGTGTGATCGAAAAGCAGTGTCCGTCGCCGGCACGAACGGCGGCGCTGCTGCCTTTCGGCTCGCTGCAGCGGCAATCACCTTTATCTTTTCTTTTTTAGGTTTCTTGGCTTCCCGATTGCCTCTTTGCTGGCCTTTTGACATGTCGATTCCCTTAGGGTTCGAGGACTGCGCAAATAGAGCGCGTGATTGGAAAACGCCCAATCAGCGGGAATATCCACCAGTTGAGGCGGGTCGAGATCGTATTCTGTTGCGAGCCTCGTCGTCAGATCGAGCACACTGGTGCGATAGAAATTGTCCGCTTCCGTGCTCGGTCGGCTGATGCTCGCGGTCCATCCATAAGCGTCGTCAAAAATAAATAACGTCATTCCTAGCGGCCACGGTCCATGCAGGACCGTTGCTTGCACCAGGATCATCTCCCCGAGTTCATAGGCCGTCTTCAGGCGCTTTGCTCTCATTGTCTGCCTCGCAGGCCCCGGGATCTGGGCGTTTTCGGTATCTTTCGAGCTGCTCGAAATCATCAGGCACCAGGATCTGACCTCGTGGCGTGCAAATTTTCACGTCCACGTAACCCCGGGCCAGCAGCTCCTTTGCGTTCTTCAACGCTTCCGCAACCACGGCATGACTAACATTGACGCGCGAGAACTGATTACTCCCGCTGACCAGGAACTTCAGTTGCTTGGCCTTAGCCACGCCAGACAACCACGACGAGGAGAAAGAGCAGGAGCAGTGCCGGCACGATCACCGGCGGTACAATCCAGTCGCTTAGACGAGACCGGGCCATTACGCGCTCCTCTCTCTTCGGCGCGAGGACTCGTTGATCCTCGGTCACCGATGGATGCCGGAGGGAAGCGCGGTGATAGCCGACGGTATGCTCACTCCTCCCCAATAGCGAGTGTTAAGTGAAACACGAGCCGATTATTTCGAAAGCAATGTCGTGATCGAGGCAAAATGGGGATGGCTTATGCGCTATAATGAGAGCGTGCTGTTTGATATAACACCGTAAGGGTTGGAAAATCGACCACGAGGTGGATAAGGAGATGATCGCGGGACCTCTGGCATGTTGCGACGAAACCGACGTTCCAGCGGAGATCGGAAGGGGCGATTGAGTTTGTGTTGATCGGGTCAGTCGATATGCCGGATACGCAGCGAATCGATGCGAGTACGCCTGATGACAGATGAACCATTCGATCTCGACAAACACCGTGGCATGGCCGCTCAGAAAGCGACTGACCTTCGTCGCGTCCTGGCGGAAGTCGAAAGCAATGCACGAGAACTGCGTGATCGGCAGGCGCACCTGGAAAATCAACTACTGTCGGTCCCGGCTGCTTCGTGGCCGGAGGCAGCCGCGAAGGCGCGCTATGTCCCGGCCTGTATGTCGCAGACCTATTGGTTGAGGACACCCGTCATCGCGATCTTGTCGCAGCGATATTGGACGATTTTACACGTCTGGCTCGTGACGTTTGAGCGGCCGCCACGCATGCTGCATCTGTAACCCGACGAGGGTCGAGCTCGCATTGCGTTCGCCCACTCAAGAAAGCTCAAATGGCCGTTGCGGACGAAATTATCGACTTATTGAAGCGGAAACGCCGATTGAAGCTTTCCGCAAGCGATATCGCGGAAATGCTGTACTGGGAGGACCAAACCTACAAGCAACGTGTCAGAGCAGATTGCCTGATGCTCTATGAACAGAACAGGCTTAGCCGCGAGGGTAAGGGAAGTGCTGACGACCCCTACGTCTACGGTATTTCTTCTATTGAGCGTCGTAATCAAGAAGCGAGCGATTGAAGCCGTATAAAGGTCGTTTCGGGAAAGGTCGGCGTCTCGTCCGGAAGCTCCGGCGTCAGCGCGCTCACGGCCTCAAAAGATCACTTTGGCGAATCGTATTCGCCGGCAGGGTAAGACGGCGTCGATCACCAGCTTCCTTGCTGACTGCGGCGATAGAATCGCCGGCTGTCCGAACCACTTCGGCAAGCTCCTGATGGGAAATTTTCAAGCGCTTTCGCAGGATCCGGACCTGTACGCGATCGTTCAGGTCGAACTTATTGCGCGCGCCAGTAAAATGGCGTCGGTGCATGGGGAGTCTCCTCTTGGGTGAATGGATGCGCTGGGCAGACTAGGTATCCGGCCTAACGGGGGGCTACCCCCACTCCTGGCCGAAGTTTTCTGCCTTCGGTGGGACAACCTGACATCGCGGCTTGTGTTCCGGCTGCCGGCAAAGCTATTTCGTCCGAGACTTATCAAGCTGCCATTGGTGCTGGCTCAGCACTCTTTCCGTCGCTACGTGCACTGCTGCTCTGGCCAGCGCCTCTGCGATTGCCATTAGTCCCGAGGATCGACGCGGCCGAAGCCGGACGGAACAATACGGCGCGCGTCCTGTCAACGATCGCCGATGCTTATAGCGCGTTGAGCCGCATTCGGGAAAACGTCCGGGCCATCACGCAGATCGGCCGGCATTTGATCCGACAACATTGACGGACGAGCTCGGCTTACGCTTGCCTTCAGGAGGTGCCTTCCTTGTGGGTGCGGCGATCAGTCCATCCCGGATCGCTTGTTTGCGCGCGAGCTTGCGCGATCGTCTCACCGCTTCAGCCTTCTTTCTTGTTATCCTGTCGGAGGGCTTCTCGTAGAAGCGACGGCGGCGCATCTCCCGGAACACACCTTCACGCTGCATTCTCTTCTTCAGAACGCGAAGTGCCTGCTCGACATCATTGTCTCGGACAAATACTTGCACCGGGCTTGCTCCTCGGACGTGAATTCGCTGTGGTCGATAGGAAGCCATCGAGATCAAGAAAGCCGGGAAGAAGTCGTCTGCCCTGGCGAGCCAAGATTCGGCTAACGAGGACGGCCTTTTGCAGGCGGCGGATTGATTTCCGCGATCTTGTGAAGACAATCGGCCTCGGTATCGTGCGGCCCGGAGACGAACGTGCCGCTCACTTTTGTGCTGTACCATCCGGCTTCGACGCCAAGTCGAAGCGACTCTTCGATCGTGACGCGGCGCGGCGTTAAGTTTTGCATGAAAGATCGCTTTCTTGTAGGCGTTCGACCATCGAACGCTGTCAGAGGTTCGGCCTCTTGAGAGATCACGACTTTGGCTCAGCTGTTGTGGGACAGCCGCGCAAAGTCGGCAAATATGGCGGCCACGAGGTCGCGATGATGCGTGTCGGCGAGCGAGAGACGTGCTGCGTATAAATTCACCACATAGCTTGCTTTTGCTACCGCTTCCGGCCACGACGTTGCTGGGATCAACATGAGTTCATTCTCGAGCGGGGCTTGCCGCTCGCGAAGGACTCGCGCGTTGCTCTCCGCATTGGCCAGCGATCTTCTCAAGTCGGTCACTTTCTGCGCGGCCCTGTCGCGGTGCGGTGCCTATCGAGATCGAGCGGCCCGTCAGTCATCGGGCGCGCACGCATCGATGCGTTGCGCGTCGGACAAGTCGACCGAGCCGATGGAAATCATCTCCATCGCTGCATTGCGTGGGGGCGCCGCGGGAACCACGATCATCGTGGCGACACGGCGGTAAGCAGCAAACGACAATCCTTCGATCATCTCCTCGTCGGTGATGACCTCGTAATCTCCGGGCGGCAGCGATCGATCGATGCCATTAATCCGGAACGAGTGCTTGAACGTGATAGTTTCCCGTCGCGAGCGTGTGGTCATCGCCAGACACATTTCGAAGACGGCTTCGGACCGGTTCGAGTATTATCCATCGGGGGACGGTGCGCTCTCTCACTCCAATTAGCCAGCGTTTTCTTGAGACTTTACGGCGCAGGCGAGATTAAATCCTCGCGTTGCATTGTATTCGGCTTGTTTCGTTGCCATTTTCACCATGCAAGTACCATTGCGGTCGAGTGTCGCGGTGCCTCGCGGCCGGAACTCGCACCAGCGCGCGTTGGGCATTCTGCCATTTCCCGAACAATGCAATCGGAACGGGCTCCAAAGCATGAAGATCCGCGCCGGCTTCGAGATGATCTACGATTTTCCGCGGCGACGCCGTTGATCGCGGTTGTCGGCACGTACTTCACGCGAGCGTCCGACATTATCAGCGCCGATCACCTTCCCTTCCGTGCCGATCACGCCCTACCGCGACGGCTTTGGAAACTGGTGCAGCCGTATCGTTGCGCCTGCCGGCCGTATCCGCCTCTTCGCCAACGGAACGGTACGCGACAGTGGTTCACCTGACACGATCGTCCCCTCAGCCGCTCAGCACGCGGTGGAGGATCTGCCATCGGACACGATCGTCTATCTTCTCGGCAGCCGTTATTGCGAGACCGATAGGCTTTCCGAGACTGCGTGGAAGCTGTTTGGGAAATCCGCGCCGGGTTGGACGCGGGTGCAGGCGATCTGCGACTTCGTGCACAATCACATCAGCTTTGGTTACGAGCATGCGCGCGCGACGATGACGGCGTGGGATGCCTTCAACGAGGGAAAAGGAGTTTGCCGAGACTACGCGCATTTAGCCATTGCGTTCTGCCGCTGCATGAAC
>Ga0070713_100002593_pt1 | contig 11804 bp, 7 predicted proteins | sample LARL82metaG_FD_65465 | JGI IMG/M metagenome (GOLD analysis project Ga0070713, IMG submission 65465) | Corn, switchgrass and miscanthus rhizosphere microbial communities from Kellogg Biological Station, Michigan, USA - LAR L8-2 metaG | ecosystem: Host-associated > Plants > Roots > Rhizosphere ... | reverse complement strand
TCCTAATCCTGATAACCTGCTGCGGCCTGGACAATATGGACGGGTGCGCACATCCATCAGAACCAAGCCAGCAGCGTTACTAGTTCCGCAGCGTGCTGTCACTGAGCTGCAGGGCACCTTCCAGGTTGCCGTCGTAGACAGCGACAACAAGATCATCATCCGGAACGTGAAGCCCAGTGACCGCGTGGGCGCTCAGTGGATCATTGACGAAGGATTGAAGCCGGACGAACGCGTGGTAGCCGAGGGCGTGCAGAAGGTTCGCACCGGAATGCCGGTGGTTCCGAAACCCTACAAAGCGCCGGCGCAAGCGACAGGAAAGTAACCGCCATGTCCAAGTTCTTCATCAATCGTCCGATCGTGGCGATGGTGATCGCCATCCTGATGGTGATCGTTGGCGCGGTCACCATTGCCGGCCTGCCCATCGCGCTGTTCCCTCAAATTGCACCACCCGAAGTCCAGGTACAGGCAGTATATACGGGTGCGGACGCGCAGACCATCGAGCAATCGGTTGCCACTCCCATCGAACAACAGATGAGCGGCGTGGACAACATGAACTACATGTACTCGCTGAACGCGACCGCCAAGGGTGAGATGAGGATGATCGTGGATTTCGATGTAAAGACCGAACCGAATATCGATCTCATCCTGGCCCAAAGTCGCGAAACTCTCGCCGCCTCACAGCTCCCGGCCGAGGTCAACGCGTTCGGAGTCACGGTGCAAAAGACGCTGACCGCGCCGCTGATGCTGGTCAGTCTCAATTCACCCAACGGGACGTACGACGCGAGGTTCCTGGCGAACTATGCGTACATCAATCTCAATGACCAACTGACACGCGTGCCTGGCATCGGGAGCGTACAGGTTTTCGGCTCCGGGCAGTACGCGATGCGGCTCTGGGTCAAGCCCGATCAATTGGCGAAGCTGGGCATCACGGTTCCAGAGATTGTAAACGCGATCCAGACTCAAAACACGGTGAACCCGGCCGGTCAGGTTGGCAGCGAACCAGCTCCGCCAGGTCAGGAGTATACCTATTCCGTGCGCGCGCGCGGACGCCGGACGTCGCCCGAGGACTTCGGGCAGATTGTAGTTCGCGAAACGACGGATGGCGGGATCGTCCGCGTGAAGGATGTGGCGCGTGTGGAGCTGGGGTCGCAGGATTACGCCAATATCGGCCGCTTTAACGGAAAGCCGAGCGCCATAATTGCCGTGTACCAGTTGCCCGGTTCTAATGCCGTCCAGGCTGCCGAAGGTGTGAACAAGCTGATGTCCGAGGCCAAGCGACGCTTCCCGCAAGATATAGACTACGCCATCCCGCTCGACACGACGCATGCGGTCACCGAGGGAATGCGAGAAATCATCGTAACGCTTGGGATCGCGATCTTGCTGGTGATCGTTGTCGTCTACATCTTTCTGCAGGGCTGGCGCGCAACGCTCATTCCGCTGCTGGCAGTTCCTGTCTCGTTGGTTGGCACATTCGTTTTCTTTCCGCTGTTCGGTTTTTCGATCAATACGCTATCTCTGTTCGGCCTGGTTCTGGCGATCGGCTTGGTGGTGGACGATGCGATCGTCGTGGTGGAGGCGGTCGAACGGCACATTGAAGATGGTCTCGCTCCTAAAGCTGCGGCATTGAAAGCGATGGAGGAGATCTCGGGCCCGGTGATCGGCATCGCGCTGGTTCTGTCCGCGGTGTTCGTACCGACGGCATTCATTCCCGGAATCACGGGTCGACTCTACCAGCAGTTCGCTGTGACAATCGCAATTTCCGTAATCCTCTCGGCGTTCAACGCTCTATCGCTTAGCCCGGCGCTGGCGGCGCTATTGCTCAAGCCCAAGGTGGAAAGCCATGGATTGCTGAGAAAGTTCTTTAACTGGTTCAACCGGATGTTTGGACATGCCACCGAAGGTTACGTGCGGTGGTCGGGCGTGCTCGTTCGCAAGAGCGCCATCGCGCTGGTCTTGCTGGTGGCCTTCGGTGTTGCGGCTGGATTCGTCAGCGGCAAAGTGCCCTCCAGTTTCCTGCCCGATGAAGACCAGGGTTATTTCTACGTCAATCTCCAGCTTCCCAATGCGGCGTCCCTGCAACGCACCGACGAAGTTGCCAGGAAAGTCGAGAATATTATGGCGCAAACCCCAGGCGTACGGTATACGACTACGGTAGTCGGGTTCAGCCTGCTGAGCCTGGTGCGGACCAGCTATAACGCCTTTTTCTTTGTGACCTTAAACGACTGGAAGGATCGAAAGTCCCGAGCAGAACAGTTTCAAGTTATCAAGCAGCGCCTGAATGGCGCGCTCAGCAAGCTTCCGGAAGGAATCGCTTTTGATTTCTCACCGCCTGCGATCCCTGGAGTGGGCACGGCCGGTGGATTCACATTCGTGCTGGAGGACCGTGCCGGCAAAGACGTCGAATTCCTGGCGTCCAACTTGAACACCTTCTTGGCGGCCGCTCGCAAACGCCCCGAGATCGCCGGCTTGAACACGACCTTTCTTCCCAGTGTGCCCCAACAGTTTGTCGATGTTGACGAAGACAAGGTCCTCAAGCAGGGGGTGGCAGTCAACGACGTCTACCGGACCATCCAGGCGTTCATGGGCGGGCTGTTCATAAACTACTTCAACCGTTTCGGCCGTCAATGGCAGGTTTACATCGAAGCCGAAGGTGATTACCGCACCCGGGCCGAGAACGTCGGACAGTTCTACGTGCGCAACAACAAGGGCGAAATGGTGCCCCTTTCCGCTTTGACGAAATTTGAGTCGCGTCCCGGCCCGGAATTCACGATGCGCTTCAACATGTATCGATCCGCGCAGATCAACGGCGCAGCCGCGCCGGGCTACAGCTCCGCTCAGGCCATGCAGGCGCTCGAAGAGGTTTTCGATCAGACCATGCCGCGCGAAATGGGCTATGACTACAAAGACATGTCGTTCCAGGAGAAAAAAGCTCAGCAAGGAGTGCCCCCGGCCGTGATCTTCGGGTTCTCGCTGCTTTTCGTCTTTCTGATTCTGGCTGCGCTATATGAGAGCTGGTCGCTACCTTTGAGTGTTTTGCTAAGCACACCGGTCGCAGTATTCGGCGCCTTTGCGGTTCTGTGGTTGCGGCGCGCGGTGCTGGGGGCACTCCTGCCTCCTTACCAGGTACAAATCGAGAGTGACGTCTACTCGCAAATCGGCCTGGTCATGCTCATCGGACTCGCGGCCAAGAACGCCATTCTGATTGTCGAGTTCGCTAAAGATGAGTTCGAGAAGGGGAAGAATCTGACCGACGCCGCACTCGAAGGTGCCCGACTCCGGTTGCGGCCGATTTTAATGACCTCGTTCGCGTTTATTCTGGGCTGCGTTCCATTGTGGACGGCAACCGGCGCCGGATCCGTCGCCCGCCAGATAATGGGAACCACGGTAATCGGGGGCATGCTGGCCGCCAGCGTGATCGGGATCTTCTTCATCCCAGCGATCTTCTATCTGGTTGAGCGAGTATCGGGCGCCAGTGCCTCAGCGTCGGTTGTCGTGCCGAGACGGCCTGCCCCGGCGGAGGGGGACTGATTATGCGGACTGCAACGATTGCAGCCATCTTGGCGCTGGTTGTGCTCAGCGGATGTACTGTCGGCCCCAACTACCATCGGCCCACGGTACAAACGCCCACCGCTTTTCGCTCGCCCACTCCCACGCCGACCAGCGATCCAGCATCCCTGGCCGATCTCAAATGGTTTGAGGTTTTCAAGGACGAAAAGCTGCAGGAACTGGAGCGCACGGCTCTGGTGCAGAACTACGATCTACGCGACGCTGCAGCCCGCGTCGAGGCGGCGCGCGCCAATCTCGGGATCACGCGGTCCAATCAATTTCCGAACCTCTACGCCAACGCGGACATTTCCACTACGCGCTTCTCACGAGACGGATCATCTCCTCTGCCCCTCTCGTTTGTGCCGTCACAGAATAGAACCTTCGGGGGAGCAACCCTTAACCTGCTCTCATTCGAGCTGGACATCTGGGGCCGGTTGCGGCGGGCCACGGAGGCAGCTCGCGCCAATCTGCTGGGCGCCGAAGAAAACCGCAAAGCCGTGACGATTACGTTGGTGAGCGAAGTAGCGGGAGCCTATTTCAGTCTGCGGGAGTTGGACCAACAACTGGAGATCTCGCGGAACACGCTGACCACGCGCCAGGAATCTCTGGAACTCATCAGGAACCGGCAGGCTGGCGGCGTGGCGACGTTATTGGACCTTCGCCAAGGCGAGCAACTCGTCTACACCGCAGCCGAGACGATCCCGATCCTGGAGGAACAGATTGAGCAAACGGAGAACCAGATCAGCCTGCTGCTGGGGAAGAATCCCGATGGCGTGGTGCGCGGGCTGAGTCTCACCGAACAACGGATGCCACCCGACGTTCCGGCCGGTTTGCCGTCGACCTTGTTGGAGCGCCGGCCCGACATTCGGGCCGCGGAACAAACCTTGATCGCCGCCAATGCCGAGATCGGCGTCGCGAAGGCATCCTACTTTCCACAAATCAGCCTAACGGGATTTCTGGGTGGTCAAGGCAACCAACTATCGAGCCTGTTCAGCGGACCGAGCGCCGTATGGAATTTCACTCCGCAGGTGACGCAGCCCATCTTTACTGCCGGGAGGCTGAAATCGAATGTGAGGCTGCAAGAAGCTTTTCGCGACAGCGCGTTGGTCCAATATGAGAAGACCATCCAGACGGCGTTTACAGAGGTATCAAACGCGCTCATCGCGCATCAACGCGTACGCGAGAGCCGCATTCAGCAGGAGCTACTGGTCGGCGCGCTGCAGGACCGCACGCGGCTCGCCTATGTACGCTATCGCGGTGGCGTGGACACATTGTTGAATGCCCTGGATGCCGATCGGGACTTGTTTCAAGCCGAGCTGACGCTTTCGCAGATCCGCTTGAGCGAACTCGACAGTGTGGTGCAACTTTATAAAGCTCTCGGTGGCGGCTGGCAGTGAGGCAGGCAGGCCAATGCCGAGTGCTCACCAAGACCAATGCTCGTGACTGAGCCGATCTGAACGTCGACTAGCTGATTGGCGGGCCTCGGCGTGACCAGTTCGACCCTTAGGAAATTATCCGAGAGAGCGCCTTCGGTCAGCGTTACCACCGAAAGCGTGCGACCGATCATCCGCCGCCGGAACTCCAGGTTTTTGCGCGCGGCCAGGTCTCGCAGAATCCGGTTGCGGTCCTTGCGAATTTCGAGCGGGATTTGGTCCGGGCTCTCGGCTGCGGGCGTTCCCGGCCGCTCGGAATAGGTAAACACATGCAAATAGGTAAACGGCAGATTTTCGATAAACGCCCGGCTTTCTTCGAACTCCTCGGCCGTCTCGCCGGGAAAACCGGTCATCACATCTGCGCCGATGGCAGCATCGGGCATGGAGACGCGCGCCTTGCGGACACGTTCTTCAAAGTGGCGCGGCCGGTACTTGCGATGCATGCGCCGCAGGACGCGATCCGATCCGGACTGCAGGGGCGCGTGGATGTGCTTGGCGATGCGCGGCGAGGACGCCACGAGATCGAGCAGGTCGTTGCTCCAGTCCATTGGTTCTACTGAGCTCAGGCGGAGCCGAGCGACATCAGTCTCTTGCAGCAGTATGCGGACGAGGTCCGGCAATCGCATCGCACTCCCAGGCTCACGTCCCCAGCGGCCCAGATTGATGCCACTGAGCACAATCTCGCAGTAGCGCGAGGCGAGATTCCGGACCTGAGCAATCACTTGATCGGCTGGCGAACTGCGGCTGCGGCCGCGTACGAACGGGATGATGCAGAACGAACAGCGATTATTGCATCCATCCTGGATCTTGAGGTTGGGGCGCGTTCGATCGCCGGCGGCGTCTTCCACCGGCGCCGACAGGAACTCCTGGACGACGAAGATGTCGCCCACGCGAATCTCCCCGTGATAAGGTGTGGCTGGCTCAGTGACGATTTCCGGAATTTCGTTCTTATGCGAATTGCCCACCACCCAATACACCCCTGGTAGTACAGCAAGCTCTTCAGGCGCGCGCTGAGCATAACAGCCCGTCACCAGGATTCGAGCATCCGGATTTTCGCGATGTACGCGATGCACCGTTTTACGCACATCCTGATCGGCCAAGGCTGTGACGGTGCATGTATTTAGAACCACCAGCTCGGCTTCGGCAATGCCAGCCGGGCACATCCCCTTACCGAGCAGTGCGGATTCAATGGCAGCGCCATCGGCCTGCGACGCACGGCATCCAAAATTGTGGACGTGGAATCTCGACACTGCTTCGATTTTAGCAGGCGAAGAAACACGTTCCTTTTCAACCTAGTCTGAGTAAGACAAAGTGCGAATACTGCCGATGGACACTTAGATGACGGATCGGGTTCTCTCTCAAGACGAAATCGATGATGTATTCCGGCACTTGCGCGACACCGCGGATGAGGACGACCCGGCTAAACGCGCTTTGCCGTATGACTTTCGGCGTCCGGATCGCATTGCCAAAGACCAGCTTCGAGCGATTCACCTGTTGCACGAAAACTTCGCCCGCAGTCTGGCTTCCAGCCTGTCGGCTTATTTGCGCGCATACGTGGCGGTGAACCTGGTCTCGGTGGAGCAGCTTTCCTTCATGGAGTTCTCACAGTGCCTGCCGTCGCCCAGTTGCCTGGTAGCGCTCGATATGAAGCCGTTTGAAGGCGCGGCCGTGCTGGAGATCAACCCCGCCCTCGTATTTCCCATCATCGAAATGCTGCTGGGCGGCAGCGCGAAATCGCTGATCAAGGTCAACCGGGAAATCACCGAGATCGAGCAAAGCGTATTGGACGGCCTGTTCCGCATCACGCTGAATGATTTGAAAATGGCCTGGCACGCCGTCACGCCCATGGAATTCACCATCCAGGCACACGAGACCGAGCCGCAGCTGCTCCGGATTCTAGCGCCCAATGAAGCCGTGGTGGCGGTCAGCATGGAGGTCCACATTGGCGACAACGCGGGGATGATGAACATCGGCATCCCCTCTATCGTCATCAAAATGTTGCGCCACAAGTTCGACCAGCAGTGGTCGGTGCGCAAGAGCCAGTCCACCGAACAGGAGCAGGCCCGCATGCTGCGTCTGATTCGGCCCGCTCACATGCAGCTGGATGGGCGGCTGGAGGGCCCCACCATGAGCGTTGAGAATCTGATGGATCTTAAGAAAGACGATATTCTCACGTTCGATTATCCGGTCGGCCGGCAGGTGAATCTAAATCTGAACAGGAAGCTGAAATATCGCGGACATATCGTGACGGCCGGACGAAGGCGCGCCTTTCAGGTCGACGAAATGTACAAGATCGGATAAACCGGAAGGTGAAAACCGGAGAACGGCAGTCGGCTTGCAGCGCAGAAGCTGGAATGCCTTCACTCGACACCAAGTACTTCGGAGTTCTCACCTATCGTGAGGAAGCGGTCTTTGAATTTCCTCTGGGCCTGCCGGCTTTTGAGGAAGAACACCGCTTCGTTTTAATCGAAATGCCGGAGAATGCCCCACTGGTATTTCTGCAGAGCTTGCGGCAACCGGAGCTCTGCTTTCTCGCGTTTCCGATCCTGGTAGCGGACCGGGAATACCGGCTCTCAGTGAGCCCAGAGGATCGGGAGGCGCTCCAACTCGATGGCGGACAGCAACCGAAGCTGGGGAGCGAAGTTTTGGTGCTGACCCTGGTGTCGCTGCATGACGGCTTTTCCGCCACTGCCAATTTAATGGCGCCGATTGTGCTCAATCTGAAGACGCACTGCGGCCTGCAGGCCATCCGGCAAGATAACCTGTATTCGCATCAACATCCCATTCAGTCTCCTAGTCCCGAGGTCGTATGTTAGTGTTGCGGCGGCGCGCTGGCGAATCATTGTTGATTGGCGACGATGTAGAGATCGAAGTCTTGGCCATCACGGCGCAGGGCGCAAAAATCGGTATCCGAGCCCCTCGGGAAACGGTTGTATTGCGCAAAGAGCTCAAAATTACGCAGCAACAGAATGAAGCGGCGGCTCAAGGACTTGCGCAAGCAGACTTGAAGCAAGCCCTGGAAAAACTCCGCAGAAATTCACAAATCGATCCTTCTCTCCGATGAGCTTGGTGAGAGCTAAGAGAGCCAGTTTCTGATCAGCGAACGGGGAATTGGTATCTCGAGTCCGCCAAAGGCGGTCCGAAGCCGTGAGGATTCATGGTCTCGAGTTCTCAAATCTAGGGAGAAAATACTGTGTCTTTTAGCATCAATACCAACGTCGCCTCGTTGCAGGCTCAGGGTTACCTGCGCACCAACAGCGATTTTCAAAGCAAGACTATCAACCGCGTGACCTCCGGTCTACGCATCGTGTCGAGTGGCGACGATGCAGCCGGTCTGGCCATCGCAAACGGCTACCGGTCCGATGAAGCTGTGTTGACGCAAGGTGTGCAGAACGCGAATAACGGCTTAAGCCAGCTTCAGATCATGGATGGCGGCATCAGCAACATTTCGCAGCTTCTCGATCGCGCGCGCACCTTGGCGACGCAGTCGGCGTCGGGCACATTCACCGGCGACCGGGGCGTGCTGAACAGTGAATTCCAGAGCGTGCTCGGCGAAATCGATCGGCAGGCGCAAACCATCGGGTTGAACCAGGGCGGAACATTCGCCAAGAACCTGTCGGTGTTCATCGGCGGCGGTAAAGGCGCCACCGCGTCGGCCGTCATCAACAACGGTTCGGTTTCCGTCAATCTTGCTACATCCACGGTAGATACCAAGAGTCTGGGACTAGCGGGAGTGCAGGCGACCGGCGTCGCGGGCACCGACATCGGGACCGGCTCAACCAACAGCAGCGTCGCGAACATCCTCGCCACCGGCGCCAACACCACTTCTGAAGCCGTCAGTGGCAGTACGGTCTTCTACTTCCAGGGTCCAGGCTATTCAGGCGCGAACAAAGTCGCAGTGTCTGTGAACCTCTCCGGCGTAACGGACGCCACCACATTAGCGGCGGCCCTCAACACGGCCATCCAGAATACGACTGGTTCGCAGTACACCACGGCCTTCAAGAATCAGAACATCACCGCGGCCATCAATACCGACATTAACGGCAAGCAGCAGCTCACGTTTAGCTCCAGTGTCGGGTCATTTCAAGTGGAAGCGGGCGACCGGGTCGCCAACGCCTTCCTGGGCAACTTCACCGGCTCTGTGCCCACCGGGATTGCGCTTGCAAACACCGTAACAGGCCACGCCAACACGTCCGCCGACGGAGCCTTTTTCGGCAACACTGGCACCGTCGTGGTTCGTTTCCAGGGTGATAGCTTGGCTGCCCCGGTAGATCTCCAATTGGCGATCACTTCGGGCGTTACGAGCGTTGGAGCTTTTGTTACCAGTCTGACCACCGCAGTGGCCAACAACGCGCAACTGCAAGCAGCGGGAATCACAGTAAATGCTCACACCACCACCACGGCACTGGTGTTCAACAACAATCACGGTGAAGCCTTCACCGTATCGGCGTCTGGCGATAAGGCCGACATCCTCGGGTTGGGCGGTTTTCAGAGCGGAAATACGGCCACTAACTTCGACAACACTGAGTTTGACACCGCGGTATCGGGCGGGTATGCAATCGGCACCAGCACGTTTGAAATCTCCGTCGGCGGAGGGCCCGCGGTTGCAGGCACTATCACTACCACAGCCAGCACGCAGCAGTCGGCACTGGATCAATTAAACGCACTCTTCACGACCAATGCCACCTTCCAGGCAGCCGGGCTAAAAGCGGCACAAAACGTCGACGCCACCCACATCAAGATCACCTCGACCAATGGAACGAGCTTCCGATTCAACGGTCTGACCGACGTTGCGGTCCTCGGAATCGGCACCACCGGCGTGTCGATTGCCGGCACGACTGGCAGCACTGCCAGCGCACTCTCAACCAAATCCACCTTTGCTGCCGGTGGGTCCGCCCAGACAGCGGTCGGCTACACCACCGCTGGCGGAACGCCGAGTGACGTCTTCTACTTTGGCGCCATTCGCAACGGCACGGACGTGCAGAACATCACAGTGACCGCGCCGGATGCCTCCGGTACGGACCACACGTTGTCAGTGAAACTGAACAACACCAACGCCCGCAGCCTGGACGAGGCGCTGGCCACCATCAACACCGCCTTACAGCAATCCAACGACGCGACCCTCAACAAGATTGTCGCGGTCAAAGAACAAGGCACAATCAACACCACCAACACCGAAGGGTTGAGATTTACCAGCACGCTGAATGCATTCAAAGTCACGGTGGGAACTGTCGCTGGCTCCAGCACTTCCGCCCCGGTTGGCATCGCCGAAAGCACGACGGTGAACAGCGGTGCGCCAAACTACGTGCAGGGGAACGTATATAGCTCGGCTATATCCGCTGGCGGTGGGACGGCCGGTATCACCAGCCAAGCCACAGCCCAGGCTGCTGTGTCGGCGCTCGCAACGGCTGTCAGCACCCTCGGTTCAGCACAAGCCTCTGTCGGTAAAGGTGAGAACCAGTTCGGCTATGCCATTAACCTGGCGCAGTCGCAATTGACCAACCTGGCAACCGCCGAATCGCGTATTCGAGACGCTGATCTCGCTGCCGAAGCGGCCAACTTGACCAAGGCCCAGATCCTGCTGCAAGCCGGCGTGGCTGCGCTCGCGCAAGCCAATTCGGCGCCTCAGTCTGTACTGGCGCTATTGAAGTAATCCTCCTCGTTAGCGTTTTCTTAGTCAGCCGGAGAGATGGTGACCGCCGTCTCTCCGGCATTTTTCTTTTATAGCCACTTCATTGGTTTGCTGAGAATTATCGCTTGCCGCTCCACTTCACCATAAGAGACGCAAATGGGGAAACATAAGGCGAAACTGGCTAGGCCGATGTCGGTTGAAACCCCTTCGGAATCTGTCAAGTTACTGGCGGAACGCGCGGCGGCACGCCCCAACTGGGCGAGGGGGCAATTCAGTCTGGGTTGCGCATACGAGCAACTTGGCGAGCTCACGCCGGCTCGCACGCATCTGGCAAATGCGTTGCGGTTGGATCCGTCGCTCGAAGCGACGGTTCACTCCTTATTTGGCCGTATGTATGTCAGGGAGGGAAAATGGATCAGCGCGATCGCGGCCGTGGATCTGGCTCTGGAAGCTGATCCAGCCAATTACATAGCTCATGTGGTCCGAAGCAGAAGCTGCGCTGCGCTGGCCCGGATAGAGGAGGCGGTCGAGAGCAGTCGTCGCTCTATCGAGATCGCACCCAATAAGGAATTTCACAGCGGACTCCTAACTGAGATGAACTATCTGGCGGACGTCACTCCGGAAGCGCTCTATGCCGAAGCCTGCCGTTGGAATGCCATGTACGCTGCTCCGCTGGCACCCCGGATTCGCCCTCACGCCAACGCCCCAGATCCGGATCGCCGCCTTAAGGTGGGCTATGTATCGCCCGAGCTGTGTCACCACGCCATGATGAAGTTCCTGCCACCCGTTTTCGAGCATCACGATCGCTCGCATTTTGAGGTGTTTGCATATTCGACCGGAGTGAAATCGGACGAGTGGACAGAAACTCTACGTTCGAGCGCCGACAGCTTCGCGTCAATGCGGGACCCGGAACTTCTCGCCGAGAGGGTGCGGGCGGACGAGATCGATATATTGATTGACCTGGCCGGGCACACCATGGGGCAGGCGTATCTGGCATTCGCCCTGAAACCCGCTCCAGTGCAAGCTGCCTGGTTGGGCGCTCTGAGTACAACGGGCCTGTCGACCATGGACTACTTTCTCGGCGATGCGCATATGCCCTGCCCCGGAACCGAGGCAGCGTTCAGCGAGACCGTATACCGGCTGCCGGTGCTGTGCAGCTATCGCCCGTTTGCAGACGTTCCCGTCGCGCCGCC
>Ga0070713_100002592_pt1 | contig 11805 bp, 12 predicted proteins | sample LARL82metaG_FD_65465 | JGI IMG/M metagenome (GOLD analysis project Ga0070713, IMG submission 65465) | Corn, switchgrass and miscanthus rhizosphere microbial communities from Kellogg Biological Station, Michigan, USA - LAR L8-2 metaG | ecosystem: Host-associated > Plants > Roots > Rhizosphere ... | reverse complement strand
ACGACCCAGTGGTTACCCTCCCAGTGCACGATTGCCGGGAGCGGCATGTCGTCGAGCGTGCGCGGCGACGCTTTCACCGACCGCGCCGCGAGCCCCAACTCGCTGGCGGCGTGACAGAGCGCACGCAGGCTGGTGCCATCGAGGCTCGTATGGGTGAGCTGGCGGATGCGTGCCAGACTCACCGCTCGTCCGAAGTGACGGCAGATCATCGCCAGACACGCCGAGCCGCAGTCTGTCTCGTCGATCTGCCTAACGTGTGGAAATGAGCGGATGCGTTTGCGGGCCTGCCGCGACCGCCTGCCGTCGGAAGGCGCGCGCGGGAGTGCCTGCTGCTCGGCTGGCGCCGGGACGGCGGGTGGGAGCGCCGCGACTGCCTCATAGGTCTCGGTATGGTCGACGTCTACTTGCGCGGGGCCCACCGGCTCGGCGAGCGCCTCCGCGGGAAACAGCTCATTCATGAAGTCGAGCGGGACGCGTGCCGTACGCCGATAGTGACGCTGCGAGAGGCGCTGCTGCAACTCGTCGCGGAACTGTGAGTAATTGCTCACCAGGTGCTCGAACGTTGCGCATGACAGCGCCAACAGACGGCACGCAACTACGCTCTCGACGCTTGCCGGCTGCGGCTCGCCACCGAAGAGCGCCGCCTCGCCGAAGTAGTCGCCCCGGCGCAGATAGGCGACGTTGCGCCCGCGGCCATCCTGAACGCTGTGCATGCGCAGCCGCCCGTCCTCGACGATGTACATGCGCTCGGGGGCATCGCCTTGCCTGACGACAACCGTCTCCTCGGGCACCATCACCGACTCGAGCTCCGTGAGGAGCAGCTGCAGGGCGTCGTCGGGCAGCTGTGCGAAGGCGGTGTACTCGCGGAAGAAGCCACGAAGCTCGCGATAACGAGCCTGCAGCTCGACGTATTTTCGCAATTCCGGTTGGCGCCGCAGTAGCGCGCGAAAGACTGAACGGTCCAGCCGCAGCACCTCCACGTCGCTGCTTGCGCGAACGCTCGCCGCGACCGCTCCCGACCCTTCGAGCTCCACTTCGCCGAATGTGTCGCCTCGCCTCAGGGTCTGGAGAGACACCTCTTCCCCCCCCTCGCCATGCTTTACGACCCGGGCGCGGCCAGCTGTGAGCACGTAGAGCGCGTCGGCCGGTTCCCTTTCGCGCAGTAGCGTCGTACCGAAGGGGACGGTCATCGGCACGAAGCTGTCCATCACCAGCGAGCGGGTCTCCGGCGGCAGAAAGCGCAGTATCGGCAGCTCGTCGAGGAGGCCGCGGTTCGCCTCGAGCGCCCGAGTGCTACCGCTCGATCTCAGAGTGCGCTCTGCCATTGTATTACCGGCATCAGATCGCGTTGCACCACGCGACTGAATAGACTGGACTCGGCACGGGAGATGATCTCCGGGTCATCCTCCGCGGGGAGAATCTTCCCGTTCACCTGTAGCACGACGAACTTGCCGTCGAAGACGATCGGCCCGAAAACCTCTCCCTGGCGTGCTCCCGCTAGTCGGTCACCGATCGTCGAAGGCAGCTGATCGAAGTAAAGCCGCTGCGCCGTGGACGTGCGGTGCGCCGCCATCGCGACGTCGCGCACACTCTGACGATCCGCACGCAAGCAGAGAAGCGCCTCCAGCGCTGCCCCTTCACTCTCGAATGCGATGCTGTCGCACGCCACACGTGTCAAGTCCAATTGGTGCGTGCGTATCTCGCGAGATATGGCGCACGCTGTGAGCACGCGGCGCCGAAACTCGAGATACGAGCGCTCGACGCGCCTAACGACATCCAGTCGTTGGCGCGAGCGGGCGCGAGGGATCCCTAGACCTTCGGCGGCAGCGATGAGAGCGTCGCCGTCCGCGAACGCGTCGTGGTCGATTGCTGTGTCGTGGCTCAGTGCATCAGTGCAGGCCGCGCGCTCCGCGAGCTTGCGCGCCAGACGCGCCAGAGTGCCGGAGCAGACTGCCTCCGCATGCCGCGCAGCGTCAACCTCCGCTTCTGCTTGCGGAAAGCGCTCCGCGATCATCTCAGTATTCGCGCACCAGCGCGACCGGAGCACCGCGCGCCGCAGGTAATCCATCCAGTCCTCAGGCCGCACCTTCCAACGGGCGAGCCAGCCGCTCGCCTCTTCGGCGCTGATGAGATCTCGCTCATAGCGGAATGCCGCGGCCGACGCCTGTAGCTCCTGCTTGCTGGGCAGCACATTCTCGGCGCGGGCTCGAGCGAGACACGCCAATCCGTACCGGAGGTCGCGCTCGAAAAGTGCCCACTCGCCCCGAATGAGCCCCGCCAGGACGACATCCTCCCAGTAATACAGCTGTCTCCCGACGGTGAAGACTGTCTCGCCAAACAGTGAGCTCATTGTAAAGGGGCAGCTTGCGAAACGGCGCCAGCAGGCTGGGTTCGGATCACGAGCTGCGTCGCCGTGCCGGGCATCACACTGACGTTGACCGATGCCGATGAGACGCCGCCTGCTGACGCCGAGATACTGGATGATCCGGTCTTCGCGCCGGTGACTTTCCCGGATTGATCAATGATTGAGGTGGAGGGTGTGATGACGATCGTGGCCGGCGTGTTATCCGGATGCGTGCCACCGCCATCGCCCCCCGGAAGATCCACCGCATCCTCCGACCGCCAATAGCACATGGCCAACAGGCCAGTGGGGCAGCGCATGCGCATCTCCGCTCATCTAGTCCGGCCGAATCGTCGGCACGAGCGTAAGAGCCCGCCGTCAGCCAGGGATCAGACCTCGATCAGTTGGCGACAGGAACAGGAGCGCGTGCGAGTAGCACGCGCGACTTCATATCGATCCGCTCCGAGCGCCAGCGAGGAGCAGCGACGAAGGATCTGCAGTTGCGATAACGGCGAGCGAATGCCGAGCAGCTTCGCCCTGTACCGCGCCGTCCTGACGGTCAACTGATCGTCACCTGATCCGGTCGAGTGAAGTTGTGCCAGAATCGCGACCAGCCCGAAGGAGGACCAAATGCTCTTCTATTCACACATCTGGGATGCACTTCTGAAGCTCGCTTCGATCTTCGCCCTCGTCATCGTTCTTGTCGCGCTTCACGTTCACGAACGTCTCGAGGGCATGGGGCTCTCCGACGGTACTGCGACGTTCTTCTTCGTCGTGATCATGGTAGCCGTTTGGATTCCTCTGTATCGACAGTGGCTCTCCACACTCGCTGCATGGCTATACGCAAACGTGAATCTTGGTGCGAGGGTGTCGTTCGCGGAGGCTCGCCAGCTTGCGAGACTCTTTCAGCTCGATCTATCGCTGAAATGGATTCCACTCAAGGAAGTCCGTCGCCTCCCGCGGCCGCAACGGAGAGAGGCGGTGCTCACCGCACTCAACGGCTTGATGCCGCAGCGTAAGGCAATGTTGTTCTGAACAGAGGCGCGCCTCGAACGCGACTTGACAAATTATGGCAACGTATTTCTCTCTTCACCTGGACGTGGCGCCTCGCCGAGGGCGTTCACGGCTTTCTCCGCGCTGTCGACAGCTTTGTCGATAGTGTTATTGAAATCACCATCATATCCAGCGCCGCCTAGAAGGCCGCCGGCAAAACCGCCCGCTAGCGCCCCCGCCTCTTTGCCGTACGCTGCTCCCTCTCCGGCACCGAGGATTGCGCCGGGACCTGTCTCCGAGGTGAGGGCAGCTCCAGCGATTCCTCCTAAGATCGTCCCGACGACCGCACCCAAACCAACCCAAGCATCTCGCCCGAGGTCGCCGCCCGAATTTGAGCCAGCGACAGCGCCGGGTGCGGCAGCTGACGTCGTCGCAGCGGCTCGTGCTGCTGCTGCTGCTGCTGCTCCCGCTATCCCGCTCAGTCCTGGAATGCCGCTCATTGCCGTGGCAGCAGCCGCGGCAGCGGCTGCGCCATTGAGGCCCTGGAAGCAACAGCTTGGATCCGCGCAAATGCCTTGCGCCAATGCTCTCTTGCTAACCAGTACCATCAGCGCAATAAAGGTCCCTGCTTGCACCGCCGCCTGCGACATGGGCAACCGCACACCATCCCGCGCGCCGACGTTTTCAAGCGTGAGCAAACCGTTAGGCAAAAGCACCATCATAAGCAGAAATCCGAGCAATATACTGAGCACCTCGACCCCAAATCGCCCAGGTATTCCATTTTGGGAAGCTCCCATTCCGGGAAGAGTCAATACGATCCGTGTAATCGCATACGCGCCAACCACACCGATGCCCAGACGTAGCAGCGTGGGATAGCGCGTGATGATACGGGACCAGTGACTCCAAACCGGACGAAGCAGATAGGCCCGAGCGAGGAGAAATGCAGCCACGGCTGCAAGAACGATCGCGGCTAGGCGCACAGAGTCCAAGAACCCAGCAACAAGCAACGTGAGGTAGGCCGCACAAAGGATGGCGCGCGACCACGGTACTCCGGCACTGGCCGGGATCTGCGTCTGAGCAACCAAGGCTGTTGCTCGAACTTGCAATGCAGCGAGAGCCTTCTGGTCTGCCCGATGGCTGAGCCAATACCGCAGCAGTACGCCTGCGATAGTCGCCGTCACCAGCAGCGGCATGGTGATGCGATGAAAAAGAACGACCGTAATTGGCGATGCGCTTCCCTGCCATACCCATGCGACTCGAAAGAGCATGGGCGCGAAGTACGTCCACTCGTAAACGAAGGCTCCGAGCACCGCCGCCGATACCAGCGCCTGAATGCGGTCGGACTGAGAGCGCAAGCGCGGGTGAGCGCCCGCTACCAGAAATTTCGTGGCGATGACCGGCCAGACGCTCAGCAGCAAGAACAGCACGAAACAAATCAATTGCGGTACATGCAGCACTAGACCACGACGAACTATGTCATCGCCGAACCACGGAGGATTGAAGAAAACGAAATCCCCGATCGCGAAACCTGTCACGAGCATCAGCGCCAAATTGGCACTTAGGGGACCGAGCAAGGAGGCGAGCACGAGAAGGGGCAACATCTCGGCGAACACCGTGGCGTACTGGCCATGTCCGACGTACGTGATCCCCCACGTAACGCCGTATGACTGGAGGATGACAAATGTCCAACGGCTCGCCCCTTCGACGAGCCCGAACAGGAAAACCGCAATAGGAAGCACGACAGAAGTGCGGGGCCACGCTGTGAGATACGTGCCATCTGACCACGCAACCCACAGCATCATTGAATAGCGGCGTAGCTTCGCTGGGATCCTCACCCACCAGACGTCAACGAACGGCGCCGCGAGTATCCGGTCCGATGCCGGAGGTGTAGAGTGGACCGCGCTCGGTCGGCGCAGTGCGGGATCGGAAGCTGTACCCATGAAAACCTCGGTGCGGAGCCCGTCTGCTGGCGTAAAGGCAACGCACCGATCTTGGTCGCGTCCGATCAGTTGAGTATCAGTCGGTCATCTCGGGGCCATACTAATTGTGCTCCTCGCGCACGAATCAGTGGCCTGATGCGGCCGCGGGCGGTCTGGGACGATACTCACTCACCTCGATCACCTGCGTCTTCGCCGCGCGATCCCCGAGCCGCCGGCCGTCCTTTGACACGAGCATGACGATCGGCTCGACCAGCCATCCGACGATCGGAATCATCTGCAGAAAGCACAAATCCAGCTGTCGTAAAGCCGACTCGCCTTGGGTGCAAGGACGATTGGTCGTGATGTTCACGACCATCAGGTCGAGTAGTTCCTTACCAATGCTCTGACCACCTTTCCGACCATCCTTCGTGAACCCGTAAAGGATCGCCCACAGAATGGCGGCGGGGGTGGCTATCATCCCAAGCGGCGTCCAGATGTAGAAGAGGAGTAAGGATGTGAACAACGGAACGAAGCACACGCACAGATCGATAACGTAGGCCAGCGCACGCGCGCCAAATTTCGGCTTGGCGTAACGCGGCGCGGCAACAGTCTCTGCCGGCCACACGAGCCGATCGAGCGGACTGATGCCCTCAACGTCGGCTACGATCCGTTGTAGCCTCGACTCGGTGGTCTCGGGCTCCGTAGTCATGCCCATAGCGTGCATCACGATGCATCGCCCTCGCAAGGCCGTTCGACGCGCCATAGTCTCGGCGCACGCTGGGTGATCGCTTTTGATTGGTTGGGTTGAAAAGAGATGCCGGCCGAGCGATCTCGGGCGAGCACCGTGGGATCATGGCTGCTTGCATCCCATTCGCCGAGCCGAGCACATTATGGCCATGCCTGCCTTTGATAGGGGAACGTCGCGCCGCTGGAGTATTGACGAAGTGCGCCAGCTCATTGCCGACAACCCACTGCAATCGCCGCGATACGAGTTGGTCGATGGAGACCTCCTCGTGACGCCTTCACCGACCGGCCGACACCAGCTCGCGGTGAGTGTCCTATGGAAGCATCTCCATGAATATCTGACGCGCAATCCGCTCGGGCGGGCTCTCACGTCACCGCTCGATGTCGAGCTCGAGCCCAATTCCCTGACGCAGCCCGATGTTGTCGTCGTGTCGCTCGCTGAATGGCAGCGCATATCTCATCAGATGCCAGTGCGATCACTCCTTCTCGCGAGTGAAGTGCTTTCGCCGAGTAGTGGCCGACACGATCGCGTCAGGAAGAAGCCCATCTATTTGCGGCATGTGACCGCGTACTGGATCATCGATCTCGACGCTCGGCTAGTCGAGCGGTGGGCGCCTAACGACGAGCGCCCCGAGATTCTGGTCGACCTGCTCGATTGGCATCCGAGTGGCGCCACGGAGACCTTTCGGCTCGATCTGCCACCGTACTTTGCCGAAATCCTGGACACGTAGAAGGCAGACGTAGATCCTGGGTTCCCGCGTTATGTCCCGAGCAAAGGGACGTACGACTCATCGCACTTCGACGCGTGGCCTGTTGTCTCGAGACTCGCCTGAGTGACGCCTGAGCGCCCGGTTTACCACGGCCCCAGCAGCGAGCAGGACACCGCCGCTCAGCCCCGCGAGCGTGAGCAGATACAGTTTCGCGGCGGCCGGAGACAGGGTGATCCAGACGCCAGACATCCACGCCAGAAAGCCGAGTAGCCAGAGCGCGACGCCGGCGAGCATGAGCAAAGTTCCGATGCGCTTCAATGCGAATCTCCAGGAATCGAGACGAGGCGGTCTATACATGCAAGACGGAGATCGCCTCCTAAAGGTGTCCAGGTTATGTCCAGTCGCCCTTGCGGAGCTGCGCGTCGTCAGCCTCTCACGAGCACGAGGCGCAGATCGGCATATCGGCTACGCAGTAGCCAGGCGATGTACAGTCGGAGTCCGACGAGGCTCACGCCGAAGCCAAGAATAGCGCCCACGATACCGGAGACGGATCGGATCTCGTTCATCGGTGCTCCAACGGCGCCCATAGCAATGCCAATGACGGCGCCCACCACTCCGCCAACGATTGCGCCAGCGATGGCACATAGCACGGTGTAGACGATGCCCCGCCAGAGGAAACCCCAGATGAGACTGAACCATTCCGAGCCGCTCAGTTCGGAGGTTGCTACGATGTCAGCCTGTGCGATGGTCATGGTCACCCCGAAACGTTGGAGAGGGATCAGAATACCCTCAAAACTGGGTGACGAATAGGGCGCGTCAGCCGCGAGCCGTGTCCGACCGCAGCTCTCGCCAACGAACGATACCGATAGCCACGAGCAGCACGAACCAGATGAGTGGGGTGACGGGACTCATCGGCGCCTGACGGCCGCGAAAGAAGTGACTCCCGGGATGTGCGACGAGCGTTCCAATGGCGCCGAGCATCACCACGGCGAGAGCGAGCGCGCCGAGCCACGCGACGCGCCGCACGAGGAGCGCCACTGCGCCGAGCACTTCGACGGCGCCGATCACGAGCGCGAACCATTGTGGGTAGCCCCACGATTGGAACAACCGGTCCCACTCGCCGGTCGTGACGAGCTTGGAGAGTCCGGTGCTACCGATTCCGAGCACGGCGACTACCGTGACGGTCCACAACGTCCAGACAAGCGCACGTTTCGAGAATGCGGCCATGGTCAGCTAGCCATCCGATGAAAGGTGTGTTAATGTAATGTTGCCTTATACCACTCATCAATGCCTCTCCCTCGCCTGACACATCTCCAGTACCTCGTGGTGAGCCAGCTCGCCCGACAGAGCGATCCCGGACGCGCGATTCGCGGGCGACTGCGTGACGCCGGCGTTCGGCAGAGCGGGCCTGCCTTCTACCAGCTGATGGCTGGGCTCGAAGACGGTGGGTTCGTATCCGGCTGGTACGAGCAACAGATCGTCGATGGGCAGATCATTCGCGAGCGCCATTACAAAGTGCTCGCCGCCGGCTTGCGCGCGCTCGACGAATCACGGCGCTTTTACGGCGCTCGCGGCACGATCCGCCCCGGACTCGCGAATGCCTGATCGCGATCGTGCCCTGCGCTGGCTGAGTCGCGTGCTCCCGCGAGAATTCAGAGAACGCGTATTCGAGCCGGCGCTCGCCGACCTGCGTCTGGACGAAGCAGAGTCTCGAGCGGGCCGGTGGGCACGTCTCGCGCTCGCCGCCGAATGTCTGCGGGTCGGACTGCCCCAGTATTTCTGGCGACGCCGTCGTCCCACGCGCATCACATTGGCACTCGGCCTCGCGGCGATTGTCGTGGCCTTTGCCGTCGCGCGGCTGCGCTATGCGGCGTCCAGGGCGGACGCGTGGCAGTCCGAGTCACGCTGATAGCGGACACGCCAGCCGCATTCCGGGCACCGCCCCTTCCCCCAGCGCGCGTCACGCGCCACGCTTGAGGCACAGCGCTCCACGCCCCAACGCTCAACGCTCACCGCCAATGTCCTCCACCATCCGCCGGGCTGCGCTCGCCATCGCTTTCGGCAGCAGCTCACTCATCGCGCAGCAGCCGACAAATGCGCGCCCACTCCTGACAGAGGCCGACTTCGCGCGCATCGAGCAGCTCGGCGCCGTCGCCCTCTCGCCCGACGGCAAGTGGATCGCCTATGATTTCCGCAAAGGCGTCTCGGGACCAACTGAGCTCCGCTATCGCACCGTCGCCGGTGGCACGGAGCAGAGCAAGCCGTTAGGCAACACGCCCATCTTCAGCGCCGACAGTCGCTGGCTGCTGTTCACGGTTACGCCCGACACATCGAACGCCGGCCGAGGTAGCCGCCGCGGCGGCGCGAGCCCCCAAATGGCGCGCTCCAAAGCGGGCATCATCGATCTACGCAGCGGCACGACGACAATTCTCGACGACGTGCAATCATTCAGCGTCAGCAAGGATGGCGCACACGTCGCCCTCCGTCGCTACGCGCCACCCGATTCTCACGTCCGCGGCGCCGACCTGATCGTACGCGACCTCGACCAGGGCACGGAGCTCACCTTCGGCAACGTCGCCGAGTATGCCTGGAGTGACGAAGGCGCACTGCTGGCGATGGCAATCGACGTTGTCGGCAAGACCGGGAATGGTGTACAACTGCTCAACGCGGCAACGGGGACCGTCAAGTCACTCGACGCCGACTCGGAGCAATACGTCGGGGTGGCCTGGCGGAAGAAGGGCGACGACCTCGCTGTCTTGCGGAGCCGCACCGACAGTGCCTTCGCCGACACATCGTACGGTGTAATCGCCTGGCGCGGGCTCGCCGGCGCGCATGCGACCAAGGCGACGTACGAGTTTGCTCATGACGCAGGATTCCCCACCGCGATGCGCGTCGCGGCGTATCGCGTTCCCGTCTGGGCCGAGGACGGCAGCACTGTTTTCTTCGGCATCGCGCCGCGCGACCCGAAGGAAGCGCCCTTCACCGGCGGCCAGCCAGCGCGCGTCGAGGTGTGGCACTGGAAGGACCTGCGCGAGTACCACCAGCAGGATCGTCAGGCAGCGCAGGACCGTCAGAAGACGCAGCTTGTGGCATGGCGGCTGGCGGACAATCGCCTCGTACGCCTGGCCGACGACTCGCTGGATACGGTCCAGCTTTCCGAGGGACAGCGCCTTGCTCTCACGACTGACGAGCGACCGTACTTCAACGAGATCATTTCCGGCCGCTCATATCGCGACGTGTATCGCACCGATCCGGCAACGGGCCAGCGAGAGCGGATCGTCACCAAGACCGCATATCCCGCGTTCGCCAGCCCCGGCGGCCGATATGTACTCTACGAACAGGGTGAGCAGCTGTGGAGTTACGATGTACTCACGAAAGCAAGAGCCAATCTCAGCGGCAAGCTTCAGACGTCGTTCGTCAACATCGAGGACGATCACCCAGTACCGGAGCACCGCCCATATGGCATTGGCGGCTGGACCACGGGCGATAAGAGCGTCCTCCTCTACGATCGTTTCGATGTGTGGCAGCTGTCGCCCGATGGCTCGAACGCGCAGCGCCTCACGCGTGGTCGCGAAGACTCGACGGTCTATCGTGTCGAGATGTTGGATCCAGAGTCGCACACCATCGATGCGGCGAAGCCGATCATACTCACCACCTTCGGCGAGTACAACAAGAAAAGCGGCTATTCGCGCCTAACGCTTGGCCATCCCGTGGAGCGGCTCCTCTGGGCCGACAAGAGTATCACGCGCCTCGCGCAAGCCAAGAACGCCCCCAACGTCTTCGCCTACGTCGCGCAAACAGCCGAAGACCCGCCTAACGTGTTCGTGACGACCACGTCGCTCGCCGACGCCCAGCAGGTGTCGCACACGAACTCTTTCTTGAACGGTTATGCCTGGGGAAAACAGGTGCTGATGCCGTACACCAACGGCCATGGCGACAAGCTGCAGATGATGCTCACCTACCCGGCGAACTACGAACCGGGGAAGAAGTATCCGATGGTGGTCTACTATTACGAGAAGCTCTCCCAGGGCTTTCACCAGTGGGTCGCGCCGACGGATCGCTCGACATATAACACGAGCGTCTTCAGTCAGAACGGCTACTTCGTGTTGCGGCCGGACATTCAGTTCCGCTTCCGCGATCCCGGCTATTCAGGCCTCGACTGCGTGACGTCGGCGGTCAAGGCCGCGCTGGCGACGGGGATGATCGATCCCAAGCACGTCGGCAACATGGGCCATTCGTGGGGCGGCTATCAGTCGGCATTCTACGCCGTCCACGATCATGGCATGTTCGCCGCGACGATTGCCGGCGCGCCGCTCACGGATCTCATCAGCATGTACGGCTACACCTCGTTCAATACGGGACTGCCGGAGACGGGCCACTACGAGACGAGCCAGGAGCGCATGCAAGTGCCGCTATGGGAGGACCCGCAAGCCTACATCAGAAACTCCACGGTGTTCGCCGTCGATTCGCTGCAGACGCCTTTGCTCCTCGAGGAAGGCGACGCCGATGGCAACGTGAACTACTGGCAGAGCATGGAGCTCTACAACTTCGGCCGCCGACTGGGGAAGGAGGTCGTCTTCCTCATCTACAACGACGAGAACCACGGCGTCGCTCGGCCGGAGAGCCAGATAGACTACCATCGCCGACAGCTCGAGTGGTTCGCGCACTATCTCAAGGGCGAGCCGGCCGCCGACTGGATCACGCACGGCGAGAGCTATCTCGCGCGTCAGCGAATGCTCAAGAGCTGGAATGCGATGAAAGAGGAACCGAAATCGCCGGCCGTGCAGGCCGGAACGTCAGCCGACTCGGCGCCGCGAGGTCGGCGACCTGATTGAGGACTCGCAGGTTACGTGAGTGCCTCATCGACGAAATTCCAAAGGGGGCGAAATCCCAAACGGCGCGAAATCCCTGACGGCGCAAAATCCCAAACGGCGCGAGGTTCCAAACGACGTTAAACGCCGTTTGGGACTTCGCGCTGTTTGGGACTTCGCGGTGTTTGGGATTTCGCGCCGTTTGGGATTTCGCGCCGTTTGGGATTTCGCGCCGTTTGGGATTTCGCGCCGTTTGGGATTTCGCGCCGTTTGGGATTTCGCGCCGT
>Ga0070713_100002591_pt1 | contig 11816 bp, 9 predicted proteins | sample LARL82metaG_FD_65465 | JGI IMG/M metagenome (GOLD analysis project Ga0070713, IMG submission 65465) | Corn, switchgrass and miscanthus rhizosphere microbial communities from Kellogg Biological Station, Michigan, USA - LAR L8-2 metaG | ecosystem: Host-associated > Plants > Roots > Rhizosphere ... | reverse complement strand
ACCTCGAACAGAATCAATACAAAATGCCGCTGCGCCTCCGAGGTGGCAAGCAGGCTATCCATGGTGGCCACGCGGACGATGGGCTGATCCCGATCGACCGACCAGATCGCATTTTGGACCGCCGGAGCCAGCGTTGCCGCATCGCCGCGCGTCCGCACCACCAGCGACTCGGTCGTATCCACCCACGACCATTGTGTGTTGGTGGTGTAGACCGCATCCGGTTCTCCCCATGCCAGCGATGCCTGCTTCACGTCCCCCACCACACCCACAATCGTGCGCCAAGGCCGGTCTGGGCTGGTAATCTCGGGACCGATGCGAAGCCGTTCCCCAAGCGGATCTCGCCCCGGGAACTTTCGCTTGGCGAACGATTCGCTGATCAGGACGCTAAGTGGCGCCCCCGGCGCATCATGTTCGTCCAGTAGACGCCCCCTCTTCAACGGAATGCGCATCACCTCAAAATAGCCCGGGCTGACGGCGTATCGGAGCGCGGACTCTGCGCTGTCGTTCTGCTCCAAAGCGAATTGCACGCCGAACGAATCAAAATCTCCGCTCAGCGGCAACTGGCTCGTGAACCCCGCCACGCTCACGCCCGGAACCTGCCGCACCGCGTCCAGAGCCTGCTTGAAAAACTGCGCCCGAGCCACGTCGGAATCGAAGCGATGACCAGATTCCTGCACTTGCATGGTCAGCACGTGCGACCCATCAAATCCCGGATCGATTGCCAACAAACGCTGCAGGCTGTGCAGCAACAATCCCGCGCTGACCAGCAGAACCAGCGCGATCGCGACCTCCGCCACCACCAGCGTGCGCCGCGTCAGGTGCGGGCCGCCCAGCGTACGCGTCGAGCTACGCTGCATACCGACGTGCAGATCGTCCCGCGAAGCGTGCCGCGCCGGAATCAGCCCAACCAACACGCCGACCAGAAGGGTCATACCAAATGCGAAGGCAAACACGTTGCCGTCCAGACGCATGGCTTCGAGTCGTGGCAATTCGGGAGGTCCAAGCGCCACTAGTGTCCGCACCCCCAACTGCCCGACCAGTATTCCGCACCCGCCACCGAGCGCAGCCAGCAGCAGGCTTTCGGTAAGCAGTTGCCGGATTATGCGCGGCCGCGCCGCTCCCAGCGCCGCGCGCAGCGCGAATTCTCCCTGCCTTTGCGCGTTGCGTGTCAGCAGCAAGTTGGTCACATTTACACAGGCGATGAGCAACACCAGAATTACCGCGCCACAAACCGCCAGCAGCGCCGGTTTGACTCCGCTGGCAACGTCTGCCTGCAGCGAGTTGGCAATGAGTCCGCCTCTCATCGAGGCCCACGTCGGCCGCGGAAACTCCGGCACTGGGCTGCGCGCAATCCGTTCCAGATCATTGCGCGCCTGCGCCAGTCTGACCCCGCCTCTCAAACGGCCGATCATCCGCAGATGATGTCCCCACTCCTTGGTCTGAGTCGAGGCGATGTTCGCGGCGTCGTACTGCAGCAGCCGCCAGACGTCCGCTGATGGCGCCAGGACATTCTCGAATCCCGCCGGCATTACTCCGATGACCGTATAGTTGTCATCGTCCAGTTTGATATCGCGGCCAAGGATTGCGCGGTCGGCGCCGAAATGCGTTCTCCACATGCGATCGCTCATAAGCACCACGCGTGGGCCGTTCACGACATCTTCCGCGCGCTGGAAGTCTCTCCCCAGCACGGGCGCCACTCCCAGCACCTGAAAATACTCCGCGCTCACTCGCTGCCCCTCAATGCGCTCCGGCAGGTCCGAGCCGGTGAGCGCCGGCTGCCACGGCCTCATGACCGCGAGATCCTCAAACGAGCGATTCCGCTCCATCACTTCGCGATAACTGTGGAACGTCATCGGCATGTGGGAATTGTCATCACCGGCGTACCACATCATCAGGATGCGGCTTGCCTCCGGGTACGGAAGAGACTTGAACAGAATGGGATTCACTGCGCTGAAGATCGCAGCCGTCGCCCCAATCCCCAGGCTCAAGACCAGGATCGCGGTACAGGCGAATCCCGGGTTTTTCTTTAGCTGCCGCACCGCGTATCGAAAGTCCTGAACAAGGGTTTGCATGTAGACTCCCGGAGGCAAGGCGGTCGCCATTGCAACCCCGCGTAAGTGCTTACAGATCAAGCCGGATCCGGCGCACGGTTCTGCCTTGGTGTTCGGATTTCAAAGTCAATGTCCGGAACCGAACAGGCCAGCGCCTTTCGAGCCGAAAATCGCTTTCCTCCAGACCGTTCCAAGCTATAATCTTCCGCCTCACCCTATGTCCGGCTGATGAAGGTACCCCATGAAGTCGACCATGATGTCGTCGCCTCTGATCCTCACGGGATTGCTGGATCGTGCCGCCAAGCTTTTCCCCAGCGTTGAAATCGTCTCCGCACGATGCGACGGCTCCCGTCACCATTGCACTTATGCCGACGTCCACCGCCGCGCCCGTCATTTGTCGGCCGCTTTGCTGAGCGCAGGCATCGCCAAGGGGGATCGCGTTGCCACCTTGATGTGGAACGAGAGCGAGCATCTGGAAGCCTACTTCGGCATACCCGCGGTGGGCGCCGTTCTGCACACTTTGAACCTGCGCCTGCATCCCGACGAACTGGCCTACATCGTCAATCATGCCGAGGACCGGTTTCTCATTGTGGACGACGTTTTGCTCGAGATCTTCGAGCAGATCCGCCCGCTGGTGAAGTTCGAACGCGTGTTCGTGGTCTCGCATGGCCACCAGCAGCCTCCCGAAGGAACCGAGCCCTACGAAAACTTCCTGGCGGAATCCGGCGGCGATCCCAATTACCCCGTTCTCGATGAAGAGGACGGCGCGGCCATGTGCTACACCTCGGGCACGACCGGCAAGCCCAAAGGGGTTGTCTATTCCCACCGCTCGCTCGCTTTGCACTCCTTGGCTTTGGCATTACCAGATCAGCTTGGTTTCAGTTGTCACGACACTGTCCTTCCCGCCATGTCGATGTTTCATGCCAACGGATGGGGATTTCCTTATGCCGCTGCTATGGTCGGAAGCAAGTTGGTTTTTCCCGGAAGGCATTTGCAGCCCGAGGCCCTCCTCGACCTGCTCGTCTCTGAGCGGGTTACGATCACCGGCGGCGTTCCTACCATTTGGCAAGCCGTCTTAAACGCTCTCGACTGCAACCCCGGCCGCTGGACTCTCGCGCCGGGCATGCGTGTGATCGTTGCCGGGTCTGCCGCGCCGGAGTCTATGTTTCGCCGCTTCGATAAGTTCGGCGTTCGCGTCATTCAACCCTGGGGTATGACTGAGACCGCCCCACTCGCGACCGTGTGCACCTTGCGGCCTCACATGGCCAGTCTCCCGGAAGATGAACACTATGCGACGCGCGCCAAGCAGGGCTTCGCATCACCGTTTATCGAGATCCGCGCCATTAACGAGGATGGCGTGATTCCTTGGGACGGGACTACCACGGGTGAACTGGAGGTACGCGGACCTTGGGTCACCAATAGCTACTTCCGTCTGGCGCGGGATGACCGCTGGACGCCGGACGGCTGGTTCCGCACCGGTGACGTGGTCACAATCGATGGCGGCGGGTACATCAAGATCACGGACCGCTCCAAGGATTTGATCAAATCCGGCGGAGAGTGGATCAGCTCCGTAGATCTCGAGAATGCGCTCGTGGCTCACCCTGCTGTGAAGGAAGCCGCGGTCATCGCCGTGGCTCATCCGAAATGGCAGGAACGTCCCCTCGCCCTCATCGTGATCAAGGAGGGATGCAAGGTCTGCGAATCCGAACTGCGCGAACTCCTCTGCCTGCGCTTCGCACGCTGGCAACTGCCCGATGCCTTCGTCTTCGTGGAAGAATTGCCCCACACCTCCACGGGAAAGTTATTGAAGAGCAAACTGCGACAGCAATTCGGCCAGTGGCAGTGGCAGGCCGAGGGCCAACCAGCACCCACGGAACCCCGAGCCCTCTGAAGCCCTTCAAACCCGCGCCGGGCGGGAGATTTCATGGCCAAGCGGCTCGCCTCGTAGTATGATCCTTCCCGCATGCTTGGCGAATATAGCAGTGAGCAATGGATCGCGCGCTACTCGCGCAGCCACCAGCATCCCGTCAATCGGCTATGCCACACGTTCGGCATCCCGACCATTCTCATCTCGCTCGTGGTCTTGGTCTCCAGCTTCTTTTTTCACCGCATGTGGCTAGCGGCCCTGGCACTATTCGTCTTCGGATGGATCCTTCAATTCGTCGGCCACGCCTTCGAAGGCAAGCCACCAGAATTCTTCAGCGACTGGCGATTCCTGTTCGTCGGCGTCCGCTGGTGGTGGGCGAAGATCAACGGCAGAGCCTGACATCCTCCTGCTGGCCGCCGCTTGCACTCTCCTGCCTGCTGTTCTATCCTGACCCCACCTTGGTGCTGGTTCCCACATAACATGCAGCGCGTGATTGCCAGATTTCTGTTGTTGCTAGGACTTACCGGCATTGTGATTCCGCCGGCAATGGCACTGACCGCTCCACCATCGCACACCTGTTGCGTTCGCAAAGCATCCCGGCAGTGCCACGGCGCGACCGCAGGATATGAGCAGCGCGTAATCCGGAGCGCAGACTGCTGCAAGCGGGACTGTGGACGTGCGGTGACCCGCTCGCGTTCCGCGCAAGCGCAGCCCTCGGCGCTTTCAGCGGCTATGCGAAGCTTCGAAGTTGGCCTCAACGCGCTGCCGGTCAGCGCCGCATTTGCCAGGCTCCGTTCCGACCGATCTCCGCGCGCACCGCCGCAAACTTCCCTCGCCTGAAATTCTTCGCTTTATGCACACGGCCTCGTCGGCTGTCTGTCTATCGTCGTAAACCTGATCTCTCCCCGGAGACTTCATGCGTTTCGTTCGCACGCTATTGTTTGCGGCCTGCTTCGTACCCGCGCTTGGGGCCTTTGCCGCGGTCGCCGGCTCGGTGCGCGGCATCATTCACGATCCGCAGCATCGCCCCGTGCAGGATGCGATGGTCATGATCAAAGCCCAAACTTCCGACTGGTCTGCCACGGCTTATTCCGACAGCAATGGGAATTTTTCTTTCCCCGCTGTGCCGGTTGGGAAATATGTCGTCACCGTTGCCGCCCTCGGTTTCGACCAGGCACAGCAGGATGTGAGCGTCTTGTATAGCGCACAGCCCGTGCTGCACTTCGCCTTGGCCGTCGCGGGAGGGAAGGAGATGATTAACGTCTCCGGCACTCCCGACAATGCGCCCAACGATTCCTCGAGTCCGTCAACTATGGTTGACCGGTTGGAAATTGCGCGCACTCCCGGAGCGGATCGCACGAACAGCCTGGCGATGATCACAAATTTTGTGCCCGGCGCTTACATGACTCATGATCAGTTGCACATACGCGGCGGACATCAGAGCAGTTGGCTGATCGACGGCGTGCCCGTGCCCAATACCAACATCGCCTCCAACATCGGCCCGCAGTTCGATCCCAAGGACATCGATTATCTCGAAGTCGGACGCGGAGGATATGGCGCGGAATTCGGTGACCGCACCTACGGCGTATTCAATGTGGCCCCGCGCACCGGTTTCGAGCGTGATCACCAGGCGGAACTGGTTTTGAGCGCCGGCAGTTTCTACCAGACCAACGACCAGTTCAGCATGGGCAGCCACACGCAACGCTTTGCCTACTACGCCAGCATCAACGGAAACCGTAGCAATCTCGGGATTGAGACTCCCGTGCCCCAGGTCGTGCACGACGCGGCCAATGGCTTTGGCGGTTTCGCTTCGCTCATTTTCAATGTCGACCCCGCCGACCAGCTTCGCTTCGTGACGTCGGCGCGCCGGGACTATTACCAGATTCCCTACGATCCATTTCCTTCCGATCTCGAAAACGGCCTGCTCAACGGAAATCTAACCGGGCAATATCCCAGCCTGAACCTGCGCGATGCCGAACACGAGGCCGACGCGCTGGCCAATTTTTCCTGGGTGCACACTTTCAATCCTCGCCTTCTGCTTACCGTCTCGCCCTTCTATCACTACAATCGCGCCGACTATGACGGGGGGTCTTCGGACCCTATCATTGCGAAGCAGCATCGCGCATCAACTTATGGGGGCGGCCAGGTAAGCTTCAGCGCCAGTGCTGCCAAAAACGATCTTCAAGCCGGCGTCTACACTTTCTACCAGGCCAATCAGGAAGTGCTCGGCGCGACGTTCAACGACGGCAGCGGCCGCTCTCCTTTCGCGGACGCAGAAAGTCCCACTGGGACCCTGACCGCATTTTTCTTGGACGACAAATTCAAGCCTTTCTCCTGGCTGACGCTTTCCGCAGGCCTACGTCCCACGTATTTCTCCGGCAGCGTCACCGAGAATTCCATCAGCCCGCGCTTCGGCATCGCACTCAACATTCCGCGCCTGAAGTGGACGCTACGCGCTTCTTACGGACACTACTATCAGGTGCCCCCCCTGGTTACCGCTACCGGGCCGCTGCTGCAGTTCGCGACTGGCAATAGTTTGGGGTTCATCGCCTTGCATGGTGAACGCGATGAAGAGGAACAGTTTGGCGTGAACATCCCTTGGCAGGGCTGGGTGCTGGACGCCAATTTTTTTCGTACCAACGCTTCGAACTTTTTCGACCACAATACCATCGGCGAGTCCAACCTCTTTTTCCCTCTGACCATCCAGCGGGCAATCGTGCGCGGATGGGAGCTTACCTTGCGTTCCCCGCGCATCGCTCACCGCGTCCAGCTTCATCTCGCATATTCGAATCAGGTGGCGCGCGCGGGTGGGGCGATCACCGGCGGCCTGACGGATTTTTCGTATTTACCCTGGGGGCCTCTCGATCACGATCAGAGAAACACCTTGAACGTTGGGGCCGACTTTACCTTGCCCTGGCAGGCGTACGCCTCGACCAATGTTTATTACGGCTCCGGCTTCACCAACGCGTTTCCTGGACAGCCCTACCCTGGCAACTATTTGCAGCAGCACACAACCTTCGATGTGACCGTAGGGAAGAGCTTCGGTGAGCGCTTCTCCGCGTCCGTTAACGCCATGAATCTCGCCAATCGCCGCGTTGAACTCGACAATAGCATTACCTTTGGCGGCTTCCACTGGAACAATCCGCGGGAAATTTTCGTCGAACTTCGCTACCGCTTTCACTACTAAACAGCCGGCAGAGACCTTGGCAACGTCTCTTTTTGCAAGACACCCCTGAAACGGGAAAAGAAAGTTGTCACCAACCCCTCCCTGCAGCCGGGAATCAAATCTTCAATAAAACGCGGAATTCACAATTCAAAGCGGAGGCCGCATGGACCAGCACCAGCTCACTCTTGTGGTCGTGGTGATCGCGGCAGTTGTCGTCATTGCCGCCCTCAGTTTCCTTTTCTCACGCAAACGCCGGAGCCAACGTCTTCGCCAGCGGTTCGGCCCTGAATACGATCGCGTGCTCCGGAAAGAGGGGGACGCGAAACGCGCTGAAGGCGTTCTCGAAATGCGCGCCCAACGCCACGAGAAATTCACTCTTCGCCCGCTCTCGGAAAGCGCGCGGGCAGATTTCGCCGAACGTTGGCGGATGGTACAGGAACAGTTCGTCGACGAGCCCAAAGGCTCCGTCGCGCAGGCCGATCTGCTGGTCAGCGAATTGATGGAGGCTCGGGGTTATCCGGTGGCTGATTTCGAACAGCGGGCTGCGGACATTTCCGTCGACCATCCCGTTGTCGTGGAAAATTACCGGGCCGCGCATAACATTGCCCTTCGTCACGGCCGCGGCGAAGCCAGCTCCGAAGACATGCGAAAAGCCCTGCTTCACTACCGCGCTCTCTTTGAAGAGTTGCTCGGACCAACCCCCACCACCGAACGAAAGGAGAAACGAGCATGAGTATGCCATTGAGAAAAGATCAACCGGAGGAAGACGAGAACATCACTACCGCCGATTTGGCCCAAGGCAAGCGTCCCACCGGCTCGCCAGACCGCCCCAAACCCGTTCTCGCAGGACGCCCCGGCGAGAACACGCAAACCATTCCTTCGCCGGAACGGGACTCTATCAGTGACTCTTCGCCAGCCCGAGATGTAGCCCAGGTCAACATCTCTCATCAGGCTCGCGAAACAGTGAATGCCAACACAGCGCCCTTATTCCCCAACAACGAACTGGAAGATCTGCGCCACCGCTGGAGCGACGTCCAAACCGCTTTCGTCGATGAACCGCGCAAGGCCGTGGAGCAGGCTGACAGCCTCGTCGCGTCCGCGATGAAACGCCTCGCCGAGGTGTTCGCCGAAGAACGTTCTAAGCTCGAGCAACAGTGGGATCGCGGCGACAACGTCTCCACCGAAGACTTGCGCGTGGCCTTGCAGCGCTATCGTTCTTTCTTTCAACGGCTACTGTCGGTCTAATCCAAAGGCGGGCTATCCTCACGGCCCGCCTCGTACCCCTTCACTCGGCCCGCCGCTACTAGGTTTTCACGCTCTCCTGTGAAGATTTCCACCTATTGCGTGGCGAGCACTTATGGGCTGTACTGACATGGTGAAAAGGCCCGCGTCGCCTCGAGGGGTTCGACCCCAAATACTCACCCGCGAATACCAGGAAGCCCGAATTTCCATTTGGAGCGAAGCGCTTTTCGCCCTGGAGTTGCTCCTGCTCCACGCTTCGCCCATCTTCTACGGCGCGGGAATGCCCCGCGGAGACGGTTCTGCGGTGGTCTTGATTCCCGGATTCCTCTGCCCCGACTATTACCTGTTCCACTTGCACGCTTGGCTCAAGCGTATCGGCTACGAGCCCTTCTATTCGGGCATTCCCCTCAACGCCGATTGTCCCAATCTCCTCATCCAACGTTGCCTGAACGAAACCATCGACGCCGCCTTCGCCGCGACCGGATGCAAAGTTCATCTGATCGGCCACAGTTTAGGCGGTGTGATCGCCCGCTCGATTGCGTCGCAGCAGCCGCATCGTGTCGCCTCAGTCATTACACTGGGCGCCCCGTTCCGCGGCACCGTGGCGCATTCCAGCGTGCTCAGCGCCGCCGAATCCGTTCGGGCGCGCATTCTCAAGAAGCACGAAGATGCTGTCCTTCCGGCTTGTTACACCGGTCATTGCACTTGTGACTTCGTCGATGCCTTACAGCAAAGCTTGCCTCCATCGGTTCTCGAAACCGCGATTTACACCCAGAGCGATGGCGTGGTGGACTGGCAATATTGCAAAACAGATCGGGAAGCGTCCGACTTCGAAGTTTCCGGCACCCACATCGGCCTGGTTTTCAATTCTTCGGTGTACGCCATCATCGCGCGGCGACTGGCTCAGACTCACTGCATCCTGCCGAACCGGCCGACGCAGGTGCGCAGCCTCACTCCGCCGCAATTGTTAGTCAATATCTGTTAACAGTCCACACAGATCACGGGCGCTCACCCATTCGCCAGTTTCTCGCGCAGCAGTTCTTCCACGTCGCCCAGTTTTTCTCCCATCACATTCAACTTGCGCGATAGCGCCTGGATTTCCGCTTCCGCTCTGCGGTTGACGTCATAATCCAGTTCACCGCGCAACCGGTCTTTCGTGTCCTGCCGGTTCTGGCTCATCATGATGATCGGCGCCTGCACCGAGGCCAGCATAGAAAGAAACAAGTTCAGCAGGATATAGGGATACGGGTCCCACGCTCTTTTGCCCATCATGGAATCGATGGCCATGTAGGCTGTCAGTGCGAAAAAGAACGAAAGGATAAAGGTCCATGATCCGCCGAACCCGGCCACCCGATCGGCGATCCGCTCGCCAAACGTGGCATCTCTTTCGATTACATCATTGGGATGGCGATTTGCCCGCAGTCGCACCAGGTTCTGCGAAGCGTGAAATTGCCGGCCCAGCACCCGCAACATGTCCATCCCAGCCAGCGGCTTGCGCTCCAGAAGGACCGATATATCGTGCTGATCGACTTCAATGCATACCGCTTCGTCGATGGCCACTGCCTCGGTCTGATGCGGCGTCTGCTCCAGCATCGACGCGAATCCGAAGAACTCCCCGTGCGTTGGTTCGTCGATCACCACCTCCTGTTGTTCCTGATCGACGGTCGAAACCCGTACTCGTCCCGACACCACCACGTAGGCCTGCCCGCGAGTGTCTCCGATCTTGTAAATCCGTTGCCGCGGCGCAAACGTCTTCAGCTGGACCTGCCCGGCCAGCACCGCGCTTTCTTCGTCATCGAGCAACGCAAACAGGGGTACATGTTTCAACACTTCCGGGTCGCATGCCATCGAATGCCTCGTCGTATGAGATCTGGATCGCCCTCGATCGCACTGAGGATTTTACAAAAGATTCCTGGCAACAATACCGTCGCCGCTGGCCGCATTCGCGCGTTTGGAGTTACATTGGGTACAAGGTGAACAATCATACTCGTCGCGTTCTGCTGATGGTTTTCGTCGTCGCCGCCGCAATTTCCGGCTCCTCCTGCCATCGCTCGGCCCCAGGGACGGCGAAGCGCTATCCCTTTACTGGTCGCATAGTTTCCCTCGACGGCGGCGCTCAAACCGCAATCATTGACGGCGACGCCATTCCCGGCTTCATGGAAGCGATGGCGATGCCGTACAAGATCAAGCCTGCGGCTGCCATGAGCCATCTGCTGCCTGGCGATACCATTTCCGCCGAGGTGGTGGTCGTTCAACCCTCGAATTCCGACGCGCCACCCGATTACTGGCTGGAGAATATCAAAGTCACCTCGCACAAAAAGGACGGATCGCCCGCCGCCGCCAACTCCCTCCACATGCCCGAGCCGGGAGAACCAGTCCCCGATTTCTCCTTCACGAATCAGAGTGGCCGGCGCATTTCACTCAGCCAGTATCGGGGAAAAATTTTGTTTGTCACCTTCATTTACACTCGCTGCCCCTTTCCTGATTTCTGTCCTCGGGTGAGCAGCAACTTCGCGGAAATCTACAAGCAGATAGGTTCGAGCACCACACTGGCGGATGCCCATCTGTTGAGCATTAGCTTCGACCCCCAGCGTGACACGCCCCAGGTTCTCCGCGACTACGGATACTCCGTGGCCCACACCCATGACTCGGCCCTCTTCCGGCGCTGGGAATTCGCCGCTCCCAAAGCATCCGACCTGCCGAAGCTCGAGGATTTCTTCGCGCTCACGGTGCAACCGGACGGCGGCATGATCACCCACAACCTGAGTACGGCCCTGATCGGGCGCGACGGCAAAATCGTACAGTGGTACCACGGCAGCGACTGGCAACCCTCTGACCTGCTAAACGTCGCGGCCAACCTTCCGAAAAGTTAACCTGAGCAAAGCAATAGGGCGCCGCCGTCTTGCGTGGACTCCAACTCGATTCCACGGCTCGCGCGGCCCCCGGACGGCTTAGAATGGATGCGCGTGCTGCTGCGAGATGAGCTTCCTGCATACCGCTCGCCTCGCTTCCGCCGAGACACTCTTCTTTCATGTCAGTGGAAGGCCACCAATGAAATATTTACTCTTACTTCTCGCCGTGTTCGGCGTTATCGCTTCTTCGCTCGCTTTACGTGAACATTACCGCACTTATGGCGAGGCTCCCTGCAGCATCAACGAGCGCTGGGATTGCGGCGTCGTCAATCACAGCCCCTACGCTATGATCGCCGGAGTTCCAGTGGCAGCCATCGGCATCGCGGGCTACATTCTCATGGGCGCTTTGGCCTTTCTTCGTTCCTATCGCCTGCTCATCGTTCTCTCTTTCGCGGGACTCGCCTTCTCCCTTTACCTCGCGAACATTGAAGCGCACGTCCTGGGAGTATGGTGCATTTATTGTGTGATTTCTCTGGGGCTCATTTCCCTGATATCGCTGCTGACGCTGGGAACTGTGGTCGCGCAATGGATACGTAAACCTTCGACTGCCTGAAGATAGCCCGTCTTTTACTTCGTAT
>Ga0070713_100002590_pt1 | contig 11833 bp, 10 predicted proteins | sample LARL82metaG_FD_65465 | JGI IMG/M metagenome (GOLD analysis project Ga0070713, IMG submission 65465) | Corn, switchgrass and miscanthus rhizosphere microbial communities from Kellogg Biological Station, Michigan, USA - LAR L8-2 metaG | ecosystem: Host-associated > Plants > Roots > Rhizosphere ... | reverse complement strand
GGCCCTTCGCAACGCGATCGAGACCGCGAGCCGGCAGATCGCGGAGCTTGCCGCGATAGCCGGGGGCGAAGCCGCGCAGATTCTCGAATTCCAGCTCGCGCTCCTTGAAGATGAAGATCTCGTAGCTGCGATCTTCGAATCGATCGGCGACGGGGCGCCCGCGGACGCCGCCTGGCGATCCATTCTCAACGGGCAGATCGCGGATTATGACTCGGCGGCGGACGAGTATCTGAGGGCGCGCTCTTCGGATCTTGCCGACTTGCGCGATCGCGTGTTGAACGTCCTGCGCGGCGGCGGAGGCCTGCCTCTGAAAATTCCGGGTGGCGCCGTCGTCTGCGCAGACGATTTGCCACCGTCGCGGTTCCTGGAGATCGATTGGTCGGGTGGCGGTGGCCTGGCGCTCTTGCGCGGCAGCCCCACGAGCCATGTGGCTATGCTGGCCCGGGCGCGCGGAATCCCAATGGTCGTGCAGCTTGGAGCGATCCCGGTATCGGGAGCGACGGCGCTGCTCGATGGCGAAGGCGCCACCCTGGAGCTCGATCCGACTGCCGAGCAAATCGGTTTGTTCGAAAAGCGCCGCGAGGCTCATCGCAAGAACAGGGCCTCGACCCGCGCGATCCTGCGGAGGCCGACCGCCTCCTGGCGCGGCGAGCGGATCAAGCTTCACATCAATATCCAAGGCGTCGGGGATCTTGAGCACGCGGACGCACAGTACGCCGATGGCGTGGGCCTGATGCGCACCGAATTCCTGCTGAGGGATCACGGCTTACCCGACGAGGAAACGCAATTTCAGGCCTATGATGCGGTTCTGCGTTGGGCCGACCAGCGCCCTGTGACCATTCGCACCTTCGACGCGGGCGGCGACAAGCCAGTGCCGGGCTTTACGTCGGACGGCGAAGCCAACCCTTTCCTTGGCGTTCGCGGGCTTCGCCTCTGTCTGGCCCGCTCGGACATATTTGCGGTTCAGCTGCGGGCACTTGCCCGCGCTGCCGTGCGCGGAAATCTCAAGGTCATGTTTCCGATGGTCACTTCGGCGGAGGAGGTTGAGGCCGCACGGGAATTGTTTATCGAGCAGGTCGAGGACTTGCGGGCGAAGGGCACCGGCGCGATGCTTCCCGAGTTGGGCATCATGGTTGAAGTACCGGCGGCGGCTTTGACCATCGCAAGCTTCAAGGCCGCCTTCTTCTCAATTGGCTCGAACGACCTTGCACAATACGTCCTTGCTTGCGATCGCTCGAACGGGGCTCTCGCGCCCTTGATGGATCCGCTACATCCGGCAGTTCTCGAGCTGATCGCACGGACCGCTGAGCACGGTCGCCGCACCGGAACGGGTGTCAGCCTGTGCGGCGATATGGCAAGCGATCCAAATTGCGTCTCGGCCCTGCTGGATTGCGGTCTGCGTGAGCTATCGGTGAATGCATCGACGCTCGCGCAGGTCAAGCAGACGATCGAGCGATTGAGCAGCGGAGGCGGTCTTGGCTGACGCTGCTATCGATGAGCCGGCCGAAGCCGGCGCGGTCGCCGAATATAAGCGCATTTTCAAGGAAGTTCTGGACAAGCGCCCGTCTGGAATGCGGTTGCGCCTTGCCCATGCCATGGGCAAGAACCGCAGCTTCATCAGCCAAATCTCCAATCCGTCGTATCCCGTCCCGATACCGGTTCAACATCTCAATACGATCTTCGATGTCTGCCACTTTCCTCCGCAGGCCAGGGCTGCCTTTCTCCGCGCCTATGCGCGCGCTCATCCGCGCCGGATCAGCCGGCTCACCGACGGACCGCACGAGCGGACCTTGACGCTCCACCTTCCGGATCTCGGCAGCACCAAGCGGAATGCCCAGCTTGACGCGCTGCTCCAGGAGTTTGCACGGCGCTTGATTGCCATCGTGCAGGAGAAGTGATGCACGAAGCCATAGCGAGGACAGCATGAAGAAGTTCATCAATTCCGTCGACGGCCTGCTCGCGGAAAGCCTGGATGGGTTCGCCGCGGCGCATGCCGACATGGTCGCGCTCGGACCGGAGCGCAAATTCGTGCGGCGCTGCGAGCTGAGTCCGAAGAAGGTCGCGCTGGTCTCTGGTGGCGGCAGCGGACACGAGCCTTTGCATGCCGGTTTCGTCGGCTACGGCATGCTCGATGCCGCATGTCCGGGGCAGGTCTTCACGTCGCCGACGCCCGATCAGATCGTCGAGGCTGCTCAGGCGGTCGCCGGTGAAGCCGGTGTGCTGTTCATCGTCAAGAACTACGCGGGAGACCGCATGAACTTCGAAATGGCGGCCGAGATCGCCGAGGGACGCACCGCCACCATCGTGACCGATGATGATGTCGCGGTCGAGAACTCGACGCACAGCATCGGGCGGCGCGGCGTGGCCGGCACGCTGATCGTCGAGAAGATCGTTGGCGCCGCGGCCGAGAAGGGCGTTGATCTTGCAGGTTGCGTCGCGCTGGGTGAACGTGTGAACGCGCGGACGCGTTCGATGGGAGTGGCCCTGACGAGTTGTACGGTTCCGGCTGCTGGCACGCCGACCTTCACGCTGGGCGAAGATGAAATGGAGGTGGGCGTCGGTATTCATGGCGAGCCGGGACGCCGCCGGGTCAGGCTGGAGCGAGCGGATGCAATCGCCCACGAGCTCACGACCGCCATCGTCGAAGGCCTCGATCCGACACATGGAAGCGAGGCCCTGTTGTTCGTGAACGGCTTTGGCGGCACACCCACAATCGAGCTCTATTTGATGTACAACGCAGCGCGTCGCATGCTCGAAAAGCGTGGTCTACGCATCGCTCGCTCGCTGGTCGGCAGCTATGTCACGTCGCTCGAAATGGCCGGATGTTCGATCACCCTGAGCCTGCTCGACGCCGAGACGACAATGCTCTGGGATCATCCGGTTCGAACGGCGTCGCTCAAATGGTGATCGGCTTGCCGGCGTAGGCAGCCGGCAATCTGAAATTCCGCCATGGCGGATGCGCCAGCATCGGTGATGGCTCACTCACGCGCCGGGGGTTTGTCCCGGCTTTCCTCCCTGAAACTTGCCGTGCCTTCGGGCACGGCATTTCTTTGCGTGGACTATGGCGAGAGTGATGCTGAGGTTGCGCCTGCCGGGGTTGCCAGCTTTGCATCGCGGGAGATATCCGGTGATTCCTCGACCAACAGGAACCTGGAACATCGGGACGCCCTCCGGATGCACCGTCGGTTGGCGATCCGGCCTTCGGTCTGGTAATGTCGGCCCGGAATGTTCTCGCCCACTGCGGATGCGCATGCGAAATCAAGGGCAATTCCCTCAGCGGGCTACATGTTCGTGAACATTGCGCATTAACTTTTTTTCGATGTGGCTTGGTGGCGCGGGCGAAGCGGCCCGGCAAACCTGAAAGGAGCCCGGCTTGAGCGTTGCCTTCACCAAGGAAGACAGTGCCGAAACAGCGTCGGAGACCCTTCTGCCCGACCGCCCGATTTCATCTCATCCGAACCTTGTTACGGAAGCGGGACTGAAGGCTCTGGAATTTCAACTCGACCAGGCCCGCGAGGCGTATGAGACCGCGCAGAAGATCGAGGACGTCAACGAACGACGGCGGCAAGCAGCAATTCCCTTGCGCGACATGCGTTACTTTGCGGCCAGAGTTCGAACGGCCCAGGTCATCACCAGTCCGACATCGACCGACACTGTTGCCTTTGGAAGCACGGTGACCTTCAGGCGCGGCGATGGACGCGTGCAGAAGTACCGTATCGTAGGAGAGGACGAAGCCGATCCCAAGGCTGGATCCATTTCCTTCGTATCGCCGGTAGCGAGGCTTCTGTTGGGCAAGGCCGTCGGGGACGAAGTCGGCGCATCCGGTCAAAACCTTGAGATCATCTCGATCTCGCAGTAGTGCGCCCAAGTGATCCTGGGATCCGGCCGCGGCGCTTTCTCACAAAGGAAGAATTGCCTGCCGCCGTGGCCGATCTCTTGACCTGGTGGCGACGAGGATGCAGTTCGCATCCGGCAGTTATCTGCCGCGGTGGCCGACTCTTTGCTGATCGAGATCAGCCGATGCGGTGGCCATGGAGCGGATGACCTGGAGCAACGAATTATCGCTGGCCGGGGCCGGCCATGGCCGTTGGGCTGGCGCGGTTCGAGCGTGGGCGCGGTATTCAATTCTTGTATCGCACGTTCGTGCTCGTCAGCATCAAGCCGGCAACGCCCTCTGCACGAAAACACGTGCGTTCGCCAGGTTGCGGCGAATCGCTTCGTCCAGCACCGCAAGTCGTCGCTTGTCGATGGACATGTCTATCGAGTTGGCTGTATTGTTCTTCGGAACCATGCAAAAGAGCGCGATTCAGCATGCCCGTCCATCGCGACCGCGGCCGAGCTTTGTCAGTCTGGCGGCCGCCACAACATCCGCTCGGGCCGGACGCATCAACTTTGGCCTCGCAGGCTATTCATGATTTTGACTGGATCAGAGATTGCACGGAAGCGTGAGGCGGGACGCATCACGATCGAGCCCTATAGCGCCAGTCACTTGAACCCGAACAGCTATGATTTCCGCCTGGGGACGCAGCTCGGCGTGCCAGTGTTCAAGAACGGCTTCCTGGAGTTCGATATCGTCGATTTGCCCGTTGATGGGTACGCCTTGCGACCGAGAACGATGTATCTTGGACATACTTTGGAAAAGCTCGGCAGCGACACCTACGCGATGCGACTGGTCGGGCGCAGTTCGCTCGGCCGGCTCGGTCTTTTTCTCCAGGTATCGGCCGATTTGGGGCACACAGGTGCGTGCCATCAATGGACACTCGAGATCGTTGCTGCGTTGCCTTTCAAGATATATCCGAAAATGCGGATAGGACAGATTTCATTCTGGGAAAACCTTGGTACGCCGGACGCCTACGAGCAGCGTTACTCGGCCTTCAACGCGCCAACCCCGTCCAGCCTCGGCACAAGAGCACGGGACACATAATGATCCTGACAGGTACAGAGATCCTTCGCGAGCACAAACGACATAAAATCAAGATCGATCCGTTCGACCCGGCGCGGGCGACCACGAATTCCTATGACCTCACGCTTGGCCACGACTTCATCCGCTATCGAGAGGCGTTGATCGATCCACGCAAGGACAATGCCTACGATAAGTTTGCCGTCGGTGCTGAAGGGCTGCAGCTGGTCCAAGGCGATTTTGTGCTGGGCCATAGCGCGGAGACGATCGGGAGCGACCATTATGTCCCTCTGATCCACGCCAAATCGGGCATTGCCCGACTAGGTCTGTTCGTTCATGTGACCGCCGATATCATCGACATCGGATCCCATGGGCACGTGACATTTCAACTGCACAGCACGCTGCCAATTCGATTGTATCCTGGAATGGCCATCGCACAGGTCACCTTTTGGAAGCCCAAGGGCAAGATCGTCCTTTATGATGGAAGGTACCAGGGTTCGCGCGGGCCACGCGCGTCCGAGGTTCACCGAGATTTTGTCAGGTCAGCTTCGTCAGAGAGTGACGTCAGCATGACTGGCCGGGACCCGTCCGATTCACCGCGCGCCAAGCGACGGTCGCGATAAATCGACGGTTCTCCGATGCTCTGTCGCCGACGGTCGGAAACTTCCATGCAAGTCTCTCGGAAAGTTTCCGGGCTGTCCGGATATTGCCTTGGCGGCACGGTTGCCGTCAGGACGCACTCGCGATATCTGGTGCCGTCGCACCATGACGCCGACGCGGCGGTGCTGCCTGCAACGGTTTCCCCGAGCTAGAACGCCCAAGCTGCACTTTTCCTCTGCCGAGGCTTTCGTAGACGAAACCATGCGCCGCCATGTCCTCGGGCCGATAGACATTGCGCAGATCGACCACGACCGGCTGCGCCATCTCGCGCCTGAGGCGTTTCAGATCCATGGCACGGTACTGGACCCACTCGGTGACCAGGACCATTGCATCGGCGCCCCTGGCGCAGAGATAGGGATCGTCGCAATATTCGATGTCGGGCAGATCCTTGCGTGCCTGCTCCATGCCGGCCGGATCATGCGCTCGCACCTTGGCCCCCATGTCGAGCAGGCCGACGATCAGCGGGATCGACGGCGCCTCCCGCATGTCGTCGGTATCCGGCTTGAAGGTCAGGCCCAGAACGGCGATGGTCTTGCCGCGCAGGCTGCCGCCGGCAGCGCCGGCGACCTTGCGTGCCATGGCGCGCTTGCGGCTCTCGTTGACGCCGAGCACGGCTTCGACGATGCGAAGCTGCACGTCGTGATCCTGCGCGATCTTGACGAGGGCACGGGTATCCTTGGGAAAACATGAACCGCCGTAACCAGGACCGGCGTGCAGGAACTTGCTGCCGATGCGGTTGTCGAGGCCGATGCCGCGCGCGACCTCCTGCACGTCAGCACCGACTTTTTCCGAGAGGTCGGCGATCTCGTTGATGAACGTGATCTTGGTGGCGAGAAAGGCGTTGGCAGCGTATTTGATCAACTCGGCGGTTCGGCGCGTCGTGAACATCAAGGGAGCCTGGTTCAACGACAGCGGCCGGTAAATATCACCCAGGACTCGTCGCCCGCGTTCATCGGAGGTGCCGATCACGACGCGGTCGGGTAACTTGAAGTCGCGAATCGCCGCGCCCTCGCGCAGGAATTCCGGATTGGAGGCGACGACCACGTCGGCTGCCGGATTGGCTTCGCGGATCAGCAGTTCGACCTCATCGCCGGTGCCGACCGGGACGGTCGATTTGGTAATGACCACCGTGAAGCCGGAGAGCGCGTCCGCGATCTCGCGCGCAGCGGCATAGACGTAGGTCAAGTCGGCGTGGCCGTCGCCACGACGCGACGGCGTGCCGACAGCGATGAAGACGGCGTCGGCTCTGGCCACCGGAGCCGCAAGCTCGGTGGTGAAATCGAGTCGCCCGGCTCCCACATTCGTCGCGACCAACGCATCGAGGCCGGGCTCGAAGATCGGAATCTCGCCGCGATCGAGCGACGCGACCTTCTCCGCGTCCTTGTCCACGCAGGTGACCCGGTGGCCGAAATCCGCAAGGCAGGCGCCTGAGACCAGTCCCACATAGCCGGCGCCGATCATGGCAATTCGCATGAAATCCCCTGTCCTTCGTGAGTATCGATTTCTAAGACCGTCCAACGCACTTCGAGAAATATGCAAGCAGGCAGCGTCTTCCGAATGCGTATTTTAAATGCTGCATTTAATAGTCCCGAAGGGCGTCCTGAGTTGGCATTATATGAACTGGATCGCCGGGGCGATCAAACTGACGGGGCGCGCGGTTACGAGGCTTATCCGATTTGAAGAAGTCCAGCCGAACAAATTAAAGCTGCAATTATCCTCGACGAAAGGGGCGTCATTTACTCTCGCCGGTTAGCGCGCGGTGAAAATTTACCACAAGCTTCGGCCGATACTCGCGCGGAGTGTTACGCTACCGTTCGTCAGTCTCGGAACCAATTGGATTAATTTGCTCCAAATGGTTAATTTAATCTCACGGTCAAAATGAGGGTCTATGCGATAAGAATGCGGTGGCTTTTGACCGGAAATCGTTCAACGTTGTCCAGCCGGAGGGGCGCAGATCTAACTTTGTGGGGACGAATTCAGTGAACTGTCCAGTGGAGGTTTGGAGTGAAAGTTCTTCGAGGCGGCGGTCTATTTAATCATGCTCTATTAAATTCGTTGAAGAAAATTCGGACCGCGAAATCACGTTTCCATTTGTTGACCGCGCGCGGTTCGACGCAAGCCGTACTGGCCTCGCAGATCGAGCTTTGTGACGTCCTGCTGGACGAAATTCGATCGATCAGTTCCAGCCTGGAAAAGCGGATCGACAAATGCAGCGCGACCAATCGCCGTGCCGTGGTGACCAGGCGCAACCGCGGCAGCAGGTATCGCGTGGTCCCGCAGCGCGTACCGGGTCGTTCGAAGCGCGAAAACAGTTGACCGCCTGAGGGCGCTTGGAATGCTCGTGGCCGTCGCCGGCCCCGGCAGTCTGGTCGATACGGGATTGGGGCTCAGGCGGCTACCGCTGCCGGTGCGCGAGGCGGCCAGGGAATCGACAGCGACCTGAGTATGGTGGAGAGCATCGAACAGGTGGGTGTTGCCTGGGTGCTCCAGCTTCTTCGGCAATAGCGCCCCTTACGCCGCGGCAATTGAACGATCGGTTTCACCAAACCAGTTCAATCCTCCTCCAGCTGGTTTTTCTGCACAGTCATTCTCCCGGCCACGCTGGCGCGTTCCTGGCGAGCTGAAAAAAGCACCTCGAATTGCGTTGTGACTCGGTGCGACTCCGCCAGCGGATTTGCATGATTGCACGCGGGAACGAAGACATTTTCTGAAGCAGGCTCGTATCGCAGGCGCAAAAGCCTTCGGCCTCGACCTCTTGCGGGCGTGCCGCTCCCTCGAAATTTGGATATTTTTAAATATTGGCAATGTTTTTTTGCGCCGCGCCCAACGGCTCGCGGAACCAGAAACTCCGGCTGTCGCAGGTGCTCCGGTGGCGCCGGTCGGGTGCGACGGGAACGCAATCGCATATTACAAGGTTGCTTGATGGTTAAAATGCAACTCTCGCCCAAATTTTGACGATTCCGGTCGGCAACCACTTGCGGAAAGGGATACCAAATTATATGACATTAATCAGACAGGATCGAGATCCCAGATAAAAGGTTGCGGGGAATGTCTGTGAAAAAGATCGATATCGAGGCGATGTCCTTCGATGACCTCTGGTCGCTCCACGAACAGATCAGCCAAATATTGTCTGTGCGGATCACGTCGGAAAAGCGCGAGCTTGAACGGCGTCTTGCCGTTCTCAATCGCAGCAGGGATGTCGGCGCCGGGACGGACAACGACGGCGCGCAATCCTACAACGCGAACGGCAAGGCACGGCGCAAATACCCGAGGGTTCTTCCGAAATATCGCAATCCGCAGACGTCGGAGACATGGTCCGGCCGGGGGAAGCAACCGCGATGGCTGGTTGCTGCCATAAAGACCGGTCGCAAGATTGAAGATTTCGAGATTGGCGGAGCCGGCGGGTCGAAGGGCCGGCGTCAGAGAGCATGAAATCGGTAGGTCGTCTTTCGGTTTCGTGCCGGCCCTTGGCGCCTTGCCCCGAAATCGAGGCCGCATCTCGTTCTTGAGGCTTTGAAGGGCTAACAGCTAGGCCACCGCCGGGGCGTTGTTCGCAGACGCGCTAATACGCATTGTGGCCACGGATAAGCTCGATGGGTGTCCAGAACAGGATCGCAAGGTCGAGCGAGAGGCTCCAATTGTCGATGTACCAGAGGTCGAACTGGACGCGTTCTTCGATCGAGGCCTGGGTTGGCGTCGGCCCCCTGCAACCGTGCACCTGCGCCCATCCCGTCAGTCCAGGCTTGACGCGGCGACGAAACGCGTAGTTCCGGACGATCTTGTCGAACTCATTGTCGTGCGCCATCGCGTGGGGGCGCGGTCCCACCAGCGACATCGTGCCATTCAACACGTTGAGCAGTTGCGGCAGTTCGTCGATGCTTGTTCTGCGGAGCAACGTTCCCAACCGCGTGAACCGCTTGTCGCGGAACTGCGCCTGAACGATCGAAGGACCGTCCTCGAGGACCGTCATCGTGCGGAACTTGTAGATCTGGAAGGATTTCCCGTTGAACCCGCAGCGCTGCTGCCTGAAAAGGACGGGTCCCCGCGAGTCGAGCCTGATCGCGATGGCGACGATGACGAGCAGCGGCAGCAGCACAGTCAGCGCCAGGCCCGCCAGGACCAGGTCCATGCCGCGTTTTGCAGCATGTTCGAGTGGAGTCAGCAGGCCGCGCTGCAACTCGACGCAAATGGCATTGCCAAGGTCGCGGCGGGGACGGTTGAAGATCTCCGAAGCCATCCCAAGGGGGACGAAGCTCACTGGAAACGGCAGGACGCGCAGTTCGGCGGCAAGCGTCCGCAGATCGGCCAATGGGTCGGGACTGGCGCCGACCACGATCTCCTCGACGTCTGAGCCGCGAACATAGTCGATCACGCTCCTGACGACTCTCTGCCTGTTGTCCGGGTTCGGGCCAGGTGCCGGAAGCAGGAACTGCCTCTTGACGCGAAAGCCGGTGTCCGTGAGCGCCTGAGCCAGGCCGGCATTGTCCTTGCTCGCATGATCAGTGATTAAAACGATATTTCGGCCGGAAAACCGCTTTTCCGCCAGACCTTTTGCCAGCAGATATTCGATGATCCGACGATGCGCGGTCAACGCGATCAGGCCGAGCATCGCGAATACGATGCTGGTGCCGCGCGAGATTTCGCTGCCGATCTTCAGGGCGAATATGACACCGGCGAGCAGCAGGAACACGGTGATCCAGGTCAGGCAGGTCGCGTGTATCTGACGCCGCAGGACCAGCAGTTCGGCCGGCTTGTACATTCCGCGGATTTTCATCAGCGAAGTGAACAGGGCCGAGACGAGAATCGCCAGACCGAGCGATTTGCTGATGTCGTTGACCGTGCCCTGGTCCTGCAGATGATACAGGAGGCCGGAAAGGACGCTGGATAGGGTAATGGTCGCGACGTCGGCCGCGATCGCGAACGGTTCTACGGAATCATAATGAATGGGCCATTTGCGCGCAGCGTACTGCCGTTCGGTCAGAACGCCAGCCGAAATACCGGTCCGGTCGAGAGCCTCGGGCTGCTTCACGAAGTTCATGGATGCTGGGGCGCGACATGCGTGAGGAAAATACGTCGGTGGCGCATTTAATAATGCGTTATTTAAATTAAACAAGCTAAATTATTTAAATAGTTTGAAATTGGATGCACCTTCGGTTTTTCAGCGTTCTTTGATGCCGTCGTGCCCGTGAACGCGCTGGCCGTGTTCGATTGGCGGCCAGCGGTCCGGGCGTTTCGCCGTGAGGTTCGGCGCAAGTGGGGCCGGCGGGGTGACACGCCAGGCTCGCCACGCGTGGCTATTGCTTGCCTGCGATACCGTTGGCGGGCCGGCGCTTGTCCGGCGCCCCGGCGCTTGGCGCGATAGCGGCATCTCGCCGATCGAGCGTTGTGGCAATTAACTATTAAATGACAAAATATCGCACTCGCTTCACCAGAACGCTGTTTAAAAATAAATCGGAATGACGTATCACTCCTTGCGCGAATGGCGAGATTGGGCGCTGGGAACGGCGCCAGGCATTTAATTTCAGAGGCGATTGCGCAAAGGCGATGCATTGACCCGCTTTCGGATCCCCGAAGGCGAGCGGGAGAGAGACCGGATTGTCGTCGACGCCGGCGACCGAAGCCGGATCGGGATGTCCATTCCCGATGTTTTGGATCCAAAGGACGCTGAACCATGAAAGTCGTACTGTTCTGTGGAGGACTTGGCACCCGGATACGGGAGTATTCCGAGAGCATTCCGAAGCCGATGATACCGATCGGCCATCAGCCCATCCTCAGGCACGTCATGCAGTATTACAGCCAATACGGGCATCGGGATTTCGTTCTGTGTCTCGGCTACAAAGCCAACGTCGTGAAGGACTACTTCCTGAACTACAATCAGGCGGCAAACAGCGACTGCACGATCTCGCAGTTCGGCAACAAGGTCGAGCTGCTCGGCGAGCGGCCGGCAGATTGGCGAGTCTCGCTCGTGGACACTGGAATCTGGCGCAACATCGGTCAGCGTCTGCGCGCGGTCCGTCACCTCGTCCAGGACGAGGAAATGTTTCTCGCCAACTACAGCGACGGGCTGACCGACGCACCGCTGCCGGACATGATCGACCGCTTCAAGCGGAGCGGCAAGATCGGCTGCTTCATTGCCATACATCCGCCGATCACTTTCCATCTCGCAGATTTCGACGACAAGGGCATCGTCCGGCGTATGAGCGCCAGCAATGATTCCGAGATCTGGATCAACGGCGGGTATTTCATCTTCCGCAAGGAGATATTCGACTACAT
>Ga0070713_100002588_pt1 | contig 11836 bp, 7 predicted proteins | sample LARL82metaG_FD_65465 | JGI IMG/M metagenome (GOLD analysis project Ga0070713, IMG submission 65465) | Corn, switchgrass and miscanthus rhizosphere microbial communities from Kellogg Biological Station, Michigan, USA - LAR L8-2 metaG | ecosystem: Host-associated > Plants > Roots > Rhizosphere ... | reverse complement strand
TTTGCGGCACGACTGAAGTCGTGCCCTGACACTTCTTGCCTTTCCGGCGGAGCCTGTATGGGGTCAGTGCAGTCGAGTATGCGTTGTTCAACTGTGGCCATCAAAAGTAGCCCTCGCGCTTTTTCAGTTCCATGGAGCCGTCCTGGTCGTGATCGATGATGCGGTTGGCGCGCTCGGAATTGCGGACGGCCATCAGTTCCTCAATGATTTTTGGGACAGTGTCAGCCTCGGAGCGGATGGCTCCGGTGCAGGGACTGCAGCCTAGAGAACGCAGGCGGCAGGTGACCCACTGTTCTTCGCCGGGAAGGCCCTGGGTGAAAGGCTGTTCGAGTGGAATAAGGGAATCGGCGCGGACGAGCATCTTGCGCGGCTTGGCGAAGTAGAGCGGGACGATGGGAATCTTTTCGAGATGGATGTAGTGCCAGATGTCCAGTTCGGTCCAATTGGAGAGCGGGAAGACGCGGATGCTCTCGCCGGGACCAATGCGGCCGTTGAACAGGGACCAGAGTTCGGGGCGCTGATTTTTCGGATCCCACTGGCCGGCGGAGTCGCGGAAGGAGAATATGCGTTCCTTGGCACGGGATTTTTCTTCGTCGCGACGCGCACCGCCGAAGGCTGCGTCGAAGCCGTGGGTGCGCAGGCCGTCTAAAAGCGCTTGAGTTTTGAGAAAACCGCAGCAGCGTTGGGTGCCGAGTTTGATGGGATTGGCGCCGTCGGCGAGGGCTTCCTCGTTGCGCCAGACAATGAGCTTGAGGCCGAGTTCGGCGGTGTAGCGGTCGCGAAATTCGAGCATTTCGCGGAACTTGTATCCGGTGTCGACGTGGAGGAGCGGGAACGGGATGGGCGCGGGGTAGAAAGCCTTCTGTGCGAGGCGGAGCATGACGGAGGAGTCTTTGCCGATGGAGTAGAGCATCACCGGGTTCTGGAACTCGGAGGCGACCTCGCGGAAGATGTGGATGCTCTCGGCCTCGAGGAGCTGGATGTGGCTCAGGCGATCTTCGCGACTTCGCTCGTCGCGGCTCTCGGCGGGGGTTGTGTTTAGCTCGACGGCGGCAGTGGCTGTCATGTTTCTCCGAATCGATGTTTTGAGGGCAATAAAAAACCCGCGGCTGCAGAAAGGCTGCGGCGCGGGGTATGGGGAATTCCGGTGAGTCTAGTGGTGGCTTATCCCATAGTCCGGCGCGGCGCACAACAACATGCGCAACAAGCGACCGGCATGGAACAGAGACTCATTGCCTCTACTATACGGGGGTCTGGATGTGAGGTCAATCACACACCGCGAACCCTAGTCCTCGTGCAGCACCTTCAACGGGTCGATACGCGTGGCGCGAAGGGCGGGTATGAGGCTGGCGGCAAAGGAGATGAACACGATGAGCAGTGTCGCGGAGGCGAAGGTTGCGAGATCGCTGGAGCTCACTCCGTAAATCACAGTCGATGCGACGCGGCCCAGGGCGAACGCGGCTGCCAGTCCGACGGCGACGCCGATGAGGGTGGGCTTCATACCTTGCGCGACAACGAGGCTTGCCACGTCGCGGAAAGATGCCCCGAAGGCGAGGCGGAGGCCGATTTCGCGCATGCGGCGTTTTACAGAGTAGGCGAGGACGCTGTAGATGCCGATGGAGCAGAGGATCAAGGCGAGGGCGCCGAAGATTGCGAGGAGTTTCATGTTGAAGCTCGGCTGAGTGAGCGTGTTGCCGATGAAGTCTTCGAGCGTGATGACGTTGTCGACGGGGATGTTGCTGTTCGCCTGCGCGATCGCGCTGGTAACGGATGGCCCCAATTTCTGTGGCGCATTGGTGGTACGTACGACCATGGAGAGGCCGTAGGGCCGCCACGGTCCTTGGGCAGAGTCGCCGACCTGGGCGGCAGGCCAGTAGAGGGAGGCGATTCCCGCAGTGCTGTCGAGGCCGTCCTGCTTGACGTCGCCCACGACGCCTACTACGGTACGCTCCTTGTCCGGATAGAACGTAAGTTTGAGATGACGGCCGACCGGGCTTTGATTGGGCCAGAACTGATTGGCCATCGCCTTACTCACGACAACGACGGGCGTTGAGTTGGCAACATCGCTGTCCTGAATGTCGCGGCCTTCGAGCAGTGGCATGCGCATTGCCTTGAAATATCCGGACGTAATTACGCGAACGGAGACCTCGGGTTGCTCGGACATGGGAAGTACGGGCTGGCCTTCGACGGAAACGGGCTGATTGGAGCCTCCCTCGAGCGGAAGGTTATCCACTGCACCGGCGGCCACGACGCCGGGCAAGGTACGCACGCGCTGGAGCGCCTCGTTGAAGAACGAGGACTCCTGGGCCGGTGTTGTGAACTGGTGCCGGGGAACTTCGAGGGCGAGGGTCAGCGCATTGTGCGGATCGAATCCGGGATCGGTGGCCTGAAGACTCCAGAGGCTGCGCAGCATGAGGCCGGCGCCGATGAGCAGAACGATGGAGAGGGCGACTTCGACAGAGACGAGGGCCGAGCGGGTGAAGCTGCTGCCGGAATCCGAGTCGAGGCGTCCCAGGCCGCGCTTGAGCGATTCGTTGAGGTCGCCTTTGATCATGCTCCACGCAGGCAGGAGGCCGGAAAGAAGACCGGTGAAAACGGAAAGGCCGAGGGTGAAAAGAAGGACCGAATTGCTGAGGCCGATATCGGCCATGCGAGGCAGTTTGTCGGCGAAGAACTTGAGGAGAAGCTCGATTCCGAAATGGGCGAGGAGGAGCCCGAAGGCGCCGCCACAGATTGCGATAAGAACCGATTCTGTGAGAAGCGGCTGAATGATTCTGCCGCGGCTGGCGCCGAGTGCGGAGCGGATGGCGACTTCCTTGCGGCGGCTGAATACGCGCGCAAAGATCAGGTTGGCAACGTTGGCACAGGCGATGAGCAGGACAAACGCCACGGCTCCCAGCATCATGAGAAGGGCCGGACGCACGTCACCGACGAGTACATCGCGGAGGGAGATGACGCGTGCGCCCCAGCCCTTGTCATCGGCGGGATACATCTGTTCGAGGCGATGGGAGATGGTGTCCATCTCGGCCTGGGCCTGCTGGATAGTGACGCCGGGTTTGAGACGGGCGATGGTGAAGAAGTGATGCTCTCCCCGGACGGCGGCCTGCTGCGCGGTAAGGCCGAGGGGGATCCATGCTTGCGCGTACTCGGGCCTCGTCATTCTGGGACCCATGACGCCGATGATGCTGTAGGGAGTTCCATCGAGAGTAATGGTTCTGCCGATGACGTTGGGATCGGAGCCGAAGTGGGATTGCCAGAGCTTATAGGTAAGGATGATCTCCGCGTTATGGCCGGGTTGATCTTCCTGGGGAAGGAAGAGGCGCCCGTAGATAGGCTGCACACCGAGGATGGAGAAGAAGTTGTAATTGACGGTGCTGGCTATGATGGTCTCGGGCTTTCCCTTTCCGGTGATTTCGAATGCGCCGCCGGTGGCCAGGGACATCTCGCTGAAGACGTCGTTCTGTTTTTGCCAGTCGAGAAAATTGGCCGCGGAGACGGCGAAGATCTTCATGCCCGGAAACTGCGATTGCGGGGGAACATGGACGACCTGCACGAGGCGATCGGGGTTCTGATAGGGCAGAGGTTCAAGAAGGACTGCGTGGACGACACTGAAGATGGCGGTGTTGGCGCCGATGCCGAGGGCCATGATGAGGATGGCGATGGAGGTGAACCCGGGACTCTTGAGCAGGTGTCTACCGGCAAACCTCAGATCCTGTAGGAATCTCGACATGGCGCAGCCCTCCGAGACTCAATGGGAGCAAGTGAGCAGCCACTCGAGAACGCCGGCAAGTCTCGCTATTTCAGACAACTCTGTAGGGGAAAGACATGACGGGGCGTTCAAAGTAGAGATTGAGTGTCCGCGAGTGAACAGCGGGGTGCTTCGCCGAATCTCTTCGGGAGAAGAAGGCTTCGACTTCGCCCAGGATGACGGGTTTCTTCTTACTGTTATGTCTCTTAGTGACGAGCTCGCGTTTCCGTTGCCGCAACGGTGGGGAACGCCGCCGCGGGTTTGACTGCGGAGGCCTGTTCAGATTTGAGGTTCGCCGGCGACTTGTGGCTTGCGGTCTTCGTGGTTTTTTCCGGCAACGCGTAGGTGAGGGCCATGGCGGCCCAGTTTGTGCCGGCGGCGGAGATCCATTGATCGTGTCCGTGGGGGAAGCCGGCGTCGAACCATGGCTGGAAGCCTAGAGCGCGGGTCTGCACGTACCAGGATCCGTCTTCCTGCTGCGTGTTCAATAGCCACTTGACGCCGCGCCGGTAGGCGGGACTGGAAGCGGGAACGCCGGCGAGATGGAGAGCGACCAGGCTTTTGCCGGTGGCATAGGCGGTGCTGTGCATGGTGGGCAGATCGGACCATCCGCCATCTGCATGTTGCGCGGAGAGCAGTTCTTTCACGGCTTGTTGCAGTGCGGTTTTATTTGTTCCTGCCCACGAAAGGCCGGCGACACGCCAGCTGCGGTCTTCGTTGTTGTAGGAACGCGCGTTGGCGATCCAGTTTGCGGCGAGGCGAATCGACTTGCGGTATTCCTCTGCGTTGGCCTTGGGCGTGTAGAGCTGAAGGGCGTGCATGGCTCGCGCGGTCTGGCCTATGTAGTCGAGACAAATGGGCGGTCGGTTGTCTGCATGCTGCGCGGGCCACTCGCCGTCGGAGTGTTGCCGCTGAAGAATATAGAGAGCAGCCGTGTCGGTATTGAGGTCGGGCTTGTAGCCTTCGGCTGCGAGGCCCATCAACTGATAGGCGAGGATGCCCTCGCTGAAGTTGTCTTCGGTGGGAACGATGAAGCCCTGGTGCATGCGGTCACGAACCTTGGCCAGCATCTCTACATTGGCCTGGGTCTGCGCGACGTCGGTCTTTTCATCTATCTGAAAGCCGTGTTTGCGGGAAAGGCCCATGGTCATAGCGGTGAGGCTGTTGTCGTGGCAGGAGACGCAGCCGGAGTTGGTGATGAAGTTGACATCGGCGCGCTGCAGGTGGGGAATGGTGTCCTGGACGGCGCGCTGGATGGAATTGTCGCGCCGCATGTGGAGCGAAACCGGGGTAAACGGGCTGGGTTTCGCGCCGGCCTTCAGAAGCAATTTAACGACCGGAGTGTCTCCGTTGTGCCGGGCGATGTCGAGAGGAGTCAAGCCTTCATCGCCGGTTTTGGAATGCTTGTCGATGGCGTTGACGTCAGCGCCGCGATCGATGAGGAGTTGCACGATGTCGACGGGAAGCTTGTCCGAGACGGCGGCGTACATTAGGGGTGTTCGTCCGAGGACGTCGTAACCGTTGGCGTCGGCACCGTGATCGAGAAGAGTGCGGACATCGCGGAGGTCCGCGAATACAACGGTGTCGTCGAGTGCAGCAGTAAGGACGCTCTTGTCAGTTACCTGCTTGAGGATGCGATCAACGCAACTTGGACAGTGGGCAGCGACGGCCATGGTGAGGCCTGTTTCACCGGCCATTTTGGCGTCCGCGCCGTGATCGAGCATCATAGCCACGACCTGGGGATCGCCAGAGGTGAGGGCCTCAATGAGGGGAGAGGACTCATTTTCGGGACGGTAATTGGGATTGGTTTTGGCGCCGTGATCGAGGAGGAGCTTGACGATGGGCGCTCCGCCGGGACGACGCGCGGCGATCATCAGCGGCGTGCGCATGTCATCAGACCGGGCATTGACGTCGGCTCCGTGATCGAGGAGCAGGCGGGTCTTCTCAAGGTTGGTGGCCGCCCACATCAAGGCGGTAGCGTTGGCGTCGTTGTGCTTGTTGGGGTCGGCGCCCATTTTCAAAAGGCGCGTTAAAGTCGGCACGTTGGTGTAGAGCACCGCGTACATGAATGGTGTGGAGCCTTCGGGGCCGCGCGCGTTGAGCAGGGATGGATCGGCGGCGGCGGCTTTGAGGAACGAAGGCAGGTCGGCGGCGCGCAGGGCATCGACCATGGCGATTGCCTTCGAATCGAAGGGGGGCAGATCTACTTCGTTGGCTAGTTCGTCAGGCCATTCGGCTCCCTGATCGATCCATGCTTTGATGGTGTCGATCTGTTCGGGACGAAGCGCGCCGGTGGGAGGCATCTGGGCGCCGTATTCCCCGATCAAGCGGTAATAGACAAAGCTGTTGCTGCTGCTGCCGGGGACGACGCGCCGGGAGAAGGCTTTCATCACGGAACTTCTGCGATCAAGCCGCATGCCCGCGCGCTGCTTGGCGGGACCATGGCAATCGCCGCATTGCTCGCGGAAGATGGGCAGAACATCGCGGCCGAAGTCGACCCTGGCGGGAGTTGCATTCTGGGCTGTGGAGATTCCACTGACGATGGCTAGGCAGAGAATGAGTAATGCGAGACCTGAATGTTTCACGGTGACCTCAACCTGGATTGCTTGCTGGGCTTCCTCAGGGACCCTCCTAAAAGTGATTTCAGAAGGCCGAGCGTGTCTCAATTTTCAAAGGAAGATGCCAGCAGCTTGCTCAGACTTCATTTGCGCTGGAACAAGGGGGCCAGGAAAGGCGCAGACGTTCTAAGTCACGTCGGATGCTAATTGTGCGCTTGCGAGATGTAAAGGAGATTCGTGGACACGGCGCGAACAGGCGAAGCCCAATGATCAGCAGAGCTTGTCGGCGGCGGCGGCGAGGTCGAAATCCTTCTGCGTGATGCCGCCCGCATCGTGGGTGACGAGGGCGAGGCGCACCTTGTTGTAGCGGATGTCGATATCGGGATGGTGGCCGGCGTTTTCAGCGAGGTCACCAACCTTGTTGACGAAGGCGAGAGAGGCGCGGAAATCCTTGAAGAGGAAGGTGCGGACGAGCTCGCCGGATTCGATCTGCCAGTCGGGTACGGCGACCAGACGGGATTTGATTTCAGCGTCGGAGAGAGATGGCATAGAGAGTTCCTCCCTGGGGAATTGGTCCGGCGGGGCAGCCAGTCGGACCCAAGCACCCACTATAGGTTGGGATGCTGGGCAGTAGTTAAAATTTCTGTGCCGGATATGGTAACTAATCGTTTAGTTGGTACGTCCAATTGATTAAGGCTGGATCAGGGCTAGCGGTTGAATTAATGGAATCAATGAGTTAAGGATGCCTCCGAAGAAATCAAACACGTTAACCGAAGCCGAACTGAGGCTGATGAAGATTCTGTGGCGACGCGGTGAGTCCGCTGTCAACGACCTGGTTGCGGCTATGCCGGAGGATGAGCCGCTGGCGTACAACTCGGTGTTGACAACGATCCGGATCCTGGAGCAGAAGGGTTACGTGGAGCATCGGCAGGAAGGGCGCGCGTTTGTCTACCGGCCGGTGGTGCTGGAAAACGAAGCGGGCCGCAGCGAAGTAAAGCACGTGCTGAGCCGGTTTTTTGGCAACTCGCGGGAGCAGTTGTTGCTGTCTCTCTTGGGGGACGGCGAGATTTCTCGGGAAGAACTGGAGCGGTTGAAGACGGCAATCCGTGACGCAACACCCGATGAGGTCAACGAAGTTTAGATGATGCACCTGGCAACACAGATCGGCGATTTCGGAATGGCTGCTCAGGTCGTTTGGGCATGGCTTGCCTCGGTGTGCGAGCCTGCTGCAACTTCGCTGGTAACTTCGCTCTGGCAGGGTGCGGTGATCGTTTGCGGGTTGGAGATTGCGCTGAGGCTGATGCCGCGGATATCTGCAGCACATCGCTTTATGGTGTGGGCGGCGGGACTTGCGGTGGCATTGGGACTACCGTGGTTGCCACTGATCCATTTCGGCACGAGCGGAGCGGACGGTGCCGGCACAGGAATCGCAGGCAGCGCCGCAGCGCCACTGCTGCAACTGGATGCGCGCTGGGTTCTGGCGATTGCGGTGCTCTGGGCTGGAGCCTCGGCGGTACGCGGGGCACGTCTGCTGCTGCACTCGGTGCGGCTGCGGCGGTTGTGGACGGCCGCGCGGCCTGTGGATGTGAGTGCAGCGCTGATTGACGCGTTGAAGGATGTGCGCGGCGGGCGAGTGAGGATCTGCACGACAGAGACGCTGGACCGGCCGAGTGTGATCGGGTTCCTGGCACCTCGGATTTTGATTCCCGCGTGGCTGATGGCGCGGTTGACGCCGGGCGAACTGGAACAGATTGTTCTGCACGAAGCGGAGCACATGCGGCGGTGCGACGACTGGACAAATCTTGCGCAGAAGCTGGCGCTGGTGGTTTTTCCACTGAATCCCGCGCTCGTATGGATGGAGCGTCGACTGTGCCGCGAGCGGGAGATGGCGTGCGATGAAGGCGTGGTGCGGATTACGAATGCGCCGCGAGCGTATGCAGCATGCCTGGCAAGCCTGGCGGAACACAGACTGGAGCGGCGGACTGAAGCGCTGTCGCTGGGCGCGTGGCAGAGGCGATCGGAACTTGTGCATCGGGTGCATGGCATTCTGTGGCGGAAGCGGAAGCTGAGTACCGCCGCAGCGGGCGCGCTCCTGGGCACGGTGGGATGCGCGCTGATAGCCGGAGCGGTGGAGATGGCGCGGTGTCCGCAACTGGTGGCGTTTGTGCCAGAACAGAAGAGCCTGGCGATGACACCGGCGAGACAGCGCGAGATGGCTGCGATGCTGGCGCGAGAGAATGCCGAGGCGAAGATGATGTTGCCGTCGGGATTCCGAGCCGTGCCGGCCAAGGCAGTAGTGCCGGAAATGGGCCGCACGAGCCTGGCGAAGGGCGGCATACATCATGCGCGGAAGAGCTCGGCTGCGGTGAATGCGGAAGCAACTCAGGAAGCGCGGCAGGTCGCGAATTCTGATGTGGCCGGTGATCGCGTGAACCCGAGTCCGGAACAGCAATGGGTGGTGCTGGCAGCGTGGGAGGAAGTGCAGACCATAAGCCGCATTTCCTCGAACACGGCGAGCGACTATGAGACAAACGCGGTTGCGCAGGATGGCGCCGCACCAACAGCGCAGAGCAACAATGGCACGCCAGCAGGACAGGCGACGAGCCAGGCGCTTCATCAGAACCAGACAAGCACCCAGTACACCGTGACGCGATTAATTCTGAAAGTGGTTCCTGCGAATTCCAATTCAACTCAGCCGGCGACGGGGGTGGTTCGCGGCGGCTGGTTCGTGATTCAACTGTAAGTTCAACTTCAAAACACCAAGGTGAGGTAATTATGTCCGTAACAACTAATTCATTAGTGGCAAGGGTAAAGAAACTTGGAGCACCTGCCGGGGCGGCTGCGGCAGTGCTGCTCGGCTTTTCGCTTCTGATTGGGCACCACGTCGCGCATGCAGCGAGCAGTGCAGTCGGTTTGAGCGGTGGCGTTCCAATGGATGACAACAGCGTGTCATCACTGGTGGCGCTGGATAATGCCGTGGAAGCGGTAGCGGCGCGCGTGACGCCGGCGGTTGTGAACGTGGCGGTCACAGCGCGCGTGTCCGCGCACGATGTGGATGGCGATGACGACGGGCAGGCATCGGACGGCGGCCAGAATCAGCAGAATGCGATTCCGCCGGAGTTCCGCCGGTTCTTTCAATTTGGCGGCGGCGGGCCGGCACAGCCGCAGATCGAGCACGGAATTGGCAGCGGCATCATCATTTCGCCGGATGGCTATATCGTGACCAACAACCACGTGGTGAAAGGGGCCTCGCAGGTTCGCGTGACGCTGAATGATCGTCGCGTCTTCCCGGCGAAGGTGGTGGGCGTCGACAAATTGAATGACCTCGCCGTGATCAAGATCAACGCGAACAATCTGACTGCGGTGGCGTGGGGCGACTCGACCAAGTTGCGTCCGGGGCAAACGGTACTTGCATTCGGGAGCCCGTTTGGGTACTTCCAGTTCTCAGTCACGCGGGGCATCGTGAGCGCACTCAATCGGCCGAATCCGTACTCGGATGATGCGCGCAAGCCGGGCGATTTCATTCAGACAGACGCGGCAATCAACCAGGGCAACTCGGGTGGACCGCTGGTGAATGCGCATGGAGAGCTTGTCGGCATCAACACGTTCATCATCACAAATAACGGATCGTTTGCGGGCGCGGGGTTTGCGATTCCTTCGCAGATTGTGCGGGCTTCAGCGGAGTCGATCATCAAGGACGGAACGGTTCACCATGGCTATCTCGGCATCAGCATGAACGATGTAACGCCGGATAATTCGAGCTTCTTCAACTTGCCGGATGCGACGGGCGCAATCGTAAGCCAGGTGACGCCTGACTCGCCGGCAAGCCGCGCTGGATTGAAGGCCGGCGACGTGCTGCGCGAACTGAATGGCAGCAAGATCAGGAACGGCAGCCATCTGCAGGTGGCGGTAAGCCAGACTGCACCGGGAACCGACATCAAGCTGGGCATTCTGCGTGATGGAAAGCCGGAGACGTTGAGTTTAAAAGTCGGCGAGTACAAGGGCGAGAAACAGGTTGCCGAGAGCGGTGGGGATAGTTCGAAGCAGCGCGGCAAGCTTGGGGTAGCCGTCAGCGACCTGAACGACGATGCACGTCAGCAGTTCCACATTCCTGCGACGGTAAAGGGCGCAGCGGTAGCGAACGTGCGGCCGGCGAGCCCCGCGGATGATGCTGGATTGCAACCTGGAGACGTGATCCAAGAAGTGAACCGCAAGCCGGTTGCGAACGCGGAAGAGTTTGCGAACGACGTTCGTGCTGTTCCAGCGGGCAAGGACGTCCTGCTGCTGGTGTGGTCGCACGGCGGTGCAAGTTACCGCGTGGTGCATCCGGCACAGAGCGAACAGAACGGCGATTAAGCCCTGTTCGAAGCAAGGTGTTGTAAGCAAAACTTGCGGCCGCTGCATCTCCTCGAAGTGCGGCGGCCTATTTTTGCCTGCGAGATCTTCACGCAGTCGCCTCGGCGAGTGGGGATATGAACAACCTCGTTTCTGTTTGGGACGTCAATACCCTTGAGAATTTTGAAACGTCAATACCTTGTTGTAACGGGTATGTCCATTCATCTGAGTAATGCAGTCGAGGACCGGGAATGAAGAAATCAGAGGTTCTGCAAGCTTGGGGAAGAATTCTATCCGGCCGCACCCCTTCGCTTTCGATCGAGATCACAAAAGAATGCCCTTTGCGATGCCCCGGCTGTTACGCGTTTGATGCAGCGCATCTTGGCGGCGGGTCTGTGCTCCGGCAGCTATCCGATTTCAAGGGAGAGGAGCTTGTCTCAAAAATTCTGGCAATCGTGGATGAGCGCAAGCCATTGCACGTCTCTCTTGTCGGTGGGGATCCACTGGTGCGATATCGGGAGCTCAGGCTGTTGCTGCCGCAGCTAGAGAGTCGGGGAGTTCACACACAAGTTGTTACAAGCGCCTTCAGAACCATCCCGCGGGAATGGTCCGCGTTGAAGCGGTTGTACGTCGTGGTGTCGATCGACGGACTACAACCGGAACATGATGCCCGCCGAAAGCCAGCGACCTACGACCGCATCCTTAAAAACATACAAGGTGCGCGAATCACAATCCACTGCACCATAACTTCACAGATCGCCGACCGTCCCCGCTACCTTGAGGAGTTTCTGAAATTCTGGAGCAGCCGTCCGGGGGTTGCTCGAATCTGGTTCAGTATCTTTACACCACAGCGCGGCGCAACGGATGCCGAGATTCTATCTCCCTTCCAACGGTTCGCAGTTATTGCCGAACTTAAACATTTACGCACGCGGTATCCCATCCTTGATCTTCCAGACCGAGTTCTGCACGAAATGCAATCCCCTCCGACGAGTCCATCGGAGTGCATCTTTGCGAGAACGACAGAAGTCATATCGGCAGATCTAAAAACAAGAATCACTCCTTGCCAGTTTGGCGGAGATCCCGATTGCGAGCGCTGTGGGTGCTTCGCGTCGATGGGACTTGCAGCAGTTGGCCATCACCGGATTCTCGGACCGGTCACTGCCGGACACCTGTTCGACATTTCAGCTCGGATGGG
>Ga0070713_100002585_pt1 | contig 11842 bp, 9 predicted proteins | sample LARL82metaG_FD_65465 | JGI IMG/M metagenome (GOLD analysis project Ga0070713, IMG submission 65465) | Corn, switchgrass and miscanthus rhizosphere microbial communities from Kellogg Biological Station, Michigan, USA - LAR L8-2 metaG | ecosystem: Host-associated > Plants > Roots > Rhizosphere ... | reverse complement strand
TGCGACCGGCTGGTCGTCATGGACAAGGCCAGCATCGTGGCCGAGGGCTCGCCGACCGAGCTGATCGCGGCCTGGTCGAGCCGCGAGGTGGTCGAGGTCCGGTTCGCGCCCGACGAGCACGAGGCGATGGCGGGCAAGCTGGCCGACCTCGCCGACCGGGTCGAGGTGCTGCCCGACCGGCTGCTGCTCTACACCGACGACGGCGACGCGGCCGCGGCCGCCGTCCACGAGCGCGGGCTGCGCCCGTTCGGCGTGCTGGTCCGCCGGTCCACGCTGGAGGACGTCTTCCTCCACCTCACCGGCCGGACGCTGGTGGACTGATGGTCGCCACCGCCGCGCCGTTCGCCCTGCGCTCGTTCGAATACTGGCTGTTCCAATACAAGCGGACCTGGCGTGGGTCCGTGATCAGCACGATCCTGTTCCCGGTCCTCTTCCTGGCCTCGATGGGGCTCGGCCTCGGCACGCTGGTCGACTCGTCCACCTCCGGCGGCGTCGAAGGCCACAGCTACCTCGTCTTCCTCGCCCCGGGACTACTGGCCGCGACGGCGATGCAGACCGCGGTCGGCGAGTCGACCTACCCGGTGATGGGCGCGATCAAGTGGATCAAGACCTACCACGCGATGCTCGCGACCCCGCTCGGCGTGCTCGACGTGCTCGTCGGTCACCTGCTGTTCATCGGCGCCCGGGTGCTCATCGGCTCGACGATCTTCCTCGCCGTGATGACCGCGTTCGGCGCCGTGGACAGCCCGCTGGCGCTGCTCACGCTGCCGGCGGCGCTGCTGACCGGCCTGGCCTTCGCCACCCCCGTCGTGGCCTACTCGGCCGTCCTGGAGAACGACTACGGCTTCGCCGTGCTGCTGCGGTTCGTCGTGGTGCCGCTGTTCCTGTTCGGCGGCGTGTTCTACCCGGTGTCACAGCTGCCGCTGGTGCTGGAACAGCTGGCCTACCTGACGCCGCTCTGGCACGGCGTGGCGCTGTCCCGCGAGCTCGCGCTGGGCACGGCGACCCTGGGCGCCACCCTGCTGCACGTGGCCTACCTGGCCGTGTGGATCGTGGTCGGGTTCGTGTTCGCCGCCCGCAACTACCGGCGCCGGCTGGCGGTCTGAGATGGCCCGCGACACCGTGACCCCGACCCTGGTCGTCCGCACCACGCCGCTGCCGCTGGCCGGCGGCCGGGCCTGGCGGCTGGTCGAGCGAAACATCATGGTCTACCGCCGGATCTGGGTGCTGATCCTCTCCGGCTTCTTCGAGCCGGTGTTCTACCTGCTCTCCCTCGGCGTCGGGATCGGCGCGCTGGTGGGCACCGTCGCCGGACCGGACGGCCAGCCGATCGACTACACCGCGTTCGTCGCGCCGGCCCTGCTCGCCGCCAGTGCGATGAACGGCGCGATCTACGACTCGACGACCAACGTCTTCTTCAAGCTCAAGTTCGCCAAGACGTACGACGCGATGCTGGCCACGCCGCTCGGCCCGGGCGACATCGCGGTCGGCGAGATCACCTGGGCGCAGCTGCGCGGCACGCTCTACTCGGTCGCGTTCCTCGTCGTGATGGCGGTGCTCGGCCTGATCACGTCGTGGTGGGCGGTGCTCGCGCTGCCGGCGACCATGCTGATCGGGCTGGCGTTCGCCGCCGTCGGCATGGCGTGCACGTCGTTCATGCGCAGCTGGCAGGACTTCGAGTACGTGCAGCTCGCGATCCTGCCGATGTTCCTGTTCTCCACGACGTTCTTCCCGCTGTCGGTCTACCCGCACGCGATCCAGGTCGTGGTGCAGTTCACGCCGCTCTACCACGGCATCGAGCTGGTGCGTCCGCTCACCACCGGCGCAGGCGTGGGGATCGGCCTGCTCGGCCACGCGCTCTACTTCGTCGGCCTCGCGGCGATCGGGTTCACTGTCACGGCGCGCCGACTCGAAAGGCTGCTCCTCAGGTAGCCGCACGGGTCCCGCGGGTAGCATCAACGCACCCGAGCGACCGTCCACGCGCCCGAGGAGACAACCCGCATGTCGAGCCCCACGCTGTCCTTTCTCGGCCGCGACATGGCGATCGACCTGGGGACCGCGAACACGTTGGTGTACGTGCGCGGTCGGGGGATCGTGCTCAACGAACCGTCGGTCGTCGCGACGAACACCAACACCGGCGAGATCCTCGCCGTCGGCATCGAAGCGAAGCGAATGATCGGCCGCACGCCGTCGCACATCGTCGCGGTACGGCCGCTGAAGGACGGCGTGATCGCCGACTTCGACACCACCGAGCGGATGCTGCGTTACTTCATCCGCAAGGTGCACCGCCGCCGCTACCTGATCCGCGGGCCACGCGTGGTGGTGTGCGTGCCGTCGGGCATCACCGGCGTCGAGCAGCGCGCGGTCAAGGAGTCGACGTACGCGGCCGGCGCCAGCAAGGTCTACATCATCGAGGAGCCGATGGCCGCGGCGATCGGCGCGGGCCTGCCGGTGAGCGAGCCGACCGGCAACATGGTCGTCGACATCGGCGGCGGCACGACCGAGGTCGCGGTCATCTCACTCGGCGGCATCGTCACCAATACCAGCATCCGAATCGCCGGCGACGAGATCGACCAGGCGATCATCTCGTACGTGAAGAAGGAGTACTCGCTGGCGCTGGGCGAGCGCACCGCCGAGGAGATCAAGATCGCGATCGGCTCGGCGTTCCCGATGCCCGAGGACGACCAGGCCGAGATCCGGGGCCGCGACCTCGTCACCGGGCTCCCGAAGACGATCATCGTCGCCGGCGAGGAGATCCGCCGCGCGATCGAGGAGCCGGTCAACTCGATCGTCGACGCGGTGAAGACCACGCTCGACAAGTGCCCACCGGAGCTGTCCGGCGACATCATGGACCGCGGCATCGTGCTGGCCGGCGGCGGCGCCAACCTGCGGGGCCTGGACGAGCGGCTCCGGCACGAGACCAGCATGCCGATCCTCATCGCCGACAACCCGCTGCACTCCGTCGCGATCGGCTCCGGCCGCTGCGTCGAGGACTTCGAAGCGCTGCAACAAGTCCTGGTGTCCGAGCGCAAACGGTCCTGGGCCTGACCGGGGGAGCGCCGCGATGATGGCTCCCACTCGCGGCCAGCGGCGGGCGGTGATTCTGCTGCTGCTGCTCTCGGTCGTGCTCATCACGCTCGATCACAGCGGCGAGGGGTTCCATGGGATCCGCAGCGCCGCACATTCCGTGGTAGACCCGGCTCAGGAGGGAGTCACGACGCTGGTCGCCCCGGTCGGTCGGTTCTTCGGTGGGCTCGGCGACCTCGGGAACTCCGGCCGGAAGATCGACGCGCTGCAGAAGGAGAACGCCGACTTGCGCCGGCAACTGCGGGAGAGCGAGCTGTCGACCACCCGCTCGGACGAGCTGCAGAAGCTCAAGCTGGTATCCGGGCAGGGCGGTTTCACGGTGCTGCCCGCGGTGGTCACCGGGCTCGGCCCGTCGATCGGCTTCGAGTGGACGGTCACCGTGGACGCCGGCCGCCAGGACGGCCTGCAGCCGGACCAGACCGTGATCGACTCCGACGGACTGGTCGGCCGGGTCAAGCAGGTGGGCGAGAACTCGGCCGTCGTGGTGCTCGCGGTCGACCCGCACTCGGCGGTCGGCGTCCGGGTCGTCGGCGGCGACGAGCTCGGCATCGCCGCCGGCAACGGCCTCGGCCCGCTCACATACACACCACTGGACCCGTCGACCACGGTGCACGTCGGCGACCGGCTGCTGACCGGCCCGTACGGCGGGTCGACGTACGTGGCCGGGCTGCCGGTCGGCGAGGTGACCAAGGTGTCCGGCGACCCGGGTGCGCCGGCTCGGGAGGCGACGGTCGCACCGTACGTGTCGTTCTCCAGCCTCGACCTGGTCGGGATCGTGCTCGCCTCGCCGCGGACCGACCCGCGCGACCGGCTCGCGCCGCCACCGTCGGTGGGCACCTCTCCGGAGCACACGCCGTGAGGGCCGGCCCGGGCGCCGCCGCAGCGCTGGCGGTCGTCGTAGCGGTGATCCTGCAGGCCGCTGTGATCTCCCGGCTTCCGCTGCCGGGCGGGCCGCCCAACCTCGTGCTCGTGCTGGTCGTCTCGATCGGCCTCGCGGCCGGCGGCAGCGCCGGTCTCGCCGCCGGCTTCGGCGCCGGGCTGCTCACCGACGTGCTCTCCGACCACCCGGTCGGGGTGCTGGCGCTGTGCTTCGCGCTCGCCGGCTTCTTCGCCGGCCTGCTGGGGGCGGACGTCCGGCGCAGCGTGCTGCTGCCCGTCGTGGTCGTCGCGGTCGCGTCCGGCGCGGTGTACCTCGTCTACCTCGCCATCCTGGGGCTGCTCGGCCAGACGGTCGCCGACGGCGCCGGCGGCGTTTTCGGCACGATCGCGTACGACGTCGTGCTCACGCCGTTCGTCTTCCCCCTGGTCGCGGCGGTCACCAGGCGGCTTGCCCCGGCGAGGCGAGGGCTGTGAACGGGAGGCGGGCACGGTGAACAACATCCGGCTCGCGGTGATCCGCATCCTGGTGGTGTCGCTGCTGCTCACCCTCGGCGCCCGGCTCTACTACCTGCAGGTCCTGGACCAGAACAAGCTGGTCCAGACGGCCGACCGGCAGCACACCCGGGAGGTCATCCTGGCCGCACCGCGCGGGGCGATCGTCGACGACCGCGGCCGGCCGCTGGTGACCAACCGGAGCTCGCTGGTGGTGAGCGTCGACCGGTCCGCGCTCATGGCCCAGGCCGACGACGGCAAGGCCGTGCTCAAGCGGCTCGGCGCGCTGCTGCGCGTCGCCCCGGCCGAGCTGGCCAAGCGCATCACGCCGTGCGCGAAGGGCGTGCCGCGCCCATGCTGGAACGGCTCGCCGTACCAGCCGGTGCCGGTGGTCGCCGACACCACACCGGCGATCGTGCTGGCGATCGAGGAGCGGCAGGAGGACTACACGGGCGTCAGCGCCGAGTCCCAGACCCTCCGGCAGTACCCGAACGGCAGCCTGGCCGCGCACTCGCTCGGCTACGTCGGCCCGGTGAACCAGGACGAGCTCGACGCCGCCCGCAAGGCCGGTCGCACCGACCTCAACCTCAACGCCCAGATCGGCCGGGCCGGGCTGGAGAAGACGTACGACGCCGACCTGCGCGGCACCGACGGCATCCGGTACGTCACGGTCGACAACCGCGGCACGCTGATCGGCACCCAGCGGGAGACCGAGCCGGTGCGCGGCGACACGCTGGTCACCAGCATCGACCAGAACGTGCAGCGGATCGCCGAGCAGGCGCTGACCGCGGAGATCGCCAAGCGGCGGACCGAGCGGGACACGAGGAACGCCGGCCAGCTGTTCGCGGCGCCGTCCGGGGCCGCGGTCGTGATGGACCCGCGCAACGGCCGGATCATCGCGCTGGCCAGCACGCCGACGTACGACCCGACGCTGTTCGTCGGCGGGATCTCCAAGACCGAGCTGGCCCAGCTCACCGACCCGAGCGCGGGCACGCCGCTGGTCTCGCGGGCGGTGCAGGGCCAGTTCGCGCCGGGGTCCACCTTCAAGCTGTCCTCGGCGTCGGCGGAGGTGACGTCCGGACGGGCGCCGCTGTCCGGGACGTACAGCTGCCCCGGCTCGCTCAAGGTCGGCAACTCGACGAAGAAGAACTTCGAGGGCAAGGGCATCGCCGGCTCCATCAACCTGCGGATCGCGCTGGCCAAGTCCTGCGACACGATCTTCTACGGCTTCGCCCAGACCGACTGGTACGCCGACGAGGCCCGCATCCACGCCCACGAGAAGCCGGCCGAGAACCTGCAGCGGATGGCCCGGGCGTACGGGTTCGGATCGCCGCCGGACATCGACCTGCCGGCGGGCGAGCAGACCTCAGGACGGATCGTCGACCGGTCGTTCAAGCAGACCCGCTGGGACGAGAACAAGGCGACGTACTGCTCGGACGCCAAGCGCGGCTACCCGGACGTGACGGACCCGGCCCGGCGCAGCTTCCTGACCAAGCTCGCGGCGGAGAACTGCACCGACGGCTGGCGGTTCCAGGTCGGCGACGCGGCCAACCTGGCCATCGGGCAGGGTGAGACGACGGTGAGCCCGCTGCAGCTCGCGGTGGCGTATTGCGCGCTGGTCAACGGCGGCACGATCTGGGAGCCGCGGCTGGGCCGGGCCATCGTCGACCCGAACGGCAAGGTGGTCCGCGAGATCAAGGCGAAGGTCCGCGACAGGGTCCCGGTGAGCCAGCAGGTGCTCGACTACATCAGGTCGTCGCTGGCGTTCACCCCCGCGAACGGGGCCAGCGGCTCGATCGCGTTCACCGGCTTCCCGCTCGACAAGGTGCTGGTCGGCGGCAAGACCGGTACGGCCGAGGTCTTCGGCAAGCAGGACACCTCGTGGTTCGCGTCCTGGGCACCGGCCAGCTCGACGGCCCAGTACGTGGTGGTGGCGATGATCGAGCAGGCCGGCCTGGGCGCCCAGGCCGCGGCGCCGGTCGCCCGGTCGATCTGGGAGGGCATCTACGGGCTGAACGGCAAGAAGGCCGCGTTCCCGAACGGACCCCCGGCCGGGGTCCCGCACGTGACGGGCGCCCAATGAGCCGCGGGGAGCTGCAGCTCGGCCGGGCCCCGCTGGGCCGCGGCCTGGTCGGTCCGCGCGACCGGGACAGCGCCTGGTGGCAGATCGACTGGATCATCGCCGGCTCGGCCCTGTTGCTGTCCCTGCTCGGCTCGCTGCTGGTCTGGTCGGCGACCAAACCGCGACTGGCCGAGACCGGCCACGACCCGAACGCGTTCTTCAAGCGGCACCTGCTCAACCTGGCCATCGGGCTGGTGCTGTGCGCGGTGATAACGCGGATCGACTACCGCGCGCTGCGGGCGTACGCGCCGCTGGTCTACATCGCGTCTTGCCTTGGCCTGGTCGCGGTGCTGGTCATCGGCACCACGATAAACGGGGCGCACTCCTGGATCGTGCTCGGCGGCGGGTTCCAGGTCCAGCCGAGCGAGTTCGCGAAGGTCGCGCTGGTGGCCGGCATGGCGGTGCTGCTGGCCGAGCGGCGCACCCAGGAACGGGCGACGCGTAGCCGTGACGTGCCGCTGGTCCTGGCTGTGGCTGCCGTTCCGCTCGGGCTGGTGATGCTGCAGCCCGACCTCGGCACGGCCATGGTGTTCGTCTTCACCGTCTTCGGGGTGCTGCTGCTCGCCGGGGCACCCGCGCGCTGGCTCGGCGGCCTCGTACTGGCCGGGGCGCTCGTGGTGTTCGGCGCGGTCCAGCTCGGGATGCTCAAGGAGTACCAGATCGAGCGGTTCAAGGCGTTCACCCAGCAGGACCAGGACACGCTCGGTGCCGCGTACAACATCACCCAGGCGCGGATCGCGATCGGCAACGGCGGGCTGACCGGGAAGGGGCTGTTCAAGGGCACCCAGACGACCGGCAAGTTCGTGCCCGAGCAGCAGACCGACTTCGTCTTCACGGTCGCCGGCGAGGAGCTCGGGCTGGCCGGCGCGGGCGGGATCATCCTGCTGTTCGGGCTGCTGCTGTGGCGGACGCTGCGGCTGGCCGGCCGGTCGCCCGATCTGTTCGGGCGGATGGTGGCCGGCGGGGTGGCGTGCTGGTTCGCGTTCCAGACGTTCGTCAACATCGGGATGACGCTCGGCATCACTCCCATCACCGGCCTGCCGCTACCGTTCGTCTCGTACGGCGGTTCGGCCATGTTCGCCAACTGGATGGCGATCGGCCTGCTGCTCAACGTCAGCGCCGCGCGTGGCCGCGACTCCGACCGAAGCTAGGCCGCCGGCAGCACTGCCCCCATCACTTAGGCTGGTATGCAATGAACGCCCAGTCCGTCGAGTCGATATTCCCGCTGCTGGAGCCGCTGCTGCCGCGGGTGCAGAAACCGATCCAGTACGTCGGCGGCGAGCTGAACAGCACGGTCAAGGACTGGGACGCGGCCACCGTCCGCTGGGCGCTGATGTACCCCGACGCGTACGAGGTCGGTCTGCCCAACCAGGGCGTCATGATCCTCTACGAGCTGATCAACGAGCGGCCGGACGCGCTGGCCGAGCGCACGTACTCGGTGTGGCCGGATCTCGAGGCGCTCATGCGCGAGCACGGCATCCCGCAGTTCACCGTCGACGGGCACCGGCCGGTCGGCGCGTTCGACGTCCTCGGCGTCTCGTTCGCCACCGAGCTCGGCTACACCAACCTGCTCACCGCGCTCGACCTCGCCGGCATACCGCTCTCGGCCTCGGACCGGGGTCCGGAACACCCGCTGGTCATCGCCGGCGGGCACGCGGCGTTCAACCCGGAGCCGATCGCGGAGTTCCTGGACGCGGCCGTGCTCGGCGACGGGGAGCAGGCCGTCGGCGAGATCACCTCGGTGATCGCGGCGTGGAAGGAGTCGGGCAGCCCCGGCGGGCGGGACGAGCTGCTCCTCCGGCTGGCGAGGTCCGGCGGCGTGTACGTGCCGCGGTTCTACGACGTCGACTACCTGCCCGACGGGCGGATCCAGCGGGTCGTGCCGAACCGGGCCGGGGTCCCGCACCGCGTGCACAAGCGGACTGTGATGGACCTCGACGACTGGCCGTACCCGAAGCAGCCCCTGGTCCCGCTGGCCGAGTCCGTGCACGAGCGGATGTCGGTGGAGATCTTCCGCGGCTGCACCCGCGGCTGCCGGTTCTGCCAGGCCGGGATGATCACCCGCCCTGTGCGGGAGCGCTCGATCACCGGCATCGGCGAGATGGTGCAGCACGGGCTGGATGCGACCGGGTTCCAGGAGGTCGGCCTGCTCTCGCTTTCCTCGGCCGATCACAGCGAGATCGCCGAGATCACCCGCGGACTGGCCGACCGGTACGAGGGCACCAACACGTCGCTGTCGCTGCCGTCGACCCGGGTGGACGCGTTCAACGTCGACCTGGCCAACGAGCTGTCCCGGAACGGGCGGCGGTCAGGGCTGACGTTCGCCCCCGAGGGCGGGTCGGAGCGGCTGCGCCGGGTGATCAACAAGATGGTCTCCCGGGAGGACCTGATCCGCACGGTGAGCACGGCGTACGCGAGCGGCTGGCGGCAGGTGAAGCTCTACTTCATGTGTGGCCTGCCGACCGAGACCGACGAGGACGTGCTGGAGATCGCCTCCATGGCGCACGACGTGATCCGGGCGGGCCGCGCGGCGGCCGGCACCCGGGACGTGCGCTGCACGGTCTCGGTCGGAGCGTTCGTGCCGAAGCCGCACACGCCGTTCCAGTGGGCGGCCCAGGCCGACCCCGTGACCGTGGACCGCCGGCTCCGGGTGCTCCGGGAGGCGATCAACTCCGACCGGTCGCTCGGCCGGGCCATCGGCTACCGCTACCACGACGGGCAGCCGTCGCAGGTCGAGGGCCTGCTGTCCCGCGGCGACCGGCGGGTAGCAGCGGTGATCCGCCGGGTCTGGGAGGACGGCGGCCGGTTCGACGGCTGGAGCGAGCACTTCTCGTACGAGCGCTGGATGGCGGCGGCGGACGGGGTCGGCCTGTCGGTGGACTGGTACACGACCCGCGAGCGGGGCGAGAACGAGGTGCTGCCCTGGGACCACCTCGACTCCGGGCTGGACAAGGAGTGGCTCTGGACCGACTGGCAGGACGCCCTGTCCGAGGAGGAGCAGGATGACTGCCGGTGGACGCCGTGCTTCGACTGCGGGGTCTGCCCGGGGATGGGCACCGAGATCCAGGTCGGGCCCACCGGCCAGACGCTCCTGCCGATGCCGACGGTACGGCCGGCCCTCGCCTCGAGCGGCTGAGCGGCGTGCCGTTCCGGGTGGAGTCGCGGCCGGCCGAGCTGGCCGCGCCGTGGCGGAGGGTCTGAGCGTGGCGAGGCAACCAGCGGGGCCGCCTCCGCCGCCGGTCGTGCAGCGGGTCCGGATGCGGTACGCGAAACGCGGCCGGCTGCGCTTCAGCTCGCACCACGACTTCACCCGCGCACTCGAGCGGGCGCTGCGCCGCGCCGGCGTCCCGATGGCCTACTCGGCCGGCTTCACCCCCCATCCCAAGATCTCGTACATCGGTGCGGCGGCGCCGACCGGCGTCGCAAGCGACGCGGAATACCTCGAGCTCGGGCTGGCTTCCGTCGTCGATGTCGACCGGCTGCGGGCGGCACTGGACGCCTCCCTGCCGGACGGGCTCGACGTGTTGGAGTGCGTCGAGGTGCGCCCCGGCACCGGCTCGCTGGCCGACCGGATCGACGGCTCGGCGTGGCGGATCGAGCTGCCCGGGGTCGCGCTGGCCGAACTGGAGACGGCGCTGGGCGCGTTCCTGGCGGCTGAGCGGGTGGAGGTCGAGCGGCTGACCAAGTCCGGCCGTCGCCAGCTGGACGCCCGCGCGGCTGTGGTCAGCGCGAGCGCGTCGGTGCGCCCCGGCCAGGACGGCTGTGCGATACTTGAACTGGTCGTACGGCAGGTTACGCCGGCGGTACGACCCGACGACGTGCTTGCCGCGCTGCGTGCCGTCGCCGGCTTGGCGCCAGCCGTCCCGCCACAGGCGATCCGGTTGGCGCAGGGTCGGCTTGACGACGGTGGCCGGTTCGCCGACCCGCTCGCGCCGGATCGCGCGGCGGACATCCCGGCCACTGGGGCCGAGGGTGGGCCGCGCCCGGAGGAGCAGGCGGTGCCGTCCGTCGGTTCCGCCCCCGCGGGCTGATCAAGGACAGAGCAGCCCGCGGGACAACGAAGACTTGGTGGTGCGTCCGCAGTAGCGGGTAGATGCCACCGCAGACCGCTCCCGCGCGGTCGCGTGCCTGATCGTGCGCGCCCGGGGGCCGAAACGGAGATAACCGGATGCTCGATACCGAGCCCACCGGCGCCGACGGGGACAAGACCCGCAGCGCCGTCGAACAGAACCCACCAGCCGAGACGCCCACGCGTACCCGGCGCCGCCGGGCGACCACCTCGCCGGCACCGACCGACCCGGCGCAGACCGGCCCGGCATCGACCGCGCCGGCACTGACCGGCGCGGCACAGACTGGCGCGGTGCAGACCGGCCCGGCCCAGACCGGCCCGGCACAGACCGGCCCGGTGCAGACCGGCGCGGCACAGACCGGCCCGGCACAGACCGGCCGGGCACGGACCGAGCCGGGACAATCCCACCCGGCGCAGACCGAGCCGGCGGTCGAGACGCGGCCGGCGCGCTCTCGCAGGTCGGCCTCGCGGACCCAGCCGGCCGCGCAGACAGACTCCGCCGCGACCGCCGCGACCGCCACGCCGGCGGAGTCGGCCGCGGCGGATGCCCCGGCCGCGCCGGCGAAGGCGCCGCGCAAGCGCACGCCCCGCAAGGCGACCGCGGCGTCCGCCGAGGCTCCGGCGGCGGCTCCCACGGACTCGTTGGCCCCGACGGCGGCTCCCACGGTTCCCACGGACTCGCCGGCTCCGGCCGACGCTCCGGCGCCCGCGAAGCGGACCCGGTCCCGGCGCTCCGCGGGCTCACCGCCAGCCGCCGACACCGCCACGACCAGCACGGATGCGGCCGCCGACGTCGCTGCCGCGATGGACGCTGCCACGGTGGCCGAGGCGAGCGAAGCCGACGCGGCGCCGGCCCCAGCCAAGCGGACGCGATCCCGCCGGGTCGCGAAGGCACCCGCCGGCTCGCCGACCCACGTCGAGCCGGCCGAGCCGACCATGGGGCTGGGCGCCGCCCCGGCCGACGAGGACGTCCCGGTCGCCGAGCCCGAGGCCCCGCCGGCCCGCCGGCGCCGCTCCCGCTCCACGAAGGCCGCCGACCAGCCCGCCAGCACCGACGAGGGGGCTGAGCAGGAGGAGCCGGCTGAGGCAGACCGGTCGACCCCTGCCTCCGCGGCGTCCCCGTTCACGGAAACCCCGGCCGAGCCGACCCGCCGAACCCGGCGGCGCGCGACGGCTCCCCAGACCAGCCCGCC
>Ga0070713_100002584_pt1 | contig 11843 bp, 10 predicted proteins | sample LARL82metaG_FD_65465 | JGI IMG/M metagenome (GOLD analysis project Ga0070713, IMG submission 65465) | Corn, switchgrass and miscanthus rhizosphere microbial communities from Kellogg Biological Station, Michigan, USA - LAR L8-2 metaG | ecosystem: Host-associated > Plants > Roots > Rhizosphere ... | reverse complement strand
GATCCGTGCGCTCGAGATAACTCCCGACGGTCACCGCTTTATTCCTTTAAGCGCAGCGGACCCGGAAAAGAACTAAGCTTTTTCGCTCTGGCCACGCCGCAGATACGCGTCGTCCTTAGCCAGCCAGTCGGCACGAATCGGCGAAAAGATATCGAGATCGAGAGTGTCCTCCAGAGCCACCGCAAGGTGCGGCACATGGGACGGAATCTTCAACACTTCGCCCTTGCGAACGGTCACTTCCCTGCCCTCCAGTTCGAACTTGAGCGCGCCATCCAGAATATAGGTGATCTGTTCGCTTTCGTGGTGATGCTCCGGGACAACCGCACCCTTTTTCAAGAAGACCTGCGCAACCATGGCTTTGTCGCCACTGATCACTTTTCGCGAGATCACATCGCTCATAACTTCGAGCGGAACCGATTCCCAGGTAAAGTATTCCACGCGAACTTATTGTACAATCTCTTGCGGGGCCGTCGAGGCCTGACGCGTTATACTGTTGACAACGAGGTGTTCCGTGCGGGGACTGGCCATGTTGCTTGCATGCTGGAGCACTGCGCTTCTCGCCCAACCCCTCAAAATCCTGCCGCCCGCCCTGGACGACTCGGCCCAAAGAGTCTTCTTCGGCTCTTCCGTGACCTTGGAAGGCTTGCTTGGCGGCGGCGCAGATGTGTACTCGGTCGACTTCGGTGGCGAGGAGCGCCTGACGCACTTCGCGACGGCCAACGGCCAGACCGCAGGGGAATTTGCGGTGAGCGCGGGCGGCTCCGAGTTGATCTTCACGGCATTGAGCCCCACGGGGAGCAAGCTACGGGTTATCAATTTGGCCAGCGGAGTGAAAAGTACCTTCAGCAGCCCTTCTGGAACTCCCGGTAGCCCGCACTTCGCCGGCAACGATAAAGTGCTTTTCGACGCCTTCGCATCTCCTTCTCCGCACACGCCATCCTACGGTGCGCCTATTTACGTCGCTAACATCGACGGCACAGGCCTTACAGCCTTACACCGAGGCGCATTAGCCCCAGGTCAGGAACGCGTAGTGTCCGACAGCGGTGTAGTGGTCTTCACCTCGGCGGATCCTTTCACGACCCGCGCTCTGCCGTTCCCGCCGGCCAATGTGTACCTGATGGCTCTGGATGGCAGCAACGTCCGGCAGGTCACGCATTTCATCGTTCCGGCCCAGGGTGTAGGGTCCGCGACCATCGCGGCCGGCGCAACTATCAGCGCATCCGGGGATACCATCGCCTTCGAGACGTTTGACGGGACCGGCCACGATGCACCTTCCCAAATTTGGACCGCACCAGCCGACGGTTCTACGCTGCATGCCCTTACTCAACCGGGTGAAAAGTGCGACTGGCCGTCGTTGTCGGCCGACGGAACACTGGTCGCGTTTACGTGCCAAGGTCAGGTGTATGTCGAGCGCAGCGACGGCTCGGGACGCCGGGCACTCACTCACTTCCACTTGTCATCGGCCTCCAGCCCGGTGATCAGCGCGGATGGCTCGCGCGTGTTCTTTACCCTGGGACCGCCGGCCACCTCGTTCCGAAGCCTGTGGGGGCCCACCCAGATGGATTCGTACGCCCGCGGCGCCATCTGGTCCGCCCATACCGACGGGACAAATGTCGCGCCGGTTTACGCGCCTCGAGTGCTGGTCGGGATCGAGGATGCGATAAGCCACAGTCCCTTGTATCCACCGGTTGGCGGCTTGATCAGTGCGTTCGGCGCGAATCTTACGGGCGATATTCTCATGTCGGCCTCAACCACGCCCGTGCCCAATTCCCTGAATGGCGTGGCGATGTTAGTCAACGCGCAACCGGCGGCAATTCTAGCAGTCACTCCCTGGCAGATCAACGCGCAGATCCCACCCAGCTTACCAGACGGTCCCGCGAAGTTTGAGGTGCAGTTTCCCGACGGCGCGATGTCCAACGCGATCCAGCAGGAAGTGCGCGCCATCTCGCCCAACATTTTCACAGTGCCGAGTCAGGATGCAACGGACTGTCAGGATGCAGTCTTCCACGCCGGCACAGGCTTTCCAGCGGACCCGAAGCATCCGGCCAACTCCGGCGAAACAGTCGAGATTTATGCCACCGGTCTGGGCCCGACGCGGCCGCAACTGCAGGCTGGAATGCCGGCTCCCGCCTCACCCCTCGCCACGCTACGTTTCCCAGTGACGGTCCTGCTCGGAGGCATGCCCGCACCGGTAGCTTTCGCCGGACTCACTCCTGGCCTTATCGGCGTCTATCAGATCGATGCCACAATCCCTTCCGGACTGACCGGGAACCGACAACAGGTAACTTTAAGCGTGAACGGTGGGACGCTGTTCACCGGTGCGTGCCGTTTCTCGGTGCAATAAGCTGCTTTAAGGCTGCGTAATCGTGATTGGCAAAGTAACGGGGTGGCCTTCCCCATCCGTGATCTTCATCGGCTCGAACGACAGCGGCGTCACCTTCATGGTCTTGCCTTCGATTTCCACGGCCAGAAAATGATTTTCAGCGGCCCAGGCACGAATGCCGGCCTGCTTCATATTGGACTGCAGATTCCCGGTGCGAAGCTCTCCGCCTGCTCCACTCACGATAAAGCAGATGCCACTGGTGCGGTCGTTCGCTTCACTGACCTGAAGATTATGTTCGTGCCCGTTGAATACCACCTTCACGCCGGACGCGGCAAAAAGCTTAACCCAATGCTGGAGTTGCCCCAGGCTGGGACTGTGCAGCGGTCCGGCAGTGAAGGGCGGATGGTGAAAAAACGGAATTACCCACAGGGCATGCGGTTTAGCAAATTCTGTTTGCATCCAGTGGAACTGCGCGCTGTCCTCGAGATATCCTGCGCGTAATGGGCCGGATTCTGTGTTCCTGGTGCTGTCGAGCGCGAAGAATTTCACCAAATCGCCGTAGGTGAAGTCGTAATAGCGGGCCGGCTTGTCCTGCGGAAATGGAAAATTGTCGAGAATCGCCGCAAGATCGCCTCGTCTCTCGGTTTCGTTGCCGTCGTGATTGCCGAGCGAAGGAAAGAAGGGGATGCGGGCAATCAAGGGCTCATAGGGCGCATAAAACTTGGTGGCCCAATCGGCATCGTCGGCTCCGGTGTGCAAAGCACCACCCAAGAATCCGGCGATGTTGCCATAAATGTTATCGCCTACGCTGAGGATGAAGCGCACGGGATTATCGGTCTTGGCGCGCCGTTGGAACTCGTCCCACATTGCTCGCGCGATCAAGTATTGCGGAGCCCGGCCGGTGCCATAATCGCCGATTACGAAGAACACCAGTCGCTGGGTTTTCGCGGCCCAGGTTCGAACTTCACCCTGGCCGACGGTAGACCCGCCGATCGAAACCTTGTAGGAATATTCGTGATCCGGCGAGAGGCTGCCGACCGTGATTTGATTGGCCCGGGTGACCAGCTTCTGGCCGGCGATCTCGACCACCGCTTGGCCATGCGAAGGCGCTGAGCGTCCGATAGTGTTGCGGCCATCGGCAGTGCCCCAGGCCAGCTCGACATAGTCGGGCCCCAGGTCATCGACGTAGGTGTAAAATTTCTGGGCGTTCGCGCTGAGCGCGACGACAAAGACAAATGCAACCGCTCGCTGAATCAACGGCGAAACGAACCCAAGTTCACTGCGGCTGCTTCGTTCCGGTTTCACGCGCCAGCCGGACCTTGGCGTCTTCGAGCTTTTTCTGTATCTTGGCTACATCAGCGTGATCCTGATCGCTGGGCGCACTGGCCTGATATTCCTTGAGCGAACTTTGCCATTGAGCAATGGCTTCGCGGATTTTTCCTTCACGAAAATAGACGTCGCCCAAGTGATCGTGGACGGTGGGATCGCGAGACATGGACTCCAGCGCCTGGCGTAGTTTCTCCTCGGCCTCGCTGAGTTTGTTCTGGCGATAAAGAACCCATCCCAAACTATCGAGATAGGCGCCGTTATTAGGCTCCTTCTCCAGGGCCTTGCTAATGAACCCTTGCGCTTCGTCCAGGCGGGTGTTGCGGTCCGCCAGCATGTAGCCCAGATAATTCAGAGCTGAGGCGCTGTCGGGATTCAAGGCCAGCACTTTACGAAACTCGGCTTCGGCGGCTGGATAATTCTTCATGCGCTCGTACATCGCGCCACGGCTGAACAGCACACCCTCCTTCTCCTCGTTAGATTGAGAGAGTTTCTCGGCCGCATCCAGCATCTTGGCCATTTCGGTGAAGTTCTTAGCTTTCTCGTAAATCGACGCCAGGCTCAAATACACTTTCCGGTCGTTCTTGCCATCCATCAGCTTGCGGGTTTCGGCCAAGGCTTGGTCGGTCTTGCCCATGTCGGCCAGCAGCGAGGCGTGTACGGACCGAACATCCGGATCGTTCGGGTACTTCTTCAGGGCAGCTTCGGCTTCCGCTTCGGCTTTCGGATAATCCTTGGCCACGCTGTAGGTTTCCACGATTTCGATGGACGCACGCGGCGCCGCATCCGGATCCACATCCGGAATCTGGCGGAAGACTTCGATCGCTTGGGTGTACTGCTCGGCCTGTCGATAGAGATACGCAAGTCTTTCGAGCAACAGAGTCCGGTTAGTTTTGTCAGAGGCGCTGTAGCTCTTCTTGGCGGTCGAATCGAGAATGCCCTTCAAAGTTTTGATGGCATCTGGAATCCGGCCTTCCGCTTCCAGCAGATTGACGTCGTTATAGAGAATTTCGAGATTATTGGGATCAATCTGCTTGGCTTTTTCCGCAGCCTCCCGGGCCTTGGCGAAATCCTTCTTCTGGCGATAGATCTGCGAAATCCTCAACAGCGATTGCTCGTCCTTGGGATCTTCCGCCGCCAGATCCTGATAGAGCTTCAGCGCGTCGTCGAGTTGGTCAGCCAGAAGCAGATCCTGAGCGAGCGCGTGCTTAAGATCCGCATTGCCCGGCTGTTGCTCGAGCGCTTTGCGCAGCGTCTCAGCAGCCAGGGAATAATCCTTCAATTGTTCGTAAACTCCGGCCAGACTGGTAAGGCCTCGCGCACTGGGATTTTTCTCGGTAAGCTTGCGCAGCAAGTCGGCGGCAGCTTTGTTGTCGCCCAGGTCGGTGTACACCATGGCCAGGCCGGTGGTGGCGTCCTCGTTGCCGGGATCAATTTCCAATGCCTTTTGGTAAGCTTTCAGCGCGTCAGTGGAGTTCTGCGCGATCTTGTCCAGGCGGCCGAGCATGAGCCAGCTTTCCAGATCTTTCGGATCGGATTCGGTGATCTTCTGGTATTGTTCAATGGCCTTTTTGACCATGTTCTCGTCGATCCGGTTGGCCTGCGAATCGCCGATCATACGCGTATAAATGCGGGCTAGCAGACGGCGCGCGTTCAAGTCGGATGGATTCTCTTTGAGCGCCTCTTCAGCTTCCAGAACGGCTTCCCGGAGCCGGCCGGATTGGATGTAGAGATCCGATAGCTCTTCCGCGATGAAAGTGGCGTTGGGATCCGCTTTCAAAGCAGCTTTGTAGCTCTCGACGGCCTTGTTGAAATAATCGCCACGATTGCCGGCGGCAGCAGCCAGTTCGGCGTACAGATGCCCTAGCGAGTAGTTGTAATAGGAAGCGGACTTGTCGGAGGGCGTGGAGGGAGCGCTCTGTCCGAAGGCGGTCACCGCCAAAAACAAAACACAGGGGAAGCTAACAAGCCGATGTGTTGGAATCATCAAAAAACGCTCGCTTTCCTTAGGCCCCAATCAAGTCGCAATCAGGGTAGACGTGACTACTTTTAGTATAACCCTGAACGGGTTATTTGGTCGCACCATGAAAGCAAGATGGTAAGATCTATAATCATGCGACTGAAGTCAGCGCTGTGCATGCTGGCGGCCTTCATCCAGGTGGCAAGCTCAGCCGTAATTACTTGCAACGGTGGTGCTGCATCTGTTCCGGTGTTCGATCCATCGAGCCTATCAGGGGCGGTCGGCGACTATACCTTGGATTGCACTGGAGGGACACCAGTGCCTCCGCCCAATCCTGTGCCCAAGATTGATGTCACTGCCTTCATGAATGTCACGGTACTCAACACTGGCGGATGGATTTTGACCGATGGCGTGAACATGACGGCCGGCACACTCTTTCCAGCCAACGTGGTTGAGTTTTCGGGCGTACCGTTTAATCCACCCGGTGCCGGTCATGTCGTCTTTCAGGTCGAGAATATCGTGGTGAATCCGAGCGGTGAGCCTCCGGGCTTCCAATTCAGGGAAGAGTTGGAAATAACCAGCAATTTCTCAACGACCATACTAGACAATGACCAACTCGTCGCGGTGAACGCCAGCCCCGAGCCATTGACATTGGCCTTGGTTGGTTTGGGGTTGGGTGGTATGTTGTGGTCGGGGCGCTGCCGCCGGCACGCTCAGTAGATTCCGAAGCGAGATCCGCAACTCGCACTCCACAGATGGGCACGATTAACGGCCCCACGCTAACATCGGCAGCAGTGAACGTGTTGCCGATCGTCTTGGGGCCCACCGCGTCGGGCAAGAGTGAACTGGCCATTCACATTGCCCAGGCGATGGGCGGCGAGATCGTAAACTGCGACTCGATGCAGATCTACCGTAGGTTCGACATCGGGACCGCCAAGGTTCCGGCGGCGGCGCGGCGGGGCGTGCGTCACCATCTGATCGATGTAGCCGATCCAGAGCAGGTTTTTACGGCTGGTGAATTTGCGCGCGTGGCGAGGGACGTCCTCGGAGAGATCGCAGCGCGAGGACGCACCGCCGTGGTTGTGGGCGGCACGGGTTTTTATTTACGAGCCCTGTTGGACGGTCTCTTTCCCGGACCAGCACGCGATAAGAACATTCGAGACAGGCTCGATCGCCGCGAGACCAGACGCCCGGGCAGCCTGCACCGGATTCTGTCGCGCCTCGACCGGGTGGCCGCGGCGCGCATTCATCCTAACGACAAAAACAAAATCATTCGAGCGCTCGAAGTTCGACTAATGGAAGGAAAGCCGATGTCGGAATTATTCGATCGTGGCCGGGAGCCCCTGGTGGGATTCCAGCCCATCAAGGTCGGCCTGAATCCTCCACGCCCGCTGCTCTACCAGCGCATGGACGCCCGTGCAGTTCGAATTTTCGAGCAGGGTTTGATCGATGAAGTGCGAGACCTACTCACAGCCGGAATTCCTCGGGGCGCGAAGCCGTTCGAATCGCTGGGGTATAAAGAGGCGCTCGGAGTGGTCGAAGGCCGATTGACACCGGAGCAAGCGCTGACAGCAACACAACTCGAAACACGCCGCTACGCTAAGCGCCAGCTAACCTGGTTTAGAAAAGAACATGAAGTGCATTGGTTGTTTGGATTCGGAGATGAGACAGCGGTGCAACAACAGGCTCTCGCGCTTTTACCTCTCTGAGTGCTGAAATTGATTTTTGTCTTTCCCTTCGGAACAGATTTCCATCTACAACGTATTAGTAAGTGAAGTAAATAAGTCTTAGCTCAGGAGATAATAAAGTGGTTAAGGGATTAACAATCGGATTTGCAACCATAGCGCTTGCAGTTGCGAGTGCGGCGAGCAGTTACAACGTGACATTCTTTGAACCGGTGGTGGTGAACGGCACGACGCTAAAGCCAGGCGAGTACAAGGTCGAGATCAATAACGACAAGGCGACCATCAAAAAGGGAAAAGCTGTCGCAGAATCACCCGTCAAAGTAGAGAGCAACGAAGCCAAATATCAGACGACCTCGGTCCGCCTGGTGGGAACACAGGTAGAGGAGATCCATGTCGGCGGCACGCGCACTAAGCTGGTCTTCGAAAAGGCCGGAGTCGCAACCAACTAATTTTCAGGCATACGAGCGCGCTGGGTCCATGGTGCGCCAATTCTACAGCAGACCGGCAATCAAGGCGGCAGCGAATCTGCCGCCGGTTTTTTTGACACTGCGAGGAATGTCTGTGCCACACTGAGTACGTGCGGCGTACCCTATCTTGGTTGATATGCGCATTCGGTTTGTTGGCTGCAGCGAGGGCCGACAACTATCTGGTACTCCCTTTTTTCAACCTTTCGAAGAACACCAATCTCAACTGGATCGGCGAAAGCTTCGCGGAATCGGTACGCGAGACACTCTCTTCGGAAGGATTGACGGCGCTGGACCGCGATGATCGCGTCGAAGCTTATCACCGCTTTTCTCTCCGTCCCTACGTGCTGCTTACGAAAGCTTCGGTGTTGAAGATCGGCCAAGAGCTGGATGCCGAGCAGGTGCTGTTCGGAGAATTTGATTTGAAGCCGGTGCCGGACTCGGCCGTTAAGAGCCGGGGCTCGCTGCTGATCACCGCTAGATTGCTGGACCTCAAGCATTACAAGAGTGGTCCCGAATTTCGAGATGTAGGGGCGCTGGAAGACCTGGCAGCACTGCAAGAGCACCTAGCTTGGCAGGTGCTGCATTTTGTCAAATCCGACGCGGCCTCTACGGAGGCTGAGTTTCGAAAGCGGCATCCGGCGGTGCGCGTGGATGCGATCGAAAGCTATATTCGAGGCTTGCTGGCCACCACCTCCGACGAAAAGCATCGACTATACACGCAAGCAGTGCGCCTGGATTCGCGTTACTCGCAGCCTTGCTTTCACCTGGGGCGCCTTTTTTGGAGAAAGAAGGAATACAAGTCGGCTGCAGAATGGTTCCAGAAGGTGGCTCCCGGAGACGCCCACTACAACGAGGCCAGTTTCTTTTTGGGACTATCGCACTATTACGCCGGCGATTATGGGGAAGCGCAAGCGGCTTTCCAGTTGGTGGCCAAGGTAGCGCCGCTGAATGAGGTGTATAACAACTTGGGAGCCGCAGAGTCGCGCCGCAGTGGGCCTGAAGCGCTGGCCAACTTCCAAAAAGCCTTGGAAGGCGACGAGAGCGATCTGGCTTATCAGTTCAATGTAGGCTATGCGCTATGGAGACGCGGCGATTTTCAAGCGGCCGCGCAGAGTTTTCGCACCGTGCTGGATCGCGATCCCAATGACGCGCAGGCCAGCCTGCTGCTGGCGCGTTGCGAGAAACAAAGCGGGCCGCGCCCTGGAGATCCCCGGACGGAGGGTCTGGAACGTTTGAAGACGAATTATGAAGAGAGCGCGTACCGCCAGTTGAAGGCCGTGCTACAGCCTGAAAAGCCATGACTCGGCGCGCAAGAAGAGTGACTCGCAAAAGGACTGCCAGGAAGACTGTATAATCCAAAAAGCCCATGCTGGAAGCGTTCGGGATTTCCGATCCTGGCTGCGTTCGGAATAACAACGAAGACTATTACCTGCTGTCGCCGCAGACCGGTCTGTTTGTGGTCGCCGACGGGATGGGAGGCGCGCAGGCCGGTGAACATGCATCCAAGTTGGCTGTCGACACCTTAGCTGACGTAGTCGGGAAAGCGGAGCAAGGCGGCGGGGAAATGCTGGCGCGGGCGTTCCAGGAGGCTAATCAGCGCGTGATGAGCGCCGCCTCCAGCGATGCCAGCCTGGAAGGCATGGGCACAACTCTGGTAGCCGCGCTCGAATCCGGGCCCGAAGTATTGATCGCCAGCGTCGGCGACAGCCGTGCCTATGCCTTTCAAAACGGCGAGCTCCTCGTGATCACCGAAGACCAGACCTGGGTGCATGAGGTGGGCCGGCGGCTGGGCATCGATGAGATAAGTCTCCGAACCCATCCCATGCGGCACGTTTTGACGATGGCCATCGGCGTCAGCCCCGAGCTGCGGGTGCATTCCTACGCGCTGAAGCCGCAGCCCGGCGATCAGATCCTGCTTTCCAGCGATGGGCTGCATGGCGTCGTGGATGCGAGCGTGATCTCGGGTGCGCTGGCGGGCAACGGCGACCTGGAATCCAAGTGCCGGCGATTGATTGAGGCGGCCAGACAGGCCGGAGGGCCGGACAATATTACGGTGGTGTTATTGCGAGCCAGTTGAGAAGCCGAGGATTTACGCTGTTTTACATCCTTTCCAGTAACCTGTTTTGGGCCGGGCCCACCAAATAACTAGTGCGTCTCTTTGCATCTCTCATCGTTCTTAGCGTTGCCCTCAATGCACAAACTGGTGTGGTGAAGTTCGGCGGCCAGCCGGTGCCTGGGGCAACAGTGATCGCTTCGCAAGGTGAACGTAGAACGCTGACCACCACCGATGAAGCTGGGCGGTATGAATTTCCTGATCTTGCTTCCGGAGCGTACTGGCTGGAAGTACGGATGTTCGGATTTCAACCCGCACGCAGGCAGGTGCAGACAGGCGCACCGGGATCGTCGGCCTTGGAATGGAATCTCGAATTGCTGCCGAAGCCCGCAGTGCAAGCGACACAGCCGGGATCTCGCAATGCAGCCTCAGCACGTCTGGATGCATTTCGCAATGTTGCGGAGGACCAAAGTGAGCCCCCGGATGCGACTGCGGGGCCACCGGTCCAGAATAGCGCGGATGGATCGAATGAAGCATTCTTGGTGAATGGAACCGTCAGCAATACTTTGCAGAACGGGCAGAATGATTTCGGTCTGCGCGGGCCGTTCATGGAAATGCCGGGAGCGTTCGGCGGGCCGCCAGGTTTGAATGGACAACCCGGTGCCGATGGCCAGCAGCAGACGGCGCCAGGAGGTCCGGGAGGTGCAGGCGGACGAGGCGGCGGACCGGGCGGATTCGGCGGCGGAGGTTTTGGCGGAGGAGGTTTTGGCGGAGGCGGGTTTGGAGGGGGCGGCGGCCGTGGCGGATTCGGCGGTGGTGGCCGGGGCGGTCCCGGCGGCGCGCAGCGGGCCAGAAACGGACAACGGGGAAATGGGGCTTATCTTGGGAATCGAGCGAATCGAGGGCGCCAAGGGATCAACGGTCAAGCCTCGTTCAGCTTGAACAATTCGGCGTTGAATGCGCGTCCGTTCTCGCTAACCGGTCAGGATATTCCGCAAGCGGCGTATGCGCAGTCTCGGTTCAGCGTTGTGGTAGGTGGTCCACTGCGCATTCCGAAGCTGCTGGAGAAGGACACCAACACCTTCTTTTTCATTTCATACTTTGCGACGCGCGCCAAGAATCCGTATAAGAACGTCGCGACGGTTCCAACGGCAGCGGAGCGATCCGGCGATTTCTCCCAGTCATTTGAAAACGGACCGGTGACCATTTTCGATCCGCGGAATGGCCTGCCCTTCCCAGGGAACATGATTCCCACCAGCCGGATCGATTCCGCGGCGACCGGATTGCTGAAGTTTTTCCCTTTGCCGAACCAGCCCGGTCTGGTGCAGAACTACCAGATCCTGAATTCGTATCCACAAGATACCGACAACCTGGGCGTACGGCTGAATCAAAACCTCACGAAAACCGATCGGCTCGCGCTCAACCTGAACATGCAGCGCCGCAGCGGCGAGCAGGAGCAGCTTTTCGGATTTCGTGACAACACCAGCGGAACAGGCATCAGCGCTAACTTGTCCTACACGAAGAATCTGGGTGTGCGGACTCTGAGCGTACTGGCGTTCAACTTCAATCGCAATCGCAATGATACGCTGCCATATTTCGCTTACAAGACCGACGTGGCTTCGAATTTGGGCATCAAGGGAACGGCCAGTGATCCAATCAATTACGGTCCTCCGAATCTGTCGTTCACCAACTTCGGCGGGCTTAGCGAGGCGAGCCCGGTACTGAGCCGCATTCAAAATTCGGGCGTGACCGAGAATTTTTCAACCGTGAAGGGCACGCACAATCTCAGCGCGGGCATAACCTATAAGCGGCAACAGTTCAATGTACAGACCGATTCGAATGCGCGGGGAACCTTCGCCTTCACGGGGCTGGCTACCAGCTCGTTTGACGCGGCCGGAAATCCGATGCCTTCAAGCGGGTTCGATCTCGCTGATTTTTTGCTGGGGCTCCCGCAATCTAGCTCGGTGCGATTCGGAGACTCGAGCACGTACTGCCGCGGCAATCAATACGGCGTCTTCGCTCAGGACGA
>Ga0070713_100002581_pt1 | contig 11846 bp, 8 predicted proteins | sample LARL82metaG_FD_65465 | JGI IMG/M metagenome (GOLD analysis project Ga0070713, IMG submission 65465) | Corn, switchgrass and miscanthus rhizosphere microbial communities from Kellogg Biological Station, Michigan, USA - LAR L8-2 metaG | ecosystem: Host-associated > Plants > Roots > Rhizosphere ... | reverse complement strand
CGCTGAGCGCCGTGTCGATGGCCGGGTGCTCGAGGAGCGCCGCCAGCCGCGGCGAGTGGTCGATGAACGGCATGATCATCGTGCGCCGCCGCTCGGGCGCCAGATCGACCCCCGAGCGCTCGAATATCGCGTCGAACTCGTCGCTGATCCAGCCGATGTCGTCTGCCAGCCAGCCCCGGAGAACGACGTACCCGAAGCTCTCGAAGAAGTGTCGCTTCCCTTCGCTGAGAACCTGCTGGCGCGCGCCTGGCGTCCGCGTTTGACTCACCGTCTGCCTCCACTGTGTGTGAGACGCCGCTGCCGACTGGTCTGGGGTATACCAGTCGGCCGGAGGCCGGTCAATGACCGAGACCGCTGCCGGCTTTCGCGTCCGGAATGCCGGATACGATCCTCGACGTGGAGGTCGCGGGTGAGTACGTGCTCGGCATCAACTACCATCACGACTCCTCGGCCTGCCTGGTGCGTGATGGACGCGTGCTCGTCGCCATCGAGCTGGAGCGGCTCGTGCGCCTCCGTCACGCCACCATGTCCGGGCCGGAGCAGGTGGTCAACTACTGTCTGGCGGCCGCCGGGCTGGACCGAGGCGACGTGGTCGCCGTCTGCGCGAACAGCGCGAACGCGGCCGCGACAGACGCGCTCGTTCGCGCCGGGACCCCGCTGATCTCCCACCATCTCGCCCACGCGTACTCCTGCCTGGCGACGTGTGACCTGACCGACGCGGCCATCATGGTGCTGGACGGCAGCGGCAACCGGTACCGCGACGTGGAGCCCGAATACCGGGGTCCGGCGCCGGCGGCGGATCACTTCGAGGAGGCCGAGTCGTACTACCTGGTCACCGGACCGCGCCGGCGCCTCGAGGTCGTCAGGAAGCGGTGGGGATGGTACGACGACTACGTCGGACACCGTCCCTATCTCCGCTTCTCGAGCCTGGGCCACATGTACTCGGTGGCCAGCGAGTACATCTTCAAGCAGTGGACGGACGCCGGGAAGGTGATGGGCCTGGCGCCGTTCGGCACGGGCGAGTCGGTCGCCGACCTGGTCCTGGTGACGCGCCAGGGCGAGGACTTCACCGTCTCGACGCGCTGGGTCGACTGCCTTCCGCCGGAGTACGCGGGTGGGGCCGGCTGGGGCCTGCCGGCAGCGGAGCGCATCTACCAGGACGTCGCCTGGCGCGTGCAGCGCGAGCTGGAGGAGACGGTGCTGGCGGAGGCCCGCTGGCTGCATGGCGTGACCGGCGCCCGGCGGCTGTGCGTGGCGGGCGGCGTGGCGCTGAACTGCTCGCTGAACCAGCGGCTGCGGGCGGAGACGCCGTTCGAGGAGGTGTTCGTCCCCTGGGCGCCCGCGGACGACGGCGTCGCCCTGGGCTGCGCGTTCCAGGCGGCGAACGGCGAGTGCGGCCCGAGGCGGCCGTTTGCCGTGAGCCCGTACGGCGGCCGCGCCTACGCGGACGAGGAGATCCGGCACGTCCTCGACGCCTACGCCGGGCAGCGGCTCGCGCTCTCGTTCTTCCAGCCCGCCGGCGAGGCTCCGGTGGTCCTGCGTCGAGGCAGCGACGAGGTGCTGACTCCGCGCCTGGACGCGGCCGAGCGACGCTCCTTCGCCGAGATCGACTTCACGTTCGGATCGCCGGTGACCTGGCGCTTCGAGACGGCGCCCGGCTTCGGGCGGGACGAGCCGTGGCTGCACAAGCCGTCGGGCCGGCCGGCCTCGCGCCTGGTGCCCCGGGAGATCGCGTTCCGGCGTGCGGACGACCCCGTCGGCGAGGCCGCGGAGCTGCTGGCGCGCGGCCTGGTCGTCGCCTGGTTCACCGGCGGGTGCGAGTTCGGTCCGCGCGCGCTCGGGCACCGGAGCATCCTGGCCGACCCGCGCGACGCCGGGATGACGGCCAGGGTCAATGCGCTGAAGGGTCGCGAGGGATTCCGGCCGGTGGCGCCGGTGGTTCCGCTGGAGCACGCCGCCGAGTACTTCGTCCTCGACGGCGCGTCGCCCACCATGTCGTTCGCCGCGCCGGTTCGCCCGGAGCGAGCGGCCGACATCCCGGCCGTCGTGCACTGCGACGGCAGCGCGCGCCTCCAGACGGTGACCGCCGAGCAGGAGGCGCGGCTGCACGCGCTGCTCCTCGCGTTCGGCGCGCTCACCGGCGTGCCGGTGCTGATCAACACCAGCCTCAACGACCACCGGGAAGCGATCGTGGAGACGCCCGCCGACGCTCTCCACACGTTCCTCCGCCTCGGCCTGGACGCCCTCGTGCTGGAGGACTGGATCGTGCGGCCAGAAGCGTAGGGAGCGTCAGGACGCCGGCACTGCCTCCTCCTCCGTCTCCAGCGCCGCCGAGACGGCGTCGGTGAGGCGCTGGACGCGCTGCTCGAAGCGCAGGCCGGCGCAGTGGATGATGCGAGGTCGCTCCGCCGCGGTGCGGAACGTCGCGTTCCATTCGTCTCCCAGGTAGTGGACTCCCCGGTGCCAGACCGTCGGAGCGATCATCTGCACGTCGTGCAGGTCCCTCACGTCATATCCCATCAGCTCCAGCAGCGCCGCCTGCTCCCAGTACGGGTGGTCGATCAGGTGCGTCTGCTCCCAGGCCGCGTCCAGCAGGCGGAGGCTGTCGGAGGTGCGTCGCCAGAGCATCACGCCGGTGTTCGGGAGGTCCATCCTGGCGTGGTGGTCCCTCGCGAGCGCCAGGTCGACGCCGCTCGGCACCTCACGGGAGATGTCCGCGTCGAATCGCACCACCGCGGCGTCGGCGTCGATCCAGAGCACCTCGTCGAAGCTCTGCAGCAGGCTCTGGACGAGGCGGATCTTGCCCCAGGCCGCCGGGCGCCCCTGCCCGATGTCGTTCCACTCGACGTGGAGGGCATAGCCATGGGTTCGCGAGTACCGTGCGAACGTCCCGAGGGTGATCTCGAGGAGCTGCGCGTGCCTCGCGGCTCCGATCGAGCACAGCACACGTCTGCGCGGCGGCGCCGTCACGCTCACCATTGTGGCTGCCGGCGACGCGGTTCGGATTCGCCAGCACTCCGGAATTCCGGATACGTGCGGCGCCTTCCTGTCGCTATCCCATTCACAGCCGGCGGCCCATACTCTCTCCGCATGGTGACGGCGAGGAGGGGAGGCGGATAGTGCAGGCTCCACCCACCCTGGACGAGCTCGGGCAGCGACTGGATGTGCTCAGCGATCGGTTTCCCCGCATCACGCGTCAGTATCGGGTGCCGGCGGCCATACTCGGGATCATTCACAGTGGCGAGGAGCGCTACGTCGCCGCGGGTGAGTGGACGACGGCCGCGGCCGACAGACCGTTTCCAGCCACCTCGCTGACCAAGCTCTTCACCTCGACGCTGGTCATGCGCCTGGTGGACCAGGGCCTGGTCGAGCTGGATCGGGCGGCCGTGGACTACGTGCCCGAGCTCAGCCTGCCAAGCCCGGAGCTTGGACGGCGGCTCACCGTCCGGCACCTGCTCTCACACACCAGCGGGCTGCGCGACGGCGCCCTGGAGGCGGTTGACGGGCTGGAGCCGCTGACGGACCAGAGCATCGCCGAGTACGTCGCGCGCAGCCGGGCGCTGGTGCGGGTGCCGCCGCCCGGCGAGGTCTACTCGTACAGCTCGCCGGGCTTCGTGGTGCTCGGCCGGCTGGTCGAGCTCGTCACGGGCAGGGAGTGGCCCGAGGCGCTCCGGGAGGGCCTCCTCGGGCCGCTCGGGCTGACGGCTACGGTTCACCATCCCGAGATGCTCGCCGGCCGCGGCTTCGACGCGTCGGGCTGGTCGTGCAAGGGCGATGCCCCGACGTTTTCGCGCTGGCTGGCCCCGGCCGCCATGATGGCGACGACGATCCGCGACCTCCTCGCGTTCTCGCGGCTCCACCTCGACACCCGCGGCCCCGAGCTGCGGCTGCTGCTCGGCGACGACGCGGTTCGGGCCATGCGCGAGCCCCAGATCGAGCTCCCCGATCCCGGCCTCGGGGTGGCGGGCGGCCTGGGGTGGCGAATCCTCGACAGGAGCTCCGACCTGGTCGGGCACTGGGCACTCGGACACGGGCATTCCACGGCACTCTGGGTGCTGCCGGCTCGCGACCTGGCCGTGGCTGTCGTCGCCCTGGATGGTGACGCGCAGTGGATGCTCTGGGACATCTGCGGCCCGGTATTCGGGGACCTGATGGTCCAGGACACTCCCCGCCGGGTCCGGGACTTCGATCCCGAGACCGCGGGCCGCGTGATGGGCATCTACGAGCTCCCCGGCGTTCGCTTTCGCGTGGAGACCGGCGATACCGGCCTGCTCCTGACCTGCGAGGAGCGCGGACACGGGCCGGGGCAGTTCGCCGCGTGGACCGGCGCGGCGCTGACGCTCCAGCCCACGGAGGTGCCGGACGCCTACCTGGCGCGTGGGCAGAATCGAGTGAGGATCCTCGTTCACTTTCGGCGGCCGGACAGCGCAGGTCGATACAGGTACCTGTGCGTCCTGGCCCACGCCGCGACGCGCGTTGACTGACGTGCCAACGCGCTGCGGGCGCGGGAGCGAGCCCCCGTCGGTCCGGGCCTCGTGATGCGACTCCACGTGCTGTGCCTGCACGACGTCGTCAGGGGCCACCCCTCGTCGCCGTGGGCGGTGACGGAGGAGGAGATCGACGGCATCGTCGAGGAGTACCGGGCCGCGGGCTACGCACTGGTGACGCTCGACGAACTGTCGTCGGCGCCCGACCGGGCGCTGGCCGTGACCGTGGACGATGCCTGCGCCGGCGCCGCGTCGTGGCTGCTGAGGCGCGCGGGCCGCCTCGCGGCGACGGTCTTCGTCGTGGCCGGGTGGATCGACGAGCCGGACCGGATCCCGCCGACGGAGCGGTACAGCGAGTTCTGCTCGTGGGAGGAGCTGGCCGCGCTGCGCGATGCCGGGCACCTCATCGGGTCACACACGATGACCCACCCGGAGCTGCCGTCGCTGCCCGCGGAGGACGCTCGCCACGAGCTGCGGGAGAGCCGGCGGCGGATCCAGGAGGCGCTCGGCACGCCCACACAGCACTTCGCGGCGCCCAAGGGCCAGCTGTCCGCCCAGGTGCTGGAGCTCGCGAAGGAGGCCGGCTACCTCACGGTCTGTGGGACGGCGGGAGGCGTCAACGGCCCCCGGGAGGCGGCGTCCGGGGTGCTGAAGCGTTTCGTCCTGCGGCGGGACCGGCCACTCCTGGGACGCCCCTGGCTGCGGCCGTAGGGCCTGTGACGACCTCACGGCATCGGTGTGGGTCCGAGCCCGTGCGCGTGCATCAGCTGCTCGATCAGCTCCCGGGGCAGCTGCTTGTCGACGAAATGGACCACCCGGGCATCCCATCGGAACCGCGCGAGGGCCCGCGCGGTGTGGACCTGCTGCAGGTAGTGTGCGCCTGACTTCCTGACCGGCGGATCGGCCTGGAGCACGTCCAGCAGGAAGCAGGCGTACATGGTGAACTCCCCAAACGTCTGGAGGTCCTGGGGCGTGGGCTCCACTCCGGCGAGCCGGCTCCACACCGATCCCCTGCCGAACCGGGCGACGAGGTACTCATCCAGGAGACGCAGGTAGCCGCAGTCGAAGCAGTGGAAGTCGAAGATGAAGTCGGCGTAGCGCCAGGAACGATGCGGCCTCGTACCCAACAGCCGCGACACGTTCATCAGACGCGTACGTTCGTAATCCAGGTGCCAGTCGGTGCCTGGATCCGGGTGTCGGTTGTAATAGAGGATCGCCGAGCGGCCCCGCGAGCTGCTCTGGAGGATCGCGCGATGCGAGATCGGTCTCAGGATGACGGTATCCGCCCCCAGGCTGCATACGAATGCGCTCTCCGGCCAGAACCTGAACGAGCGGAGCTTGATGGCCTGCTGGCGGTACCAGTGGTGGAGCCGCATCTCCTCGCGCGTCAGCCAGGAGGAGTCGTGCTCGATGGATGCCCCTCCGTATCCGGGCATCCCCGCCAGGCGGGCTCGCAGTCCGGCGGTGTCATTGGTGATGAGCAGCAGGTCGCCGATCGGTCCGTAGTGAGCTGCGACAGACCTGAGGCTGAGCTCGAGCAGGCGATCGAAGTCCCGGCTGTGCACGCACATGAAGAGGTTGACCGGAGGCTCGCGACTGCCGTCCGACCCGGGTGAGACCATCGTCACGGTCAGTGTAATTTCGCCACATTGTGCGGTGACCCACGCTGACCTACAGTCATCCTCGGTGTTCGACCTCGGGCTGTCAGGCAGCCTCTTCGAGCTGGAGAGCGCGGAGTTCGAGAACGTGCACTTCGGGCACCTCCACGACGCCGCGGCGGCCGTGGTCGCCGGCGGCCAGGTGCTCGCGGCCGTCGAGGAGGAGCGTCTCAACCGGCTCAAGCACTCGAACGCGTTCCCGAGCCTGGCGGTGCCCGAGTGCGTCAGGTCGGCCGGAGTGCGGCCGCGCGACCTGCGCTCGGTGGCCTTCTTCTTCGGTGAGGACCACGTCGATCAGCAGCTGAACCTCCTCCGGATGCGGCGGACCGTGCGGGCGCCGGGAAGCGCCCGGGAGCGGCTCGCCGCGCTGGTGTCCCGGGCGCTGGACTGGCCGGTCTCGGAGGCGCAGATCACGTTCGTCCGGCATCACCTGGCCCACGCCGCGGCCACGTTCAGCGCTTCCGGGTTCCGCACGGCCCTGGTCATCGTCGCGGACGGCAACGGCGACGACGAGGGGACGTCCATCCTGCGCGCCACCCCGGACGGGTTCGAACCGCTGGCCGCCTTTCCCCGATCGAGCTCGCTCGGGCACTACTACACCCGTGTCCGCGAGCTGTTGGGGTTCGGACCGTTCGAGGAGTTCAAGGTCATGGGCCTGGCCCCCTACGGCGACCCCCGGGTCGGCGCGGGCCTCCTCGACGGCACCTGGGAGCTGCTGCCCGGCGGCGCGTACCGGCTCGACTGGGAGGGTCTTCACAACCACCTGCAGCAGAAGGTCGTCGCCCGGCTGCCGGGGGGGCCGCTCTCGGCCGCGCACGCGGACCTGGCCGCCGGGCTGCAGTGCGTGCTCCAGGACGTCCTGCGCCACCTGGCGCGGCACTGGACGTCGGAGACCGGTCTCACGGACCTCTGTCTGACGGGAGGGGTGGCCCACAACTGCACGGCCAACGGCGTGCTGGCCATGGAGGGCGTGGCCTCGCGGCTCTTCGTACATCCCGCCTCGCACGACGGCGGCGCCTCAGCGGGCGCGGCGATCGCGATCGCGCCGCGTGAGGAGTGCGCGCGGCGCGTCATCGTCCACGCCAACTGGGGGCCCCTGCCGGGCACGCGCGCCTCGATCGAACGGGCCCTCGAGTGCTGGGCGCCGTTCATCGAGAGCGAGGAGCGCGCCGACGCGGTCGACTGGGCCGCCGCGTCCATCGCATCCGGCCTGGTGATCGGCTGGGTCGCGGGTCGGGCCGAGTTCGGCCCGAGGGCGCTGGGCAACCGGAGCATCCTGGCGGACGCTCGGCTGGCCGACATGCGGGACCGGCTCAACGACATGGTCAAGAAGCGCGAGGGCTTCCGGCCGTTCGCGCCGGCCGTGCTGGCCGAAGAGGCGGCCGCCTGCTTCGATCTGCCCGCCCGCGTGGTGGCGCCGGGCTTCATGAGCTTCGCCGTGCCGGTCCGGCCCGAGGTGCGCGCGCTGCTGCCGGCCGTGACCCACGTGGACGGGTCGGCCCGGGTCCAGGTCGTCACCCGGGAGGCGAACGAGCGCTTCTGGACGCTGCTGCGGGCCTTCCGGTCCCTGACCGGCTGCCCGGTCCTCCTGAACACGTCGCTGAACAGCTCCGCCGAGCCGATGGTGGTCACGATAGGGGACGGTCTGCGCACCCTTCTCACCACCGGCCTGGACGCGCTCGTCGTCGACGACTGGGTCATCGTGCGGCGTCCGGACGTCGATGCCGCGGCCTGGCTCCGGCTGCGGCCCACGCTCCCTCACGGAACGCTCCTGCTGGAGCAGACGGACAGCCGGGGCGTGCGGCGGGCCGTGGTGCGGCGGCGGCAGGCGGCCTGGGGCGCGGGGACGGAGATCAGCGCCGCGCTGGCGAGACGTCTGGCCGGCTCGCCCGACATCGCCGGCGACCCCACCGAGCTGCTCGCGGAGCAGCGCCGCTTGTGGGAGCTCCGCCTGATCGACCTGGCACCCTGAGCAGGGCGCTCGGACGGCATCCGCGCTCAGGGCGTATCGCAGCTCCAGGCCTGGATCGGGGCTGTGGACTGGACGCGCAGGTACCAGGTGACCGGCTGCGTCGTCCGCGGCAGGCCGATCGCTTCCCAGCCGGAGGCCGGCACCGTCACAGTGGCGGTCGGCTGCTGTTGGGGACCCTGCGCGAGCCACAGGAAGAGCTGGGTCCTGGCGCCGGGGGTCGCGCCGACGTCGATCCAGCTGCCCGAGCTGCCGGTGAGAACGGACCCTCCGCCCGGCCCGTCCGCCCGGGCCGCCTCCTGGCAGCCAGCCGCGGCCGACGGCGCCGTGCCGGCCACCGACCGGAGGCCGAACACGTGGCTGATCGCGTGATCCACCGCGATGCCCGGCAGCCGGCTCACGTCCGCCTGGCTCACCCTGGCCACCGGTGACCCGTGGCTGGCGGTCAGCGCGAGGTAGGTCCGCACGGACGGCAGCCAGTCGTCGATCAACGCGTCCTGGTTCAGGTCCGGGGATCCGCGGAAGGCATCGACCGTCTGCAGCTCGACGCCCTCGAACGAGATCGTGTCCCGCTGGATCTGCGTGGCCCCCGCCAACGTGCAGAGGTTCAGGGCGACCGCGAACACCGCCACCGCCGCCGGCGCGATCTTCCAGGGCATCCGAACCGAGAAGATCCGGGCGGCGGCGGGCGCGATGAGGAGGAGCAGGTAGACGGAGGCGATGTAGATGTAGCGCGGCGGCGGCGGCGAAGCGAAGCCACCGGCGGCCCGGGCCGCCGCGGCCAGCATGAACTGAGCCACCAGCCCGGCCCCGAGGGCGAGCGACCGGTGGTCGACCCTCCGCGTGAGCGCGAGGGTCAGGGCGATCAGCCCGGCCCCCACCAGCCCGGCCATCGCGGGCAGCCCGAAGATCGCGGCCGATCCGGCCAGCACGTCGTCCCGCACGAACGCCGCGCCCAGACCTGCCGTCTGCCACAGCGAACCGGGCGTCCCGATGCCGTTGTGGTCGGAGTGCAACCCGAAGAACGCGAACCAGGCCAGGAAGCCAGCGGCCGGCAGGACCAGGGCCGGCAGATAGCGGCGCCGGTTCGGATCCAGCGCCAGCTCCACCGCGGCGACGATCACGAACCCGAGGCCCATGCCGCTCGACGCCGTCCCGGCCAGCAGCAGCGCCCCGGCCAGGATGGCCCGCCGCCAATCCGTCGCCGGCCCGTCCAGGAGCAGGAGTGCGAGCAGGCCGAAGAGCGTCGAGCCGAGATAGGTGACCATGATGGCCCAGTTGATGACGTCGCTGCCGTAGCCGCCGAAGAGCACGATCGTCATCGACACGAGGGCGACCGTGCTGCCGGCCCGCCGCCGGATCAGGGCGAACAGCGCCAGGCAGGTGGCGATGTGCATCGCGAGCAGCACGACCAGGTACGGCACGTAGCTCCGCAATCCGACCGTCGAGAGCAGCGTCCACCAGATCATGGTGGGTATCCCGTACCAGTGATTGCCGAATGGTCGGATCAGTGATGCGAGCCCCTGCGTCTGGAGGGCCCAGATGTAGTTCCAGTCGTCGCTCCAGAAGTTCAGGCCATGGTCGAGAGACAGCAACAGGGGCATCGCGGCCACGGCCAGGGCCAGGGCCACCATCCAGCCCGTGAGGCGCATGGCCGAAACGTGCATCCTCAACGCAGTCATGCCGGGAATTGAAGGGCTGCGATCGCGCGGCCGTCAATGCATCACATGCTGTGGAGCTGGACGACCGCTCAGGCCGGCTGGTGCGTCAGGTGGGCGAACCGGTCGAGGTTCTTCAGCAGGTGCTCGGGATAGGTGTCGTCGATCTCGACCCAGCGGTAGCTCTGCTCGCGGTCGAAGAGGTCGTGGAGGCCGTCGATGCAGGAGGCGAGCCACTCGTCGTCCGTGAACCGCGGCGTGTCGAGGAACGTGTGGCAGCCCGCCTTGATCTTGTCCCGCACGCGGTCGGGGCCGCCCAGGTACGAGAAGTGCCATCCCGCCGACTCCACGACGGGCATGCCGCGGCCCGGCTTCCGCATCCAGGTGGGGTCGCCGAGGTCTCCGAACGGCGTGGCCAGCGTCCCCTTGGTGTCGAACGTGACGCGGCAGTTCACGTAGTAGTAGTAGTACTTCATGATCAGCCGGCTGGGCAGCTTCAGCGTGGTGCACAGGCCGGCCACCGCGGTCCGCGAGGGGATCTCGTCGAGATCGGACACCAGCACGATGTCGTCCCACCGGCAGTCCCCCAGGCCCCGGCGCACGGCCGCGCGCTGAAAGTACTCGCGGTCGTCCGGCGACACGTCGGGCATGTCGTCCACCACCACGTGCGTGATCTTGTGGTGGAACTTCCGGAACTGTGACGCGTTCTCCGCGTACCAGAGCGGCTTGGGCCTGCCGCTGTGGGTGATCGGCGCCTCGACGAGGACGAATCGATCGACGCAGGGCTCGAGTTCGTGCAGGCGAATCTCCAGCAGCTCGAGCTCGTTGAAGAAGATGAAGCAGTCGTAGATGCGGCGCGGCGTCGTGTCCACCATCACTCTGCTGACGCAAGATACGGGATGACGTGCCGCCTGCCACAGTCAGCGCGGCCGGGCTGGTCGATCTCTCGACGCTGTACTACTCTGACCCGAGAATTCGATGGCTGCCCTTGGCGCGGGCAGGATGGGAGGTTGACAGGTGACAGAGCACGAAGCGCGAGAGGGCGCGCAGCAGACCGGGCCCGGGGACTTCTCTGAGAACCTCCAGCTGTTCCTGGCGGTCCGGCGTGGTGACACGGCCGAGGTCACACGCCTGCTCGATCGTCGTCCCGAGCTCGTGGACGCGGAGGAGGACTGGTCGCCGGAAGAGGCCCGCGCCGCGTGCACGCTCAACGCGGACCGCGGAACCGCGCTCGTCCGAGCGGCCGAGCGCAATGACCTGGACACCGTCAAGGTGCTGATCGAGCGCGGCGCCGACGTCAACCACGACTGCGGGTGCGCGGCCGGGGAGAGCGCGCTCTGGGTGGCCGTCGCCGCGAAGTGCCCCGAGATCGCGCGCATGCTGGCCGAGCGCGGCGCCGACGTCAACCGTCCAGCCTTCGTGGGCCATGGGCCGCTCCACGTCGCGGCGATGCGCGGCTGGGACGACCTGGTCACGCTGCTGCTCGAGTTCGGCGCCGACCGTGAGCAGCGCGACGACGGGGGACGGACGCCGCTCGATTGGGCCCGTGAGAACGAGCACCACTCCGTCGTGCGGCTGCTCGACTCGGACGCGACGGACGCCGAGACCATCGCGCGGCCTGCCGGCGAGTCGCCGTCGAGCCGGAGCGCCTTCTTCGAGACGGGCATCAAGACGATCGATCTCCTGGCCCCGCTCCGCCACGGCGACCTCATCCGCTGGGACCCGGCGCTCGCCTGCACCCACATGGTCTTCCTCGCCGAGCTGACGCAGAACCTCTTGCGTTCGGGCTATCGGGAGGCGATCTGGGCCGGCTTCGAGGACGACTACGTCAACCTTCGCGAGCTGCGGCACGCCCTGGGCGAGCTGGGCAACCCGGACCTGGTGACGCCGATGTTCGCCAGCGGGACGCTCTCGAGCGAGGAGCGGCGGCAGCACGTGGAGCGGGTGCGGGAGTACCTCGACCAGCGCCGCCGGGACGCGCCCGGCCGGTACCTGGTCGTCTTCTACCAGGATCAGCAGCAGATGGCCGACCATGCGCTCGCGTTCCCGGCGTTGAACCAGCGTGGAGAGCACG
>Ga0070713_100002579_pt1 | contig 11847 bp, 9 predicted proteins | sample LARL82metaG_FD_65465 | JGI IMG/M metagenome (GOLD analysis project Ga0070713, IMG submission 65465) | Corn, switchgrass and miscanthus rhizosphere microbial communities from Kellogg Biological Station, Michigan, USA - LAR L8-2 metaG | ecosystem: Host-associated > Plants > Roots > Rhizosphere ... | reverse complement strand
TGCCCCATGTGCAGGTCACCCGACGGGTAGGGGAACATGTCGACGAGGTAGAACCGCTCGCGCGGGTCATCGGGCGCGTCGCTGGCGCGGAACGGGTCGATCTCCGCCCAGCGGGCTTGCCACTTGTCCTGAATGTCGCGCGGATCGTACGCTTTCGCCTCGTCGGCTCTCTCGGCCGCAGTCATGGTGCCCTCACCCTAGATCGGTCCGGCTAGGAAATCCCCGCATTGACGGCGCGCTGCCTGCCTCGTCGCGGTGTTCGCCCAAACAAAAACGCCCCTCGAGCACGAGGAGCGGCCGCGCCGACGGCGGTTGTCCTCCGGGGGGACGCCCCCCGGGGAGGCGACACTGCCTGTAGGTCGGCGCGGCTAGCTAAGGAGCAGCCGGACAGGACGCATAGCACTAGGTTACCGCATCCGGCCCGGCCGCGTCCCCGCGCGGATCGGCACGCCATGTACACGATCCGATAACGCCGGCGTGGCAGTCCGGCAACATTCGGCTGCCACCCTGAGGGCATGACCGCACCCGACGAGCACTCTAATCTTGTCCCTTCAGCAGGGGGCAGCCCATCGGACGACGGCAAGATTAGAGTGCTCGCACCAAAGCGCATCGCCCTGGTCGCACACGACGACAGGAAAGGCGACCTGCTCGAGTGGGCCGAATACAACCGGGACATCCTCGCCGGCCACATCCTTTACGCCACCGGCACCACGGGCAGGCTGCTCGGCGAGTTGCTCGAACTGCCCGTCACCTGCTTTCAGAGCGGCCCGCTCGGCGGCGACCAGCAGATCGGCGCGCTCATCGCCTCGGGCCGCCTCGACATGCTGATCTTCTTCTGGGACCCGATGAGCCCCCAGCCGCACGACTCCGACGTCAAGGCCCTTGTCAGGGTCGCCGTGGTGTGGAACATCCCGATCGCGTGCAACCGGACCAGCGCGGACTACCTGATCACCTCGCCGTTGCTCGGCGCCGCGAGCATGGCGCACGCGCCGCTGGCGGCGAGCCGCGGCTAGCGCGACGGCGGGACGTGGACAGTCGCCGCCGCGGACCCATTTCCTGTTTTCCGGGCCGCATATCGGATGACATGAGGATTAGCACAAAATCCCGCATTCCAGGCGCCTGCTTGACCAGCGTCAACCACGTCAATACAGTGATGCCTGCTCGCTCATTCCCCCTGTTAAGCGGGATTCTGGTTGCCGCATTGGAGGGCCTTGCCGCAATTGTCCGAGTTACGGTGGACAATGTGCATGCGATGCGGGGGGCAAATTCGGGCTATTTCGGGGTTGCGGGGGGTAAATGCACGTTCCGGACGAAGCGAATATCGGCCCCGTGCAAGCCGTCGCTATCGTCGGCGCCGCGCTTCGGTTTCCAGGCGCACGGGACCCGGCCTCGTTCCACGAGCTCACGGCGTCCGGCCGGCGCATGTTCCGCGAGCTCGCCGACGAGACGGCAGGCGACGCGCCATCCGGCCGCGATGACAGTGACGGCGGCGGCCCGTCCGCTGGACGCGCGCCGCTGCGGGCGGCGGTGCTCGACGACCTGCCGCCCGCGCCCGGCCGCGATGACGACCTGACCGGCGGGATCACCGCGCGGCATGTGCTCGCGACCGAGACGGCCGTCGCGGCGCTCACCGACGTCCCCCCGGCCGGCCGGGTCGTCTCGCCCGGACGGATCGGCGTATACATCGCCGACACGCCCGAACCGGGCACGGCGGACGTGCGCGACTGGGTGCGGCACCAGCTCATGCTGCTCACCGCGGGAGACCGCGCCGCGCGGCCGGACGGAAGCAGGGGCGTCCTCGTCGGGTCGGCCGGAGCGCCGCAACCGACCGGGGCCAGCGTCAACGAGCTGCTGCTCGGCACCATCGACCTGCTCGGCCGCAAGCAGACGGTCACCAGGGTAAACGGCACGGCACCGGGCGCGCTGCACTGCTCACTTCGCGCAGTCGCCGCGGCGTGTGAGGCGCTGAACTCCGGACAGTACGACCTCGTGCTCGCGGGCGGCGTCGCGAAGGGCCTCGGCGCCTGGGCGCGCGAGCGCCGCCCGGCCGGCTGGGCCGCCGAGCAGCACGTCCGGGTCTACGACGCCAGCCCGACCGGCATGTTCCCAGGCGAGGGCTGCGGCATGGTCGCGCTGCGCCGCACCGCCGACATAAGCGCGGCGCTGGTGCCCGCCTACGCTGAGATCATCGGCTGGCACGCTGCCGGGCCGGCCGAGCCGTATGCGGCGGCGCTGCCCGTCGCCTACGCGCGCGCCGGGATCAACCCGGCGGACATCCAGTTCGTCGAGGGCCACGGCGCGGCCACCGCCGACGACGACCTGGCGGAGCTCACCGCGCTGCTTGACGTGCTCGGCGCCCGTCAGGCGGGCGCCCGTCACCGCTGCGCGCTCGGCTCCGTCGCGGCTAACATCGGCGACACGAGGGCGGCGGCCGGGATCGCCGCCCTGCTCAAGACCGCCTTCGCCATGACGGCGGATATCATCCCGCCGTCCACCGGCTGCGTCCGGCCGAACCGCCTGCTGCGCGGGGGCAAGGGGCCGTTCCGCTTTCCGTCGGCCCCCGAGCTGTGGCCGCAGACCCCGGTTCAGCTCGCAGCCGTCAACACCTTGGGGACCGCTCCTTACCCGGACTCCCCGAGGTCGGGCCCGGTCCACGTGGTGCTGCGCCGCGAGCGGGACCCGGCTCAGCGCCCCGGCCGGCGCCGTAAGCCCGCCCTGCTGGCCGCCGCGCCGCTCAGCTAGGAGCCTTCGCGCGCTCGACGGCGGGCTCCCAGTTGGGCCGCAGCGGCATGCCCGACGTCCCGTCCTTGTGCAGCTTGACGCCGAGGATCTGGTGCAGTTGCACCACATTGCGGTCGAAGCCCAAGATGCAGCCCGCCATGTAGAGCTTCCAGACGCGGGCCGTGCCCTGCCCGACCTCAGCGACGGCCTCGTCCCAGTGGGCGTCCAGGTTGTCGCACCAGGCCGTCAGCGTCTTCGAGTAGTGCTCGCGGAGGTTCTCCTCGTGCCTGATCTCGAAGCCGTTGTCGTTCATCACGCCCGCGAGCCAGCCGGGGCCCTCAAGCTCACCGTCGGGGAAGACGTAGCGGTTAATGAAGCCGTCCTCGTAGATGGACGGGCCGGTGTTGTCTGGGCGGGTGATGCAGTGGTTTAGCATCCGGCCGCCCTCCTTCAGCTTGCCGTTGAGGAACTTGAAGTACCCGGGGACGTTGGCCTTGCCGATGTGCTCGGTAATGCCGATCGAGCTGATCGCGTCGAAGTCGGTCTCGCTGACGTCGCGGTAGTCCATGTGGCGGACCTCGGCGAGGTCCTCGAGGCCCTCGCGCTTGATCGCCGCCTGCGCCCAGGACGCCTGCTCCGCCGACAGGGTCACGCCGAGCGCCTTGACGCCGTAGTTCTTGGCGGCGTGCCTGACCATGCCGCCCCAGCCGCAGCCGACGTCGAGCAGCCGCATGCCCGGCTTGAGGTCGATCTTGCGGGCGACCAGGTCGTGCTTGTACTCCTGCGCTTCCTCGAGCGTGGCGTCCGCCGTGGGATAGCAGGCGCAGGTGTACGCCATGCTCGGGCCGAGGACCCACTCGTAGAACGTGTTGGACACGTCATAGTGGTGCGAGATGGAGTTCGCGTCGCGCTTCTTGGAGTGCATCGCGCCGATGGTGAGCCGGCGGCGGTCCGGGACGACCTCCTGCGGCGGCGGGGCCATCCGGGGGAACAGCACCTTCGGGCCGCCGAGGTCGCGCAGCAGCTTGATCCGGTCCGGCCAGCTGACATCGGTCTCCTGGGCCTTGGACAGCCTGGACAGGGCCGTGAACATGTTGCCGTCCACGTCCAGGTGACCGGAGACGTAGGCACGGGCGAGGCCGAGCGCGCCCGGCGCCTGGGCCAGGTACGACACGGCGACCGGCGACCGGACGGTGACCTTGACGGGCGAGCCGGGGGTGCCCGCGGACGACCCGTCGTATGCCTGGAATTCCACCTCAGAATCCGGGCCAGCGATCGCCTCAAATACCTGCGCCAGCGCCATGTGCGTTCCTTCCGTTTCTGGTCGCTTGTTAACCCGTCGCCGCTGTCGCTGAATCAGCGGCGGCGTACGGCCTTGTCGTAGAGGGTGAGCAGGCGGCCGCCGCCGTCGTACTCCGCCTTGAGCTTGTCGTAGGCCGCGCCGTTGTACCGGCCGCGGAACTCCTCCTCGGAGTAGAAGGCGGTGGAGTACAGCGACTTGTGCCCGCCGAGCGTGCTGACCTCCTCCTCCACCATCCGGTTGTAGTAGCCGTCGTCCTTGCCCGACGGCAGCGGGGCAGTGCCCCAGAAGCCGAAGTTGACGTAGAGGTCACCAGGGTGCATCGGGTACAGGGTCCACGACTCGGTGCTGCGCAGCCGGACCGGGCACATCCAGACCGGGGTCATCTTCACCTTCTCGGCGAAGAACGCGAGGAACTCGTGCCCGCGCTCGACCGGGATCTCCACGTCCTGCGTGACGAACTCCCGCTGCGGCACGTGCCGGTTGGCGTTCATCACGGCGGTCAGGCCGTGCTTCTGGTCATAGGCGACGAGCTTGCGGTAGACGTCCGAGCGCCGGTACCTGCGCGGCCAGAGCCGGCGGACCACCTTGTTCCTCAGGCCGAACGCGCCGGCGCACCAGAACCAGTCGGTGTCCCAGCGCCAGATATAGTCCTTGACGGTGAGGAAGTCCTCACGGTGCTGCTGCAGCGACAGGTAGTAGATCTGCTGGCCGGTGTAGTCGCTGACCCACGGGGCCTTGTCGCTGAACGCGCCGACCGTCAGGTACAGCTCATTGCGGCCGAAGGCTACCCCGTCGAGGAAGTCGGCCTTGTGCCCGTGGTAGCTGCCCTCGCGCGCGATCTCGGCGATGGCGTCCATGCAGCTCTTCGGATCGCTGAAGGCGAAGTGCCGCACGTGGACGTACGGCTTGACGGGCATCAGCTCGATGGTGAGCGCGAGCGTGTAGCCGAGGGTGCCGTAGGAGTTGGGGAAGCCGTAGAACAGCTCGCTGTGCTCGTTGTCCTTCGTGGCGATGACCACCCGGCCGTCGCCCGTCAGGAGCTGCATCTCGGTGACCGACTCGTGCGGCAGGCCGTGCCAGACCGAGGTCGCCTCGATGCCAAGGCCGGTGACCGCGCCGCCAAGCGTGATGGTCTTGAGCTCGGGCACCACGAGCGGCATCAGGCCGTGCGGCAGGGTAGCCTCGCACAGGTCCTCGTAGGTGGTCATGCCGCCGACGACCGCGGTCCGCGCCGCGGCGTCCACGTGGATGACCCGCGCGAATGCCGATACGTCAAGGCTGACGCGCTCGGCCGCAGACGACGAGTCGCGGAACCGGAACAGGTTCGACGTCGGCTTCGCGAGCCGCACGGGCACGCCCTCAGGGACCGCGGCGTACGCGTCGCGCAGCCGGGTCACCGCGGCCTCGTGAGCGGCCCGCTTAGCCGACGGCAGGCCTGAGATGCCAGTCACGTGCTCCTCCTCACTTCCGGGTGGGCACGACCGCGCCCGCTTCTTCCTGTCCACCATCGTGACAAGAATGCGCACCGGAGCACAAACGGGGCAAGATCCACACCCTGCCAGGCAAACGGCTCAGGCAGTGTATCGGTTCGATAGATGTCACTCCCACCCGCCTTACCTGCGGGTACGACTAGGTTACCTGCCGGTACGGTCAGGTTACGGACGGGGACGGTCCAGGCCAGGGCCGACGGCTCGCGGGGGCAGGGGCGGGATCACCGGGCTTCCTCCACGTCCCGTGCCGCTTCCGCGGCATCGTAGGCGGCGGCGACCTCTTCCGGCGTCATCGGCAGCCGCGCCAGGACCGGAGGCGCACCCGAGTCGAGGGCCTCGCGCAGCAGCAGCGCCATCGAGTAGCGGGGGTTGTCCGCAAGCGCGCGGTCGATGGCGACGTTCGCCAGCGCCCCGTCGCCGGACTGCCAGGCGACGAAGGCGAGCAGGGCCGCGGGCGCCGCCACGTAGCCAGGCCGCGCCAGCCGGGTCAGGTCAGTCCACAGTCTCAGGTGCGCGCTCCGGTGCTCGGGTTCCATCCGCGCCCAGGCGTCGTCGCGGACGCGCAACTGGCGCAGCGCGACCGTCAGCCAGGCCGCGTGCTCCGGGGCGACCTGCTCACCGTCGCGGTAGCGGCGGATGGCGTCGCGCATCGCCACCTGCCCGAGTGCGCCGGTGAGCCGCGCCGCGGTGACCGGCATCCCTTCCCGGTCGAGGCGGGTGACACACCGGGCAACCTGCGCGTGGGCCCTGGATGTCGCGCGGCGCATCGCCGCGCCGAGCTGACCGCCGGCCGGGGCGAGGCTCGCGGACAGCTCTTCCCGGCCGGCCAGCACCTGGCCGCCGGCCGCCGTCAGGGCACGGGCCGCCGGGTGCCCGGCGACGTCGTACGGTGTGCCTTCCGGCGGGCAGCACGCCGGGTCGGTGCACACGTAGGACCAGTACCGCTCGCCTTCCGCCCGGAGCACCTCGGTCAGCGTGACGCCCGCCTCGCCCGCGCGCTCACGCAGCGCGGCGGCGACCGGTGCGACGGCCGCGTCGCTGCCGTAGCCGACCGCGACCGCGGTGGTGACGCCCTGCGCGGCGAGCACGCTGACCGCGTGTCCCGCCAGCGCGGCGGCGGCCGCGGGCCGCCGCGGATCCGGCACGTCATAGCGGAGCGTGACCCGGACCGCGCAGCCAGGCGACTCGGTGCCGACCACCACGATGCTGTTCCCTGGCTCGAACCCGAGCAGGCCAGGGACGACCGCGAGCAGGGACGCCGGCGACCCGATCCGGACCCGCAGCGGCGGTGCGCTCGCGTCTGGCGCGCCGCCGGCCCGGGGGGCCCGGCAGGGCCAGGGTGCCTGCGCCTGTCCCTGAGCCTGTGCCTGCTCTGGTACCTGACGTGGCCGTACCTGGCGTGACCCTGGCCGTGGCGCGCGCTGCGCGCGCTTGGACCGGGCCAGTGCCGCTGTGCTTGCGGGCGGCGGCTGCCCGCCCGCGGGAAGGTTGGGTGTCATGTACCCAGGGTCCTTGGCGGCACCTGCGGAGGGGAAAGCGGAGTTGAGGGGGCTGTGGATAACTTGGGAGAAATCCACAGGGCGGAATGAGGGGCTTGCGGAAGCGTCCCGATGGTGCCTCGGGCCGCCGCGCGCACTACAGCGCGACTCCGAGCAGCGCGTCAGCCACGCGCCGGACCAGCGCGGCGTCCGGCGGCGCCGCACCGCCCGCGCTCCCCGGGCCCGTGCCTGGGCCGCCCGCGGCGGAGTCGCCGGCGGCGGCGAGCACCGCGTCGGCCCAGGCGTCGATCGCGGCGACCGCCCCCGGTGCGTCCAGGTCATCGGCGAGCCGCTCGCGCACCGTGGCGAGTACCGCCTCCGCTGCCGGAGTCGCCGCCTCCAGGGTCGCCCCGGCCGCCGCCGGCCCCGGCGTCACGGCGGCCCGCCAGCGGCCGAGGCGCCGCTCCGCCTCGGCCAGCACGTCGTCGGTCCACTCCCAGTCCGCGCGGTAGTGGTGCGCGAGCAGCGCGAGGCGGATGGCCATCGGGTCGGTGCCCGCGGCGCGCAGCCGGGACACGAGAACCAGGTTGCCGAGCGACTTGGACATCTTCGCGCCCGCGTAAGCGACCATGCCCGAGTGCGCGAACACCCGGGCGAACGCGTTACCACCGTCACCCGGCGCGCAGGCGACCCGCGCGTGCGACGCGCTCATCTCGTGATGCGGGAACACCAGGTCGGTCCCGCCTGCCTGCACGTCGAAGGACGGCCCGAGGTACTCGGTGGCGATCGCGGCGCACTCGACGTGCCAGCCGGGGCGGCCGGGGCCGAAGCGCGACTCCCAGGAGGGCTCGCCGGGCCGTTCCGCCCGCCAGACGAGCGGGTCGAGCGGGTCCTTCTTGCCCGGCCTGCCCGGGTCGCCGCCGCGCTCGGCGGACAGCTCGGTCATCTCCGCGACCGAGAACCCGGACGCGGTGCCCGGCCCGGACAGCGCGCCGAACTCCTGGTCTGCTGACCTGGTGAAGTAGACGTCGCCGTCGAGCTCGTAAAGCGCGCCGCGGGCGGCGAGCCGCTCGGTGAACCGGTCGATGAGCGGTATCGCCTCCACGGCGCCGATGAAGTGGTCGGGCGGCAGGTTACGGAGCGCTTCCATGTCGCCGCGGAACCGGTCGGTCTCACGCAGCGCGAGCTGCCACCAGTCCTCGCCGTCCCGCTCGGCCCGCTCGAGCAGCGGGTCGTCCACGTCGGTGACGTTCTGCGCGTAAGCCACCTGGTGGCCCGCGTCGAGCCAGGCGCGCAGCAGCAGGTCCCAGGCGGTGTACGTCGCGGCGTGGCCCATGTGCGTGGCGTCGTAGGGGGTGATCCCGCAGGCATACAGTGACGCCCGGTGACCAGCGGCCGCGACGGCGAGCCTTCCCGTGGCCGTGTCGTGCAGCCGGACTTCCGGGCCGTGTCCCGGAAGCGCGGGAACCTCAGTACTACGCCATGCATCCATGAATGCCAGGTTACTGGCGTCTTGCCAGGAAGCCGGCCGCGCATGCCGCGGCGGTCCCGGGCGGGCGGGCGGCAGGCGGCCGGCGAGCCGGCGCGGGCGGGCGCGGTGGAACACGCCCCGTTCCGGCTGATGGTCGCGGCGGGCGGTCGTGCGGCCGGGGCGCGGGCGGGCGCGGTGGAACACGCCCCGTTCGGGCTGATGGTCGCGGCGGGCGGTCGTGCGGCCGGGGCGCGGGCGGGCGCGGTGGAACACCGCAAGCTCTTTCTCCCGCCGATGCAGGTCTAGCAGCCCTTCAGGGTGTAGCAGGAGAAAAGAACTCGTCCGTTCCGGCTAATCGAAACTATTTCGGAGAACGGGGCAGGCTACACGTAACCCTCCAGGGCTCGTCCGCGCGCGGGAACGCTGCTAGCGTCACTGCCATGACGCTGGTCGCAGGGGTCGATTCCTCTACTCAGTCCACCAAGGTGCTCCTCGTGCAGGCGGAGGACGGTGTTGTCGTCGCCGAGGCATCCGCCCGCCACCCGGACGGGACCGAGTGCCCTCCGGACCGCTGGTGGGAGGCGCTCTCGGCGGCCGGGCGCGGCCTGCTCGAGCGGGCGGACGCGGTCGGGGTGGCGGCCCAGCAGCACGGCCTGGTCACGCTGGACGAGGCCGGCGCGGTGGTGCGGCCCGCGATGCTGTGGAACGACGTGAAGTCGGCGCCGCAGGCGGCGGAGCTCGTCACCGAGTTCGGCGGCGCGGCCGAGTGGGCGGCGCGGACTGGTTCGGTGCCAACGATGTCCTTCACCGTCACGAAGCTGCGCTGGCTGGCCGAACGCGAGCCGGGCAACGCCGCCCGGGTGCACCGCGTCGTGCTGCCGCATGACTGGCTGACCTGGCGGCTGGCCGGGGGCGGCCCGCGTGACGCGGGCGGCGACCCGTCGCTCGAGCCGGTCACTGACCGGGGCGATGCCTCGGGGACCGGGTACTTCTCCCCGGCCACGGGCGAGTGGCTGCCCGACTACGCGGCGCGGGCGCTCGGCCGGCCGGTCGCGCTGCCCCGGGTCGCCGCGCCCGCGTCGGTCGTTGGCCGGACTCCCTGGGGCGCGGCCATCTCCGCGGGCACCGGGGACAACATGGGCGCGGCGCTCGGGATGGGGCTGCGCGACGGCGACGTCGCGGTTTCCATCGGCACCTCGGGTACCGCCTACGCGGTGACGTCGCAGCCGTCGGCGGACCCGACCGGGCTGGTCAGCGGTTTCGCCGACGCGACCGGGCGGTTCCTGCCGCTCTCCGCCACGCTCAACGCGGCGCGGGTGCTCGACGTCACCGCGCGGATGCTCGGCGTCACCATCGCCGGGCTGTCCGACCTCGCGCTCAAGGCGGAGGCCGGGGCGGACGGACTGGTGCTGCTCCCCTACCTGGACGGCGAGCGCACGCCGAACCGGCCGGCCGCGAACGGGGTGCTGCGCGGGCTCACCACGTCAAACGCGACACCGGAGAACCTGGCCCGGGCCGCGGTGGAGGCCGTGCTCTGCTCACTCGCGGACGCCGTCGACGGCCTGCGGCCATGCGGGATCACCCCGGCCCGGATCGTGCTCACCGGCGGTGCGGCCAAGTCGGAAGCGGTGCGGACGATCGCGCCCGCGGTCTTCGGGCTGCCGGTGGCGATCCCTGAGGCGGCCGAGTACGTCGCGCTCGGCGCGGCCCGCCAGGCGGCCTGGGCGCTGTCGGGGGACGCGGAGCCGCCCGCCTGGACGGGGCGGCCGTCGGCGACGCACGAGGCGAGCGCGACCCCCGGGGTCCGGGAACAGTACGCGGCCCTCCGGGACGACGCGGCGGCCTGGCAGGAGCCCTGACTAGGCAGGTCCACCGGCCTGACGGGCCGGTACGCCAGTGACGGCTCGACCGCCGCGCCCGGCGGCGCCATTTGCGCTAGGCGGCGGAGGGGGCCGTGTCCGAGGATGGCGCGCCCGGTGAGGGCGGGACCCGGGTGAACACCACGGCGGCGACCAGCGCCAGCAGGCCGGCGAAGACGAACAGGCCGCGGTAGCCGCCCGCCGCCGCTACCACGAGCCCGGCGATGGGGGCGCCGATGACCTGGGGCAGCGCAGACGCGATGTTGATGATGCCCAGGTCACGGCCTGCATCCGCCGGGCTTGGCAGGACCACCATGGACAGCGCCTGGCTGACCGACTGGAAGGCGCCGTAGCCGACCCCGAGGGCGAACGCGCACACGATGACCACGGCCCACTGGGCGAATCCCGCAAGCACGAAGCCGGTCACCGCGAGCACCACCGAGGAGAGCACCGCGTACCGGCGGTAGCCGCCTGACCGGTCGGCGACGCGCCCGACCACGACGGTCGCCGCGATGACCGCGAGCGTGGCGATCAGCACGAGGATGAGTTGCCCCTGGCCTGGGTTGCGGTAGCGGACCACATCCTGGAGGTAGTAGTAGAGGTAGAGCAGCGCCACGGTCTCCGCGAGCGTGACGAGGAGCTTGCCCGCCCAGACCAGCCCGAACCCCTGCTCGAGCGAGAGCAGCGCCCGGACCCCTGGCCGGCGTGGCGCCGCCGCGTCGGCTCGTTCCGTCCCGGGAGGGGCGTAGCTGACCCTGGGCAACCGCTGCAGCACGACGAGCAGCGGGACAAGGCAGGCCACGTAGCCGACGGAGATCGCCGTCATCCCCGCGGTGACCGACGGGAACACGTAGACGACCGCGGCGAGGCCGATGATGAGCCCGACCGCCTGCGCCCCGGAGATCAGTCCCCAGACAAGCCCCCAGGACCGCCGGTCCACGTGGTCGACCACGATCGCGGACATCGGCCCGTACGCGATGTTGATCGTGGCCTGGCAGATGGTCCACCAGATCGCGATCGAAACGACGGAGTGCTGGTAACCGAGGACGACGTGCGCCGCCCCGCCGGTGACCAGCCCGACGAGGATGGTGGCCACCCGGTTGTCCCGGCTGACCCACCGGTCCGAGTAGTGCCCGGCCACCGGGTTGGCGACGAGCGCCGCGAACGCGCCGATCCCGGTCACCAGCCCGAGCGCCAGCGCCTTGCCCCCGGCCCCGGTGACCGCCTCCACCATCCGCGGCAGCACGTTCTGGATCGGCGCGATCAGCGCCACGTTGGTGCCGAAGTTAGCGAGCATCAGCGCGGCGACAAACGGCCGGTTCAGCCGGGGCGCGACCGCCTCCGCCGCCGGCGCGGCATGCTCCAGAGCTGACACCTGACCCTCGGTCACGTAAGAGGTGAGGCCAGCACGCTACCACCGCTCCCTGACCCCCGGCCCAACGCCCACCGCCCGTACGGTACCGTACGACACCGAAGCGTTCTGGCCCTATGTTCCACCGGGCTATATCCGTTCTGGCCCTATGTT
>Ga0070713_100002575_pt1 | contig 11851 bp, 9 predicted proteins | sample LARL82metaG_FD_65465 | JGI IMG/M metagenome (GOLD analysis project Ga0070713, IMG submission 65465) | Corn, switchgrass and miscanthus rhizosphere microbial communities from Kellogg Biological Station, Michigan, USA - LAR L8-2 metaG | ecosystem: Host-associated > Plants > Roots > Rhizosphere ... | reverse complement strand
CTCGTCGCCCGCGCCTCCGAGATGTTCGCGGCCGCACCGTGGATGGCCGGTTTCGACCTCAACCCGGTGCTGGTCGGTCCGGCCGGCAGTGGCGCCAAGGCGGTCGACGCGTCGATCGAGCTGTCGCCCGGTCCCTGACGACATTCGTCCAAGACCGACGGGCGGCGAGCTCTGCATCATCGCCGGCATGAGGAAGTACTCGCAGCGGATGCACGTGGTGCACGACGGGCCTGCGCAGGCGCCGGCATTGCTGCTCATCCACGGATCAGGGGCGTCGGGGGCTTCCTGGAGCCCGGTGGTTCCCGCGCTCGCCGGCCACCACCACGTCGTCCGGGTCGACCTCCCGGGCTGCGGCCAGTCTCCGCCTGCGGAGTCGTACGACGTGCCCGTGCAAGCGGGCCGGGTCGCGGCGCTGTTGGACGACCTCGGGCTTCGTCGCGTCACCGTGGTCGGGCACTCCAGCGGCGGCTACGTCGCCACGGCGCTCGCCGAACGGCGCCCCGACCTGGTGAGCTCGCTCGAGCTGGTCAGCACCGGCCCGAGTCCCGGTGCCCTCCTGCCGCAGCCGCTCATCCTCCGGGCCCTGCTGTCCCCGCCTCTCGGGCCGCTCCTCTGGCGGATGCGTTCGGACGCGATGATCCGCAAGGGGATCAGCGCCACGACCGCTCGCCCGGTGGACGTCCCGGACGACGCGGTGGCGGACCTGAAGAACGTCACGTACCGCGTGTTCCGGGAAGTGCTGCGCTGCAACGGCGCGTACATCGCCGAGCGGAGCGTGCCGGAGCGTCTTGCCGCGCTCGATGTCCCCGTGCTGGTGGTCTTCGGCGCTGCCGACCGCCGCTGGGATCCGCCGTCGGCACACCAGTACGACGCGGTGCCGGATGCGCGGGTCGAGCTCCTGCCCGACGTCGGGCACGTGCCCATGCTCGAAGCGCCGGAAGCGACCAGCGCACTCCTGCTGGCCTTCGCCGCCACGTTCCGCTGATCCCACGACCTAGCCTGGACACGTGCCGCCCGGAACAGACCCCGATTGGGCGTCGGTGGACGTCCTGGTCCCCCGCCCGTCATGTCGGCTGCCGGGGATCAGCATGGCCGGGTTCAGCACGGGTGCCCCCGTGCTCTGGGACATCGCGATGGTCGCGCACCCATCCGTCACGCTCCTCGTCGACCTGAGCGAGCGGGAGTGCCTCGTCTGTGACGCCCGCGACCGGCGCGAGCGCGGCAGTGTCGCCGTCGGGCTCCTGCCCGGCGAGCTCCGGGTGGCCGGCCGGGGTGTCGGCGAGTGCCTCCAGATCCGTCTTGACCCGGCCGCCGCGGCTGTGATTCTCGGCGCATCGGCCGACCTCAGCGGGACGCTGGCATCCCTCGGGGATGTCTGGGGCCGCGACGCCGAGCGGACCGAGGACAGGCTTCGCGCCGCCGCGTCGTGGGACGAACGGTTCGCGATCGCGGCGGACGTCCTCCGCCAGCGGCTGGGCGCCCACCCACCGGTGGATCCGGAGGTCGCCTACACCTGGCGGCGGACGCTGACCAGCCGGGGGCGGCTGCGGGTCGACGGCCTGGCCGACGAGGTGGGCTGGAGCCGCAAGCGCCTGTGGTCCCGCTGCCGCGCCCAGCTCGGCATCACGCCCAAACGCGCCGCCCAGCTGGTGCGGTTCGACCACGCCGCCCACCTCCTCGCGGCGGGTCACGCCCCCGCCGGCGTCGCCACCGACAGCGGCTACGCCGACCAGTCGCACCTGCACCGCGAGGTCAAGGCGTTCGCCGGGCTGACGCCCTCGGCCGTGGCCGTCGCGCCCTGGCTCGCGATCGACGATGTCGCGTGGCCGGCCTCGTCGCCGACCCGCGGCCCGGTGACGGGTGGCCGACACATCGCCGACGTCCTTTGATGGGGCGGCCCGAGCATCCTCAGTGGACGCTCTAGGAAACAGGCCGGGGCTGTGGCCCCGGCGCCCTCTGATCACCTTGTGCATCACGGAGGTGACCAGCTGGGGCGTTCTGTACTACGCCTTCCCGGTTCTCCTGCCCTCGATCAGTGCGGACACCGGTTGGTCGATCCCCGCGGTCACCGCCGGCTTCTCGATCGGTCTGGTGGTGTCAGCCGTCGCCGGCGTTCCGGTCGGCCGGCTTCTGGACCGCATCGGCCCGCGACCGGTGATGACCAGTGGCACGCTGCTGGCGATCCCCGCCACGCTCGCGCTGGCCGCGGCACGGACACTGCCCGAGTTCCTCGGCGCGTGGGTGCTGGCCGGCCTGGCCATGTCCGCCGTGCTCTACCAGCCGGCGTTCGCCGCCCTCACCCGCTGGTACGGACCCCGCCGGGTCACCGCGCTCACGGTCCTCACCTTGGCCGCCGGACTCGCCAGCACGGTCTACGCGCCGATCACCGCCGCGCTGGTAAGCCGCCTCAGCTGGCGGCAGACGTACGTCGTCCTAGCCGTCGTCCTCGCCGGAATCACTCTGCCCGGCCACGTCTTCGGCCTACGACTGCCCTGGACGGCGGCCGAAGGCCACCCGCACCGGTCACACGCTCCGGACGCCGTGGCCCGCAGCGGTGCCTTCGTAACCCTGGCGGCCGCGATGAGCCTGGCGGCGTTCGCCGTCTACGCGGCCGTCGTCAACCTGATCCCTCTGCTGCACCAGCGCGGCCTCACGATCTCGGAAGGTGCCGTCGCGCTCGGGCTCGGCGGCATCGGCCAGGTCCTCGGCCGGCTCGGGTACGGCCGCCTGACCGCCGCGACGAGCGTCCGGACCCGTACCGCCGTAGTCCTGCTCGCCGCGGCCGCGACGATCGTCCTGTTGGGCGTGCTGCCGGGCCCGGCCCTCGCGCTCGTGATCGCCGCCGTCCTCGCCGGTGCCGCCCGCGGCATCTACACGCTCCTTCAGGCCACGGCCGTCACCGACCGCTGGGGCGCCACCCACTACGGCCGGCTCAACGGGCTGCTCTCCGCGCCCAGCACCCTCGCCGCCGCCCTGGCCCCGTGGGCGGGCGCTGCCCTCGCGGGTCCGCTCGGGGGCTACCCCGCGGTCTTCCTCGTCCTCGGCCTGCTCGGTGTGCTGGCGGCCGCACTGGCGACGCTGGCCAGCCCCGCGGCCGCGCATCGTCCGATGCATCCTGGCTCGGGCGATTGATGCCTGTCATGTATTGATACTGCGAGTTACTGTCGATCTTGCACTGATATGAATTACTTGTGCTTCAACGTCCGGTCAAGGTATACCTGGGCTACGGCATTGATCATGAGAGGCGGCGGCCATGCGACTGTCGACGCTGGTGGTGATCACGTCCGCGTGCGCCCTCGCCCTGTCCGGCTGCGGCTCCAAGGGCTCGGCGCAGAGCGCAGCCGGCAGCGACACCCTCACGTTGGGCGCGGCGGTCTCGCTCACCGGCCAGCTGGCGCGCGAGGGAGCCCTCACGAAGGAGGGCTACGAGCTCTGCCAGACCAAGGTCAACGCTGCCGGTGGCGTCCCGGTCGGCGGCAAGAAGCTCAAGCTGGACATCCAGTACCAGGACGACACGTCCAAGCCCGACACGGCGGCCCAGCTGGTCGAGCAGTTCAACGACAAGGACGTGAAGCTCATCCTGAGCTCCTACGGCTCGGCGAACAGCGAAGCGCAGGCCGCCGTCATCGAACGCAACGGCCAGGTAATGGCTGACTCGGCCGGCGCCGACAACAAGATCTTCGAGAAGGGCTACCGGCGGACCTTCGCGGTGCTGTCCCCCGCAACCGAATACCTCGCCTCGATCGTGAAGTCGATCGCCGAGCTGGCCCAGCCCAAGCCGCGGACTATCGCGTTCGTGTCCGCCGACGACGGCTTCTCCAAGACCGCGACCGAGGGGGGCATCGCGGAGGCCAAGAAGCAGGGCTTCACCGTGCTGCCTGCGCAGTACGTCCCCAACGGCACGTCGGACGTCAGCTCGGCGCTGACCAAGCTGAAGGGACAGCGGCCGGACGTCATCATCGGCTCGGTCCACCTGGTCGAGGGCATCGCGATCATGAAGCAGGCGCACGAGCTCGGGGTCACGCCGTCCGGCGGCTTCGGCGAGTCGGTCGCACCTCCCACTCCGGACTTCGTGAAGACGCTGGGCGGTCAGGCCGAGAACGTGCTCGGGTCGAGCCAGTGGACGGAGACGGTCAAGGGCAAGGACAAGTACTTCGGCACCGCACAGCAGTACAGCAACGACATCCAGGCGAAGTACGGCCACCGGACCGACTACCACAATGCCGAGGCGACGGCGGCCTGCCTCGCGCTCGTGCTCGCCGCCGAGAAGGCCGGCTCGACCGACCCGAACAAGGTCAGGGATGCGCTCGCCGGCCTGGACACCGACTCGTTCTTCGGCCGGATCAAGTTCGACCAGTCCGGCAAGAACATCTACAAGCCGATGTCGGTGATCCAGATCCAGGACGGCAAGGCCGTCACGGTGTGGCCGACAGAGGCCGCGGAGGCGAAGTTCGTCTGGCCCGGCGCCAAGCAGTGACCGCGTTCGTCCAGGCAACGCTGTACGGCCTGCTCCAGGGCGGGTTGCTGGCGCTGGTCGCCGTCGGCTTCTCCATGGTCTGGGGCGTGATGAACGTCATCAACGTGGCCCAGGGAGCGTTCGTCGTCCTGGGCGCCTACATCGCGTTCGCGCTGAACTCGACGCTCGGTCTCGACCCGCTCCTTGGTATGTTCGTCGCCGCGGCGGTGCTGTTCCTGTTCGGCTACGCGGTGCAGCGAGGTCTGATCAACCTGGTCATCAACGCGCCGATATACCTCACCCTGCTGCTGACCTTCGGTCTCGACCTGATGCTCGTGCAGGGCATGAACATCGCGTTCACCGCGGACTTCCGGAGCATCCCGACGTCCTGGGCCGGAAAGAGCATCGCGCTGGGCGACGCCAGGATCCCGCTGGGCCGGTTGATTGCCTTCGGCGTCGCGGTTGCGGTCACCCTGCTGCTCGTCGCGATGGTCACCCGCACCCGCACCGGCCTGTCGATCATGGCGACCGGGATGGACCGGGGCGCGGCCCGGCTCATGGGCATCCGCGCCCGGCACGTCTACGCGCTGACCTTCGGCCTCGCGGCGGCGCTGGCCGGGCTGGCCGGGGCCATGGTGGGGACCGTCGGCACCTTCAACCCCGCCGCGGCCGCCGGCTACACCCTGCTGTCGTTCGTCATCGCGGTGCTGGGCGGCCTGGGGAACATGTACGGCGCGCTGGTCGGCGGTCTCGTCATCGGTCTGGTCGAGGCGTGGGCGGGCCAGTACCTGCCGGGCACCTGGGTCAACGCGTTCGCCTTCCTGGTGTTGATCCTGGTGCTGTTGTTCCGGCCGTCGGGGTTGGTGGGCCGGCCCTTCTACGCCTCCCGCGTGGAGGTGTGATGGGCGCGTCCCCGGCGGACGTCGGCACGCCGGCCAGGGTGGCGACGACGACCGCCCGGCCGCCGGTCGAGGCGAGATGGCGCCGGCGACTGCCGTGGGCGGCCGGCGCTCTCGTGGTTCTCGCCTGCCTCGGGCTGCAGACCCAGCTCTACACCGGGCAGGAGCGCACGGTCACCACGATCTTCATGTTCGTCGCGCTCGCGCAGGCCTGGAACATCATCGGCGGATTCACCGGCTACGCGTCGTTCGGCCAGGTCGTGTTCTTCGGCCTGGGCGGCTATACGACCGCCGTGGTGATGTACCACTGGCAGTGGAACTTCTGGCTGGCGCTCGTCGTCAGCGGGCTGCTCGCGGCCGCTTTCGGCGCGCTGATCGGGCTGCCACTGCTGCGCCTGAAGGGACACTACTTCGCCATCGCGACCCTCGGCGTGGCGGAGGGGATGCGGGAGGTCGTCACCAATCTGCCGGACCTCACCGGCGGCGGGGCCGGCATCTCGATCCCTACCGTCGGACCCGGGGCGCCCACCGCGTACCTCGGCAACGACGGCTTCTACGTCCTGTTCCTGCTCCTGGCCGCGCTGGCCGTGCTGATCGCCGGCCTGGTCTCGCGCGGCAAGTTCGGCCTCGCGCTGCGGGCGATCAACCAGGACGAAGCGGCCGCCGGGTCGATGGGCATCAACACGACCCGCGCGAAGGTGGCCGCGTTCACGCTCTCCGGCTTCCTCGTCGGGCTGGTCGGCGCGTCCTACGCCTTCCAGCAGGTGACGATCTTCCCGGAACGCCTGTTCGACGTCGACATCACCGTGCTGATGGTGGTGATGGTCGTGATCGGCGGCAGCGGCACCGTCCTCGGCCCGCTGCTCGGTGCGGTCGCGCTGCAGTACCTGTCCGAATATCTCCGGCAGCACTACACCAACCTGCACACGTTCATCCTGGGCGCGATCATCATCGTGGCGGTCATCCTGCTCCCCCAGGGAGTGGTGAACTACGCCCGGGAGGCGGCGCGAACCCGCGACTTCTCACTGCTGCGCAACGTCCGGCGGTACCGGCTGTGAGCGACGGCGGCGCTGCGCCTGAGACCCCGGTGCTGGACGTTCGGGGACTGGGCCGGCGCTTCGGGGGGCTGCAGGCACTCGCGGACGTCTCGTTCACCGTCCCACGTGGACGGACACTCGGCATCATCGGCCCGAACGGCGCCGGCAAGAGCACGTTCATCAACCTGGTGACCGGGCATCTCCGGCCGACCTCGGGTCGCGTTCTCATCGACGGCCGCGACATGACCGGGGCCAGACCGTGGTCGGTGGCACGGGCAGGAGTCGCCCGTACGTTCCAGATCGTCAAACCGTTCCGGGGAATGACCGTGCGGGAGAACGTCGCCATCGGGATCCTGTACGGCCCTGAGGGCACCGGAGTCATGTCACACGCGCTCACCGCGGCCGACGAGGTGCTCGAGCAGGTCGGTCTCGGCGCGCTCGCCGACCGGCCACCGGGCGAGCTGACCGTCGCTGATGCCCGCCGCCTCGAACTGGCGAAGGCATTGGCGTTGCGCCCCCGGTTGCTGCTGCTGGACGAGGTGATGGCCGGACTGCGGCATCGAGAGATCGAGCCCAGCCTGGCGCTCATCAGCTCGCTGAAGAAGCAGGGCATGACGATCATCGCGGTCGAGCACGTGATGAAGGCGATCCTCGCGATCAGCGACGAGGTGCTCGTGCTGCACCGCGGGCGGGTTCTGACCTCGGGCGAACCCGACACAGTCCTGTCCGACCCGCGGGTGATCGAGGCCTACCTCGGCCACCGGTACGTGAAGCGGCAACGGGCGGTGTCGCGGGATGCTTGAGGTGGCTGGCCTGTCGGCGGGCTACGGCCGGGTGCAGGTGCTCTGGGACGTCGACCTGTCGGTCGGGCAGCAGCAGATCGTCGCGCTGGTCGGGCCGAACGGCGCCGGCAAGTCCACGCTGCTGCGGGCGCTGTCGGGGATGATCCCGATCTCAGCGGGCCACGCCGTCTTCCGCGGGCTGGAAGTCGGCGGACGGTCGATCGAGCAGATCGTCGATCTCGGTATCGCGCACGTTCCGGAGGGCCGCCGACTGTTCCCGGGGTTGTCGGTCCGGGACAACCTGCGACTGGGCGGCTGGCGCACCGACAACCGCGACATCGGTCGCGTCGTGGAACTGTTCCCGCTGCTCGGTGACCGGCTCAACCAGATCGCCGGCAGCATGTCCGGTGGCGAGCAGCAGATGGTGGCGATAGCACGCGGGTTGATGGGACGACCGGATCTCATCATGATCGACGAGCTGTCGTTGGGCCTTGCCCCGATGATCGTGGACGAGATCATCGAACGACTTCCCGAGATCGCGGCGGGCGGGACGTCCGTGCTGCTCGTCGACCAGGACGTCGACGCCGCGCTGTCCATCGCGGAGCGGGCGTACGTTCTCGAGACCGGCCACGTCGTGCTGTCCGGAAACGCCGGGAAGTTGCTCGCCGATCAGCGAGTCCGAGAAAGCTACCTCGGAATCAGCTGAGGCCCGGGACCAGCCCCGAGCCGCCCTGTTCCCGGAGCCAGCCACCGATCCGGTCGTCGAGGACGGACAAAGGGAGGGATCCGGCCCCCAGCACGGCGTCGTGGAACGTCCGGATGTCGAACCTGTCGCCGAGGCGCTGCTCAGCGCTCGCTCGCATCCGCTGAAGCTCCAACCGGCCGACCATGTAGGCCAGCGCCTGGCCCGGTATGGCGATGTACCGGTCGACCTCGACCTCGACGTCGGCGGGAGCGAGCGGCGTGTTGTTCCGGAGGAACTCCACGGCCTTGGCGCGGGACCAGCCGAGCGCATGGATCCCGGTGTCGACGACGAGCCGACCGGCGCGCAGAGAGTCGCCGGCGAGCATGCCCAACCGGGCCAGGTCGTCGGTGTAGAGGCCCATCTCGTCGGCGAGGCGCTCGCTGTACAGCGCCCAGCCTTCGTCGAAGGCGTCGAACTCGGCGACCCGGCGGAGGAGCGGCGCCTCCCGCATGTCCTGAGCGAGCGCGTTCTGGATGTGATGGCCCGGCACCGCCTCGTGGTAGGCGGTGAACTGGATCGCGTGCCGCGGCTGCCCGGCGGGGTCGCGAGTGTTCTGCCAGTAGGTGCCGGGACGGGAGCCGTCCAGGGCTGCGGGCACGTAATAGGCCAGCGGGGCCCGGGCGGCCTCGGCCGCGGGCACCGGCCGCACGACGCATGGCTCCCGGGGCTGGCGGGCGAACCAGCGAGGCGCTGCCGTCTCCGCTCTGGCCACCGCGCGACGAGCCTCGTCGAGCATCTGCTCCGCGTTCGAGCACCGCAGCTCCGGATCGTCCCGGAGCCGCCGCATCACCTCTGCCGGGTCGGTCCGGCCGAAGACGCGGCCGCCCAACTGGGCGTACTCCTCCGCCAGCCCGGCGATGAGGTCGAGCCCGGCGGCGTGGAGGTCGTCCGGCGTCTGCGACGTGGTCGTGGAAGTCCGGGCCAGGACCCGGTACAGCTGCTCGCCGTCGGGCAGCCAGCACAGCCCCGCGTGATCGTCGCTGCGACCCGACGGCTCGATCGCGTCGGCGAGGCCGTCGCGGTAGCGCCGGAAGGCGGGGCGGACGACGTCGGCGAGAACCTGGTCCAGATCGCGCCGGAACCGGCCGGCGCCGCTCCGGTCCGCCGGCGGCTCGGGGTCGCGCAGCGGGTCGAGGTCGGGCGACGCGAGATATCTGTCGATCTGCTCGACGGCCGCGCGTACCAGCCGGGCGACCGGCCGGCGTCCCGCCTCGAGGCCGGCGAGATGCCGTTGGGCGGCCGTAGCCAGATAACCGTCGAGGCGGCGGAGCCGATCCAGGTACGCAGCCGCGTGGGCCGGTTCGGGCAAGGAGACCAACGGCAGGAACACCAGCATGCCGGCTGCCGGGCCCTCCCAGAAATCCGTGATCTGCCACTCCGGCCGGCGGGTGTCCGCGACGTCGGCTCCGTCGCGCGCGACCGCCATCACGACGTCCAGCGTCAACCGGTCGCCGGGCTCGAGCCGGTCGCGATCCATCCGGCCGGCGGCGGCCGCCAGCTCCCGCAGACGTCCAGCCAACGCCCGCTCCGCCGCGTCCCCCAGATCCGGTAGCTCGGCGTCCCGGTCGTGGAAGCCCAGCAGCGAGGCGCGCAGCGGATCGGCCTCGAAAAGCACCTGAACCAGGCGAGCGGCCAACTCGGCCGGCTCGCTTCCGGCGCCGGTCATGGCGGAAGAGTCCGGCATCGTGCGGACAGCCCCCTCCCGGCGAGAAGCCGATCGCCACCGCGGTGTCCGTGACGGTCAGTGTGGGACCGCGTCCACCATTGAGCGCTCACGGGTGCATGCCGGTGTCGACCCAGCGCCGGAAGAGCTCGATCTTGCCGACCGGCCAGCCTCCGTCGCAGGGCATGGAGCCGTCGCCCAGTCGCCGGAGGATCTCGGCGGCGTGAACGCGGACGTCGTCGCAGGACCACAGGTCGAAGACGAAGCTCATGGACCGGCGGTCGCCGGGCCGGAACAGCGGCCTGATGTGCGCCTCGAAGCCGATCGGCTGCTCCGGCGCGGGAGGCGACGGCTCATGCGGGTCGGCTCGTGCCTCAGCCGGTACGGCAGCCCCCTGCAACCCGCCGGCCCTGGCCGGGTCGGCACCGCCCTGCGACCGGCCGGTCCCCGCGGCACCGCCGTGCGACCGGCCGGCCCTGGCCGGAGCGGCCCCGCCCTGCGGCGGGCCGGCCGGGGCGGCACCGGCAGGCGGTGGGCCGGCTTGGCCCTCGGCCGGGACGGCACCGGGGTGCGGCGGGCCGCCCGGACCCCAGCCCCAGCGCGGCGCCGGCCCCGGCCGGCTCGGCGAGCCCGACTGCGCCTGGGCGAGCGCGGCCCGGCTGAGCCAGTCCAGGCCGGCCGCGAGGGCCGAACGGAAGCCGGCGTCGACCGGCAGGGCGGTCTGGTCGGCGGCGGCGCCGGCCGCGACGACCCAGCGGGCTCGGTGCGGCTCACCGAAGTCCGGGGCGGCGAAACCGACGACCTCGCGCAGGTCGCCGTCGGCTCCGCCGGCGACCGGGCCGCCGAGCGCGCCGGCGAGCCAGTCGGCCAGTCGGCCCGGCTGGTCGGGCGGCATGTCGGCGAAGACCGGAGCGAGCAACGGATCGTCCGGGATGTGCTTCTCATACAACAGCCTGCTCATCCTGCGCAGCGCGGGTAGGCCCCCCGCCCACTCGAAGAGCGTGGGCTCCGGCCCGGGCACCGGGTCGGAGAATCCGACGTACCAGTGCATGCCGCTGCAGAACGGCTTGTTCCGTGACTGGCCGCACCGGCACAACGCGTAATGCTCCGTAGACCCCCCTGCCGGGAGCGGCTCGGGAACGCCGTCCGCGCCGACGAGCACGATGTGGCCGGTGATGCGGTACGGGCCGTCCTTGCTGACCTCGATCGTCGGCTGCCGGGTCCCGGCCCGGTCCACCTGCGTCCTGGCCTCGACGCCGTCCATCGCGTAGCTCAGCGCACCGGATGGGCAGTCCCGCGCCGCGCGGATGATCTCGTCCATGCGGCCACCGCTGGGCGCTACGAACGGGTCGGCCCCGATGCGGAACACGACGGGCAGGCGACCGGTGCAGAAGCCGGAGTGCTGGCAGCTGCCGCGGTTGTCGAGAATCGTCAGTTGCTCGCCGGCGTAGCTGTCGAGGCGGTCCGGCACCCGGTTCGGATCCTTGCCGTCCCGGAAGCCGGCTCGGGCGTGACTGCCGTCGCAGAACGGCTTGACGGCCGACTTGCCGCACCGGCACAGCGCCAGCTGTGGTGCCGGGCGTTCCACGGCTCCGAGGTGGTCGGCCAGCCGGGACACGTTGGTCACCAGGTAGGGACCGTTCCGTTCGATTTCGATGCCGGCGGGCAGTCCGGACTGAAGCTGCCACAGCTCGCTGCGGCGCGTTTCCGCCTCGGACCGCGACCCGAGCCGGCAAGCAAGGTCCTGCAGCGCGGCGACCGCCTCGGCGAGCTCGGCCGGACAGGTGCCGGCCTCGCCCAGGCGGCTGCGCAGCTCCGTCGCGGTTCTCGCCAGCTGCCACACCCGGACCGGAATCGGCGCCGCCGCGCCGGCTGGTCGGCTGGTCGGGCCCGACGGCTCGGGCGCACGCGCTGTCGACGCGCCGGCGGACCCGGCCGCGCGGAGCGCGTCCGCGAGCGGCCGGAGCACACTGTCCACCAGCCGGGAGACGACCAGACCGTGGTCCACTGTGGACGCCGCGGACTCGACGATCGAGTGCGCGGCGTGGAACACCCCCGCGAGGTCGCCCTGCGGCCCGGCGACAGGGTGCTCCGGCACGGAGGCGGCGAGTTCGCCCGCCCGGCCGAGCAGTGCGCCGGTCTCGGCCGGCTGGAGCGGGGCCGGCGCTGGGGCCGGCCGGACGTGCGCGCTGCCGGCCGGCAGCTCGGCCGCCAGGGTGCCTGCGATCTCGCGCAGTGCGGCGAGGACCGGTTGCAGCCGCCCGGCGAG
>Ga0070713_100002574_pt1 | contig 11852 bp, 5 predicted proteins | sample LARL82metaG_FD_65465 | JGI IMG/M metagenome (GOLD analysis project Ga0070713, IMG submission 65465) | Corn, switchgrass and miscanthus rhizosphere microbial communities from Kellogg Biological Station, Michigan, USA - LAR L8-2 metaG | ecosystem: Host-associated > Plants > Roots > Rhizosphere ... | reverse complement strand
GGCCGGGCCTCCGACGCGCAATGCCGGGTCGATGGATTTGATTGTCTTCGCGGTCAGATCATAAAGTCCAAAATACGCCTTCTGATCTCCGCCCTCCCAGAAGCCCGAGAGGTTCGGTTCATTCCATACCTCGAAGTACCATGTACGCACCTCGTCTCGTCCGTAGCGCTCTTCCAGATGGCGGATAAATGCGTCGACGAGATCGTGCCAGCCTGCAGGATCAGGATGAGATGTATTGCCGTTCCAATAAAAGATGCTGTTTTGAGATGTGGCCAGTGCCTTCGGTGTAAAACCGAGTTCGACGAACGGCCTGACGTGACGAGCTAACAGATCGTCATACAGCTGGTCGATCTTCGTCCAGCTATAAACGGTCTTTCCGTTCTCCACTCGCACTGTTCGCAACACATCATGAAAGATCGCGTGGAACCGTAAATATCGAAATCCGAGTTCATCTTCAACAAGCCTGAGTTGTCTCTGGCTGTCGTCGCGAATCAAAGTGCCGGGATAATCAGAGCCGACTGACAAATCAAAAAAACGATCTACCGAACCGGCAGATTTGTCGATATCCGCCGCGATCCGCCGAATGGGCGCCTGTTGACATTGGGCGGGAGCAGAAAGAAGAAGAATAGCAATGAACGAGCCCAGGACAAATTCTGAATACCGTTGCAAAGAAGAATGGAAGAACATCGTTACTAAGCTCCGATCAACTCGCCATCGTTCTGCAAATTGACGACGAAATTCTTGCTGCTTCGCACGCAATAAAAAACGGGATGGCAAAATCTGCCACCCCGGGAGAGGCCAGGAGGCGAGCCTCGGAAATCTGAGCGGCCGCCCTGAGCGAACGAAAACAATGTTTAGAACTCTTGCCGCAAGCCGCAAGTTCATTGGACTGCTTTCTGTATCTCGCCAGCGCAGCTTTAATCAAGTGAATTGAACCGAAACAAATCCTCTACACTGTTGAAGTGGCAGTGAAGTTCAATATTGTACGGACGCGCGGCATCCTTGTACTTCATTGAAAAGAAGCGATGTACGAGACACTAAGTACATGTTACACCAGCTGCGGAAGTTGATTTGAGCCCGCTGACCTGGCGCCTGCAGCGAACTTGCATTCAGAAAGAACCGAAGCAGCGACAACTGTGAAACGTCATGACCGTCGGATGAAGCCCAGAAGCGTCAGGGCGCGACTTCAGTCGCCGCTCAGATTTCTAATTCACGGGCTTTAGCCCTGTTTCCGCTTCTTAGCGGTACAGCCCTTCTAAAGTAAGCCTGCCTGTGACTCTTGATTCCGGCCCGGCTCGGCCCGCCTTCGACTCCACAATGAGAATGATCATGCGAGAGATTGATCCTGAATCTCTGAGCCGCAGGTTCTCGAGATTCCTTTCGGACCCAACCGAATAACCCGCTCTTCTTTTGCGTAAGGATATGGCAGCTAATCAGGTGCCCCCTTAGAATTGCTCTAAGATGTGCAATGCCACGATCGATTCACGTTCCATCCGAAGGCTCGCGTGCTTGATCGCGGCAGTTCTTCCAACCGTGCTTTCGGCTCAGTCTGCTCCGCACCCGATCCAAGCAATACCGATTCCTTCCGGGCAGAACTCATCGGAAGTACGGTCGCTCGTTGATTCCACATCGCTCATGAGCTTTCGAGATGTCGGAGCACAGGCGGGCTTGATGACATTTCCTCACTCTTCTTCCGAGCGCCGCTACATTGTGGAGACGATGGGAGGTGGTGGTGTCGCTCTGCTGGATTGCGACAACGATGGCAGGCTCGATATTGCGGTTGTGAATGATTCGGCCATCGACCGCTTTCTGGCGGGCGGCGATCTAATGATCACGCTGTACCGCCAGGATGGAAGAGGCGCGAATCTCCATTTCACCGACGTCACAGCGGCTGCCGGACTCACCGCCCGCGGATGGGGAATGGCGATCGCCGTTGGCGATTATGACAACGATGGCCTGCCCGATCTCTACGTGACCGGCTACGGGCATAACGTGCTGTATCACAACCTGGGAGGATGCAAGTTCGAGGATGTGACTGAACGCGCGGGCGTCAAGGCAGGAGGTTTCAGCACCGGCGCCGCCTGGGCCGACTTCGACCGCGATGGCCACCTCGATTTGTTTGTCGCTCGATACGTGCATACGGACCTGCATCACCTTCCCACTCCCAATCCCCACGTCGAAGGCTACCGATCGGTCATTCTTCAGATGCCTGATGAGATGGAAGGCGAAACCGATTTCCTGTTCCGCAATCGCGGTGACGGAACATTCGAGGACGTTTCAAAAAAGGCAGGCGTGAGCAATCCAGGTAAGCAGCATGGCATGGGGGTGGTATGGGGAGACTACGATAACGACGGCTGGCCTGATCTCTATGTGACCAACGACGGCGGCACAAACTATCTCTACCACAACAATGGTGACGGCACCTTCGCAGAGAACGGCATCCTCTCTGGTACAGCCACAGGAACGCACGGCGAGGTCTATGGCAATATGGCTGCCGACTTCGGCGACTTCAATCGTGACGGCGCGCTCGACCTGGTAACAACCCGATACAGCCGGCAACCTGTCAGTCTCTATCGCAACGACCAGATTGCCTTTGCCGATATCGCCGCCGAATCAGGTCTGACGCAACCCACACTGGCGCCGGTGAAGTGGGGTGTAGGTTTTGGCGACTTCGACAATGACGGCTGGCCCGATCTGCTGATCGCCAACGGAAATTTCTCTTCCCTGATGGATTTTCTTGAAACCGAAGTCAAATATCGCGAACCACTCCAGCTTTTTCGCAATATCAGCGGCCGGAAATTCGAAGAGATCGCAAGCAATACGGGCCTGAATGACGGGCAACTGCAATCGCGTCGAGGCACAGCGTTTGGAGATATCAACAACGATGGGAATCTCGATATCGTCGTTTTCAATGCCGCCGGGCCGCCGTCGTTGTTTCTCAGCGAAACGAACAATGCGAACCATCGTGTGCTGTTGCGCCTCGTTGGCACAAAGAGCAACCGCATGGGCATTGGTGCGCGCGTCACGGTCTCTACGAAAGAGATGCGACAGGTGGATGAGGTGCGCGGAGGGGGCGGGTACAACTCGAGCAACGACACGCGTCTGCATTTCGGCCTGGGCCACTCGGCAACGATTGACAAGATCGAGGTGCGGTGGCCCAGTAAACTCAAAGAGGAATTCCTCAACGTGCCGGCCGACGCTATTTACGAGATCAACGAAGAGCAAGGATTAAAGAAACTGATGTCTCTGCCCTCAAAGCAGCCGCCGGCAGGCGAGGGTGCAAGATGAGGCTCGACCACGATGATGACGCTGGCATGACACGAAAGATCCCCAGGCTGATCCTCATTCTCGCAATCGCTGTCGGCATTTTCATCCCTTCAAGCATCGACTGCCAGGCGCCCTCTGCACAGGCACTCTACGAGCAAGCCGGAAAAGCCCTTGACGCGGGAAATACCACCAAAGCAATCGAACTCTATCAGGAGTTACTGCGGCAGGCTCCCGATTCTATCGAAGCCCGGACCAATCTGGGTGTGGCTCTCGCACAGGAAGGGCATTTCGGCGAGGCGGCGCAACAGTATCGCCAGGTGCTCTCACGCGATCCTCAGAACGAGATGACCCTCCTGAACCTGGGTCTCGCGATTTACAAGCAGGGCGATTTCGGCGAAGCGCGTAACCAATTCGAAAAGGTGCACAGACTTAGTCCAGGCAACCAACAGGCCTTCTACCTTCTAGCCGACTGCGACCTGCGGCTGGGAAAACTCCCGGACGTGATCGCACTTGTGCAGCCGGCTTATGATGCTCATCCAGATGATCCGGCGCTCGAATATATTTTGGGGACAGCGTTGATTCAAGACGGACAGACCCAGAAAGGCGCGGCCGTGATCGACCGCATCATGCGCAACGGGAATTCCGCGGTAGCCGGCGTGTTAATCGGCGCATCGCAATACGCGGCCGGTGATTACAATACCGCTGCGGCAACGCTTCAAAAAGCGCTCGATCAGAACCCGGAGATTCCGGGCGCATGGACAGTCTATGGACGTGCTCTTCTGAGCAGCGGCGAAAATGAAAAAGCCAAGACCGCTCTCCGCCGTGCGCTTCAGGCTGACCCGAACGACTTCGATGCATGCCTGCATCTGGGTGCAGTTCTTCGCCACGAAGGCGACATCGAGAATGCCGCATCCTACCTAAAACATGCACTCCTGCTGCGCCCGGACTCTGTTCCGGCGCTCTTTCAAATCGACGCGCTCGAGGCGGCCACGGGACATCTGGAAGAAGCTAAGAACGGCCTTGAGAAGCTCGTGAAGCAATGGCCGGGTTTTGTCGAAGCTCACCTGCAACTCGCCCTGGTCTATGCCCGGCTTCACCGGACTGAGGAAAGCGAGCGGGAGAGGCGAATCGTCCTGGAACTGAATGACAAGGCCCGCACCAAGGGACCGCAGCCGGAAGCGGTTCCATAGATCCTTGATCATCGCGGCTCTTTCACTTGCACAACCTGGTCTGCTGCCACATTCTTGAGCATCTGCACGGTTCCCGATGGCCAGCGAATTTCCACTTCGTCGGCCACGCGCGCATCTCCAAGTCCAAAGTGAACCGGGACTGCGCTCGACGACGCGTAACCGCTGGCCGTCGTCATGTGGTTGAATTGGACCTTCCCACCAGCTGTGAGCCGGATGCGGGCGCCGATACCGTCGCGATTGCTCTTTGTTCCCTGGAGCGAAAACTCCAGCCAGTGACTCTTCTCCTGACTGTCATTGATCCAGATCTCCGCCGGAGCACTGAGCGCGGTGACCACGACATCGAGCTTGCCATCGCCATTGAAGTCCGCAACAGCGGCTCCCCGGTGCCTGCGCGGTGGCAGCGCCGCGAAGCCGGCTTCCCCTGTGAGCGCTGCCCATGTACCGTTCAAGTTGCGAAACACGGTGTTGGGCTGATCCACATGAATCCGGTCCGCCATGTTTGGAGACGCAACATCTCCGCGACTGACAAAGATGTCTTTCCAACCATCATTGTCAAAGTCCGCAATGTTTACGCTGTAACCCGACATGGGATTGCTGAGAACGGTCATCTTGCTGCGCGCGGTGACCTCCTCAAACGAAGTACCCGAGGCGTTCTGATAGATTGGAAAGGTTTCGTTCTGAAGCGCAGGCAGAACGATATCGGGGAAGCCGTCGTTATTCAGATCGCGGAAATCGCATCCCATCCCGGAGATGAGGTTGCCGTGTTCCGGCAGAGCTACTCCGAGACCGAAGCCAACCTCCTCGAACTGGTTGTGACCCTTGTTGTGGTAGAGAAAGTTGAACAGCTTGTCGTTAGTGACAAAGATATCCGGCAGACCGTCGTTGTCGTAATCCGCGATTGCCGCGGACATGCCTTTTCCGGGATGCGCGCGGATGCCTGCAGACGCCGAAATGTCAGTGAACGTACCATTGCCATTGTTCAGGAATAGCTGGCTCGGAAGTTCCTTGTAAAACTTCGGGTGGCAGTATTCCGGCTTGCCGCTATATTTACAGTCCGGCTCCTTTGTGCCGTCCCAGGAAAGGTAATTGACGACGAACAAGTCAAGCAGCCCATCGTTATTGATATCGACCCATGCCGCTGCCACTGACCAGAGCGGCCCGAATTGTTTGTCGGGATGAGCCAGGCCTGCCTTTTCAGTAACATCAGTGAACGTGCCGTCGCCGTTGTTGTGATAGAGCGTGGTCCGGTAAACACCTGCCACGAAGATGTCATCGTAGCCGTCATTGTCGTAGTCGCCGATGGCCACGCCCACATCGAAGCCTGTCCCCTTGAGGCCCGCTTTTTCGGTCACGTCGGTAAACGTGCCGTCGCCGTTGTTGTGAAATAAGCGATTCCAGTACTTGGGCGAGTCCTTTTTGAGCGTATTGATATCCGCTCCGTTCGTGAAAAAGATGTCCGGCTTGCCATCGCGGTCGTAGTCAAAGACAGCCACCCCTCCCGCCATCGTCTCCGGCGCGTGACGTTGGGGGGTTTCGCTGCTATCGAGCGAAAACGCGATGGGATGCGGCAAAAAATGGATGGGGGATGAGGTCTGCTCCTGTGCGGTTGCTCCGAGGCCAATCAGCAGAAGACAGCCTATCGACAAAGCAGCTACCGCATTCGCTCGTTTCGTGGCGTGTGACAGAAGTCGATGTTGCAAGAAGGTCATTCCTCCGGAACTGCACGCTCCGCTTGGTTTCCCTCAATCACGACACGGACCAGGCAGCGCTCTCACTTCGATCTGTCATGACATCAAGGCCCGGTCGAATCGTGCAAAGAGCGCCCGGAATCCTGCGGGGTCTTCAATGAATCGTTGTGAAGCAGCTTTTCAATCTCCTGCTTCTCGCGGTCGGCATCGTCCTTGCGGCCGGCACTGGCATAGGCACGAAACAGATCCCAGTGAACTCTGCTCACGGTCGGATCATCCGTGCGCGCGATTTCAAGTTCCTTAGTGCCATCGGCGACGCTTCCCTTGCCTAACAGTGCCTCACCGGCAACCATATGGGCGGAAGCTCGTTTTGGTTCGAGCTTGATCGCTTGTCGAGCAAGCGTCAATGCGCCATCGAAGTCACGTTGTGTAATCAGCTGGTCTGCAATGCGAATCCGGGCGACAACGTGAGAGGGCGAAATCTCCAGCTCACGCATGAACTCGGGCATAGCTTCATTCGGATGGAGTTGGACGAGATATGCGCCGTAAAGGAAATGAACCCCGGGCTCGTTCGGATACGCTGTGACCAGTCGCTTAAATTGCGACTCAGCTTCTTCGTAGTGCTGTGTTTGCATGGCCACAACGGCGCGGCCGGCCATATCGACGAACTCGCGACGGTCCGGCGGTATTTCGGCGGGCAGAAGGGGCAATCTCAATCCCGCAAGGCCGGCGGGCTCAACGAGCGCTGGATCTGGCGAGCCGGACGCGAGCATTTTCAGAAGCATATCCATACTGTCGTCGCACCGCTCGGATCGGGTAAGCAGGATTGCGACATCGTAGAAGACTGACTGCACCATCTCTTTACGGTCGCCCATGCCCTGTGCCATGGCGCGCCGCAGGTGATCGAGGGCGCGCGGATACTCCCGCAATTGGAATTCGCTCATTCCAAGCAGAGCCCAAGCCGGGCCCGCATCCTGGCGAATGGTCACGAATTGCCGTAGCACATCGCGCGCTTCTGAGTATTGGTCCTTTTCGTAAAGTAAGGTACCGAGATACCACAAGGCCTGTTCCGAGTCCGGCTGTTCGGATGCAGCGCGCCGATAAAGCTGGATGGCTTCATCATCACGATTTTGGTCGCGCGCCTTTTCGGCGGCCTCAAGCAATTGGTTAAACGTTAAGTGCGATGCCGTCGAGGATTTCTGAGCCGCCACGCCCGGCACTGGAAAAGCGCACAACGCAAGAGAGGCGATTAGGAGCGCTTCGCGAATCAATGAGCCTTCTCCTGTGTTTCACCGAGCTTCACTTTAGCCGGAGCCATCACGCCTTCTTTCTTCTTCAGCGTGAGAAAGGCGGCAGACTCGGCCTTGGCTTCCTGTGTTCGTCCCAGTTTGCTGTAGACCCTCGCCAGATGGGCGCGCACGCCTGGGTTGTCCGGCGCGAGCTGTTTTGCAGTTTCCAATTCGCGCAAGCTTGCATCCAGATCGCCTTTTGCAATGAAAACGCGCCCGAGCAGATGGTGTGCCTCGGCATTGCGGGAGTCGGCCCCGACGGCCTTCTGCGCCATGAGATCAGCTTCAGCAAGGTCGGCTTTCTCTAAATCGATTTCTGTGAGCGCGATCAAGGAGGGTACTTGATTCGGGGAGATCTTGAGCTCTTCACGATACTCGCGCTCGGCTTCCATGGTCTTACCTTGAAACGTGTAGATGGTACCGCGCAGATAATGCACTTCAGGCTGCCCTGGGTAGCGCCCTTCCAACCTCGCTGCAAACTCATCGGCCCGCGCGAAGTCGCGGGGAGACTGCGCGGCATACAAAGCCGCCTTCCCTGCCAGCCAGACGCGTTCGCGCAGTTCCGAAGGGTAGTCCTGGGGAAGATTGCGCATGCGCAGGGAAGCCAGGCCCATGGCCTCTGAAAGTTCCGGACTATCGCCAAGGCGCGGCGCCACCGTGGCCAGCAAATAGAGGGACTCGACGAATCTGCCTTCCCGCGTCAGTAAGAGGGCAAAGTGAAAGACCGCCACATCGCGGAGCTCTGGCGTACCTGCCCAACCGGCGCCTGCCCAGGAGCGAAACTGTGCCGACGCGTCATCATACTTGCCCGTTTCGTATTCGCAGAGACCGAGGAAAGCGAAGGCGGGGCCGCGGTGTGAGGTGCTGGCGAGAAGGTGCCGGAAGGCGGCAGTTGCCTCAGCAAAACGATCCTGATCGTAGAGCAAGCTGCCAAGATACCACCATCCGTCTGCCCACGACGGACGCAGATCTGTTCCCTCGCGATACAAGCGTATTGCATCCGGAACGCGATCCTGGACTCGGGCAGCCTCGGCCTGGCTAGCGACCGTCTCGAAGCGGGCCGGAGCTGTAGAAGCAGAGGCCGTCATCGAGAGGACGACGAGGAGTCCGGAAACAATAGAACGCATAGAAAAGGATAACGCCTGGGGCGACCAGAGAGTCGCCCCAGGCGTAAGGGTTAGAAGCTGAATTTTGCGCCGGCCTCGAGAATACGATGGCCGTAGGTATAGTCCGCATAGCCGAAGTCCTTGCAGGTTGGACCAGGGCATGCTCCTCCGCCATTCGCTGAGCTCGTGCCGTTCCCATTCGTCAGCTTGTGGCTTGTGCTATCGAAGTTCAGCTTGAGATTCGAGTCCCCATTGGAAAACGACGTCAACGGGTGGTTCAGGAAATTGAATCCGGCGAACCGGAGTTCCACATTCCGACGCTCGCCGATACTGAAGTTCTTGATCAGCGTCAGATCGCTGTTCCAGTACTTGGGTAGCGGGATGTATGCAGTACGTCCGTTGCCGAACCCATCGCTCGCTGTAAGTGGCGCAGCAAAGCAGTCAGGATTGACATACTGGCCCTTCTTGAGACCCATCCTCGGGTTGCAGGTCAGAACGGGCCTGAGACTGACATTCGGCGTTCCAAGCATCTGAACAGCCGCCCCCGTTCCCTGGGTTCCCATGCCATAATCGTACCCGCTGCTGGCCGACACCGGTGCCCCAGCCTGAATCGTCGAGATTCCGGAAACCTGCCAGCCATTGGCAGCACCGCGAACAAGGTGGTTTCCGCGTTCCAGCTTCGGAAGCGTCAAGACGTACGAGGCATTCAGGACGTGGGGACGAGCATCTTTCAGAACCGACCAGTACTCGCTGACGCCATAGTCCTTGAAGGCTGCCGAAGTAGCGCTGTTGCCGAGGTTCTTGGCCCATGTGTAGTTCAAATCAAACGAAGCCCAGCCGGTGTTCCGCTTCAGACTCACTTGCATCGAATCGTACTGGGATTTCTTGGCACTTTCGTTGGCATTCAAGTCCTGGTAGTTGGTGTAGGGACGGAACAACTGCTGGCACTTCGAGTCGTTCTGCATGTCCTTCAGTGTTGAGTCCAAGTTGCCACACTTAGCCGTCACTGCAGTTGCATCGAGCATGGCGCCGAAGGGAACCGCGTTGATGTTGACGGAGTCCTGTCCAAGGTTGGTGTGGTTACCGACGTAGGCCATTTCAAACAGGAATCGGTGTCCTAACTCCTGGTCGAGGTTCAAACTGTAGGTAACGCCATAGGGCTGGTCCTGATTTCTCGGATCAATGACCCCAACGGACGAATTGGTGTAATCCGACTCCACGCCCAGGACGATGGCCGGAGCGCAATGGACACCCGCTGCGCATGTGGTGGTTGAGGAGTTTGCTCCGCCGGTGTTGATATGGCTGTCAATTTGCTCCCAGGTACCGCAGTCGCTACCTCCTGAACAGCTCCAATAGATCGATCCCTTGGCAGAGTCGGCCGGGCCCTGGTTGGCGCCGGGGAAGTAGCGGAAGATGCCCCAGCCGCCACCCACACGCGTCTTCCCATTGCCGTAGACGTCGATTTGTGCACCAACTCGAGGCGAGTAGACAAGATTGGCCGCGGTGCCGCCGGACTTCGGAACGCTCTTGTTGATTCCGTAGTAGGAGATTCCCGAGTTCTTGACCCCTGCCTGGTATGTCTTCGGATTGAAGGTGATAGAACCGTATGGCCCGTCGGCAGCCGCCACGCCGAAGTGTTCCAAACGCACGCCATAATCAACGGTCACTCGACGATTGACCTTCCAGTGATCGTTGCCATAGAACGAGAAGTCATCCCACACCATCTTGGTCGGCGAAACATAGGCCTGCTCGGTGTAATGGAACCCGATGCCCATCAGTTCATCAGCGTAGACGTTTCCGGAAGGGCTTGAATTATCCCAATAGCTGTAGTCAAACACTCCCATATATTGGGCCCACGCATCTTGCACGTTGTAAACGTGCTCCCAGAATGCGCCAAACTTGGCGGTATGCGTGTTGAAGACTTTGGTGAGATCTGCTGCCGCACTCGGTATTCCCTTTTCGGAATAGAAGTTTGGACGGTAGTCGTGTCCAATATCTCCCATGGTGGAGATACCGGCGCCCCAGCTGAGAGCCACAGGCGCATTGGGATTTCCAAAGACGCCCTTCTGCGGAAAGCCCATATCCTTGCGCAGGACCTTGGACGGGTTCTGCGGGCTGCCAGGCTCGTACATGTGCGTGTAGCCGTAGCGAGCCTCGACGGTCATTGTCGGCGAAAAGACGTGCACAAAGTTCGCCGTGTAGAGATCCGAACTGTTGAAAGCGTTAGTCTGGCTAGGCGCGGGAAGCGTGCCATCGCCAGAAGTCGTCCACAGCCCCATGGGCCAGTGGGCTCTCTCGGATTGATGGCTCCAGTTCACATAAGCCTTGGTGTTTTCTGAGACGTTGATGTCCAGCTTGACGGAGTTGTGGAGATCGTTCTGATGGGCCTGTACCGGCGTGACGTAGTTGAACCCCTTGGCATCAACTGTCGGCGAGGTAGGGGCGGGCAGGCCAGTCTTCATCAGTATCTGGGACGCGTTGTCCGAGGCCAGGCAGGAGGAAGACATTACGCCGTTGTTGATCGTGCAGCCAGGACGCAGGCTGGTCACCGCTGAACCCGCTGTGGGCGTGCTTCCCAGCCTGTTCAGCCAGTTGTAATCGCCGTACGGTACATGCTGACCGCCGCTTGTCAACGTGGACATGCCGCTGAAGTCGCCATTCAACATTGCTGTTGTCGGAACGTAGGCCCGCGTGAGGCCGCCGTCGATGAGCTGCCGGTAATTCTCAGCGAACTCGCTGAAAAAGAGCTTGTTCCTGACCCCGTGGAACAGGCGCCCCGGGAGGACCACTGGACCGGTTACGCTGAAGCCTGGATACGAGTAAATCCCGCCTCCCTTGAGCGATCCCGGCTTATAGGAGTCCGGATTTTGCACTTCTTGCAGCTTGTTGAAAGAGTCCTCAGCGTTCATCCCGTAGTGCCGTTCGAGGAAGTGGATGTCGCCGTGGAACTGAGATCCACCCGATTTGGTGACCGAATTGATGACCACCGGCCCTTTGGCGTTATCGGCCCCGTAATTCGAAGACTGAACGGTTAACTCCGAAATCATGTCGGGATTGGAGTTGACAGGCGTGTTGCCGCCCATCGAGCCGGGGTCCATCACATTCTGTCCGTCCTGGTTGAGCGAGAGTCCCGCACCTGTCTGGCCGTTAATGCTCACTTGCCCCAGGTTGCTGGCGCCCCCAACCGATCCGTTGATTCCAATAATCTCGTTGCTGGCGGCCCTGTTTGTGCCCCCATTCGCCTGCAAGGCAGAGCCGGGAAGGGTCTTCAGGAATTCGAGGGAGTTGCGGCCAACCAGTGAGAGCTTCTGC
>Ga0070713_100002573_pt1 | contig 11856 bp, 10 predicted proteins | sample LARL82metaG_FD_65465 | JGI IMG/M metagenome (GOLD analysis project Ga0070713, IMG submission 65465) | Corn, switchgrass and miscanthus rhizosphere microbial communities from Kellogg Biological Station, Michigan, USA - LAR L8-2 metaG | ecosystem: Host-associated > Plants > Roots > Rhizosphere ... | reverse complement strand
CTACGCGGCCCGGACCGCCGGCGGCGAGCCGGCCTGGGAGCCGCTGCCGGTGCAGTACGCGGACTACACGCTGTGGCAGCGGGACCTGCTGGGCGAGCCGGATGACCCGGGCAGCGTGTTCGCCGGCCAGCTTGGCTACTGGCGCGACCAGCTGGCCGGCCTGCCGGATGAGCTGGCGCTGCCGTATGACCGGCCGCGGCCCGCGACCGTCGACCACCGGGGCGGGACCGTACCGGTGACGGTACCGGCCGGGCTGTACGCGAGGCTGCTCGACCTGGCCCGCCAGGAGGGCGCGACCCTGTTCATGGTGCTGCACGCCGCCGTCGCGGTCCTGCTGACCCGGCTCGGGGCCGGCACCGACATCCCCATCGGCACGGGGACGGCCGGACGCGTGGACGAGGCACTGGACGAGATGGTCGGGTTCTTCGTCAACATGCTGGTGCTCCGCGCCGATACCTCGGGAAACCCGGGTTTCCGTGAGTTGCTGGCCCGGGTCAGGGAGACTGACCTGGCGGCTTACGATCATCAGGACCTGCCGTTCGACAGCGTGGTTGAGGCACTCAACCCGCCCCGCTCGCTGACCCGCCACCCGCTGTTCCAGACCCTGGTGATCTTGCAGAACAACACCGAGGCCGTCTTCGAGCTGCCCGGCGTCGAGACGCAGACCGTCCGCGCGGCCGACCAGGTCGGCTACGCCAACGGGCCCATGGAATGGGACCTGACGTTCAATTTCGACGAAGAGCCTGAGGGGCTGGCGGGGGAGCTGCGGTTCCGCGGCGACATCTTCGACGCGGTGACCGCCGAGGCGATCGGGGCCCGGCTGGTGCTGCTGCTCGGCCAGGTCGCCGCGGATCCGGACACCGGGGTGGAGGACATCGAGGTCCTGCTGCCCGGTGAGCGCGAGGACCTGACCGCCCGGTGGAACGACACCGCGCGGCCCGTACCTGAAGAAGGGCTGGCGGCCCTGTTCGCCGCCCAGGCCGCCCGCACCCCGCACGCCACCGCGGTCCGCGACGGCGCGGCCGAGCTCAGCTACGCCGAGCTGGACCAGCGGGCCAACCGCCTCGCGCACCGGCTCGTGGCCGCCGGGGCCGGCCCCGGCGAGCCGGTCGCGGTCGCGGTGCCCCGCTCGGCCGACTTCGTCGCCTGCGTCCTGGCGGTCCTGAAGGCCGGCGGCTGCTACCTGCCGCTGCCCGACGCGGCGCCCGAGGCCCGCATCCGGTTCATGCTCGAGGAAACCCGCGCCAGGATCCTGCTCGCCCCGGCCGGCGGGCCGTCGCACGGGCTGGAAACCATCAGCCCCGGGCCCGGCACCAGCACCAGCGCACCGGCCGTGACCGTGCACCCGGACCAGGCCGCCTACATCATGTACACCTCCGGCTCCACCGGCACCCCCAAGGGCATCGCCGTCACCCAGCGCAGCGCCGCCGGGTTCGCCCTCGACCGGCGCTGGGCGGACAGCGAGCCGCATAACGCCCTCATGCACGCGACGACCTCGTTCGACCCCTCGGTGTTCGAGGTGTGGGTGCCGCTGCTCAGCGGCGGGACGGTCGTCATCGCCCCGCCCGGCGAGCTCGACACCGAGGTCCTGGCCCGCGCCATCCGCGAGGGCGGCGCCACCATCGCGGCCTTCACCCCCCCGGTGTTCAACCTGATGGTCGAGGAAGCCCCCGATACGCTCGCGCGGCTGCGCCTGGTCTGGAGCGCCGGGGACGTCGTGTCCCCGGCGGCGGTCGGCCGGCTGCTCGACCGCCGTTCCCCGGTGCGGGTCGCGACCGCCTGGGGCACCACCGAGACCACCGTCATCTCCTCGTGGTACCCGGTGACGCAGCAGCCGGGCCAGCCGGTGCCGATCGGCTCCCCGATGGACAACGTCCGCCTGTACCTGCTCGATGACCGGCTCCGGCTGGTCCCGCCGGGCACCGCCGGGGAGATCTACGTGGGCGGGCCCGGACTGGCCCGCGGCTACGTCGCGCAGCCCGCCCTCACCGCCGAGCGGTTCGTCGCCGACCCCTACGGGCCGCCCGGCGCCCGCCTGTACCGCACCGGCGACCAGGGCCGCTGGCGCCCCGGCGGGACCCTGGAGTTCGCCGGCCGTAACGACTCCCAGGTCAAGATCCGCGGCTACCGGATCGAGCCCGCCGAAGTCGAGGCCGCCCTGGCGTCGCATCCCGGCGTCGCCCAGGCCGCCGTCACCGCCCGCGCGGACCGCTCCGGCGAGCGCAGCCTGGCCGGCTACCTCGTCCCCTCCGGCACCGGCCTCGACCCGAACCAGGTCCGCGCCCACGCCGCCGTCACCCTGCCCAGCTACGCCCTGCCCGCCACCCTGACCGTCCTGGACCACCTTCCGCTCACCGCCAACGGCAAGCTCGACCGGGCCGCCCTGCCCGACCCGCAGGTCCAAGCCGGCGACACCCCGCCCCGCAACCCCCAGGAACAACAGCTCTGCGCCATATTCGCCGGCCTCCTCGGCCTCCCCCAGGTCGGCATCCACGACAACTTCTTCGACCTCGGCGGCCACTCCCTCCTCGCCACCCGGCTCATCAACCAGATGCGGACGACGCTCGGCCGGGAAATCAGCATCGAAATCCTCTTTGACGCACCCGATATCGCGACCCTCAGCGAACGGATCTCGGCTAGCGCGCCCGTATCCCCCGCCCGTCCACCGCTCGTGCGCCGCACTCATCACCAAGGGGCCAATGAAGATCCGCTTAGTTAACCGCATGTTTATCTGTATCTGACTCGCACACAAATTACGGAGTTTCCGTGACTGAGCAAGAAGCAGCGGATTTGGTGGCCCGTCTTGTTTGCCAAGGCCGTCAGCTGGATCCGTCCCAGGTTTCTGAAACCACTGATCTCGTAGACGAGCTGGGTTTCGACTCGCTTGACGCGGCGGAGCTGCTTGCCACGCTGCACAAGGAGACCGGGCGCCAGCTCGATGTCGGCTCGATCAGCGACATCAAGACAGTGAGCGCCATCGCGCGGAGCCTGGCCGACCCCCCAGACCAACAGAAGGTAGGTGAGCGGCAGTGATTACTCCGGTGCCCGCTGGAATCCCTGCTGTCGGCAGCCGCGACCCCGTGTGGCTGCTCAACGAGTACCGGGCCGCCGAGGTGCATGGCGCGGGTGCCATCATGCGCATGGGGCGCCTCGCGGACTCCTCTTCCCTCAGTTCCGATCTCAGCCGGCACATGCGCGATGAAGCTATTCACGCCTGGCTGTGGACGAAGGCGATTAACGACATCGGCGGCGAGATCATCGAGGTCGACCAGCCTTATCAGGCGCGGCTGAGCGCCCACTTCGGCTTGCCGCGCACGCTGACCGATATGCTCGCGCTGACCTTGGTGTCGGAGAAGCGCGGAGTGGCACAGTACAACGAGCACCTTGACCTGCCCGACATCACTTCCCAGATAAAGCGGACACTGCGCGCCATACTCAAGGACGAGAACTGGCATGTCCGCTACATCAACGAAGAGCTGCAGAACCGGGCCCGGGCTGACCGGCGGGTACAGGACGTGATCGACCGGGCGGAAAACGCCGATGAGCGGGCATGGGCAGACCTAGCCGTAGCGGACCCGGCTTGACCGTCACCGGCGAGCTGAGTCACACGATCCTGACCGGGCCGCCCGCCCCGGAGCGGTTCCTCGCCCTGGAAGAGATCATCCGGCCGTTCGCGGTAGCCGGCCGGACGATCGCGTTCCGGGACGGGGCGAGCCGGCTGGAATTGTCGTACGCGGAGCTCGCCGGGCGGACAGCGCATGCGGCGGCCCGGCTCCGCCGGGCTGGCGTCGGACCGGGCGAGCCGGTCGCCATGACGCTGACGAATGACCTGGGATCGGTGCTGGCGCTCCTGGCTACCTGGGCCTGCGGCGGCACGGTCGTGTCGCTGCCGCCGGTGCCCCCCAAGGACAACGGCTGGCACACGCGGCAGTTCGACCCGGTGCTCGCGGCCATGGGCTGCACGTTCCGGGTATCCGACCCAGCGGCCGGCCCGGAGACCGCCGCCCCCGGCCAGCGGACTCTTCAGAAGCAAGAGCTGGCCGCGCCCGCGGCCGGCCGGGCCGGCCTGCCCGACCTGTCCGTGCCGGACACGGCCCTGGTCCAGTTCACCTCCGGCAGCGTCAGCGCCCCCAAGGGCATCGCCATCGGCTCGCGGGCGCTAGCCGGCCACTGCGCCGCGGTGACCGCCGCGCTGGACTGCGACAGCGAGGTTGACAAGTCCGTCTCCTGGCTGCCGCTGTACCACGACATGGGCCTCGTGGTGATGTTCCTCAGCTCGCTGGCGGCCCGGGTGGACCAGGTCGTCGCTTCGCCGTACGGCTTCGCGCTGAATCCCGGGAGCTGGCTGACCATGCTGGCGACCGAGCGGGCCACGGCCACGGCGGCGCCGAACTTCGCATTCCGGCTCGCCGCGACCGTACCGTACCGTGACGAGCTTGACCTGTCCCGGCTGCGCCTGCTGCTCAACGGAGGCGAGCGGGTCGTTTGGCAGACGCTGCTCGACTTCCAGGCGGCCGCGGGTCCGCTTGGAGGTGCATGGGAAGCCCTGTCACCGTGCTACGGCCTGGCCGAAGGAACCGTGGGGGTCACCGTCACCCCGCCGGGACGCGCACCGCAGCGCGGACCTGACGGGCACGTCTCGGTCGGCACACCGCTACCTGGCGTCCAGCTCCGGGTCCCCGCGGGGTCGCGGCCTGGCCCGGTCGAGATGCGGAGCCCCTGGTGCCTGAGCGGCTACTACACCGCCCAGGGTTTCGAGCCGGTCACGGCCGGCGCATGGTTCGACACCGCGGACGGCGGCTTCGCGCAGGACGGCGAGCTCTATGTGCTCGGCCGGCGCAACGAGGTGCTGTCCAGCGCGGGGCACAATATCTTCGCGGAAGACGTCGAGACGGTCATCCATGAGACGTGCGGCGAGTCGGTGCGCGCCTGCGCGGCTTTCCGTCAGGGCGACACGGGCAGGTTCGCCGTGATGGCGGAGGTCAACCCGCGTCTGGTCCGCGGCCCGGATGCCGCAGTTGAGCTGGCCCGGCTCATCCAGGCGGCCGTCAGCGAGACCGTGGGCACCCGGCTGAGCCCGGTGCTGGTTACCCGGCTCGGCAGCATCCCGCGGACCAGCTCTGGCAAGGTCCAGCGAGCCAAGTGCCGGTCCCTGTTCGAGGGCGGGCAGATCAGTCGGCGGCTCATCGCCGAACTGGCTTGAATCCCGAGGAGTGCAAGAGATGACGGCCGCGCGCACCTGGATGACCGCGCCAGCGGGCCGGGACGGTCCTGATGATGAGTTCCGCGCCCGGGTCAGGGACGCGCTCAGCGGATTCACCGCGGGCGACGTGGCTTCCTGGGAGCAGGCCGGGCACCTGCCGATGACAGCGGTGACCGAACTCGCCCGGCTCGGGATCTTCCGGGCCCGCTGGGAACCGGGCGCCGAAGGCGGGCTGCCGCGGCTGATTACCTTGTCCCAGGAGACCAGCCAGCTCAGCGGCGGGCTCGCCGTGGCGGTCATGGGGCACAGCGAGATGTTCGTCGGCGCCTTGACCTGGCTGGCCGCGGGTCCGGAGCAGCTGACCCTGCGGGAAGACGCGCTAGCTGGCCGGGTTGTCGGCTGTTTCGCAGCCACCGAGGCGCATGGCGGGTCGGATCTCGCCGGCATCCGCAGCACCGCCACGCGGGTATCCGGCGGATGGCGGCTCCGCGGCTGCAAGCGCTACGTGTCCAACATCGGCGGGGCCAGCCACGTCCTGGTACTGGCCCGGCCCGAGGGGGCCGGCAACGCGGGCGACCTGGGTCTGTTCGTCGTGCCGCGGGACAACCCCGGAGTGACGGTCGACGGCTACTTCGACCCGATGGGGATAGCCGCCTGTGACGTCGGCCAGGTCAGCTTCGACACCCTGGTGCCGGCCGGGGCCCTGCTCGGCCGCCCCGGCCTTGGCCTGCTGTACGCGACGCATCTGCTGCACTTCGAGCGGATCTCGATCTGCGCTCAGGTGCTGGCGATGGCGGAGCTGTCGGTGCGGCTGGCCGTCGCCTACGCGCGGCGGCGCACAGTAGGCGGGATGCGCGTCTTCGACCGGCAGGCGATCCGGCACCGGCTGGCCGGCTGCCGGGCCGAGCTGTGGACTCTGCAGAGCCGGCTGGCCGAACTTGTCACGCGAATCGAGCGGCTGCAGCGGATCCCAGCTCACGAGATCGCGGCGTTCAAACTGACCTCGGCGGAAGCCGCCGGCCGGATCGTGGATACCTGCATGCAGGTGTTCGGCGCCCGTGGCGGGATGAGCAGCTTCCCCATGGAGCGCCTCTGGCGGGATACCCGGATGGCGAGAATGGGCGGCGGCACAGACGAGGTGCTCGCCGATCTGGTCGCCTCCGGCCTGGACCGAGCCGACGCCGCCACCGACGCTATGCTCGACGAATACCTGGCCGGCGACACCCCGCATCCCGGCCCGCCGCATCCGGCGGACCGCGTTTGAGGCAAGATCCCTCACCCGACTCGCGGACGGCACTCCTGACCTGGATCAAGGGTGAAGGCCGTAATGCTACGGCTGGTAGCTGGCCCCGGTCCCGTCCGGCGTGACGACGATCGCGGTGATGATCAGGCCGTCGCTGACCAGCCAGCGGCCTTCGAAGCCGGTGATGACGGCTCCGTTCACGACCGGGCCGTCCGCCAGGAGCCGGGCGGTGAACGTCCGGTTGACCGGATCGATGGAGACGGCCGCCTCCTCGAAGCCGAGCCAGCGGCCGGTCAGCGGGAACCAAGCCTTGTAAACCGACTCCTTGGCGCAGAACAGCATCCGGTCCCAGCACACGTCCGGCCGGGCCGCCGCCAGCGCGGTCAGCCGTGGCACTTCGTCGCCGTAGGCGATAGCACCGAGCACCCCGTCCGGCAAGATGTCGTGCGGTTCGGCGTCCAGGCCGATAGTGACGACATCACTGGCGCGGGCAACGGCGCAAGCCCGGTAGCCGGCGCAGTGGGTAATGCTGCCCACCACGGCCGCGGGCCACTGCGGTGCACCGCGCGGACCCGGCACGATCGGCATGGGCGGCAGTCCAAGTTTGGCCAGGGCAGCCCGGGCGCAGGCGCGGGCCGTGGTGAACTCGCGGCGGCGCTTGGCTACCGCCTTGGCGATAACCGCCTCTTCCTCAGGGAACAGCGCGATGTCACAAACGTCGCAGAAAGCCTCTTCTGCCACCACCTCTAGCGGCAAGATGTCCCCGATCACCGGCGACTGACCTCGGCCCCGGCGGCGGGCAAGATCTGCCGCGGCACGACGGGCGGCCTGGACCGTTTCTGCCACTCTCGCGGGTAGCCCAGTGAGACCTCTTCGAACCGGACTCCGTCGTGCCAGGTCACCCGCGGGATGTGCAGGTGACCGTAGACCACCGCGGCGGCGCGGTAGCGCACGTGCCAGTCGTGGGTGAGGGTGGTTCCGCACCACTGGGCGAACTGCGGGTACCAAAGCACCCGGGTGGGCTCTCGCACCAGGGGATAATGGTTCACGAAGACCACAGGAAGCTCGGCGTCCAGGGCGGCGAGGCGGCTCGTCGTCGCCTCAACCCTGGCCCAGCACCAGGCTTCCCGGCTCGGGTAGGGATCGGGATGTAGCAGCGCCTCGTCGGTGCAGACGACGCCGGTCTCGTAGGCGCGGGCCAGGCCTTCTTCCTTAGTGCGCGCGCCTGGGGGCCGGAAGCTGTAGTCGTACAGCAGGAACAGGGGCACGATCGTGACCGGGCCGCCCGGCCCGGTCCACACCGGGTAGGGATCTTCCGGCGTGGTCACGCCCAGGCGGCGGCACAGGTCCACCAGGTGGAGGTACCGGCTCTCGCCGCGCAGCCGGAGCGGATCGGCCTGGTGCGTCCACAGATCATGGTTGCCCGGCGTCCACACGACCTTGGCAAACCGCGCGCTGAGGGTGCGCAGGGTCCACTCGATGTCCGGGGACAGCTCACCGACGTCGCCTGCAAGCAGCAGCCAGTCCGCATCGGAATCCGGGTGGAGTTCCTCCACGATCTTGCGGTTATCAGGGAAGGCCACGTGGAGGTCGCTAAGCGCGAGCAGCCGGGGCGACGGTGACACGTTCACAACCTACAGCGCATTCAGCTTGCTTCTTCCTGGTCTTGCCTGCAGCCGAGCTGGCTCGCGAACTGCCCCCACTCCTCGCTCATGGTGGCGGCCGCCTGGCGAACCTCTTCGAGCCAGCGCTCCGGTATCGCGTCGACGAACTCGCGCCACTCGTCCGGGTGCATGGCATGCTGAGTCATCCAGCGCAGGAAAGCGCGGCCCCCGTCGGTGTACCGCAGGGACGGGTCGCCCGCCAGCTTGCCGATAACCCCGGACCAGGCCAGGCCGCCGGCCGTAGCCGCCGCGGACCGGGCCCGGATGTTCGTCACGGGCGGAGACACGGGCGTGGCGGCGGCCGCCGCTTCTGCTTGCGGCGGGCTCGGCTCGGTCATCCCCGGCTCCATTCCGCCGCGGATCTTCTTGCGCACGTCGTGGGCGGTGCCGGGCGACACGTCCGTCTCCCGGGCGATTTCCCGGACCGACGCCTGCGGGTGAGCGCGAATGTACTCGGCTGCGCGCAGCCTCCCCTCCACGGCGACCAGCGGGCGCCGCTTTCCGTCCCGCCCTAGCCGCTTGCCGTCGAATGGCGCGCCGCCGCCCGCGCTGTTCCTGAGCGAGGCGACCGACTTCCCGCTGAGCCCGGCGATCCCGGCAACCTTGCGGTCGGACCAGTCGGGGTGCGCGGCCAGGATGCGCTTGGCGCTCGAGATGCGGTCGGCCCGGGTCAGGGGCAGCCCGTGCAGCGTGTTCGACTTGACGGCGAGAACAAGCGCCTGCTCATCGGAGCAAGGGACGATGCGGGCGCGGATGGTCCGCTCGCCGCGCAGCTTCGCCACCTCGACCCGGTGCATCCCGTCGATGATGCGCAGGCCGCGCTCCTGGACCAGGATGGGCGGCAGCGGGACCACCCCGGCCGCATCGGCCAGCAGCCGGACGTGCGCCGCATCCGTTCCCGTCGTGCGCAGGTGGAATCCGGGGACGAGCGAGCCTACAGGGACGCTGACCTCCGGGAGCTGCTCGGCCGCGCTCATCAGGCTGGCGCCCATCAGGTCGAAGGCACTGCCCGCCGATGCGGAGTCGCTCGCTGCTGCGGCCGCTTCGAAATCCGTGTCCGCCGTCATCAAGGTAATCATCGTGACCCCTCTGAACCGTTTCGCAGCGGTGGGCCGCCAGCGAATTCCAGCTGGAATAACTGTCGGGCTGCGTTTGACCAGATTCTGCTCGCCAGCTTCTTCCGTTCCTGTACCCTAAAACGCCGGCCCTGAGAAGGCAATTACCCTACTCCTAAAGTTACCCGATATCGTCTCGATACATCCATCGACGCGCGCCGCATACAACTTTCGATATCCTTATTCGCCACTAGAGAATAGCTGTAGTCATAGCGTTTCACGGTGTAACCGGACGGCCTTCTTCCGGCCTTTCTCAGCGTTCATGTCCCAGGAGCAGGCCTCGCATTGACACCGAACGTCACCGGGCCAGTTCGTTCCGCACACTCATCCTGCGCCGCCGCGCGCAACCCCTTGCATCCCGCACAACAAATAGTCTCTGGTGCGGGGGCACGCTGTGGTGACACGAAAATCCGCTGCAATGCGCCTGGCTGTATCGGAATCCAGCGTTGAGGTACATCTGATGAAATCCGTCCATTTCAAGAACAGTAAGAACGGATTAAGCACGCCGCATAAAGACGATTAACCCGTGCCGGCTCCAGGAGTACTGCCGGACGATGTGCGGTCCCTCGGGCGGGAGCGGTCCCGTGGTGACGGCGAGCAGCTCATCCACCCTGGCCGCGAGCCCGGCGGGGCTGACGGCCCGGGAAATGTCCGCAAGGCAAAGGTGCACGCCCAGGTCAGTTTTCACCGAGTACCGGATGTTGATCATGGCGTAGGTGTCGGTGCCGAGCGCAGACAGCGGGGCGTCTCCCAGATCCGCCTCCGCCACCTGGCAGGAGGAGGCGATGAGCCGACAGAGGTACTCCCGCAGGAGATCCCGCCGGACCGCGGGAGGCAGCGCGAGCAAGGCGGGCCGCCCAAGCGGCCGCTGGGCGTCCCCGGTCATCGGCGTGAGCACGCTGCGGCTGAGCTCGGGCAGCCTTCCCCGCTCGTACAGGACCGCGCAGCGGTGCCGCTGGACCTGGCCGCTTGACGTCTCAGGAAGCGCACCGGACGGCAGCAGGACAACGGTGTGCACTTGGAGGCAGTGCTCCGCGGCGACAGCGGCGCGGATCGTCGCCGCTAGCTCTCCGGCATGAAGCCGGTCGGCCTGCCGACTGATTTCCGTCACGACGACCAGCCGCTCATCGCTGTTGTACGCGACCGCGAACGCCGCGTTCCGGCCGTGGCGCAGCACCGGGCTGCACTCCCGCACCGTGAGCTCGATGTCCTGCGGACGGCAACGTCGACCGCGGGCGCGGTCGGGAACGTGCGGCCCGGGAACGGGATGTGACTGCTGCTCCGCCCCCACGTGACGCAGCGCGACTGTGGTCGAATTAACGGCGCCCACCATTCCCCCCATTAGCGGATCATACAAGGTTCCGGATCTAGCTCAGGACTCCATTAAATTGCTTCCGCGGTGCCAAAGTACGTGGAATACGAGGACGGAGATAGCGTGACATGGACACGGAACAGGCAAGACTCGTCTTCCATCCGGAACATGACGACGATCTCGGGGTAGGCACTGGCAGCGCCCAGCCGGGCGAAATACCCGTCACTATCGAATTCGAGCCTGTAGAGTCCTCGCTCCAAATGCCGCGAATTCCAGTCGTTGATAACTCCGTCGCCATCGGTCTCTGTCTGGGCGATGGTCGACCAGGAATATCCGTCTGCAAATGAAAGGCGAACGCGGACTCCGGCTGCTGATCTTCCATAAGTGCCGTCAACCACTTGCATGACTATCCGCATAACACCACGCTCATAGCTTCACTCGTATTTCCCGTCAGACTGGAAGTTGCGAATAACGTTGCTCTCGCGACCGCGCCCTCGTTCCTTCCGGGTTGTCGGCGATGTCCGATGGCATGGATCGGTACGGTTGGGCCCTTGCAGGATTACATCTGGCGCTATCGATCAACCTTCGCTGGCCGATAAGGCGGCGAAGGCGGCCTGCAATACGTTTACGCACAGACCGGAAAGCGACTCAGCATGTACGGACGGGAGGCCTGGAAGCATGAGCGGGTACGCGGGTAGATGGATAATCAAGCAGGTCGTTGCCTCGGTCGGCGCCGCCCTGCTCATCGGCGTGAGCGCCGCCGTCCCCGTTGTCGTCTTCGGCGCCGGGGGTCCCGCTGCCGCCGCTACGGTCGCTGCCGGGCCGCCACGCACCGCCGGGGGGGCACTGCCGTGCAAACCCTATGAGAACAACTGGGGCTGATCAGGACTCGTGGCGGGCGTTCAGCTTAGCCTCGATGTTTCGCGCCGTTGATGTGCTGGCCTGAGCTTGTGTCTGGTGGGTAATTTTCAGTGCCGGGTGATCTCGCACCACAGCCGGTTCTGGGCGAAGCCCTTCAGCGGCAGGTTCCGCAGCCCGGGGCCCGGGCGGCCCGGATCGTCTTCATGGCCCGCGGCAGATCTGCGGCCAGCTGGCTGACCAGCCGGGACACCACCGGGTCGGACGCCACCGGCCCCGCGAGCTCCGGCTGTTCCCGCAGCAGCGCGATGTCAGCCAGGCAGTCCCCGCCAGGGCGACCGCGGCGGCCAGGTCCGCGACGATCTTGTCCGGGTCGTGGACCGCCCGCGGCGCCCGCCACCGGGAAAGACCCGCCGACAGGCCCCGGCCCAGGCCGGTGACCCGCATCGTCTCCCACAGCA